>Ga0172377_10003329_pt1 | contig 16491 bp, 14 predicted proteins | sample Pumphouse3metaG_FD_119749 | JGI IMG/M metagenome (GOLD analysis project Ga0172377, IMG submission 119749) | Leachate microbial communities from a municipal landfill in Southern Ontario, Canada - Pumphouse #3 metaG | ecosystem: Engineered > Solid waste > Landfill > Unclassified | place: Canada...
ATGGAGGAGCAAAAGAAAGAAAAGGAAAAGCCAATAAATTCAGCATTGGCCGACGCCCTGTCCAAACTTGATTTGTAAACTAACGTAGGAATAAGAAACCGTCCCTGCGGACAAAATATATTATAAATGCCAGTAAAACTATCCCAAGGGGGTGTTTTTCCCGCTAAGGGTTTGCCGGACTAGCCGGAGCATTTGTTTAAAATATGCCCGTCTGCGGGAACGCGATTAGAAAATTCTTGCAATGTTGAAGTATATATGGTAGTATTACATCCGGTGTTAAAAAGTTGAGAAAAACTGAGATTATCTTTAGGCCTCTGGATACAGTAAGGACAAAAGGTGATTAGTGTTATTCCGCTTTTTGATGTAATAAATAAAAAGGAGGCCCAATAAATGCAGGGTACAGTAAAATGGTTCAATGCCGATAAAGGCTATGGCTTTATTGAATCCACCGATGGCGGGGATGTATTCGTTCATTTTTCCGCTATTCAGGACGAAGGATTCAAGACTCTCGAAGAAGGCCAAAGTGTGGAATTCGACGTAGTCGAAGGAAACCGTGGTCCGCAGGCGGCAAATGTAGTGCGTCTGTAGTAAACAAAAAAGTATTGAGGAATGGGCATTTCTGTGATACAGGAAATGCCCATATTCAATGTCGGGCAGAAAACCCGGCAGATTGATGCAACAAAGGAAAATAAAAAGAAAAAAAGGAGATTTTATAGTAATGGCAACTTTTTACCAAATGGGGCTAAGTGCTCCCATAGTAAAGGCAACAGATAAAATGGGGTTTGAAGAAGCAACCCCTATTCAAGAGAAAACAATACCGCTTCTTATGGAAGGACGGGACGTTATAGGGCAGGCCCAGACCGGGACAGGTAAGACCGCTGCCTTTGGCATACCGCTTATAGAAAAGATTGACAGGGCTTCCGGGGCTATTGGGGGGCTTATAGTAACTCCTACAAGGGAGCTGGCCGTCCAGGTAGCGGAGGAGATAAACAGGATCGGCCAGTATAAGGGAATCCGTGCGCTGCCAATTTACGGTGGGCAGGATATTAGACGCCAGATAAAGGCCTTGAAAAACAGACCCCAGATAATAGTAGGTACTCCGGGACGGCTGATGGACCATATGAGGAGAAAAACCGTGAGGCTGCAGCAGGTAAGTATGGTGGTGCTGGATGAGGCCGATGAGATGCTCAACATGGGTTTTATAGAAGACATTGAAACCATACTGGCTCAGGTCCCGGATGGAGCACAAACAATGCTCTTTTCCGCAACCATGCCCAAACCCATCCAGCAGTTGGCCGGGCGGTTTATGGACAGGCCGGAGCTTGTGAAGATTAAGTCAAAGGGAGCAACCCTCCCCGGTACCGAGCAGTATTATTACGAGGTTCATGACAGGCAGAAATTCGATGTATTGTGCAGGCTGATGGATATACAGTCGCCGGACCTTTGTATAGTATTTGCAAGGACCAAGAGACGGGTGGATGAGATATACGAGGCCCTGTCCAAGAGGGGCTACCTGGCGGAGGGGATTCACGGTGACCTGACCCAGGCAAAACGCAACTTGGTTATGGGGCGATTCAGAGATGGGACCATCGATATACTGGTGGCCACCGATGTAGCAGCCCGGGGGCTTGACATAAGCGGGGTAAGCCACGTTTACAACTTCGATATCCCCCAGGACCCGGAATGGTATGTCCACAGGATAGGCCGTACCGGCAGGGCGGGCAGGACCGGTGAAGCTATTACCTTTGTGTCACCAAGGGAACTTGGGCAGTTAAGACAGATTGAGAAGGTAATAAACCGAAAGATATCCCGAAGGCCCATTCCAACCGTTAACGAGGCCATAGAGGGCCAGCAGCAGCTGGCGGTAGACAGGCTGATGAAGACGGTGGACGGGGAAGAGGGCATGGGTGAGTACAAAGAGCTGGCAAAGGGGCTGCTGGACACGACGGATTCCGTAACCCTGCTGTCGGCGGCACTCAAGCTTTTAACAAAGGAGACGGACACCACCCCGATTACCTTAACCGAGGAGAAACCCCAATATAAAAGGAATAAGAGCAAGAACAAGCGAAAACAGCCATCGGGGCAGCACAACAAAAAATTCTACAAGGGCGGTAAACCCTATAACAAGAAAAAGAAGGAATACCAGAGGGTTTAAAAGGAATAGTACAGGCAAAAAAAGCGCCTGTCGCCGGGACGGTGCTGAGGACGGTGGACAGCACGGAGGTAAAAGTTTCCGTTGTATTTGTTGGTACACTATCCCACCGATATACTTGGAGGGATTGCGCTGGGTTTTATGGTTTCATACATCGTCTGCAGACGGTTTTTAAAAAAACAAGACAGCGTCGATATCGAAACCTCCTAAGGAGGGACGGTTATTACTCACCGTTCCAGAAATTATCCGGATCAATGCTTTGTATTGCATGGAGGACTCTGTACCGTATATCCGGATAGCGGTAGCCAAGTTCCGCCACAAGGTCCTTCATTTCTTCCCGTTTTGTCCGTTTGTTCGCCGGGCAGGTGTTTTTCACAACCGGGATGCCCCTCGATTTTACTATGTTCTCTATGGTCCTTTCCTCAAGGTATATCATGGGTCGGATTATCGTTATATCCCTTCTGTCCAGGTAGCTTTTGGGTTGAAATACTCCCAGTTTGCCGTTGAATAGGAGGTTCATAAGAAGTGTCTCTATGACGTCGTCCAGGTGATGCCCCAGCGCAGCCTTGTTACACTCAAGAGCCTTTGCTGTATTGTACAGCGCGCCCCTACGCAGGTTAGCACACAGAGCGCAGGGGTTCTTCTCCTTCCTGACGTCGAATACTATCCGTCCTATATGGGTAGGCTTAACGTGAAGCCGGCTGCCCAGGGCTTTCACATATTCCTCAAGGGGTGAAATGTCCATACCTTCAAAGCCCAGTGTCAAGCATATGGGGACAAGCTCGAATTCAAAGGGAAGCTGTTTTTGTAAAAGGGTGAGTATATACAAAAGGGCAGAGCTGTCCTTGCCACCGGATAATCCCACGGCAATTCGGTCTCCCGCTTCCAGCATATTGTACCTTTGCATCGCCCTTTTTACCGGTGTAAGAATTTTTTTGTTGTTGCTTTTTGTGTATTGTATCTCCATGTATGACTACCTTTCCGTATTGTTAATGGCCTTTGTTTATTAGTATAGCTCCGGCATGTCTGTTTAACAAGACCGTTTTATGACAGGGCGGGAAAACCACATTAAGATATTGTGATTAAAACGCGTAACGGCTGAGAATAATATGGCTATATCAAGCATTTTCTAACGGTAAAGCCGGATTTTAGGTTCTTGACAAAAAGCTCTTTTCATTGTATTATTACTACTGTATCAATTCGCGCATGTAGCTCAGCAGGATAGAGCGGCGGTTTCCTAAACCGTAGGCCGGGGGTTCGAGTCCCTCCATGCGCACCAGTTTTTCCCCTAAAAGGGGGCGAAAGAACATGTACAGCAGCTATATGGAGCTGGCCCTACAGGAAGCCCGCACCGCATTCGAAAAAGGAGAAGTGCCGGTGGGGGCTGTAATTGTGAAGGACCGGCATATTCTTTCAACAGCCCACAACCTCACCGAGACCCTTAAAGATCCGACAGCTCATGCCGAGATACTTGCCATAAGAAAGGCCTGCGAAAGGCTGGGAGGCTGGAGGCTGGAGGACTGCGCCATGGTGGTCACGCTGGAGCCTTGTCCCATGTGTGCAGGGGCTATAGTACAGGCAAGGCTGGATGGTTTGGTTATAGGTGCCTTTGATTTTAAAGCCGGTGCCGCTGGTTCGGTATACAATATAGTACAGGACAGGAGGCTAAACCACAGGGTGAGGGTAGTATACGGCGTTATGCAGGAGGAATGCTCGGAGCTTTTAAAAAGGTTTTTTTATGAGAAAAGATAATACACGGAGAGGTGGCTGAGCTGGTCGAAGGCGCTCGACTCGAAATCGAGTGTACGTGGAAGCGTACCGTGGGTTCGAATCCCACCCTCTCCGCCAGATAAATAATCCGGAAAATCCAAATTTCATTGGGTATCCGGATTATTTATATAAGTATCATTCACCAGTTTGTTTGTTTTTTGGTTTTGTTGTTATAAAAACAGCTTCATATATTCCCCGTATCCTTCCTTCTCCAGGTCTTTTACAGGGACAAACCTTAAAGCGGCACTGTTGATGCAATACCTTAGGCCCGTTTTTTTTGCTTCGCACCTCTGTTCTTATCATATTGTGGCTTGTTTCGGTCCTTTCAAGGACCTTTTCTTTGTTTATGGGTTTTGTGAAACTGGGCCAGCCGCATCCGGAATCAAATTTGTCTTTGGAACTAAATAAGGGCTCGCCGGTTATTATATCCACGTAGATGCCCTCTTCTCTGTGGTCCCAGTATGCATTCCTGAAGGGCGGTAGGGCGTGTTTCAATAAAAGGCCTGCATTTTTTTTGCAAAAGGCATTGAAGCGATAGAGGGGCTGCATTGACTAACTGCTAAAAATGGTATATTATGAGAAATAACCACGGATTTTAGTGAAATATGTAAATATAACACGTATGGTGGTAAATTACGCACCAATTGCCTAGGGGAGGCGGTGGGATGAGGTCAATAATCAAAAAGGCTCACACCAGCCTATATATTATTCGGGCAAGTATTGTTTGTGTTGCAGTCTTAGGTCTTATTACCGGAACTATTCATAATTTTTACGCTAATGCAAAAACCAATCCACAGCAGGCCAGTATTGCCGCGGCAACACCGGCTTTTCCTGAAACGGACGAAGAAAGCCCCATGGAGAGGCTGGACGATGAACCTGATATGGAATTAGCCAATTACTCAAGCTTTCCATACTTTCGTGAAAATAAAATACAGGAATATATTGATTATAAGGCAAGGAGTGAGGATTTAACATACCAGACGGTTGTTACCAACGTTAATATAGGGCTTGATAAACCCTACTATTTTGAAATTAAGACAATCATAGACCCCGGCAGCGTATCGACATTGGTTAACAAGTATAACATGCTGCCAGATGATTATATTCCCGACGATTTGGAGAAGATAAGCGGCACCGATTACCTGCTAAGACATCAGGCCAGGGAAGCTTTTGAAAACATGAGAAATGATGCAAAGGAACTGGGTTTAAATGTTTTTCCTGTTTCCACTTATAGAAGCTATAAGTATCAGAAATCAATCTATGATAAAAGAGTGGCGGAAAGAGGGCAGGCCAATGTGGACAGAACCAGTGCAAGACCAGGACATAGCGAGCATCAGTTAGGCCTGGCGGTGGATGTAATAGGAACGGGAAAAAGGGTGGCAGATTCTGAGGAATATGCCTGGTACAGCAAAAATGCTCATAGATACGGCTTTATAATAAGATATCCGGAAGACAAAGAACACATCACAGGTTACAGCTACGAGCCGTGGCACCTGCGTTACCTCGGTGATGGACTGGCTGCTGCCGTCTACGAAAGCGGCCTTACTTATGATGAATACTATGTTCGGTTTCTACAGCCGGAGTAGCAGCTTTTTTGGCTACTCTCTTGGCTTTTAGATAGGCAAGCAGTTCCGTCCTAGCCTCATATGTCCATTTATAATAATAAGAGAGTATCGCTATCAGCTCCGGAGCGTATAAAGGTATTTCGTTCCGGCGTTTTTTACATTATAAGTATCCTTGTTTGGCGGATTAACCTATACAGGTTTCTGCTCTGAATTATTAGCGAGTTCATGATAATAATCACCAATATTGGAGAACAATATTACTGGCAAGGAAATTGGATTGGTGGCAAAATGGAAAGGCAAAATGGAAATTTAATGTGCATTGACAACGGCGTGCATCTAATGTAAAATTAGTAATTGCGGCAGGTTTTATTGATGCAGTTGATGTAATCAAAATACGGCTGCATGGTTAAATTAAATAGCAGCAGTTATGTAGGGTAGATTGGCATGGAGAGATGGCTGAGTCTGGCTGAAGGCGCTCGCCTGGAAAGCGGGTAGATGGGGATACTCGTCTCGAGGGTTCAAATCCCTCTCTCTCCGCCATTTTTTTAAATTTTGGTCGTGCTAGACGGGGATGTAGCGGCACCCTGTAACCTGCAATCCGCTATAGCAGGGTTGAATTCCTTTCTGAGGCTTATACTCTGCGGGGCCGGCCCGGGTAAGTGGCGTTGAAGTCCGGGTCCTGCGCAATGGAAATTCATGAACCCCGTCAGGTCCGGAAGGAAGCAGCGGTAAGTGAACCCTTCCATGTGCCGCAGGGAAGCCTGGCCCGAGTTAACTGTTCGGGTATCGCCTGTGGGGATAAGTCGGGGAAAGGTGCACGGCCTCTAAAATTCAGAGCAAGCGGGAAGGAGTAAATACTCCTTCTTTTTGTTTAGCTTCATTTAGGGTATAATCATTATATTGGTAAATAAGCAAAGGGATGGGCGGCATGCAAAAAGGCAGGGTTTATAGTAAAGAAGAGATGAACAGCCTTAACAAAAGGCTTAAGGGGGCTCCCCTCTGGAGGCTGATAGATATGAAGATAGCCTCCCTAGAATGGGGACGGTCGGAAATGACCATGGAAATAAAGGATACATATCTCAATGTAATGGGTACCTGTCACGGGGGAGTAATTGCCACCTTTGCGGACACCGTTATGGGAACAGCCCTTTACAGTACGGGCGTTACGGCATCGGCAACGATAGAAATGAATATAAACTTTATGGAACCCGTTACGGCGGGACAGGTATTAACCGGCAGGGGAGAAGTGCTGAGAAAGGGCAGGACCACCGCCGTTATACGGGCGGGCCTGTTCGTGAACGATATAATGATTGCAGTGGCTAGGGGAACTTACAATGTATTTGAAACAGACAAACAGGAGTAAAGGGTGGTGGACCATGGGCTATATCGCATTGTACAGACAATACAGGCCCCTTACTTTTGACCAGGTGGCGGGGCAGCTACATATTACCACAACGCTAAAGAATCAGGTGATGGGGGACAGGATTGCCCATGCGTACCTGTTCGCAGGCACCAGGGGTACCGGTAAAACCTCCACGGCAAGGATTCTTGCAAGGGCGGTCAACTGTCTTAATCTGCAGCAGGGGAACCCCTGCAACAGCTGTGAGCTGTGCAGCGGGGCCCTGGCGGGCAAACTTATGGACATAATAGAGATAGATGCCGCCTCCAATCGGGGCGTTGATGAGATAAGGGATTTGCGTGAGAAGGTAAAGTATCCCCCCGCTGAGGGGAAATACCGGGTGTATATAGTAGACGAGGTACACATGCTGACCACCGAGGCCTTCAACGCACTACTAAAGACCTTGGAGGAGCCTCCTTCCCACGTCATATTCATCCTGGCTACCACAGAGCCCCACAGGCTGCCCGCGACGGTACTATCCCGTTGTCAGAGGTTTGACTTTAAAAGGATACCAGCAGTTGAGATTATAGGGTTGTTAAAACAGGTGGCAGAAGGGGCTGGTATTGACATAGAGGACCAGGCCCTGAGGCACATAGCCGGCTGCGCCGATGGTTCGGCCAGGGATGCATTAAGCCTTCTGGACAAGTGTTCAACCTTCGAAGGGGAACATCTTACTCTGGATCGGGTGGTTTCGGTGTTAGGGATGGCCAATGAAGGGCTGCTTTTCGGCCTGTCGGAAGAACTATCCCGGAGAAATGCCACCGGCTGTATAATGTTGTTAAACCAGGCGGTGCGGGACGGTAGGGATACAGGTCAGCTTTTCAAGGATATAATATACCATCTGAGGGATATACTTATTGCAAAAGTAGCACCTTCGGGCCTTACGGACATTTCTGGGGGCAAAAAGGATAAGCTCTTGGCCGCAGCCGGGAGGGTTGAGGTAAATACGCTTATCCGGTGGATAAATATACTGTCCGAGACTGAGGCCAGAGCTAAATGGAGTACCTATCCGAGGGTATTTCTTGAAGTGGCACTGGTTAAGCTTTGCGAACCCTCCATGGACCCTTCACCGGAAGGGCTTGTCGACAGGTTAACCCGACTGGAAGATATTGTACTAAGAAACGGGACGGTATATAGGGTGCCCGATGGCCGGGCCGGGACTGCGTTCGGGGAAACACCGGCCACTGCTCAGACGGGCAATGCCGGGAGAGCTGAGAATACAAAAAATGCGGTGGCGGATATAAAGAACGACAAAAAAACCAGTTATATGGATGATGGCAGGCCGGATAGAAAAAACCATATTGAAACCGACGGGAGGAGTAGCGTCAGGAACGATAAAAAAGACAGTACCGTACCTGAACAGAGGAAGAAAATGAACAGTACCGTACCTGAACAGGAAGAAAATGAAAGGTGTAGTGAAGATGAGGGTATAAGACTTTGTGATAATGACGTCGGGGCGTCCGGGAAAGAAGACGACAGCGGGTTTGTTGACAGCAAGGTAGACGGGTCCGGCGGTAAGGAGGAAGAAGAGGCCGGGGATGGTGACAGCGGGCAGGATATATCCTTGGAACAGTTAGAGAAGGCCTGGGACAGCGTGCTAAGACACCTGGAGAAGACCAAAAAGGGACTTTATACAATACTTGAAGGCGCAAGGCCGGTGAAGATAAACAAAAACCTGTTGGTGGTCGGCTGTGATGCGCTACACGGCATATACCACGAAATAGCTAATAGAAAGGAAAGCAAGGATGCCCTGGGAGTTTCGGTGTTTACGGTAACCGGGGCACGTCTTGATATAAATATTGAAGATACCACGGGCAGGGAGAAGGCCCCGGAAGAGGAAATTGGGGAGGATTACAGTCTTTATGAAGAAGCGGTGAAGATTTTTGGTAGCGATTTGGTGGATAGCTTGGGAGACAATGACAATTAATTTGGAGGGATGCTAAGTGGCAAAGGGGAAAATGCCAGGGATGGGTAATATGGGAAATATGATGAAACAGGTACAGAAGATGCAGCAGGAGATGGCAAGACTTCAGGCGGAGCTGGAGGAAAGAACAGTGGAGAGCAGTGCAGGGGGCGGCGTGGTTAGCGTTGTGGTCACCGGTAAAAAGGAGATAAAGGAGATTAGCATAAAACCCGAAGCGGTGGACCCCGATGACGTGGAAATGTTGGAGGATTTGATTCTGGCAGCCGTAAACGAAGCACTACGACAAGCCGAAGAAATGGTGGCTGGAGAAATGGCTAAGATTACAGGAGGGCTAAATATTCCTGGTCTTTAGAATGGGAGTGAACTTATGGACTACTATGCTGCACCAGTGGCAAAACTGATCGAGGAATTTTCCAGGCTCCCGGGGGTGGGGAACAAGACTGCCCAGAGACTGGCCTTTCATATATTAGATGCGCCTCCCGAACAGGCGGAGAATCTTGCTCGGTCCATCGTTTTTGCCAGGAGGAATATAAAGCACTGCTCGGTTTGCTGTAACATGACGGATAGTGACCCGTGCAGGATATGCGGCAATGACAGAAGGGACAGAAGCGTAATTTGTGTTATGGAAAATCCCAGGGACGTTGTGGCTATGGAAAAGACGAGGGAATACAAGGGCCTTTACCATGTACTGCACGGGGCCATATCTCCGATGGAGGACATAGGACCCGAGGATATAAGGATAAAAGAACTCCTGCTGAGGTTGCAGGACGAAGAGGTGAAGGAGGTTATCCTTGCCACTAATCCCACCATTGAAGGTGAAGCCACAGCCATGTATATTTCGAAATTGTTAAAGCCCCTAGGTGTAAAGACTACCAGGATTGCTCACGGTATACCGGTGGGTGGTGACCTGGAATACGCCGACGAGGTTACTCTGGTAAAGGCGATGGAGGGAAGAAGAGAGATATAGAAGACGTGTCATCCTGAAGGAAGGACGACTGAAGGGTCTTTATTTGCATTCTGAAAGTTTGTTCGATTACGTAAGATCCTTCGCTTCGCTCAGGATGACAACTGTGTAAAGTCTTTATCACGTTGTATATAGTAAACATGGTTTATTAGGGATTAAAAAAGCCTGTAAGCCATGTTTTTTTATTAGAGGTTTGCAAGGATTAAGGGATACGGAATAAGGCTAAAGGTTAGGTAAACCAATGGATTGGAAGATTGAATAGAAGGGGAAAATGGAACTGCCCAGCCCACCCCTAGGGGCGGGCTGATTATAATTGGTTATTTAAGTCCGGCTTCCGCCATTTTGTCCTCAAAGTGTTTTTCTATGCTGTCAAGCACCCTCGCCTTTCTGAAGGTTTTTCCGTTACCGGGTATCACCAGCCTTGCTTTTTTATCCTCAAAACCAAAGCCCCCGGCATACAGTATTCTGATTTTGTCCATCGCCCAGAAAGCCTTGCCCTGGCTTATGCTGTCTGCATCAATGCAGGAGTACTCCTTGATGGACGTTTTGATTTCTTTAAGGACCTGATCGGGCTGGGAGCTAAATTTATCCCCCAGTGCTCCGGCAAGACCCGTTGCTACACTTAAGTTGGACATTCCGGATTTCGGGGCAAAGAGCGTGGTAACCCTCTGAACTCTTCTTTCGGTGTTGGTATAGGTTCCGGAACTTTCCGCAAAGCTTGCTGCGGGGAATACCACGTCCGCCTTTTCCGTCGTTTCCGACATGAACAGGTCGGAGGCGATGAGCAGTTCAAGGTTTCCTGACACCTCTTCCGGTACCGCTTCGCCGAAGGTTATGACTGCCTTTACTCCGCTCCAGTCCATATGGCTGGTGGATTTTTCTATGCCCATGTCATAGGCACCCTGGCTGTTGTTTAATGCCTTAAGCAGTATAATACCGCTCCTTGGCGAGCCTATTTTACCGGTTATCACCGCAAGGTCGGCCAGAGCTTTTGCCGCCTCCCTGGATACCGAGGTCTCGTCTATTACTATTATTGCTTTTTTGGCACCGCAGTACAGGTCTGCTGCCTTAACCGCCGTATCCGAAGGGGTTACATAGGCCAGGGCCGCCTTGAGTTCTTGATACCCGTTCGTTTTGGTGTCAATCAGCTTCTGACTGATGCTACCGGAGTCCATCGTGTATTTTAGAATACCCTTTACTAGGGTAAGGTTATCCTCGCCGCATATTTCAAGGTTTGCCCATACACCGGCTTTTATTCTTTCCGGGCTTATTGTAACAAGCTTGGCTCCAGCCTTTGTGGCCGCCAAAAGCTTCATACCCATCACCGGGTGGTTTTCGTAGCTTTCCCCGCCAACATAAAGTATTAATTCGGTTGAGTTTAATTCATCAAAGGTGTTGGTGGAAGCATTGTATCCAAGAACATCTTGTATGCCGGTATCGCAGCCGTTGGACGAGTTTGCCAGGTTGGGCGTATTCAGCGTATCCTTTGCAAGTTTTGCAATTGTAAAGCTTTCTTCGTTGGTAAGCCTTGCGGAGGAAAGCACCGCAACGCTTTCGTTCCCGTAAACCGACCTTATATTGTTAATCTGTTTTGCGGCGTAGGTGAAGGCCTCCTCAAAGGCTGATTCCTTAAGGGTGCCCTTTACTCTAATCATGGGCTTTATAAGCCGGTCTTTACGCTGGACGTAGTCGAAGCCGAACCGGCCTTTGACACAGAGAAGTCCATTATCCACCGCACTTTCCCTGTTTGGTAGCGACCTCATAACCATTGAGCCCCGGGTGGTCAGGTCTATATTGCAGCCCATGCTGCAGTAGGAGCAAACCGATTGCGTAGTCTTTTGCTCTACTGGCACGCTCTTTTCTATGCTAAGCCTTTCCTGAAGGGCTCCCACCGGGCACACCGAAACGCATTGGCCGCAGGATATGCAATCGGTGTCCTTAAGCTGCATTCCGAATGGAGTTTTAACAACAGTGTCAAAACCCCTTTCTGCAACACACAGTGCCGTTATGCCGGTCACCTCACTGCAGGTTCTTACGCACAGACCGCAAAGCACGCATTTGTCCGGATTTCTGTCTATAAAGGGGTGTTTATCATCCACGTCGGTCTCGGTTTTGACGCCTGCAAATTTGTCTCTTTCTACGTTGTACTGATTGGCGTAGACAAGAAGCTTGCAGTCGAACACATCGCCGCAGCCGCATTCCATACATCTTTTGGCCTCGGTTTTAGCTTCTTCTTCGGTGTAGCTGTCCGCCACCTCCAGGAAATTCTGTTTTCTTGCTGCAGGCTCCATCACCTTGAAATCTACCCTTGGTTTGACCTCTTTATCCTTAAAGTCCTCTTCCGTTAAGTCTTCCTGTTTTACATAGAACCTCTCACTTACTGGGACAATTCTGCCTTCCAGATATCCGCATATAGCTCCTGCAGCCTTTTTACCTTGGGCAATGGCTTCAATGGCTATACCTGGACCCGCGGCGGAATCCCCGCCGGCAAACACACCTTCAATGGAGGTTTGGAATGTACACTCGTTGTACTGTATGGTACCTTTTTTGGCAAGGTCTATTTCTTCAAGCCCGGAAGCATCCACCCTCTGGCCAATGGCGGCTATTACGGTATCCACATCCAGGGTTACTTCCTCCCCTTCCACCGGCACCGGCCTTCTGCGACCGGAGGCGTCCGGCTCACCTAATTTCATCTTCTGGCACCGAATTTCTGAGATATGGCCGTTGCTGTCTATTATTTCAATAGGCGCAAGCAGGAAGTTGAACTCTACTCCCTCTTCCCTGGCTTCTCGTATTTCCAGTTCCTCGGCGGGCATTTCCTGTTCGGTTCTTCGGTATATTATAATCACCTTTTTTGCACCCAGCCTAACAGCGGTCCTGGCGGAGTCCATGGCGGTATTGCCGCCACCTATAACCGCAACTCTTTCGCCGAGTTTCACCGGCTTTTTCTGGGCCACCTTAATCAGGAAGTCTATGCCCCCCATCACTCCATCAAGGTCTTCGCCTTTGCAGCGTATACCGGTGCTTTGCCATGCGCCTATGGCTATATACACCGCGTCGTAGTTTTCCCTTAAGTAATCCAGCGAAAGGTCTTTACCTATCTTTATGCCGGCGTTAATTTGGACTCCGGTTTCTTTTATTATATCTATTTCCATGTCCAGTACGTCTTTGGGCAGTCGGTACTGTGGTATGCCATACCGGAGCATACCACCGGCCTTGGGCATTGCTTCGTAAACAACCGCTTCATGGCCCTCCCGGGCGAGGAAATACGCACAGGTTAGGCCTGATGGACCTCCGCCTATTACCGCCACCTTTTTGCCGGTGGGGGGTTTTATATCGGCTTTGAGGCTGGAACCCTTTTCCAGTACTATATCTCCCACGAACCGTTTCAGGGCTGCGATCGCCACCGGTTTGTCGACGAAATTCCGCCTGCAGGCATCTTCGCATGGATGGGGACATACCCTGCCTATACTGGCGGGCAGTGGAAGTTTATCCTTAATTAAAGCAACAGCTTCTTCGTATTCTCCGTTTGCTATGAGTCCCACGTATCCCTGGCAGTCTGTCTCAGCCGGGCATGCCAGCTGGCAGGGGGCCTTGCAGTCCCCGGTATGGTTTGCAAGCATCAGCTCCAGGGTTGTTTTCCTTGACTGATCTATTCTCTTCGATCGGGTTCTTACCACCATATTGTCCGAGATTTCGGTTGCACAGGCCCTAAGAAGTTTTGGCACTCCTTCAACCTCCACAACGCACAGGCCGCAGGAACCGTATACATTGAGCCGGTTATCATAGCAAAGGTTGGGTATTTCAATTTCGTTTTCCATAGCCAATTGCAGGATGGTCTGTCCCTTGTATCCTAATACTTCTATTCCGTCTATATTAACTCTTAGTTTTGACATGCCGTTGCCTCCTTTTCACGACTATTCAATCTTTACTGCATTAAACAGACATATTTTCAGGCAGTTGTCGCATTTTACACTCCTTTTGTACGTATTTAAAGTTAAATCTTAAAATTGTACTCTTCAACAAAAGCTATGGAATTCCTCCTACAAAATAGACGGGACTGAAAATATACCGGAAACCGGGACTATTTTCAGTCCTGTTATAGGACTCGAAAACTTAGCAATTACTGCAGACGGCTCTTCCTAATATTTTAACACGCAGTTAACATAAAATAAACTACAATATGAAACAAAATGAAACAAAAAACCTCTTTTCCTACAGTTGAAACAAGGGGGATTTAATCCGGATGCGTCGCAGGATAATTGGTCTAAGGTCTATTTGCTAGGTATTAGTTCGTCGTTCCTTATAAAGGGCATCCCATGGTCTAAAGCCGTGTAATGGTCAGTAATGGGGCTTCCTTCTACTAGCAGGAACACTTCCTCTAGTCCTAATTCCGACAGCGTATTTACCACCGAAAACACCTGAAACAGTTTCTCCCTGCCGTTGTGACCCTTATCAATAAACACCTCAGACAAATCGACAGTGGCGGTGGTGCCGTGTATTTTTACCGACAGTACCTCCGTGTCCCGGTCTATCATAGATTTTAGCATCTCATTGGAAGGGCCTTTAATAAGCTCCTCCAGTACCAATTCGACCATTTCCTCCAGCTCTGTTTCCTCTACTGCCGTTATTTTTCTAAATTCCGGTAGCAGAAAGTTGTTGTCCCTGTCGGGGTAGAGCAAAAGTATTTCCTTTTCCACAAGAACCGGGGGCTGTTCCTTTGGCTGCTCCTGTATCGGGTCCGGGTCCGGCTGGGATTCATCCTTCTTACAGCCGACTGGTAAAGCGACTATCAATATAATAAGCAAAAATAATGCAATATATTTTTTCATTTGTTTACCTCCTTCAAAGTTTTAAAACCAATGACACCATTATAACATATACTGTACTAACTGAATAATCCGGCAATACAAAGAAAAAAACCCAAAACAAGTATAGGGACAACTAAACGGTTAATAATAATAGATAGAAATACCATTCGGGGGTGTTGTTATGGAAAAGGCCCTAGTATCCTATTGGGGAAAACTGACCGACTGGGTGGGAGGAGTTTTTCATGGTTCTTATGAGGACTCGGTCAGTCAGGAGAACCAGGAATTGATTAGCTGTGTGAAACATGCTATGGAGGAATGGAACCAGGCTGAAAAATTCTTTGAAAGCGTATCCGAGCCCGATTTGATTGACTATGCCATATTCAGGATTGAGGCATCAAAGAAGAGGTATATGTATCTTTTGAAAAAGGCAAAGGAGAAGGGTGTAAAGGTAGACTGCTGCTGATCGCCCGGGTATAAAAGCCCCGCCGCCAAAAACTATGAATAATATGTGTAAAGGTGTAATATATGTATATTGACCGGACTTGCTGTTAACGGGGTGGGGAAATGGGTATTAGCATTGATTTTAGTGTTGTACTGGCCTATGCCTTTGGCCTTTTGCTTCTTTACATAGTAGGGTGGCTTTTGGTTATGCCGCTTAAATTTATATTGCGGCTTTTATATAATGGAATAATAGGCGGGCTGATGTTATGGATTCTTAACCTAGCGGGAGGTTTTTTCAATGTTCAGGTGGCGATAAATCCTGTTACCGCTCTAATTGCCGGATTTTTGGGTATTCCCGGAGTCTTGCTTATACTTGTTCTCCAGCATATTCTGTAGCCGAATATCCCTACGGGACAGCGGATTAAAATGCCGCTGTTTTTTTGCTCCCAAAATGCCGATATATACTATATATATGATTTGGCGGATTTTCAACATACAATATATAGTATTTTTCCATTTTTACGATTTAAGCATAATAAGGAAGAAAATTAGGGAATAATGGCAGGCAAACCGTCTATTTCGTTTTTTATGTGAATTTATTAGTCTGTCCATATAGGATACAATAAATTTAACAAATGGAATAGGTTCAAAGGGGGTAGCATAGTTGTTAAATAAAATACAGAAGCGTAACGGAGAGATTGTAAACTTTGATATTACCAAGATTGAGAACGCAATATTTGCTGCGGTACAGGCAGTAGGAGGAGATGACAAGGATGAAGCTATACGCCTTGCATCAATAGTGTCCGACATAGTAGCTGAAACCCATGGGTCTGGGATACCTACGGTGGAGGATATCCAGGATATAGTTGAAAGGGTATTGATAGAGGAGGGCCATGCTACCATTGCCAAGGCTTATATACTGTACAGGAAAAAGCAGGAGGAACTAAGAGATGTAAAAAATCTCCTAATGGATGCAGAGAGTATGATTGACAAGTATGTATCCCTGGAGGACTGGCGGGTTAACGAAAACGCCAACATGGGATTTTCTCTACAGGGGCTTAACAACCACATAGTTGAAAGCATTTCAAAGAAATACTGGTTGAACAAAATATACAGAAAAGAACTTCGGGACTCCCACGTAAACGGCGACATACATATACACGACCTGGGGATCCTGGCTCCTTATTGTTGCGGATGGGACCTGGAGGCTTTTTTAAGAAGCGGGTTCAAAGGAGCAAAGGGCAAGGTGGAGTCCAATCCTCCCAGACACCTCGAGTCCGCCCTGGGACAGCTTGTGAATCTCTTGTATACACTCCAGGGGGAAGCAGCGGGTGCCCAGGCCGTATCAAGCTTTGATACATACTTCGCTCCTTTTATATACTATGACGGTCTTACCTATGAGGAGACCAAGAAGTCCATTGAAAGGTTTATATTTAACCTAAACATACCCACTCGGGTTGGATTC
>Ga0172377_10003330_pt1 | contig 16489 bp, 16 predicted proteins | sample Pumphouse3metaG_FD_119749 | JGI IMG/M metagenome (GOLD analysis project Ga0172377, IMG submission 119749) | Leachate microbial communities from a municipal landfill in Southern Ontario, Canada - Pumphouse #3 metaG | ecosystem: Engineered > Solid waste > Landfill > Unclassified | place: Canada...
CCCAGCTTGCCAAACGTATTGTCCTGGCGCGTCGTGGTACCTGCCTTTCTTCCTTTGAGGATCTTGTTTTACCTCAATCGGCAAAAAAACGTTGTGCCGGGTATCTAACCCTATAGCAAAAGGAAAGCCATCTTTCTACAATGCCTGCTATGGGTACTTTGTATGCTGCGTTCTTTTTTTTGGAGGCTATCTTTTGTATTGTCTCCCCTTTTTTGCAGGTGATATTAAGGAATTGCGGGTATTCCTATACCCAAATAGGTTTTTTGCTTGCAGTCTACGAGCTTTCAGGTGTTGCAGGCCCTTTGGTTACAGGTGTTTTCGTTGACAAGACAGGCCGGATGAAATTAACCATGGCCTTGAGTCTGATTATTTCCTTCTTGGGTTTTTGTGTGGTTGTCTTCACCCATAAGATGGCTTTGACGGTTCTCTCCTTGTGTTTTGCAAGTGGTTTCTTGCGTTCCATGCTGACACTGCAGGACACCATGGCTATGCAACGAGTTGGCGGGGATGTTCAGAAATACAGTGTGATTCGTTCCATGGGGACCGCAGGCTTTGTATTTTTTTGTCTTTTGTACACCTTCATGCATCGCCCTTATGTCACTGACAACCTTGATATTTTTCGTTTTCTGAGTTTTGGATTTTTAATCTGTTTTTGTACCAGCTGTCTTGGCAAGGAGAGCGGGGCCGTACCACAGAAGACAAAAGAGGAGGAGAAGGATGGCAGATGGTTTGATGGTGCGTTCCTTCTTGGCCTGGGCTGTATTGCCTTGTCCCGGTTTGGCATGTCAGTCACCAGTTTCCTATCCCTGTACATGGTTGAGGAACTGGGGTTGGATCAGATAAGCCTGATCAACGCCCTTGCCGCATTCTCGGAATTCTTTGCAATGCTGTTGAGCGGTTATTTGATGGAGAAAAGGCACGTCAGCGCTATCGTCTTATTGTTTGCCAGCTCTCTCTCCGTGGTGCTTCGGCTCTTGTTATATGCCTTTGTCCCTTCCCTGACCGGAGTGATTCTGGCTCAATGCACCCATAGCTTGAGTTACGGGGTCTTCCAACCTGCTTCCATCATGTTCGTGCACCAGAGGGTAAAGCATACCCATCTGGCTGCGGGAATCTCCCTTTGCCTTTCCCTGGGGACAGGGCTGCCTACCATGCTGGGGGATACCATCGGAGGCTATGTCGTCCAATCCTATGGCTACAAGGTCTTGTTTGAATCGTTCAGCATACCTGCTTTGCTTTCAGCTTTGTTGTTCCTTTTGTTTTACAGGCCCTTGACAAAAACTCCCATCGAAGCAAGATAGGATTATATTTTCTCTTATGATAGACTTTATGCAAAGGGAGCCATGCTGTGAAAAGCAGTCAAAATTGGGATTTAGCAAACATTGAAGATATCTCATCTGAGAAGATTCAAAAAAATCTTCGCGAACTTTCCACTTTTTTGAATAATGATATCAGGCAGATGCTTATTATTTTACGACAGTACTCGCCACTCGAGCTGATGAAGCTTGCCTGTTGGGAACAACATCGGCTTGTTCAGAAAGGTGATGATTTCTCAAGGCGTCAGGATAGTGCTTTCATACGTTTCCTGCAACATGCCTATTGCTTTAAATCCACCTGTCCTGAAGGCTTCGTGAATCGTCGGGATATCCTTCCCAAGGATTACAGACGGCTTTTTGAACTCTTCTCGGATATGATGCGAAAAAGCGCGCGGTATACTGACAATTGGATTCTTGGAGAGAGAAACAAATACAATTTATCCGATAGAGGATTGGTCGACCAGTTACAAAGTGATGCTTGTGAGTTTTGGTTCCCTTCCTTGATTGAGCCGTCCTCTGTCCCCTTGCAAGTGAGAGCTTTGCGTTTGAGGATGCAACCTTTCAACCAGGTTGTTTCTCAGACCTTTACTTGTGGGCTTGATGGTCTTTTGGAAGCGTTTTCTCATCTGGTGGTGAATTCCAAGCTGGCGATTGATACACTTGCCAGCGATAGCGCTTCCTATAAAAACGATATGCAGGAGCAGATTCGTCTAGCCAAGGAAAAAGGTCGGGTCATTGAGGACGAGAAGGCTATGATCAATTCCATAGTCGAACACCAGCATTGGCAGGCACGGCTTGCTTCCCTAATCGGCCGTCGTGATGGTTACGATTTGTATAATGTAGGCAAGTCATGCTCCCTTGATGAAGAGGATTGCAAGCTTTTAAGCATTCCCATCCTTTCTCTTGAAGAAACACGGAGTTTGTTTCCTTTTGAAGGTAGGGCGAATGCAAATAAGCCTTTTTTGCAAGTCGCCGGTAGTTTCTTTTGTTTTGATAGTGAGCATCTGCTGGATGATTTCTTTCCCATTGTCAAAGCTGGAGTGATTGCAAAGGGAACAATATCCTTGGAAGAATGGAACAAGATTGAAGCAGAGAGCGCCCTGATGCAACCGGTCTCCCTGGTGCATAGCATGTTAGGTCCCACCTCTTTCACCTTGGATGCAAAAGAACACTCCGCACTGTTTGATTTCCCTTCAAGACAAGTGATTCTCAAAGTGCTTGGGAAAATTGAGGATGAACCTTTTTCTGATTCAGATTCCTATATTCTTGCTCTTTTGGATACCAACAAGATTCTTGAATGGGCCGGACAGCAGGATAAGGAAGTGCTTGTTATTGATGAGCAACATTCGATTTCCTATCCTCTTGCCATCAGTGGCAATAGATTGGTTCTCTCTTATTCTCAACTTGCCAATCTCTTTCAAGACCCGGAGGCCCTTCTTCAGATTAAGGAGATTCTTGGTTTGACCAAGGAAATGCCAAAGGAACAATCAGGTGAGAAGGAACCGGCAAGGGTGCAGGAGCCCCCCTTGCAAGAGGAACAAACCGTAGCGAAAGAAATTTTGGAACAGGACGGATTGATAAAAAAAGAGGAACCCAAGCCATATTCCCTGGCTTCCATGTTATCCGACATTGCGAATGGGGGACAAACAGAGCCGGTGCAACAACCCTCTCCTGAATTCGATTGGCCGGCAACGCAAGCCAGGAAAGAGGAGCAACCTGATTTGTTTCAGGCTGCAGCAGAGACGCCTTACGAGGAGCCGGTTGCAAAGACTCCTGCCCAGGAACTCCCCGAGTTGGAGGATTTGGTCACTTCTTCCCCTTCTTTGGTTGCATTGGAAGGGAAAAGCCTTCCGTTGCAATTTGAGGCTATTCTTGAGAAGCTTAATGTCACCAAAGGGGCTTTCTTTGATTTGTGCAAGAAAGGTGATGAGAAATTGTTGAATGCCTCTTCGGCTCTTATCGACAAGGCGCTTTTGGCGCAGCAATCCGATGGCAAGGAAAAATTATTCACCATTACCCAGTTCGGGCTTACCGTCATTCTCTCCACTGGAAGGGATGACCAGCTGAGCCAGTTTGATTGGAAGGCCAATATCGGGGCTATCATGTATGCGGAGAACAAGGAATCCTGGACAGGGCTTATCCTTTCCTATGCTGTTGATAAGACCTTGAAGAATGCATACGAGAGTTTGATTGATAAAAAGGATTATTCATCAGCTGATTGGAAATATTGTATAGGTCTTGGTAATCGGTTGCTTGAGAGAAGAAGGGGAAAAGAACATGATTGATGCGATTCTGGAAGAACACTTGAAGGTGGCCATCGATGCCGCAAGGAGAGCAGGGGAACTGGTACTCGCCTCCGGTAGGGAAGGGCATCTCCAATTGATGGAGAAACACGACAATGACTTTGTCACTGAGACGGACAGGGCGAGTGAACGTTTGATCATAAGCATTATCAAAGAGAGTTTTCCCAAGGAAAGCATCTTCGGGGAGGAGAGTGGGGAGGAGGATTCCGCAGAGGGCCAAGGGCGTTGGGTCATTGATCCTGTGGATGGAACCTCAAACTTCTTTCGTGGAGTGCCGAATTATACAATCAGCATAGGGTGGGAGAAGGAAAAGTTCCAACCCTTGGTAGGGGTTGTGTACAATCCAAGGCAGGATGAGCTGTTTTATGCGAGGAAAGGAGGTGGCGCGTTCCTTAACGGGAAAAAACTTGAGGTTTCAAGGATCACGGATCCCAAACGAAGCCTGCTTGTGTGTGTGCCACCCTCCAGGCATCACGAGGCCGCCTCTGGGTATTTCAAGACCGAGGAGACACTGTTCATGAATTGCAGTGATGTGCGTTCTTTCGGCTCTTGTGCGCTTGAGCTGTCCTACCTCGCCGCAGGACGTCTCGATGGGTATTATGAACTGTTCCTGGGCTATTATGATTGTGCCGGGGGGGCTGTCATTCTTCGTGAGGCGGGAGGTGTCATCGAATGTCTTGGGGGTTTTTCAGATACCCGTTGTGATATTGTCGCTTCAAATGGCTATTTGCAGTCCTGGCTCAAGGAGATTGTCAATGGGTAAGCCCTTACTCCTTATCTTCGACCTGGATGGGACCTTGATGGATACCTCCCAAGGAATTTTCAATACAGCCCTGGCTGTCATGGAGGCTTTGCATCTTCCTCATGACGTCACCCCGTTACAAATGAAAAAGTTTGTAGGGCCTCCGCTTGATGAATGTTTCAGGGTGGTGTTCCATCTGGATGAATCCTATATGAATCAGGCCACAAGTCTCTACCATGAGAGGTATGTCGCCAAGGGACAATATGAAGCTGTGGTGTATGAGGGAATGGAAGAAACCTTGAAGACCTTGACGGAACGAGGGTATATCCTTGCCGTGGGAACTTCAAAAACCGAGACAACCGCGCAAAACATGTTAGCACATATGGGTGTGGCCAAGTATTTCAAGACAATCAGAGGTGACCTCCTGTCCTTGGGCAGATCGAAGGCTGACGTGATCAACTTGGTGTTGCAGGAACTGGATGTGGCACGGGAACAAGCCATCCTGATAGGGGACACCTTGCATGATCTCAGGGGCGCCACCCAAAGCCATGTCGGTTTTGTGGCGGTCACCTATGGTTTTGGTTTTACCAAGGATCAGGAGAAGTTGAAGGAAATGAAGGCGATAGTATCCACCCCCTTGGAACTTCTGACCTTGTTTCCTTGATTATTTTCCAAGTTCCTTAGCCTGGAGGAGAGCCTCCTCATTTTGTTCTACCGGTCTGGATTCATCAGCGCTTACCGGAAGATAGCCTAGGAAATCCATCTTGCAATAGGATGCTATTTCTTGGAATTGTTGTTGGATCAGTTTGTATTGGATACCATCGAGTGAGTCGGAACCTACTGCGATGACATACAGTTTCTTGCCTTCGAACTTCTCTGGCGAGAGCATGTACAGCCGGTCGATGAACAGTTTCAATTGAGCGGTGATGCCCCACCAGTACACGCTGGTGGCAAAGCAGATGCTTTTTGCTTTGCTGAATTGCTCGGCTAAGGGGATCATCTCATCCTGCTGTCTGCATGCCCCGGTTTTTTTGCAATGATCACAACCCAGGCAAGGAGCTATTTTCTTCTTACCCAGATACACCTTCTCAATCTCATACGTCCTTGATGCTTCTTGGGCGAACACATCGGCGAGATGCGCTGAATTTCCCTTGAGATGAGGACTCCCATAATAGATCACCATTGTTTCTTTCATAATTTGTATCATAGGGAAGGTAAGCCTTGGATTCAAGATACAATCTCATCAGGTTTTCCCCATTGGGAGATTCTTCCGTCCTCGATCACTACCATCAGATCGCAGTCAAGCATCGTGTTCTTCCTGTGTGAGATGGAAAGCACCGTTCTCCCTTTGCTCACCTTGTCCAACGCATCGATCAGCCTTTTTTCAGTCTTGGAGTCCAAGGAGGCGGTTATCTCATCAAGCAGAAGGAACTGTGGGTCGCACACGATGGCGCGGGCTATGGACAGCAGTTGCTTCTGCCCTTGGGATAAGGTCGATTGCTCATTGATTTGTTCATGATACAGACTTTCCAATTCCTCAAGTCCCACATAGTTCAGGACCTGGGCGCACCTCTCTTCGGTAATCTCAGGGTCCTTGAGGCTAATTTGTTCAAGAAGGGTCCCTTTGATTGGAATGAACTGTTGTTGCACATACCCATAGAGTTGTCTTTTGAGTTTGTTGGGAATGGAATAAACATCATATCCATTGATTGTTATTGATCCTTCCGTCGGCTCAAGAAGCCCGAGGATGAGGCGGAACAACGTTGTCTTGCCTACTCCCGTTCTGCCTACGAAGGTCACCTTCTTTCCTGAAGGGATCTCCAGGTTGAAATCTTTAAGTACCATTTCATTGCTGTCACTGTAATGGAAACTTACTTTGTGGAAGGCGACACTAATGGTATTTGTGGCCATGATTTCCTTGAGAGTCAGTTTCTCGTTCTTGCTTTTATCTTCCTTCAATGTCAAGAATTGGTTAACCCTGTCTATGCCACTTACACCTTTCTGGATGTTTTGCAGTTCCATACCCAATGCATCGATTGGCTTGAAAAGGTCCGAGACCAGATCAAGGGAGGCGGCCACCATACCCAGCGTGATCCCCAGGGCGTTGACACTGTCGCAGGACAAGACCACCACAAGAGCGATCAGCAAGGCTTTGGTGATTGTGACAATTGATGAATAGATGGAGTCATAGAAATTGACTTTGTCTATGGTCTGAAAATTGTCGCCAAGTTTTTTGCTGTATTGTTGTTCCATATAGGTTTCCTTGGCATATGCTTTGACTATATGGATGTTCATCAGTGTCTCCGAGAGGTGGCTGTTCACTTTGCCCAGTTGTGCGAGGTTTTTCATTTGGGATTGCAGAAGCGCTGCTCTGAAGTATTTGGTGATCCCCCAGATCAAAGGTAGGAAAGCAAGGCAAAGCAAGGCTAATTTCACTGAGAAGATTGCAATGGAGATGATGATGCCGATAATCTTGCTGAGGTCTATGACCAGATCCACCAGGCCATTGGCAAACAAGGTATTCACATTCTCCGCATCGTTGGAGAACCGTGAGGTCACCTCACCTGCGGTATGGGTGGTAAAGAAATCCATAGGGAGACGGGTGAGTTTGCTTGCCATCTCTGCTCTGAGATTTTGCACTGAATTCTGCCCGAGAAGAATTAAAAGCGTGCTTTTTATGAAATCCAAGATAGCGATCAAGACCAGGCAACCGATAGAGACAAGAGCCAAGGGCAACAGGCCCTGGACTATCCTGGGGGTCAGTTTTGTATCGATGATGATTCTCAGTATCTGAGGAGGGACAAGACTTGCGAGTACCACAGCGAGGATAAGAAACATAAGCAGGGCGGTTTGCCTCTTATGCTTACCAAGTTCCTTAATGATTATCTCCAATGGTATGTTTTTTTGTTTCATTTGCCACTTTCCATCTGAAGCTGGAACATTTGACGGTAATCCTCATTATCAGAGAGGAGGAAGTCGTGGTCCCCCACTTCGATTTCACCATTTTTGCCCATATAAAGCACTTGGTCAGTGAAAGGGAAAATTGCAAGTCTGTGGCTGATCAGGAGAATCAGGCAATCATGATAATGACCTCTCAGGTTCTGGATTATCTGATTCTCGGTCCTCATATCCACGGAGGCAAAGGGGTCATCCAATATGATGAGAGGTGTATGGCGATACAAGGCCCTCGCCAGGCATATCCTTGCGGCCTGTCCTCCTGAGAGCCTTACTCCGCCACTACCGACAAGGGTGTTGATCCCCTGGGGCATGTTCTCCAAATCCTTGTCAAAGCAAGTATCCTGAAGGACAGGATTGATGTCTCCTCCCTGTCCCAATGTCACGTTTTCATAGATACTTTGGGAAAACAATTCGTTCTGATGTCCTTGATAGGAGATGGCGACGCCTTTCTCAAAACTGGTCAAAGAGGACAATTCCCGTTCTCCCAGGCGAATGGAACCCTGATAGGGATATAATCCTTCCAACGCAAAGCCCAGAGTGGATTTTCCCGAGGCTATGGCACCGGTGATTCCAATGATTTGTCCTGGATATCCCTTGAAGGAAGCTCCCGAGATGATTTTCTTCTCTGAATTCGGATAGGAGAAGTCAAGGTTGCTCACTTGCAAGGCAACCGGGGTATGCAAGGGAGAATGGATTTGCCGGTCTTCCGATCTATACTCGGTCAGATAGGGTTTCACCCGTGCAAAAGAGACTGTGGCTTTCTGATAGGAGTTGAAGAGTTTCGAGGCTTTGCCGGCTTTGATGGATAAGGCGATGAAAATGGAAATGAAGGCGCTGTAACTTCCGATGGTCCAGGTCCCTTCGATGACCTGTCTCCCTCCTAAATAAAAGACAAACACGATACCTAAGGATGCCACAGCCTTGTAAAGTGGTTCCAAGGAAGTCTCCAATATGGTTGCCTTCACGCTCTTGTGCTTGAGATCCTCCAATTCTCCATTGTAAGTCCTGAGGACCTCGTCCTCCATCGAATTTGTCCTAAGCAGTACTGCCTGGGTGGCCATATCGTATGTCTTGCCTGTCACGCAGGCCAGACTTTGTCTCGCCTGTCTGCTATAGTTTGTGACAATACCCTTGAGTTTTTGGGCAATGAACATGGAAAGCGGGATGAAAATGCAGGAAAGTAGCGTGATTTTCCAATCCTGCAGGAACATTGTCAGCAGATAGGAGACCATAAGGACACCTGTGTCGAATATCTCGGTGGTGCACTTGCGCATCCCCTCCACTGCGATATCGACATCCCCGACTGCCCTTGTGAGCAATTCTCCGGTGGATTCGTCTTTCAATTCCATGATGCTGCGGTTGATGATATTATTGTAGACCATCAGGCGCATCGCCGCGCTACTCTTGTTTGCAAAACGACGGACCAGGAAACGCTTGCCATATCTGGCGCTCTGAATGATTCCTATGGCCAGAAGATAGACAATCGCCCAGTGGATTACCACGGGAAGCTCCTGATGGAAAGCCAGGGTGTCGATAAGTTTGCCTTGCAGGATAGGGACCAAGGAAAGTCCACCATCAAAGACAAGACCGCAGAGAGTAAGGAAAAACATGAGTTTCTTCTCTCGAAGAAAGTAACTGCGGATGAATGCGGGTTTTTCTACCGGAGTGATGATTATCCTAGGTGTCTTGGCGTACATGGGCGAATCCCGTTTTCCTTTCTTGTTTTGAGGTTTGGTACAACTTCTCGAGTACCTCGAGAAAGCTTTCCATCTCCTTCTCACTGATGGCACAATGCTCAATCAGATACTGATAATACGCACTTTCTATTTCCACAGAGATTCTTTTTACCTGTTGCGCCTCTTCGGTGGGGAAAAGCAGTTGCGCCCTCCTGTCCTTGGGGTTGGTCTGTTTGCTTATATAGCCTTTTTGTATGAGTGCCTCTGTCTTTCGGGAGATTGCACTCTTGTCCAGATTGAGAAAAATTGCAACCTCATTCTGGCTGCATCCTTGGTGGTGACGCACATAGTGGATGAATTCGTAGTCGTTTCCACAAAGTCCTGTATTCCTCAATTCCATGGTAACGAATTTTTGTGTTTCCCTTGCTATTTTTGTGATTTCCCGAATTGATGTGTAATCCATATTGTTTCCAATTAGTTGATATTGCAACTAATTGGAACATACTCCATTTGAATCCATTGGGTCAAGTGCTTTTTTACTTGCAAGGAAACGCGCGGGAAGGTACTGTACAGAAGGGAGATATTATGAACAAAGAAAAGATTTCCACGACAAAGGCTCCAGTGGCCATCGGTCCTTATAGTCAGGCGGTAAAAGCCAATGGTTGTGTGTTTACCAGTGGGCAGATAGCCCTGGATCCAAAGACCAATCGGCTAGTCGAAGGTGGCATCAGTGAGCAGACTCATCAGGTGATCAGGAACCTTTCAGAGGTGCTGCAAGCGGCAGGCTCAAGCCTGGATCAGGTGGTGAAGGCCACGGTGTTCATCAAGGATATGGATGATTTCGCGACTATCAACGGAATTTACAGTACCTATTTCACAAGTGCGGTCCTTCCTGCTCGTTCTGTTGTTCAAGTGGTCAGGTTGCCCAAGGATGTCCTCATTGAGATGGAGGTTGTTGCCGTACTATGAAAAGGACACCAATTTATGCCGTATATGGCAAGGATCCGGGAGCGAAGCTTATCGATTTCGGAGGTTGGGAACTTCCGGTGAACTTCGGTAATGGTATTATTTTCGAGCATACTTTGGTGAGGACCAAAGCAGGATTGTTTGATGTGTCCCACATGGGGGAGTGTCTGGTCAAGGGGAAGGAAAGCACCAAGTTCCTTTCCTGGATTTGTACAAATCATATTGCAAACATGAAAGATACTACGGTCATGTACACACTCATGTGTTACGAGAATGGTACTGTGGTGGATGATCTTCTGGTCTACAAGAGGAATGAGGAGGAGTATCTTGTGGTGCTTAATGCTGCGAACACCGACAAGGATATCGCCTGGATGCAAGCCCATGAGGGCAAGTATGACTGCAAGGTGACCGATTGCTCAAAAGAGTATGTGCAACTTGCCCTGCAGGGACCTCTTTCAGTGCGGATCCTTTCCACTTTGGTTCCCTCTTGCTCAGGGATAGCCTCTTTTACTTTTAGGGAGAACGTTTCTGTTGGAGGAGTTGGGTGTCTCGTGAGCCGTACTGGATATACCGGTGAGGATGGATTTGAGTTGTACTGTCCAAGTGATTGCGGGGTGAGGCTTTGGAACATCCTTATCAAGGCTGGAGAGCCTTTTGGTCTGGCTCCTTGCGGTCTTGGAGCGAGGGATACCTTGCGGCTGGAGGCGAAGCTGCCTCTCTACGGACATGAGATTTCCGATAGCATAACCCCTCTTGAGGCTAACCTTGGAGTATTTGTCGATTTGACAAAGGACGATTTTTGTGGGAAGGCCGCCTTGTCCGAACAGAAAGAGAAAGGGGTTCCTCGTTCATTGCGTGGTGTGGAGATGGTCGAGGGAGGCGTGCCTCGTAGTGGTTATAAGGTATTCCTTGCAGACGAGGAGATCGGCTTTGTGACCAGTGGCACCAAAAGCCCGACACTTGATAAATTCATCGGCTACGTGATGATTAAGCGTGAGACAAACCTAAAGTTCGGTGACAAGGTGTTCATCGAAATCCATAACAAGAGAAAGGAAGCCGTATTGGTGAGGACTCCTTTTTATCGGGGCCTGTCTAGGTGAAATCCGCATATGTTCCCTCCAGGGAGCGAAGCAGGTCGGCAGGGGCCAATTTGAGTTGGAGCCCCCTTTGGCCTGCGCTTATATAGATTTGTTCTTCCAGCTGGGCGCTTTCCTCAATATAGGTGGGATAATGTCTGATCATTCCCAACGGCGAACATCCGCCACGGATATATCCCGTTGTTTTCAAGAGGTCCTCCATCTTGAGCAGATCGATATTCTTGCTACCGGTTATCTCTTTGGCTTTTTTCATGTTTATTGAAAATTCGGCAGGGAGGCAAAAAACAAATATCCTGTCATCACTATCCTTGAGGACTATTGTCTTGAATACCTGCTGGGGGTCGAGCCCTGCGGAGGAACTTGCATGTATCGCATCCAGATGTTCTTCGTCCCATTGATAGTTCTGAATGGAGTAGGGGATTCTCATGGTATCCAGAATTCTCATTGCGTTTGTTTTCTTCATAGTCATCTTTCTTTAATAACTATAGAAATGTACAGAAGTTGCGTCAATTGTTTTTTTTCAATATTTGAGAGGGTTTTCTTTGGAATATGGTTATGGGATAAAAGATATCTTTTTGGTTTTCTTGATTACCTAACAGTGACAAAGATTGGCATCTTTTCGGGTTAAACTATAGCCAAATCTCTAGTATATATGATAAAGTAAAGACCATGAAAGAAGCTGGTGCAGAAAAATTTTGGGAACGTTTCGACAAACAACGCAAAAGCGTTGGCATCTCAATCAAGGTCCTCACAGAGAAACTTGATTTGAGCTACCCCTTGCTCATCACACAGCGCTCGCGAACTATCTACCCATCCGTGTTAACTGCTTGTAAAATCGCGAAGATTCTAGGCACCACGGTTGAGTATCTTACCACTGGCGAACAAATATCTGTGGATATGGGGCAAAGGGTCGGTGTAGCTCAGGAGGAGCAAAAATTAATTCCTCTTGATGTCGTTTTGGCAATGTCTCATTCAACTGATGAAGACATGAAACTGGTTCGCAGGATCTATCGGTTATCTCAAAACGAATAGATGCTGCCTCTCGGTGAAATACGGCAACATTGTCTCATAGATGGCTTTCATCCCTACTATTGTTGGATGCAGCCCGTCTTGTAATATTCCCCCTGTGATTGGAATCTTGGCAAGGTCGATGAGAAAGATGTTGCCGTTATTTTTTTGTTGCTTGCAGACCAGTGTCCTCACAGTTTCCTGTAGTTCTTGGCAAGTCCATCCGAAAAGATTTTTCTGTTGGTATTCCCAGTCGGTCCTTGTGAGAGGGGTGCAGAAGTAAAGTTTGCTTTCAGGATATCTTTTTGCAAGCGATTTAATGAGCAATTCATAAGATTGTGTGAATTCCTGAAAATGGGCAGGGATTTCATTTGTCTGAGCGAAGTCATTGGTGCCTCCAAATATAATAATCCTGTCAGCTTGGAGGTGCTCCATTCTTTTTTCTGAGATAAAAGCGGTGCGTTTAGGTCTTATGCCTGTCGGGGAGACCCTGCTGCCACTATAGGACTCGTTCATTGTCAAGACAAGTCCTGTCTTCTCACTGAGAAGATGCCACCAGGTCTGCTCAACCTGCTTCACATCGTATCCTATTCGCGGATAGAATGCTTCATTCTCATCAGGAATCCAGTCTTTGAAGGTGGAGATTGAATCTCCCAATATAGCCAATGTCATAGTGTGATTGTAAAAGAAGAAAGGGAGTATGAATAGGCCTAAAAAGACAATTGACAGTTTTCTTGTTCTCTGGCACAACTATGAGGAGAGAGGGGGCTTATCATTTCTAAAGAAAGTGCGGGGCAGGATGTGTATCTGTTGTTGCGACTGAAGATCCTGCGCTTGGAGCTCAAGCCGGGGCAACGGATAAGGATGGATGAATTCTGCCGACGGTTGCAGGTGAGCAGGACGCCTGTACGAGAGGCTCTCTTGCTTCTGGCTCATGAAAATTTAATTGATCTCGTACCACAAAAATATACCACCGTCTCATTGCTCTGTCCTTCGCGATTTCCTGATGAGATATTCCTTCTTGAATCCTTGGTGTGCGATGCTGTTTGGTCAATCAAGGCAAAACAAAATGATATTGATGTTCTGAAGCAGGATCTGAGGGCTCAGCAAACTGATTTGGGAAACAAGGATTATTTTCAGTTCGTGATGGATTACAAGACCTTTTTCTCTTATATTTTCCATGTCATAGGTAAGGAATACATATGGGAGGATGGCCAAAGGCATTGTGGGCATATCCTTCGTCTGATGTATGCGAACTTGCAAAGAAAGCCGATGGCGCAAGAGGCTTATCAGAATAACCTGCAGATATTACAACAAATAGAGCTGGAGAATAAAATTAAGGCTCTTGCTGTGGCGAGGGAATTTCTTCATGGTGATCTGGTGGATTCTTCATGGTTGCAGAATGTAAATTCTGATTTTTTCTGCTGATTTTTGTTTTTACTATATCTAGTTTTTTACCAAAAAAATATTTTGTCCCAAAACTACCCATATTGTTGCATATGGTAGTTGGATTTTTTAAACTATTGTAGCTATAATTTATATAATAAGTAAGGAGTCAATATAAATTATGGGGACCTTAAAACATAATGCCACTCGTATGGCCTTGTCCACTGGCATCGATTTGGCTATCAATCATGTAAAGAAAAATCCTACTGATGGAGTAAGGGAGTTATTTGCCTTTTTGGCAAAGTATATGCCTTCCACCAAGCAGGACAAGAAATACACAAAGAAAGGGAATGCTGTTTCCAATTTTTCCAGGTTCGTTGAGGATCCTGATTCAAAATGGGTTCGTTTTTCCAATTCGGTTGTCAACGAGGTGGATTCGAAGGTTATCAAGAGTCTTGCTCTGAATCTAGCCTATGAGGCCGGTTATTGTGGTCTTGAAAAGGCACGGGAGCTTCGCGATAAATATCAGAGTAATTTCCCTTGGGTTCTGCTTTTGGATCCTACCAGCGCCTGCAACTTGCATTGTACTGGTTGCTGGGCTGCTGAGTATGGGCATACCTTGAATCTTTCCTTTGATCAGATGGATTCGATTGTCACCCAGGGCAAGGAACTTGGTATCTATTTCTATCTGTTCACAGGCGGGGAACCCTTGGTGCGCAAGGCGGACATAATCAAGCTTTGTAAAAAGCATAATGACTGCGAGTTCCAGGCTTTCACCAACGGTACCTTGATTGATGAGGCTTTCTGTAATGATATGCTTGCGGTGAGCAATTTGACCTTGTCTCTTTCTGTCGAAGGATTTGCTGAACAGAACGATGGGAGAAGAGGTGTGGGTTGTTTCGATCGTGTTATGGCTGCGATGGATCTGCTGAAGTCCCACAAATTGTTGTTCGGGACTTCTATTTGCTACACCAGGGTGAACTGTGAGACTGTTGTTTCCGATGAGTTCCTCAAGCTGCTGGAACAGAAGGGTTGCAGGTATATTTGGTACTTCCACTATATGCCGGTTGGGAACAACGCTTCTGCCGATTTGATACCGACTGCTGAGCAGCGTAAGTTCATGTATCATCGTATCCGTGAGATTCGCTCCGTCAAGAATCCCCTGTTGATGTTCCCGCTGGATTTCCAGAATGATGGTGAGTTTGTTGGTGGGTGTATCGCAGGTGGAAAGAATTACGCTCATATCAATGCGAATGGTGATGTTGAGCCATGTGTTTTTATCCATTACAGTTCGGCCAATATCAAGGATGTTTCCTTGTTTGACGCCTTGCAACAACCTTTGTTCAAGGAATATCACAAGAACCAGGCTTTCAATAAGAATATGCTTCGTCCTTGCCCGATGTTGGAGAATCCTGAGTTTCTCAAGAAAATGGTTGCTGCTACCAATGCGAAGTCCACTGATTTGGAAAGTCCTGAGGCGGCTGAGCATTTGTGTGACAAATGTGTCAACTATGCTAAGGAATGGGCTCCTGTGGCTTCTGAGCTTTGGAAGGAAAGCGGCCATGAGGAATAAGTCATTTCCTATAGTCTTTTTTGAAGATACATTCAGAGTTTTGTAAAGATTGTTTATGTGTCCTTGTATTATTAATGACCAATCAGAACTGCAAAAAGAAGGGGCCTTTTGGGCTCCTTCTTTGATTCTGAGAAAAACAGTAATGTTTTTTCTGGTTATTTGATCGGTGAATCATCGGTCAACATACCCATCTTCTTCGCAACGAAAGCAGTACAGGTCAAGTCGCCAGTCACGTTAAGGGCGGTTCTTCCCATATCGAGGATTGCGTCGATTCCAAGAATAAGCGCATATGCTCCAGCGATTGTTGTTCCTTCCTTGATGGGAAGTCCCACGGTCTCCATGACCATGACAAGCATGATGGCTCCCGCACCTGGAACTCCTGCAGTGCCAATTGAGGCGAGGGTGGCAGCGACAACAATCAAACACATCTGCCCGAAGCTGTACATTCCATGTCCGACAGAGAGTGCGATGAAGATTGAGCAGACACCTTGGTAAATTGCTGTGCCATCCATGTTGATTGTCGCCCCAAGAGGAAGCGAGAAACCATACACATCCTTTTGGATCCCGAGTGATTCAGCACCCTGCATGGTGACAGGAAGCGTACCGTTCGATGAACGGGTTACAAATGCTGTCAGGAATGGCTCTTTTGCGGCATTGAAGAAAGTCTTTCCCTTGATTTTCCCAATCCGAAGAATTCCACCATAAACGAGCAGCACATGAATCAGATAACCAAGGAAACAGGCGATGGTCACCACAGCCAATGAGCCAGCTACTTTTGCCCCGTTCTTTGCGAAGACTTCCATGACAAGTACGAATACACCGATAGGAGCATATTCCATGATACCTTTTACGATTCTCATCATGATTTCAGCCACACCATCAAAGAAATTATAAATCACGAGGCCTGCATTGCGAAGTCTTTCATCCTGAGCGATTTTGAGATAGGAAAGACTGATGCCGAACACCAAGGTGAAGAAAATGACCTGAAGTACTTTCTCGTTGACGATGGCGGTCGCCACGCTGGTAGGAATAATCTCCGCGATTGTTGTCCAGATGGACACCGAGGCGGTTTTCCCCGCCGCATTCGCGGCAAGAGTGGCCAATCCCGCACTTGGTCTGAAAATCGCTCCCATCAGTAAGCCGATGACAACTGCGAATGCAGAGGTGATCAGGTAGAGGACAACAATACGGATGCCCACCTTGCCAAGACTTGCAGGAGAAACGGATGAGGCACCAACGATAAGGGTCGCCATCATAATGGGGATGATGATCATCTTCAGAAGTCTCATGAAGATGTTTCCAAACATCGATACCCAGGCAGGCAACGCTGTGACGCCATTTGCTGCAAGGATGATTCCCAGAATCGCACCGATGACAAGACCGATCAGGATCCTGTACAAGAGATTGAAATTAAAATACCAGCCGAGAGCACCTTTTTTTACTGGGGCCTTCTTTTCCATGTAA
>Ga0172377_10003331_pt1 | contig 16487 bp, 16 predicted proteins | sample Pumphouse3metaG_FD_119749 | JGI IMG/M metagenome (GOLD analysis project Ga0172377, IMG submission 119749) | Leachate microbial communities from a municipal landfill in Southern Ontario, Canada - Pumphouse #3 metaG | ecosystem: Engineered > Solid waste > Landfill > Unclassified | place: Canada...
GCCACAACAGTTGCCCCAATCACTGCTCCCTCACTGTCTTTTACACTTCCACTCATACTGGAAGTTGTAACCTGAGCTTGCAAAGCAGTAACCATAATAAGCGATAGTGCTGCTATTAAAAACTTGAATTTTTTTACCATAATAGACATTTTAAGCGTTTAATTATATGTGTTTAAAAATCACCGCAAAAATACAATAATTATTCTTAATTACTGTTACATTTATGTTACGTTTTTATTTATTGAATTTCATTTGTTTGCATAAAATTGCATAAAAAAAAGAAGGCGATAATTCCTAAGAATTATCGCCTTCGAGATAGTTTATCAATATTTCATGAATTAATATCCCATTCCACCCGGATTCATTTGAGGAGCCGGAGCAGGATTTTCTTCTTTTTTATCTGTAATAACACATTCTGTTGTCAGGAACATACCTGAAATTGATGCAGCATTCTCCAAAGCAACACGTGCTACTTTAGTAGGGTCAATAACGCCTGTTTGTGTTAGATTTTCATATTTATCGGTACGAGCGTTATAACCATAATCGCCCTTGCCTTCACGTACTTTCTGAACAACAACAGCACCTTCTTTTCCACAGTTTGCAACTATTTGACGAAGTGGCTCTTCAATAGCGCGTTTCACAATTTCAATACCAGTAGTTTCGTCTTCATTTGCACCCTTCATGCCTTCTAAAGCTTCAATTGCACGAATATAAGCAACACCACCACCAGGAACGGTTCCTTCTTCAACAGCAGCACGGGTTGCAGATAATGCATCTTCAACACGGTCTTTCTTTTCTTTCATTTCAACTTCTGAAGCAGCTCCTACGTATAAAACAGCAACACCTCCGGCCAATTTGGCAAGACGTTCCTGTAATTTTTCGCGGTCGTAATCTGAAGTAGTTTTTTCAATTTGAGCACGAATTTGACCGATACGAGCACTGATAGCTTCTTTATCACCGGCACCACCAACAATAGTAGTTTTGTCTTTATCGATAGTGATTTTTTCTGCTGTACCCAACATTTCGAATGTAGCATTTTCCAAAGTCAAACCTTTTTCTTCTGTGATAACTACACCACCTGTAAGAATAGCAATGTCTTCCAACATTTCTTTTCTTCTGTCACCAAAACCTGGAGCTTTTACAGCAGCCACTTTAAGTGAACCACGAAGACGGTTTACAACCAATGTTGTTAATGCTTCTGAGTCAACATCTTCTGCAATAATCAACAATGCTTTACCTGATTTAACTGATTGTTCCAGGATGGGAAGCAAATCTTTTACTGAAGAAACTTTTTTGTCGTGAATAAGGATTAATGGATTGTCAAATTCCACTTCCATTGATTCGGTATCTGTTACAAAGTAAGGAGAGATATATCCACGGTCGAATTGCATACCTTCAACAACATCAACATAAGTTTCTGTTCCTTTTGCTTCTTCTACAGTGATAACACCTTCTTTGCTCACTTTTTGCATGGCTTCTGCAATTAGTGCTCCAATGTTTTCGTCGCCATTTGCAGAGATGGTAGCAATATTCTCAATTTTGTGAAGATCGTCGCCAATTTCAATTGCCTGTTCTCTCAGATTTTCAACAACTTTAATAACAGCTTTGTCGATACCACGTTTCAAATCCATTGGGTTTGCACCTGCGGTAACATTCTTTAAACCAACACTAATAATAGATTGAGCCAACACGGTTGCGGTTGTTGTTCCGTCACCGGCATCGTCATTTGTTTTAGAAGCTACTTCTTTAACCAGCTGAGCACCCATATTTTCAAATGCATCTTCTAGTTCAATTTCTTTTGCAACTGTTACACCGTCTTTTGTGATTTGAGGAGCACCGTATTTCTTATCAAGAATAACGTTTCTTCCTTTTGGTCCTAGGGTTACTTTAACTGCATCGGCCAATTGATCTACTCCTTTTTTAAGAAGATCGCGGGCTTCCATTTCAAATTTTATTTCTTTTGCCATAATATAATGTAAATTTTATGTTTTTATTTTTTTTAATTCAAAATTGCCAAAATATCCGATTGGCGCATGATGATATATTTTACATCATCCAATTCAATTTCTGTACCTGCGTATTTTCCGTAAAGTACAGTATCGCCTTCTTTTACTACCATTTCTTCATCTTTTGTTCCATTACCAATGGCGAGAACTTTACCTTTTAATGGTTTTTCTTTTGCTGAATCAGGAATAATGATTCCACTTGCTGTTTTTTCTTCTGCTTCGACAGGTTTAACAAGCACTCTGTCTGCTAATGGTTTGATATTCATACTCTTTAATTTTAAAATTAATGTTATATTATTATAATATTGTTAATAGTTTGAAATAACATAAATGACTTTGCGAATTCTGTGCCAAAATTAATTTTCCAATGATTTTCTTCCTTTTTTTCTCGTTTTTATTTTTCGACTGACAAAATTTCAGGCCGATGTCACATCTTTTGATGGTCTCACTCTCCTCTCACTATGGTCTCACTAAACTTTCACAAAAAACCAACAAAAAAAGCATATAACCGACTTACGAGCATCATTATATTTTATTGAATTAAACCGCTATCAAGGAATTTTATGAAATAACGTGCCCGTGGCTTGAGCTGTTGGCATAACAATCATATCGTTGATATTTACATGTTCGGGACGGGAAACGCAGAACCAAATACATTCGGCAATGTCATCAGCTACAAGATTTTCGAAACCATCATATACTCTGTCGGCACGTGCTTGATCACCATGAAAACGTACCAGCGAGAACTCAGTCTCTACTGCCCCGGGACAAATTTGCGTGACTTTAATGTTATATCGAAGCATATCAATACGCATTGCTTTGGTGAGCGCATCAACAGCATGTTTGGTAGCACAATAGACGTTTCCGCTTGGATAGACTTCTTTTCCGGCAATGGAGCCAATGTTTATGATATGACCTCTTTTGCGGACTGTCATATGGGGCGACAAGGTTTTGGTGACATATAATAGTCCTTTTATATTGGTGTCGATCATCCGGTCCCAATCGTCTGTATCGCCATCTTGAAGCGCACTTAATCCTGCTGCCAAGCCGGCGTTATTGACCAATACATCAATCTGTTGCCATTCTTCGGGTAGATTGCCTAAATTCTTTTTCACCTCTTCTTGGTTGCGTACATCAAAACACAAAGAAAGTACACGGACGTTCATTTCTTTAAGTTCTTTCTCTAACTCCTGTAAACGATCACAACGGCGACCGGTGATAATGATATCAAAACCGTTCTGCGCGAGTTTGAGCGAAGTGGCGCGACCAATTCCGGATGTCGCTCCTGTAATTACAGCTATTTTCTTCATTATTTTTATTTTTTTTGTAATACCAAAATTATATAAAATATGATTCAGACATCATGATTAGATGAAAAAAATGTACTTTTACAGTTCGAGGACATAAACGACTCCCGTATGAAATTATGAAAGATGAATTTGTGACTGTAAAAAGATTTTATTTTGCTGCTGAAGTACCCGTTTTACAATCGTATATGGAGATGCTTGGTATTCCGATTTATATGAAAAATCTCATAGCAAATCAGGCTACTTACATGATTGGGGATATTGAAATGCAGGTGGCAACTGAGGATTATGAACGGGCAAAAAACGCACTTATTGAAGGGGGATTTGCATCGGAGACAGATTTCACTGAATAAAATATATGAATTGACAATGCTGGAAAAAACTGCTAAAAATAGAGAATACAGATTTGTACTCATTGCTCTGATTTTAGTTTTTGGTGCGCTAATTAGTTATGAGCTAAGGATTTACATGAGCGGATTCCTGGGGGCATGCACACTTTATGTCCTGTTAAGGGTTCAGATGGTTTGGCTGACTGAAAAGCTTAAATTAAAAAAGGGTCTTAGTGCGACACTTATCGTACTTGAATCGTTCTTTTTCTTTTTAATTCCGATAACAGGTATGGTCTTTTTGGGAATTGATGTTGCACAAAATATCAATATCGACTTTGAGGGTATCAGAGATTCTATCCTGATTTTTGTTGAAGATATAGAGACACGTTTCAACATTAGTATATTCAATGTGGAAAACATTGCTTCTTCTATCCCAAAATGGAGCGGAGATCTTGTGGGTACAATTGCTGAAAGTACTTATTCAATGGTAATCAATTCTTTTATTATTGTGTTTGTACTTTATTTTATGTTAGTGAATTACAAGGACTTTGAGATAACAATAAGAGAGATATTACCTTTCAGCTCAATCAATAAACAGAAGTTCCTTAGTGAATCTAAGTCGATTGTACAGGCTAATGCGGTGGGCATTCCGCTGGTTGGCATTCTGCAAGGCGGCATTGCTTACTGCGGTTATGTTTTGTTTGGACTGGAAAATCCGGCTTTATGGGCCATTGTCACCATTGTTTTGAGCATTCTTCCAATTGTTGGAAGTGGATTAATATGGGTACCTGCCGGAGCATTTTTTATATTGCAAGGCGACTATGTAAATGGCTTGGGACTGTTGTTTTATGGGTTAGTGATAATGGGCGGGAGTGATTATATTATCAGATTACTGATTTCGAAAAAGCTTGCAAATATTCATCCATTGATTACTGTTTTGGGTGTACTGATAGGTATTCCTATGTTTGGCTTTTGGGGTGTTATCTTTGGACCACTGATTATCTCATTGTTTATGTTGTTTTTTAATATGTATAGACGGGACTATATTCCCGGTTCGTCAGCACAAATAAACGTAACTACTGAATATAAAGAAAAAAGAATAAGGTTTTCACGAAAAATACGAATGAGAAAGGGTAAAAATGATGATAAATAAATCTTACACTATTGCATTCTTCATTCTCCTTTTTTTAGCGGGATGCAGCAATAAAGGGAAAAATAGTGATAGTAATTCATCTTTTTCTGAAGCTTCTTCTACTATCGTACTAAAGCATGCTAAAGGTTTCAATATCAACCATTTTGAAGACTATACAAAAGTAACAATAAACAACCCATGGTCTGAGAGTGGAGCTTATGTTGTTTACTATTTATATAAGGATGATTCAACGAGTGTTCCCACGAATGGGTATAAGATACAAATACCCATCAAATCGCTGGTGGTGAACACTTTCTCGTACTTTGAGTTTCTAGATCAGCTGGACGAATTGGATAAGGTGAAGGGTGTCACGGATGGTTTTAGGATTTATAATCCTGAAATACTTGAAGGAATAAAGAATAAAACGATATCGGACTTGGGCGATCCTTTTCATCCCAACTTTGAAAAAACGCTGGAAATCAGACCTGATGTCATTGTAAAATCTGCTTATAATCAAATGGATATCCAAAATGAGCGAAAGGTTAACGTCAATATCCCGGTGATTTATACGCTTGAATGGATGGAGAATTCACCATTAGCTCGAGCGGAATGGATAAAGTTGATTGCTGCTTTTTTTGATAAATCTGCTCAGGCAGACAGTATCTTCAATGATATTGAATCGAAATATTCACATAAAAAAGAGCTGGCACTTGGAATGAAAAACAAACCCACTGTATTGTCGGGTGACGCATTTCAGGGTACATGGTATGTTCCGGGGGGCAAAAGTTTCAATGCGATACTCTTTAATGATGCGGGATTGGACTATCTTTACAAAGATAATTCTGAGAGTGGCAGCATTGGTTTGGACATTGAAACTATACTGTTTGATTTTGGTAATGCAGAATATTGGTTTGGATGTGAATCGGATTCATACAGTGAACTATCGGTTAGGGATAGTAAATATTCTCTACTGAAATCGGTGAAAGACAGACGGGTTTTTAATAATAGAAAGCGAACGACTCCCTCGGGTGGTAACGATTTTTTTGAAAGCAGTATCGCCCACCCCGATTTGTTACTAACGGATTTAATTAAAGCAGCTGATCCAGAGCTGCTTACTGACACAGGATTTACTTATATTAAACCCCTGGAATAAGCATGTTTGTGAAGAGAAACTTAAGAATATTTGTTATTTTATTTGTCATTTTATTATTGGCATTTATTTTTGATATTTTTACCGGTAACGCTAATATATCTGTGAAAGAAGGTTTTGCCGCCTTGTTTGGTGGTTCCGGTGATGATATTATTGACGAGATTATTGTGAATTACCGGTTCCCAAAGGCAGTGACTGCCATTTTTGCAGGTTCTTCTTTGGCAATTGCCGGTTTATTGATGCAAACATTATTCAGAAATCCATTAGCGGGACCTGATGTTCTTGGGGTTAGCGCCGGTGCCAGTTTGGGTGTTGCATTGCTTACCTTGCTTAGTGGCACGGTTGTTTATCCGTTTATAAATTCGTTGGGCGGTATGGCGCAGGTAATTGCAGCCATTTCCGGTGCAGCATTGGTTTTGATTATTATTCTAATTGTATCGGCGCGAATCAAAGATTCTGTTACCATTTTAGTGTTAGGAATGATTTTTGGTTATGTTGCAAATGCTATCATCACAATATTGCAAAGTTTTGCCGATCCTGATTCGTTAAAAGTATTTGTTTCTTGGACCTTTGGCAGTCTGGGTGCCGTGACGTGGGACAAAATGCCCTTGATGGCCATTCTTGTTATAGTGGGAATCATCACCTCTTTTCTGCTTCAAAAACCGTTGAACAGTCTGCTGTTGGGCGAACAATATGCATCGAGCGTGGGAATGAACGTCAAATCTATGCGCGTGATAATCATCACTGTAACAGCAATTATCACCGGAGCTGTGACAGCATTCACTGGGCCAATTGCATTTATTGGAGTAGTGATTCCTCATTTTGCTCGTGCATTTTTTGGGACTATTGATCACAAGATAATTATTCCTGGATCGATAATGACTGGTGCAATACTAATGCTTGTCTGCGATATAGTTTCACAAATTCCAATTTCTAACAGGACATTGCCAATTAATGCTGTGACAGCAATTTTTGGCGCGCCCATGATTGTATGGATTGTACTGAAACGTAAGAAGCTATAAATGATCTCTCAACTTTAACAACTGTCTATAATAGAGATCTTTGTACTGAATCATAAGAAACTTTAAATGTTTATATTAAACATTCTCCAAATAACGATGTTTATTAAATGAAAATATCTGTGGCACCATTTTTGTTTATATATTAGATAAATAATATTTGTATCTCCGAATACAGAAAAAGAAGGATTATAAAATGGATACTAACTTTACTCAGCGAGTCAGAGACATTATGGTTTACAGCCGTGAAGAAGCCGAACGACTCCAAAACAATTATATTGGGCCTGAACATCTTTTGTTAGGTATACTTCGTGATGGCGAAGGACTTGCAATACAATTGATGCAAGATTTTGATGTCGATCTCAAAGCCCTCAAAGAATCTATAGATGATTCTGTACGCAATGTGCAGGAATCTTTATCTATAGTTAATGAACTAGTCATCAACAAAAGCACAGAGAAAGTACTCAAGATGAGCATCTTGGAATCAAGACTCTCAAAGAGCCCGGAGACAGATGCCGAACATATTTTGCTGGCTTTGTTGAAAGAAAAAAGTATTCCGGTAAACAAAATACTTAAAAAGTTCAATCTTGAATATTCAAACGCATTTACTTATATTCAAAGCATTATGGATTCACGTAAGAATGTAGAGGATAATGATTCTGCAGCACCCGTTGAAAATTATTTTACCGACGATGATGATGCGGATTCTCCCGAAAAACCACCTTCGAATCAAGGTGGACAAAGTGGTACCGGTCAACAGAAGAGTTCTGATACTCCGGTTCTTGACAACTTTGGTACCGACATTACCCGAGCAGCAATTGAGAACCGACTTGACCCGGTGGTGGGAAGAGAAAAAGAGATTGAACGAATTGCACAGATACTGAGTCGCCGAAAAAAGAACAATCCTGTTCTGATTGGTGAACCGGGTGTTGGAAAATCAGCTATAGTTGAAGGTTTGGCAATTCGTATCATCCAGAAAAAAGTGTCGCGTACGCTTTTCGATAAACGTGTTATTTCTCTGGATATGGCGTCTATTGTTGCAGGTACAAAGTACCGTGGACAATTTGAGGAACGCATCAAAGCCATTCTGAATGAACTCTCTAAAAATCCAAATGTCATTTTGTTTATTGATGAAATACATACTATTATTGGAGCTGGAGGTACAACAGGATCTTTGGATGCTGCTAATATGTTGAAACCCGCGTTAGCACGTGGTGATATTCAGTGTATTGGTGCCACAACACTGGATGAATATCGAAAATCAATTGAGAAAGATGGAGCCTTGGAACGCCGTTTTCAAAAGGTGATAGTTGATCCAACTAGTCCCGAAGAAACACTTCAGATTCTGAAGAATATTAAAGAGCGTTACGAAGAGCATCATAATGTAAAATATACAGATGATGCACTGGATGCATGCGTAAAATTGACTAATCGATATATTACTGATCGCAATTTTCCGGATAAAGCTATTGATGCCCTGGACGAGGCCGGAGCGCGTGTTCATATTTCAAATATCGTAATTCCTAAGGCTATAGAACAAATGGAAGCGGAATTGAAAGAAGTTGAACAGCTGAAAAATGATGCTGTTAAAGCTCAGAAATATGAATTGGCTGCAAGTTATCGAGATAAACAGCGACAACTGTTACTTGCGTTGGATGCAGAAGAAGAACGTTGGCAAAAGGAGCTTAAAGAAAAGCCAGAAATGGTTGATGAAGAGAAAGTTGCCGAAGTTGTGGCTATGATTTCTGGAGTTCCTGTTCAACGAATTGCTCAAGCAGAAGGTCAACGCCTTGTTGAGATGAAAGAGATATTGAAATCACAAGTGATTGGACAGGACGAAGCGATTGGTAAAGTGGTGAAAGCTATTCAGCGTAATCGTGTTGGATTGAAAGACCCCAACAAACCAATTGGAACGTTCATGTTTCTTGGACCTACAGGCGTTGGTAAAACCTTGTTGGCTAAAAAACTGGCAGAATATCTTTTTGACTCTTCTGAAAACCTTATCCGCATTGACATGAGTGAATATATGGAGAAGTTCAATGTGTCGCGTTTGGTTGGTGCACCTCCGGGATATGTAGGTTATGAAGAGGGAGGACAGCTGACAGAGAAAGTACGCCGACGCCCATATTCAGTGGTGTTACTCGATGAAATTGAGAAAGCTCATGCCGATGTTTATAACATTTTGTTGCAGATATTGGATGAAGGTCATGTTACTGACAGTTTGGGCAGGAAGATCGATTTCAGGAATACTATCATTATAATGACATCTAATATCGGTACACGAGAGCTAAAAGATTTCAGTCGCGGAATTGGCTTTAACACAAATGCCAACGTAAATAATTCTGATTACTCCAGAAGTGTTATTCAGAAAGCATTGAACAAAGCATTCGCTCCTGAATTCTTGAATCGTGTTGACGATATCGTAATGTTCAACCAACTGAGTAGAGAATCTATCAATGAGATTATAGATCTGGAATTGAAAGGCTTATACAAGCGAATTGGAGAACTTGGATACGAAGTTATTCTCTCTGAAGAAGCTAAAGACTTCATCGCTGAAAAAGGATATGATATACAATTTGGTGCACGTCCACTTAAACGGGCAATCCAAAAATACATTGAAGATGAAATGGCAGAGATGATTTTGCTAAGTGGACTTAAAGGCGGTGAAACAATTCTGGTTGATTTTGATAAAGAGAATCAAAAGATCATAATGAAGAAAGCTGAACATGAACAACATGAAAATTAATTTCATTATTCAATTATAAATTTATCTGCGGGGGTACATATTATATTTTTTGTATCCCTGCTGTTTTTAATAATTCATCGTTATTAAACAAAATCCTACTAACCATTGTTTAATGGTCTAAAATACAATTATGTAATATGACAACAAATAAAATTATAGTAGAAGTATGGAGTGATATAATGTGCCCTTATTGCTATATAGGTAAAAATTACTATGAGAAAGCGTTAAGTCAATTTGAACATGCAGATCTACTGGAAATAGAATGGAAAGCGTTTCAATTAAATCCTAATTTACCGGACAGGGGTAATGGATATCCAGTAACTGAATATCTAACTAAAACTGCTGGTATGAGTGAGGATCGGGTAAATCGAATGTTTGAAAGTGTAAAGAAATTATCAGAAGATGCTGGCTTAAAATTCAATTTAAATAATTCTATTGCCGCCAACTCACGTGATGCTCACCGACTTATAAAGCTTGCAAAGCAAAAAGGAACTCCAGGAGCTGATTCAAAAGTTATTGGAGATCTAGGAAAAGCGTATTTTGAAGATGCAAAAGATTATAGCGATTGGGATTTACTCGTTTCTATTGGTAAAGATGCTGGACTCTTGGAATCGGATATACAAAACATGCTGAATAGCGATGATTTCATTTATGATATTACACAGGATATTCAAGAAGCTCATAATCTTGGATTTGACACTGTGCCAACTTTCCTTTTTGACCGAACTCAAGCTATTGTAGGTTCAGAACCGGTGGATCTTTTCCTAAAGGTAATGAACAAAGTTTACAACAATTGGATCGTTTCAAACGAAACCAAATTGGGAGTTAAGAAAGGCAAATCATGTTCTATAGATGGAACTTGTGAAATATAATAATATACAATCTTTTACTTAAAGCGGACCTGTTCCGCTTTTTTTGTATTTTTGTAATTGTAAATAATAACAGTCATGGAATTTCGTACTATAGAACTTAGCAATATTAAAAAATGGAATGAAGTGTGGCAACTTTATGAAGATAGTTTTCCTTTAGCCGAACGACGCAAACTGGAAGACCATATTCGAGCATGTGCAGATCCCATGTTCCATCCGATATCTGCGTGGGAAGGAAGTCAACTTATAGGACTTTTGTTCTATTGGGAATGGAATTCGTACCGCTACCTTGAATACCTGGCTGTTAATCCTGATTTGCGCAAGCAAGGCCTTGGATCACAGATATTAAGACATCTAAAAGACACCACCCATTCAATCATTCTCGAGATTGATCCTTTGATAAACGAATTATCGGTTCGCAGACTCCAGTTTTACGAAAGAGCAGGTTTTATGCTTACTCCTTTTCGGTTTATGCACCTCCCCTATCGAATGGAAGGACGATCACAAGAACTTCTTATGCTCAGCTATCCAAAAACGATTTCTAAAGAACAACATTTAGATTTTCTGGAGTTCGTTAATAAGTATGTTATCAAATATTGTGACGGATATCCATTTGAGGATGAAATCATCGTGGATTAAGTACAGATTGCATAAGACTGAGTGTTTGATTCATAACCATTAACTCACGTCTCGAATCTTTGTGCGGTGGGTAAACGTAAACCTGTACTTTATTATCGTCTATCATATGAAGATATCCACCAATTCCCCATGAAAAAACCCTGGAATCAGTTTTAAATTTCAATACTCGCTTTTCTCTGTCTGAATATGAAATAATCCATTGTCGGTCAATTCGTTGAAGTATTTCATCAAAAGGATGATCAGTCCTTCCTTTATATATAAATTCTGCTTTCTCACTTCCAGTGAATTTAGGAGGTTCAATATCATCAGACTCCATATAGTTCAATCGTCTGTAAAACATAGAAGTAATAATACCAGGAGGTATCACTCCAGCAATAAAAAACACAATCAGTAATTGCCAAAATTCAAAATTCGATTTCCACAATACAGACATAATTGCAATAACTGCTACAAAAAAAACCAGAAATATGGTTATCCAATATAAAAATAATCGTGTAGTAAATTTCATATTTATAACTATTAATGAATTTGAGGCATCTCTATTTCTTCTGTAATAACAATACTTTCAAAACCCATCCCTTTTAGTAGTGAAGTTATCGCTAATTTTGCTTGGTCAGTTGCATCTTTTAATAATCCCTGATTTATGGCTTCACGTTGCATCGTACTTTTTTCTGTCGATAAGGCTTTATTATAATCATTGATTTTGATAGGATTAAAAGCATTTTCACTTTCATTAAACACCTGAATCGATTTTTCGTCAATTATTGTATCCAGTATTTTTGATTTAGGTATTGACACATAAACAACTTCATTGACAATATCAACTTTTACACGACTAAAATCCACACCCGCTTTTATATAACCACTATACTTTAAAAGAAAATACTTTTCTGTAAGTGGTACATTTAAATTCATGAATTTCAAGTAATCTTTATAACTAATAACCCCAGTATAATTATATTTAACCGTAGCAAGTTCTTTAATATTGTCAATTCTCGCAAGTATTGATGAACTGTTATATGATGATTCTTTATTGCGACCAATATTGATAATTAGTAAGATAGCTAATATTACTGATGTAAGTGCAAAAATTATAGCAATAAGATTGGTATTTCCTTTTTTATTTTCCACAATAAAACCTTTTATTTTTTTCGTTTTGATTTTCTTCCTATTATTCTTGTTTTCCACATATTAATACACAAATTACACTTTCACATCGATTTCCTATCTACTATTAATTCATTTATCATTATTCATGCAATTTATATGACAAAAATAGTAATTAATAGAGATGAAAACATCTTATAGCCATTTTATTTTTTATATTTGTGTCGCTCTTTTAAATAAAGGATTGTTTATGAAAACTAAAAGCGCTTTGTTCTTTTCCCTTATACTTTTTATCGGTTGCAATTCAAATAAATACATCCAACCATCCAATTCATTACTCGAACCTACAATAAAAGTAATGACTTATAATATTCATCATGCCAATCCACCATCACAAAAAGCAGATATGATTGATCTAGACGCAGTTGTAGATGTTATCTTACGTTCAAATGCAGATCTAATTGGATTGCAAGAGTTAGACAGCGTCACAAGTCGTTCAAATAAAGTGTTCCAACTAAAATATCTCGCGGATAAATTAGGCATGAATTACTATTTTGGCAAATCCATTCCTTATCAGGAAGGAGGTTACGGAGTTGGTATTTTATCCAAATATCCAATAATAGAGGAACAAACTATTCCTTTACCGAAAGATTCAAACTTAGAAAGCGAAAGTCGAGTAATTGCAATTGCAAAGATTTCACTATCTAAAGGAAATGATATAATTTTTACTGTGTCACATTGGGATCACACATCAGAGATGAACAGAATTCTTCAAGCAAAAGAAATCATTTCATTATCCCACACATTTGCACTTCCGGTTATCTTGACCGGAGATATGAATGCTACACCCGAAAGTGGATCAGTTAAAATTCTGAAACAACAATTTCAAAACGCTTCCAGTCAGAATGCTCCTACTATTCCAAATATCAAACCAAGGAAGAAAATTGACTATGTCTTCTTTAGTAAAGATAAAAACATCTCATTCGGCAATGAAACTGTTATAACTGACGCACACTATCCTTCAGACCATTTACCTTATGTGGTTGAACTACATTTGCAAACAACTAATTATGTTCATCAAAAAAAATAAACTATATTTGTTTAACTAAAATTCTGCATTAATCATTAATTATCATCTAACATGAAAAGAATAACATTGATACTGTTGATATTAGCAACAACTTCTATTTCACTTTTATCTCAGGAAAACCTGGATTTTAGTGCAGTAAAAGATATCATTTCTCCGGAAATACACAATGATAAATCTGTAACATTTCGTTTTTTGGCTCCCCATGCTGAAAATGTAAGTGTTGGAGGAGATTTTCTCCCAATTAATGGTTGGATGCCCGGAACAGAGCAAATGACAAAAGACCAGAATGGGCTATGGAGTTTTACAACTAAACCACTTGATTCAGAATTATATACATATGCATTTATAGTAGATAGTCTGCAGGTGAATGACCCTAATAATGTTTATTACCGTCGCGATGTTACCAGCACACTAAATATAATGCTTGTTGAAGGTGGTCAAGCCGATTTATATAAAGTTAACGAAGTCCCACACGGAACTGTTGCAAAACGTTGGTATCAGTCACCTGGAAATAAAATGACACGCCGAATAACTATCTATACCCCACCAGGTTACGAATCCGGCAAAAAACAATTTCCTGTACTTTATTTACTTCACGGAATGGGAGGTGATGAAGAAGCATGGATGACACTTGGTAGAGCATCACAAATCTTAGATAATTTGATCGCCACAGGAAAAGCAGCGCCTATGATTGTTGTAATGCCCAATGGAAATGTAGCTCAGGAAGCAGCTCCAGGCGAATCAAGTAAAGGTTTTTACAAACCGAATTTCAACTTGCCACACACAATGGACGGACAGATGGAAGAAACTTTTATTGACATTGTCAACTTTATTGATAATAACTATAGAACAATCAAAAATAAATCTGGACGAGCTATAGCAGGTCTTTCTATGGGGGGATTCCATTCACTACATATTTCAAGATACTATCCAAACACATTTGACTATATCGGTCTTTTCTCTGGGGCCATTAAACCAAATGAGAGAAATCAATCAAAAGTATATGCAAATATTGAATCAACCTTACAAAAGCAAAAAAACAACGGTTACAAACTCTACTGGATTGGAATAGGTAAGGACGATTTCTTATATAAAGCCAACACTGAGTATCGTTCCGAATTAGATAGAATTGGAATGAAATATACGTATCGTGAATCAGAAGGCGGTCACACATGGCGTAATTGGCGAATATATTTATCTGAATTTGCTCCATTATTATTTAAATAAAGACATAAACAACAAATTATATAACTTAAAAAACAAAAAAAACATGACAACAACAACAAAACTTTATTCTCTTGAATTGAGAAATGCCAAGACCTATTTATTTGCGGGTCTTTTTATTATTGGAAACTTATTGTTGCCACAACTTGCTCACTTGATTCCCCAAGGAGGTTTAATCCTTTTACCGATTTATTTCTTTACGCTTATAGCAGCTTATAAATACGGAATATTTGTAGGTTTGATAACAGCAGCATTTTCACCACTGGTAAACAGTTTATTGTTTGGAATGCCTGAAATGTCGGTTCTTCCTGCAATCATTTTTAAATCAGTTATTCTTGCTGTTGCAGCATCACAAGCAGCCAAATATTTCGGTAAAGTATCAATCTGGGGTATTCTTTTTGCAATTCTTGCATATCAGCTTGTTGGGACAGGTATTGAATGGGCTATGACACAGAACTTTAATATTGCGATTCAAGATTTCAGAATAGGACTTCCGGGAATATTGATTCAACTTATTGGAGGTTTCTTGGTATTGAAAGCACTCAAAAAAGCATAATATGATTGAAGGAAAATCATTTGATGATGTCATAAAAAGGTTTCGTGAAATTGAATTTCACGAAACTTTTGATATGATTATTGCCATTGCAAATGGAGGTATTATACCGGCAGCCATAATCAATCAACGCCTAAACATCGACATTCAGTTATTGAAAATCAATCTAAGAGATCAAAACCAAAAGCAAAAATACAATAATCCTAAGCTATTGTCTCCTATCGACTTTGATTATAAAGACAAAAGTATTCTTTTAGTAGAAGACCGAATTAAAACAGGTGCAACAGTAAAGTTTGCCATTGAGTTATTAAAACCCGATGCCAAACTTGTAAAAACCTTTGCTGTAAATGGCAATGCGGATTACTTTTTATTTAACGAATCTTGTTTTCGCTTTCCTTGGAATATATAAAATGAATCGATTAATATACCTTTTACTTATAACTCTTTTCTGCTCTGTACAAGTACAAGCGCAAACAATCTCTCATGAAAATGAACCGGATAGTTTTAGCCTCGAGGAAATAATTGTTACAGGTACAATGCCTAAAGTAAATTTGAAAACAGTGCCTATGAGTATATCAGTTGTGTCAGGTATTACAATCGAAAACAGGCTTCAATCATCATTGTTGCCATTACTCTCAGAAGAAGTCCCTGGACTCTTTATAACGCAACGTGGTGTGATGGGATTTGGCGTTGCCGAAGGTTCTGCAGGAAGTATGAGTATTCGCGGAATTGGAGGTACACCTACTTCGGGAGTTTTAGTATTGATAGACGGGCATCCTCAATATATGGGATTGATGGGACATCCTTTGGCCGACAGTTATCAATCTATGATAACCGAAAGAGTTGAGGTTATCCGTGGTCCAGCTTCCATGTTGTATGGTTCTAATGCGATGGGTGGAGTCATAAACATAATCACAAAAAAGCAAAAGACTAACGGTAAAAATCTTTTAGCACAAGTTATGTATGGAAGTTATAACTCATTAATTACCGAAGTCACTGGGGGGTTCAGGAAAAACCAAATCCATGCAAACGGAAACATTGGACTCAACCGCTCCGACGGTCATCGCGAGAACATGGAGTTCGAACAGATTAACGGTAATGGTAACCTGGGATACGACTTCACAGAGAACTGGACAGGTTTTGTAGATTTTAATATTTCCAAGACTTTAAGTTCCAATCCCGGATCAATAAAGAATCCTTATATTAACAATGACGCCGATATTTTGCGCGGAGTTGCATCAGCAGTTATTGAAAATGAATATAAGAATACTTCAGGAGCCGTTAAGTTTTACTATAATTTTGGTTCACACTATATA
>Ga0172377_10003332_pt1 | contig 16487 bp, 13 predicted proteins | sample Pumphouse3metaG_FD_119749 | JGI IMG/M metagenome (GOLD analysis project Ga0172377, IMG submission 119749) | Leachate microbial communities from a municipal landfill in Southern Ontario, Canada - Pumphouse #3 metaG | ecosystem: Engineered > Solid waste > Landfill > Unclassified | place: Canada...
AAATGTCTCACTCCAGCGCGGATAATGACTGAACAAATAAAGAACTTTATTCATAATCTTTCCTTTTTTTCGGTTTTATAATTTGCCGGCATCCGGATCTTTCAACTCGGATAAATAGCGCGGATCCAGCAGATGTACAAGTCGCACATCGCTGAGAGAATGCAGCATCGCGCTGCGGATATAAGGAAATTTAAGATTGAGTGATTTTAAAAGATTTTCGAGATAGAAGCGATCGCCATGTTCCTTTAGTTGCGTTTCAAAGGGACAGGACTGGATTTTAGGCAGATCGAATGTTTCGGCAACTGTGTGAATCGTCTCTTTTGTTGAAAAGCAAAAAGGGCGGATAAGTTGTTTTGATTGGGCATCGGCTGGTACATTGACGCCCATCGTTTTGAGTCCGCCACCACGAAAAAGGGCGAGCAGGAAACTCACGCAGATATCATCCAAATGATGACCGAGGGCAATTTTATTGCAATGAAGTTTATCGGCGAGGCCGTGAAGTTTACCGCGGCGCAAGCGTGAGCACATTGGGCAGGGCTTATTTCCGGCTTGATGCTGTTCCAGAATTTCTTGTCCATCCAGGGTGACGATCTGCAAATTCCACTTTTGTTGTTGGCAATACTTTTGCACCGCATTGACATTAAAGCCGGTGAAGTTCATATTAATCAGAGCGGGAATCAGCTCGAAATGGATTGGGGCGCGTTGTTGTAGTCGCTGCAGTACATGCATCAACATCATGCTATCTTCGCCGCCGCTGATTCCAACAAGGAGTCGGTCCTTTTCCTCGATCATATGATATTGTTTGATCGCTTTTGCTGTTGATTTACAAAGGTGGAGGAAGAATTTCGAAGGTTTCTGTTTGAAATGAATATTGGAGTTCATTCTTCCTTTTTTGTTAATGCTTCGAGCAATTTTTTCTGATATTCGGAGAGCATCATATTTCCTAAATGACTGCCGTGTAAAAAGATATGTGCGCGTTCTTTAAAAACGGATTTAAACCAAATGATATCCTCTTTTGAAAGGAGAAAATCGTTTTTATTTTGAAATAAGTGGACTTTGGGGTTGTTTTCAAGATATGGCGTTAACGAATCAAGCGAGCATCTTTGTTGTACTTGTGCTAAAGTCATGGACATTTCTTTTAGTTTTTCTGGCGGGAACATGACTTTATTCATATAATCGCTAAAGGTGATAAAAAGTGCTTGACGCCAGATTTCATTTGGACTAGGTTTTATTGGGGTTGTTTTGAGAATGCCCATGGGATTTCTTTTATGCGTGGCACAGATAAGCTGGGTTAACTGAAGATGCATATTCAGTCCAATTAAAAATTGAGATTCTTCTCTAGTCAGCGGCAGTGGCGTGTTGTTTTGAACTAAAAGTGCTTGTTTTTGCAGAATTGCGCCAAGTTTTTGATAGAGATTTGCGGCTATTTGTTCGCGTTTATCTGCGGGCCATTTTTCGGGGATTGCGAAGAATTGATCGATCACTTTTAAGGCATGCAGTATATTACGGGGTGGATTAATTATGACATAATTTTTTACGGGAAGGGCTGTTTCTTTATGGGTTTGTTCTTCGGCGGCCAGATAGAGCCCATTGATGGCGCCAAGCGAAAATCCGATAATGGATACGGGGTCCTTATTGACGGCATATGGATAGCGCTTCGTGAAATCGGCGACGACTGTTTTTAGAACGGTTGTCAATATTGTGGTGTCGCGGGGAAAAAATCCAGGGAGTGTCAATTGGGGAATATTCAGAGAATAAGCCGGTGTAAATGTTGAACTGATTGCCACGCAAGACCATCCGTGCTGATAGAAGACTTCCGCGAGGGCAGCCACGCTGGAATCCATGTGGTGTCCGCCAATTCCGGGAAGGATAAGCAGAACGCCTTTGGGGTTTTTATGCGGCCAGCAGGCATACGGCATTTTATATTTGGAATTTGGAAATTGAGCAAAGCGTTCTTTCCGCAGGGAAATTGTGGAAGAGAGCTTCGGGACAAAATTGATAAAATTAAATGCTTGATCGGTATCGGGATTGGGGCAATGCGGCAGTGGCACATCTTTGGTCAGCATTTGATAGCGCTGAAAATAGAATGCCTGTGTCATCGGATAGGTCTGATACGTTGTGGTAAAAAATTCATTTAGGGTGTTGGTATTCGAAGACACGCTGTTAAAGGTAAGCGTGCCATTGGCGCTGTATCTTACAGTGTCATTTGTGATCCAAAACAATGGATCACAGGGGGTATCCAGCAAAAGTCCCAGGACGTTCTTGGCCGAGCTTGGACCCAAGAAGGGCAAATTAATATAGCAGCCGTCTTTCATACCATAATGCCCCAGGGTCTGTTCAAAATCTTCCTCGGCGATCGGAATATGCCATTTGCTGGCTGGATCCATGATACCGGCTACTCCAACGGTCGTATTCACAAAAAAGCGTTCCGTTTCAGTCCAGCAGGAGTTGCCTTTGCCTTGTAAAGCACAATTAATAAATCGCAGCGGATAAAGCAGGTTTCGTTTGAAATGATAAAGACTCGTTCGTACGACTCCCGGCATGAGTGCATTATAAGCCGTGCCGAGAGGATAAGCAAGATGCAGTTCGGCATTTTTATTAAAACATTCGATTGAGCGATTATATCCTTCCAGCGGATCGGATACATGGTTAAATAGGGGGCTGGTACCGGGTGGATATTCGAGCTCCGTGGCGGATGCCGCAAAAAGTATAACCATAAAAGTAGCGAATATCAGTTTTGTAAAGTTCATTCTAAAATTTTCCTATTAGGTTCTTTTTTATTATTTGTGAGCCAGTTTTGAACAAGGGATACTGCGTCATTGTAATTTCCTTCTGGAATCCAGTGGATGTCGATATTTTCGCGTTCCATTTTGCGGAACCAGATATCTTGTCGTTTGCAAAATTGACGAATATGGGCGAGTAATTGTTGGAACATATCATCGAACGAGAGCTGACCGGAGAGATGTCGTGCCATATAGCGATATTCCAGCCCGAGCCATTCCATTTTTTCCCAGGTCATCCCGTGGTCATGCAGAGTTTTTGCTTCTTGCAGCATACCGTTATTAAAGCGGTCGCGGAGTCTTTTTTCGATACGCTGGTGTAAAATGGGTCGCGAAAATTTTGGGGCGATAACCAGTGTGTTTTGCAGGGGCTCCATTTTTTGTGGTGGTTGTTTTGTGCGTACGATTTCGATAGCTCGGATGACGCGTTGTGGCTGCGTGCAGTCTACGCGGTCAAAGAAGTTTTTCGGGGCTTCTTTTTTGAGAATTTTGATTAATTCAGGGAGGGGTACTAGGGCGAGTTCTTTTCGGAGTTTTTCATCGGGCTCACCGCCCTGAAGATCATAGCCTTTCAGAAGAGCGTTGATATAGAGTGGTGTGCCACCGCAAAGAATTGGCAGGGTATTTCGTTGTTTAATTTCCAGGAGGGCCTGTCTTGCTTTTTGGACGAAGAGGAAGAGATTGAACTCTTCCATTGGGTCCACAATGTCGATTAAGTGATACGGAATAGAGTTGTTTTTTTGTTGATATTCTTCCAAGTCTTTTCCGGTGCCCAAATCGAGGCCGCGATAGACTTGACGTGAATCGGCGCTGATTATTTCGCCGTTAAATTGTTGTGCGAGACAAACTGCCAAGGCGGTTTTTCCGGTTGCGGTAGGGCCGGTAATAATAAGAGTCGGGATTGTGTTCGTGGTTTGGTTCTTCATTTTGGAGTATTTTTCAGAGACTCGGTCGTTTTTTTTATCAGAGCGATATTCAATTCGATAGGTGAGATGTATTGTACAGAGATACCATTTGGTAGCTCGGTAAGTTGGATTTTAACTTTATAATTACCGGGAATAATATAAGAAGAAAGATTAACATAGGCCTGAGGTAATTGCGTACTGAGTTGTTTTAAAATGTCTTTGCGGCCCTGCAGAATAAGTTGTATGGATTGCGGCAGGGTGGTTTTCAGGGTTAGAGGAGATATTTGTGAGAACAAAACTCTCAGCGGAATGTTGTCATATTTTTGTGTCGTGAATTTTTTCGTATTTTCGAGTTTAACCTGCACTTTTATTTTATCTGGAAAAACTTTCAGGGCTGGGTTATCGGATGTTAAGACTTTAACCGATGCCATAAAATCGTGGGAATTGGCGGGAAAAAGGAAGATCGGTTTTGTTTTAATGGATTCGAGTTGATGGACAAGAAAAGAGGGACCATGGAGTGTAACCTGTGATGGAATGGGGTGTAAAGAATAGGCATAGCCGTCTCGTACTTCGCCTTGAACAGGAACTGACACATCTTTTTGAGCTTGGATAATTGGATCCAGCTGAAAAGAGACTGTGGGGGGGTCAAATTTAAGAATTGAAATACCATCTGGTTTTTTTAAAATATGATCTTCGGTAAGCGTTACGGTATAATTGCTAATGGGCATTTTCCCATCCGAAATATTGAGTGGTATTTTTTTGGGATCCACTTGCAATAAAAATTCTTTTGGGGTAAAATGGCGGTCTTTATAGGAATAATTAATGGCGATTTTTATGCGAACTGTTGGGAGGATTTGTTTAGGGACATAGATATCTGCAGATTCTCGTAGAGTTACTGGAATATTGTTTACAACATCCCACTGGCGATTTGCGGGAGTGACTTGTTGAAAAATGATTCCCCAACAAAAGACAGCTAGCAAAAGGGCGCATGCTTTCCGCCAGCTGTCTCGACATAGAAATTTTTTAAAAATTTGATAATAAATTTTTAAGCGTATGGAAAAGTTAATTTGCAGCATTTGTGGTTATTTTTTTATGCGTTATAGGCGTGTTTAAGTAAAGCCGGAGGTAATTGGATAATTCTTTCGGTGAGCGCATTTTTTTTAGGACGGATCCATGTGTGGATAATGTGACGTCGCCGGATTCTTCGGATACAAGGATAATCAGTGCGTCGGTATCTTCGGCTAAACCGAGTGCGGCTTGATGACGTGAATGTGTAGGGCCTTCTTCTTTGCCCTGACTTAGAGGAAATTGAGCGGCGGCGGCGACAATATTAGGAGTTCGTATAATGACTCCGCCATCATGCAGTGGCGTTCCTTTATAAAAGATTGTTTGCAGTAGCATGCTGTTTACTTGTGCATAGAGCGGAACACCTTTGCTGATATAATCGCCAAGGACGACATTGCGTTCAATAGCAATTAACGCGCCAATATTTTCGTTGCTTAGCGGCGCGTCGATATTATGGATTTCCGGTTTTCGATAAAATTTCCAGGCGGGTTGGGTTGTAAAGGCACAGACGGCATCAACGATTTCATCGATCATATTTTCCTTTTCGAGATTTTTTTGATCCGAAGAGAGTTTTTGAAAGATTTGAAATTTATGTCTTCCTAGGAAAAGCAGCGTTCGTCGAATTTCATTCTGAAAAATAATAATAAGGAAAAGCGGGAGGATCTTGAATATTTGTTTCAGCAGCCAATCCAGCACTTCCATATTAAAAAAATGGACAAGCAGGCTTATAATTGTTAGGAGCACAAAAAGCGCTATCAGCATAATGATGCCCTGAGTTCCCCGCAAGAGGCGCAATATATAGTAAAATATTGTGGCCAGAATGCCGATTTCAATCATATTTATGATTAGTGCTAGCCAGGAAAAGTCAGACATCGAATTCCTTTTGCAGTATTTTTTGGCAGGCGAAGGCCTGGACTGTTTCTTTTACATCATGCATTCTAAGAATCTCACAGCCTTTCATCCCACAGAAAAGAGCGGTGCTCAGAGTTCCTGCCAAGCGTTCTTTTGGGGATGGGGTTTTTAGCATCTCGCCTAAAAAGGATTTTCGAGACATGCCAATTAAAACGCCGCAGCCTGAAATTCGAAAGGAATTACAATGGCGCAAAAGTGTTAAATTTTGTTCCTGATTTTTTCCAAATCCAATGCCGGGATCTAATAAGAAAAATTCTTTGGAAAGCCCCGTTTGTTTCATTGCTGTTTGCAATCGGTGCTGTAGATAGGCTTGAACCACAAAAAGCGTATCTGCGGTTGCGGACAGTTTTTCGGCATGCATTAAAATAGCGCCTGCGGAATGTTTTTTGATAACTGCAGGCATTGCGGGATCACCTAGAGCACTCACATCATTAACAATATCGGCGCCTGCTTCTAACGCAGCATCGGCAACATTTGCTTTGTGAGTATCGATGCTCAGCGGAATGGCGATATTGCTGTCTTTGCGAATCGCTTTGATAACGGGTATCACGCGAGCCAGCTCTTCTTTTTCAGAAATGGGAGCAAATCCAGGACGCGTAGATTCCCCGCCAATATCGATAAAATCAGCACCATCGGTAACCATTTGCTGCGCGTGCTGGAGTGCTTTTTCTGGAGAATAAAACTGCCCGCCATCCGAAAAGGAATCCGGCGTGATATTGATAATTCCCATAATAGCCGGGTACGTACCAAAAGAATACTGCTGATGGCGAAAACAAAATGAAAAATCAGGCATAAAAAGAAAAAACTCCGAGAAAATTAGTAATACATATATTATATCCCCAAATGTTAAGTTTTAAAATCAACGAGGTGGAATACGAAAGTTTTATTTTAAAATTTATCCCGGAGTTGCTTTAGCTTTTCAAGGTAGTATGCAACATTTTCATTGCGGGTGTTGTCCTTATTGTCATCCAATAATTGAGAACTTTCGGCGACCGTTACTTTTTTCTTGGTGCCAATGACATAAAAGTAAACCGTGTCACCTTGAAAATGCTTATGCTCGGATTTCAATACAAGTTCATAAGACGCACTTTTGCGTCCTTTGCCGGATGCTAATTTTTCGGCATAGACAGCCGGCGGCGTTGACAGTGTTTCGCGCTTAGCAAAATCGCGAAGCGGCAGACGATGGTTTTCGATATCGCTGATATAGCGTTCATACAACGCGTCAATTTCTTTTTCCCGACCATGAAGTAGCAGCGAGATATGCGCACGGATATAGTTGCGTTGGAAGGGCTCCAGCCCACGGGATTTCAGGGCACCGCCAGTCATGGTGATTTTTTCATCATGATGCAATAGGGCATAATTTTTTCTTTTATAGGCGAACATTGCTTTGAATGTTCCGTCAAGTTCAACTTCAATGCCTTTAGGAAGAATTTCCTGTACCTTTTGTTGCATGACTTCTTGGTCTGTGATGCCTTCTGGTGGGGTGAAATAGATACCATCGGTATCCATTTCAATAACCAAAGCACCCATTTTAATTAAATAATCATGCATGGATGTTAAGATGGCCCGTCCGCGGTTGGTAACGGCAGCGGCCATATGAAAATCATTAAAGGTCCCCATTGAAAAACCAACATAGCCGTAAAAGGAATTAATTAAAATTTTAAAGGTAGTCTGCAGTGCATTGTAGTGTTCGTATTCTTTGCCGGTGGCTTTGCGCATGGCATCCTTAGCTTCTAGACGGAACAAACGCAGCTTTCCTAAAAGATCCGGATAGATCTTTAAATGATCATTAATTGGTGTAAGGTGATCTGCAATAATAATAGACGGATATAGACTGCGCACATCGATATGCCACACATTGTAGAAAACCCCCTCCAGATCTGCAGTCGTCAACCCGCCCTGGAAGGCAGAGCTTGTCTGCGGCGTGGGCAAACTGCCGCGTTTTTGCAAATAAGCCGCACAAAGCAAAGCGTCAATACGGGTGGCATTGCCGCGGGTAACGCAATTTTGGTAGGAATAGGGGATCATTTGGGCCTGATAAAAATAGCTCGGTGAAAGAATGCGGCTGATCGCATCAGTTTCGCGAACATCATCAAGGCAATATTCCATCAGGATATCGGGATGTTCGTCATACATTCGCGTAATATCCCCGCCATCGACATAAGTGCGATCTGGAGACGCGACATTAAAATACTTGGCGGCAAATTTTAGGCCGTAGCTGTCCATATTACGCTGTGTTACATCGAAGAGTTGGACGAGATGGTAGGTATCGATGACATGTCGACCATAGATAGCATAGCGTTTGTAACTGGATACGCGTTCACTAGCGCGGAAGCGTGAAGTTCGTGAAGTTACCACTCGATTACCGCGGCCGATCGCAAAGGGAATTTTATAGCGCCTGCAACGTGTTTCGATATAGGCGAGATCGAAATTGAATATATTATGTCCTTCGATGACATCGGGGTCGCGTTTTTGAATAACAGCGATCATTTGTTTCAGCAATTCTTTTTCGCCGATTTCTTTTGCGGAGAGGCAGATTTCCCAGCCGGTGTTGTCTTTCAGAGAAACGAGAATAATGGCATCTTGTTCGCGTTCGGCTTTACAAAAGGATCCGGGGATGCTGCAGCGCACTTCGATATCGAGTTGTAAGCGTCGCAGTTCATCGAAGGCCATTCCCTGAAACAGCCTTGCGGGAAGCATCGTGAGTAGCTGCTGGCTTTCATCGCTGAAAACCCGATAGGGTGCGAGTGGTGAGCTGGGATTTTGTCCCGTATTTTTTTTGAGTTCTTTGATGCCGTCTTTGTAAGCCTGAAAATTTTGAAATTGAACCAAGTTTTTTAGATAGCCGGTGCCTTCAAGGGGTGTGCAGGATTGAATTCCGGGGAGTTTTGCTGCCAATTCTGGTCCTGCAGTCAGCAGCCACGGTGCAAAATCATGACATTCGGAAGTTACAGTGCCTGTTTTATCTCGAAAAAATAACTCTGCTTGTTCCGATTTATTTATTTCGACAGCGACGAGGCGCTGATATTTACTGTAAGACAGATCGCTTATATTCATCTATATTTTCCTTAATTTAAGTATTTAATTTAAGCATTCCAAGCGATAATAATCGAGTTTTGGCACAATTTTTTCGATTGTACTGGCCAACGACAATGTGACATTTTTTTCATTCTTCACATTGCTCATGACATCTAATACAAACGTGCTGGTATGAAGCCCAGTTTCTTTGCTATATTCAGTATTCATGGAAGTAATATTGACCGAATGATGTTCTTGGCATGCTTTTTCGACTTGAATAATATTTTCCATGGAGTTGGTAATTAATTTCAGTTTTAGAGAAGAAACGCGGCTGACACGATTTTCAATATATTTTGCGATAATCATAATGACCAGTGTGGCAATTGTGCAGAAAGAAGCGATTTCGTACATTCCGCATCCCGTCGCCATGCCAACAGCTGCTACGACCCACATGCAGGCTGCGGTGGTCAATCCGCGGATTGAAAATCCGGACTTTATAATGGTACCTGCGCCAAGAAAGCCAATGCCGGAAACAATTTGTGCGGCAATTCGCCCGGGGTCGCCCACGGTTGAAATGGTGATTGATATAATGGTAAAAAGTGCTGATCCGGAACAAACAAGCATGTTTGTTCTCAGTCCGGCAGCACGGCCATGACGATCGCGTTCAAACCCGATTAATCCACCGAAAAGGATGGATAACGAAAAGCGTAAAATAGCAGTAAATATATCCATTTTTAATTGTTTTTTCTTCTGTGAGTGTTATAGTATTTTTGTTTTAGTTTTCAGTTGTAATATAGTGCTTTTTTCAAAAGTTTTATGGATACACGCAGTGTAATGCGTGTTTTTTGTGTAATGAAAAAGACGCCGCTGATGCAATTAGATGTTCAAAATCTCAAAGAGACGCACGAATCTATAAACGGACAGGAGATATTCCGTGTTTTTCCATGGGGATTTTTTTTATTTAACAGAGCCGTAATAACGGATTATAGAACGATTAATGAATGAACTTTTTGTAAAAAAATTAATTGCAAAAATAACACGAATGGATTTTGTTGCGGTTTTTTTGCAGTTAACGCTGTTGATTATCGGAGTCGTGTTTATTTATGGTGCTGGTGTTGAGATTGGTGGTGATTTTGCGGCAAAGTGGTATCGGCAAATTCAGTGGATTGTGTTAGGCGGAATTCTTTATTTTATTATTGCGATGCTTGATTATCGGATATTAGCGCGTTATTCGTGGGTTTTTTATGTGCTTGGTCTTCTTTTATTATTGTTGACCTTTCCTCTTGGAAAAACGATTAATCATGCCCGAAGTTGGATTGTTTTTTCGGGGTCTATTATGCTTCAGCCTTCTGAGTTAATGAAGCCTGCCACCTTGATTTTTATGGCGTGGGCTGTGTCTCGTCCGGCGATGCGTGGTGCTTTTATTCCATTGTCTGTTCCAGCAGCCGTTATTGCTTTTGTGCCGGTATTGTTTATTCTTTTACAGCCGGACTACGGCACCGCTCTTGTTTTTATTCCGTTTACGGTTGCTATTATTTTTGCATCCGGTATTCGTTGGAGGTCGGTTTTTATAATATGCGCTGTGGGCATTTTAATGATTCCGTTGTTTTATACTTTTATGAAACCGCATCAGAAAGAGCGTATTAAAGTTTTTCTGGAGACACCGGCAAATGGTGCCTTTGTTATGATATCGCCCTTTATCAGTAATCAAAAGCAGGTTTATTTTCACCAAAAAATACAAGATTTTTTTGCAACCAAGAATGGTAAAAAGCGCGATAATTGGAATGCTTTGCAGTCGTTGTTGGCTGTCGGCAGTGGCGGCTTGACGGGCCGTGGATTTTTAAAAGGAACCCAGCATGTTTTGGGGTATCTTCCTAAAACAGTAGCGCCGACGGATTTTATTTTTTCGGTGATCGCGGAAGAAACCGGCTTTCTCGGCACCTCTTTTTTGCTTGGAGTCCTTGCCTGTCTGTGTCTTTGTTATTGCCGGACGGCACTCGTTTCGCGCAATGCAATGGGCAGTTTTGTGGCTTTAGGCGCAGCGGTGATCACGGCAACGCATATTCTTATTAACATTGGCATGACCATTGAGGCTGCTCCAATTATAGGGATACCGCTACCGTTCATCAGTTATGGTGGATCTTTTATGCTTGGGACAATGATTCTTGCCGGACTTGTACAGAATGTCTATGTGCACCGTCGAATTCTTCAAGATGAAGAGCACGATGAAGATTAAAAAGATAGAAGGAATTTAATGAAAACTCGAAAGATAATGCTTGGCAATGTGGCCATTGGCGGGGACGCTCCCGTGTCAATTCAGACGATGTGTAATACAAAGACGGACGACATAGCAGGCTCGCTGGCCCAGATTCATCGTTGTGCCAATATGGGGTGTGATATTATCCGTTTGGCAGTACCGGATGAGTCTGTGTTACCCGCGTTCAAGATTATTTGTGAAAAGAGCCCGATTCCGGTTATTGCGGATATTCATTTTGATTGGAAATTGGCGATGGGCTCTTTAAAAGCGGGCGCGGATGGCATTCGGGTTAATCCTGGAAATATCCGTCAAGAAAAAGATATGCGTACGATAGCCCGCGAAGCAGGGCGGTTGCATCGCGTGGTTCGTATCGGCGTTAATGGTGGCAGTATGGATCCTGAAATAGAGGATAAATATGGCCGGACGCCGGAGGCGCTTGTCTTAAGTGCGCTGAATTATGTGAAAATTTTTGAAGAAGAGGGCTGTACGGCTTTAAAGGTAAGTATAAAATCATCGGATGTACGTACCAGTATTGATGCGGCGTGTCTTTTTGCCAGCAAGTCGGATATTCCGTTGCATATTGGGGTTACCGAAGCTGGGCCAATTTCGGTAGGGCTGGTAAAATCGGCCATTGGCATTGGTACTCTTTTATTGAAAGGCATCGGCGCTACCATTCGTGTTAGTTTATCTACGGAGCCTGAACAGGAAGTCAAAGCCGCTAAAAATATTTTAGCGGCTATTGGACTGCGGAAAAATAGCGGTCCGGAATTAGTTTCGTGTCCCACATGTGGGCGCACTTGTATCAAGTTGTTTCCGATTGTGGATGCGATTGAAAAGGAGTTGGATGATTTAGCTGGGCAGGGAAAGAAAATTGGCTTAAAAAAAATTGCGATTATGGGCTGTGAAGTCAATGGTCCTGGTGAAGCCCGTGATGCCGATGTAGGAATTGCCGGTGGAAAGGGGCGCGGATTGTTGTTTAAATGCGGCAAACCCATTCGTACTATGCCCGAAAATGAATTGGTGCCGGCGCTTATTCAAGAAATTCGAAGCGCTATTATTGAAGACTAATGGTAAAATTGTAAGGAAAAAGGGGGCCTAACGGGCTTTCATGGTAGCTTACTTTTATCTTTTTTTCTTTATAAAAATGTAATCTGTATTATATTAAAAGACTTTCTTTATTTTTGCTGCGAAGCAGAGAGAAAGCGTATTGTATTATCAACGTATTAGGACAGAAAAGGAAATCATGGATTATGCCTGCGAATAATGAAGTCGGCGCAAAAATTAAAGGTTTGCGTAAACTCCGCGGAGTAACAATTGAAGAATTGAGTGAACGGTGCGATATGCAACGTGAACAGATCGAGAGAATTGAAGCTGGAGAAGTAGCGACTTCTCTAACTCCTTTGTTACAAATTGCTCGAGGGCTAGGTGTACGACTAGGTACTTTCCTTGATGACACAGAATGTTCCGGACCGGTTATTTCGCATGGAAATAAATTAGATACCGGAATGCGTTTTATGGGTGAGGGGGATAAAAACGGTTTGGAATTTCATGCTTTAGCGGCAAACAAACGCGATCGCAACATGGAGCCTTTTATTGTAGACATTCATCCGCCCAAGTCCAAGAACAAAGTTTCCAGTCACGAAGGCGAGGAATTTGTTTATGTAATGGAAGGCGCGATCGAAGTGGATTACGGAAAAGAAAAATATCGGGTTGAAAAGGGCGACAGCATTTATTATGACTCGATTGTACCGCATCATCTGCATGCTGCTGACAACAAAGATGCCCGCATTTTAGCGGTTATTTATGCCCCGCATTGATTGGAACAGTTGTTAAAATAAGAAACATCCATTTTTTTATTTGACAGAGATGATAAATAAATTATTAATTTTTAGATAAGAAGATTTTTTTCTTGCCTGGAAAGATTGTGATATTTAGAATGAGTGAAAAATTATTTACGGAAAAAACAATTGGGGGCTTTTTTGCTGATTTAGTAAAAAAGCAGCCGGATCATCCTTTTATTATGTATCCGGATAGAGATTTGATGTGGAGTTACGCCGATTTTGATGCGCGTACCGATGATATGGCTCGCGGGCTATTAGATATCGGTATTCGCAAAGGCGATCACGTTGGTGTTTGGGCACGAAATGTTCCAGAGTGGCTTACCTTTATGTTTGCAACCGCAAAAATAGGCGCCATTCTGGTTACAATTAATACAAATTACAAAAAACACGAAGTGGAATATGTGCTGAATCAATCCGATATGCATACTATTGCTATTGTGGATGGCCTTCGGGATGTGAGTTATATCGACACGATCTTCGAACTTATTCCTGAGCTAAAAGAGCAGCCACGCGGCTGTCTGAAAAGTAAAAAATTTCCGCATTTGCATAACGTTATTTATATGGGTCAGGAAAAACATCGCGGGATGTACACTACTGCCGAATTAAGACAGCTCGGAGCTAATTGCGATGATCAGCAGCTGAATGAATGCAAAAAAAATACGGACCGCAATGATGTTATTAATATGCAGTATACATCGGGCACGACCGGATTTCCCAAAGGCGTTATGCTGACGCACCGTAATATTTTGAATAACGGATTTTATATTGGTGAGCAGCAGCTTTTTACAAAAAAAGACCGCGTTTGTGTGCCGGTTCCGCTGTTTCATTGTTTTGGCTGTGTGCTTGGTGTTATGGCCGTGTTGTCACATGGTGCAACTCTTGTGATGGTTGAACAATTTGATCCGCTGCTCGTTTTAGCGTCCATTCAAAAGGCAAAAGCAACTGCGGTTTATGGTGTACCCACGATGTATTATGCGGAATTAAATCATCCGATGTTTAGCATGTTTGATATGAGCAGTCTTCGTACCGGCATTATGTCCGGTGCGCTTTGTCCTACTGAATTAATGCAGCGGGTTATTAAAGAGATGCATATGCCGCAAATCACGGTTCCCTATGGCTTAACCGAAGCGGGGCCGGTTTTTACGATGAGCGGTGTCGATGAGACTCTGGAGCGTCGTGTTCAGACGGTTGGCACGGGGCAGCCACATACGGAGATTAAGGTTATTGATCCGGAGACGGAAAAAATTGTTCCGCCGAACACGCCGGGTGAATTATGCTGTCGTGGATATAATGTCATGAAAGGCTATTACAAAATGCCGAAGGAAACAGCGAAAGCCATTGATAAAGATGGTTGGCTGCACAGTGGAGATATCGGCACCGTAGATGAATATGGTTATTATCGGATTACCGGTCGCTTGAAAGACATGATCATTCGTGGCGGGGAGAATATTTATCCGCGTGAAATTGAAGAGTTTTTATCGGAGAATCCGAAGGTAGGCCAAGTGGAAGTGATTGGAATACCGGATGATCGTTATGGTGAAGTTGTGGGTGCTTTTGTTATTCCAGAGAAAGACTGCACGATAACTCCGGAGGATTTGCGTGAATTTTGTCGGGAAAATATCGCGTTTTACAAAACACCGAAATACTTCTTTATTGTGAAAGAATTTCCGCAGACTGCAAGTGGAAAAATTCAAAAATATAAATTGCGTGAATTAGCTGAAAAGTTACTTCCAGAAGTGGAAAAAAAGGCTAATAAGGAATAGCGTAGTTTTTTTGTCTAAATAGAAAAATCCTGTTCGACCTCAAAGGAAGAACAGGATTTTTTTTTATTCTACTGAAAATGGTGTCAATATTTTTTTCATTTTATCGGGAACCTTAATACAGAGATGAACGCCGTCCTCTTCATAGGCCTGCGCCTCAATCGAACAATTTTTTCGAATTTGAGCCACAATATCATATCGAGAATGCGGAATAATAACCTGCATTACATCTAGAAGGGCCGTTGTCTGCAGGGTTAGTTCATTCCTTAGTTCTTCCAGTCCTTCGCCTGTTTTTGTGGAAATGAAAAGCGCATCTGGAAAATGACTTGCTAATTCTTTGCGTTTGTTATCGGGAACTAAATCACTTTTATTAAGGAGAACAATTGTCTGTTTGCGTTCAATGCCAATTTCCTGCAATACTTTTTGGGTCGTTTCATGATGTTCAATAATTTCGGAAGACGTCGCATCGAGGACTTCGATCAGATAATCGGACAGCAGAGTTTCTTCCAGAGTTGATTTAAAAGCATCGACGAGCAAATGGGGCAAATTGCGAATAAAGCCAACCGTATCGGCGAGGAGGATGTCTTGGCCACCTGGGAGGGAAATGCGTCGAACGGTGGGGTCCAAAGTGGCGAACAGTTTGTTTTCCACCAATGCATCTGCGTGGCTCATCACATTTAACAGGGATGATTTTCCGGCATTCGTATAGCCAACAATAGCGGCAACTGGGATGGGTTTCTGCAGCCGTTTATGTCGTTGGACTTCTCGTTGTTGTTGGACTTTTTCAATTTGTTGTTTCAGTTTTAGAATTTTATCGCGGACGAGTCGGGAGTCTATTTCGAGTTGTTGTTCGCCTTCGGCTCTTCCGCCGAGTCCGCCGGCCATGCCGCGCTGGCGGTTTAGGTGTGTCCATTGGCGTTTTAGTCGTGGGAGGGAATAGGTTGCTTTGGCAAGGGCAATTTGCAGGACTGCCTCGGTTGTTTTTGCCCGAGCGGCAAAGATATCCAGAATAACTTCCTGTCGGTCAATCACGGCACAATCAGCCAGTGTTTCCCAATTTCGTTGTTGGGATGGGGTCAAGAAGTCATTAATGACAATAACTTCAGCTTCGAACGAATGGGCGGCTTCGCAAATTTCTTTTGCTTTTCCACTGCCGATAATATAGGTATTATTGATATTGCGGATTTTAGCAGAGATTGCTGCCACATTTTTAAGTCGTAGAGTATTCGTTAATTCTGCCAGTTCATTAAGGAGATCCTCGGCTTGTTCCGGGGTTTCATCTTGATGCTGAAACCCGACCAGCAGAGCTTTTAAAACAATTTTTTCGCCGTCAACCAGTTCGTTAGGATAGCGATAAGATTTATTGATATTTGTCATTGAAGATTCATTTATAATGGTTTGATAAAAGCAATTTTAGTTGCGTTATTTTAGATACATCATAAATATAACTTGTGTTTATCTATTTTCAATTTTTTATTATACTATTTGTTTTTATTTTATTAGAATCCTTTTTTATTGGAACGTTTTTGAGAATAGGCGGAGGCAGCAAGCGAAAGAATGATTTTCCCATTCAAAATAAGTAATTATATTTTTTTGCATCCCGTGTTACTTGACTGAGGACACTTCAAAATCAGAATTTTCCGAATGCTTCTTTCAGCATCGTTGAAATGATTTCGGCTGTTTTTTTACCCAAGTCCGAAGCATTTTCTTTGACGAAGAGAGGGATTCGTTCTTTTGGAACATTAAAGTTGCAGAATTTTTGATTTCCAGAATATTCGATTCCTGTATTCAGTTCTTTCCACATTCCTTCGGGAAGATAGATATCCCGTTCAAATTTATCATCAAGGATAGGGGCTGCAAGAATATCTTCCCCAAACATAAATTGATCCCCGCACTGGCGTACCTTTGAATCATGAGGATAATCAAGAAAAAGATGCCGGACAAAAGGG
>Ga0172377_10003334_pt1 | contig 16484 bp, 28 predicted proteins | sample Pumphouse3metaG_FD_119749 | JGI IMG/M metagenome (GOLD analysis project Ga0172377, IMG submission 119749) | Leachate microbial communities from a municipal landfill in Southern Ontario, Canada - Pumphouse #3 metaG | ecosystem: Engineered > Solid waste > Landfill > Unclassified | place: Canada...
CCGGATTGGATCGAATGATGCCCCGGCTGGAGTTATTAGCAAAAAAATTATAAGGATTGGGATTAGTGGTTTCATTTAATCACGTTCGTTTGTCCTAATCATCGTTTCGAGTTCAGATTCATATTTTGCTTTTTCTGCTGCAGTAGTTTTTCTAATAGACAAACCTTTTTTTGTTCTTCTATTATTTTTTGAGGGGGTAGAAACCACCCCAGTAATAACTCCTTCAAGATTTTTTGGAGCTGTTTTCGGGGTGTCATACTGTATAGGCCCATAAGCAGAACTAGAACTTTTTCTAGAACTACTTGATCCTGAGCGGTATTTTGGTGGGATTGAACTTTGTCCGATTCCCCCTATAATACTTCCTCCGAACGCTACTCCCTGACTTTTTAGCTCACCCGGGTACGAAACTGGTTTGGGACCGGGGGTATACGTTCCTACCTGTTTTGAGAAGTTGAGGCTGTGATCGTAGCAGGTCCAGTAATCCTTATTTGGCCGGATTGGATCGAATGATGCCCCGGCTGGAGTTATTAGCAAAAAAATTATAAGGATTGGGATTAGTGGTTTCATTTAATCACCGTTCATAATCAGATTCATATTTTGCTTTTTCTGCTGCAGTAGTTTTCATAAAATTCTGAAACTCTGCGAAATTGCAACCTTCACAGAAAAAACCACAGTGGATCATACCTTTTTTATATATGTATAAATTTTTCAAGTAGTATGCCCCACATGAAGGACATACTAACTTTTTTGATAATCCTCTTCCTTGCTGCTTCCTTCCCCCTACTTTCATTCCACCACCCCAAAATTAGGCACAGGGCCAAAAAAACCCCCTAAATCATACCAGAGATCGAGCCTCTCCTGCTCGGTTTCTTCGGTATAACCCCAGCATTTCACAATACCATGCCCCGGGATTATGATTGAAAAAGGTCTATCGGTTTCAATTAGCTCCACTGCCCTCACCCCAAAACTGGTGAGAGTAGTTTCGAACGTTTCTTCGTCTGTATACTCATCGATTTCGGAAACTTCAAATACTGCGTTCCACTCTTGAACGCAATACTTAATCCATTCCCTTGTTACTCTTACCATTTTTCAGTCCTCCTTTTTTTCAAAAATTCGTTTTGCATTATTCCCTATTCTGAATTTTCTGCACAGCGTTGAATCAGTCTTCGCTGCACAAAATTCACATAGAATAGTCTCTTCAAACTTTGCGATGTCATCAAAGAGACCATACTTCTCTTCCCACTCATAATGACATCCTACCAATATTACACAGTCGTTTGACAGTGTCGACTGTATTGATTTAGCAGATTCTTTCATACTATCACCCCTCATCAAATAATCCTTTATATTCATACAGAGTGATTTTAGAATGATTCCAGTCATCGAACGGGAATTCTCTTTCGATTGTTACCGCCCCAGTAGAGCGGTGTAAAATACAAACCCACTCTGATTCTGAATATTGCGGAGTCACAATTTTTCCGCATTCGGGACATCTATGAATCTTATTATATTTGCGCTCCGGATAGCACTCGCCACGCCATCCTCCCCCTGTTTCAAATTCAAGTTTTTTTACTCGAGATATCTCACACAAATGTGAGACAACGGGTATTTTCCATTCAGGGGGTTCATAAACAATACCGGGCGCATGAGTTTCATAATCTGAAAATGGAAACTCGTCTTGAAATATTACAAGATTGTCACCTCGTCTGCATATTCTAGCCTCAGATCCATCCCCTACCAGCCAAGTGTTTTCTGAATCCCAGGTCAACCACGACCCACACTTCTTAATATTTTTAATATTTGCGGGCTCATGTATACTTTCCTGCGACACTGTGAAAATGTTCACAGTCGTTTCGTGGTCTTCTTGTTTATCCTGAACTCCGTGAACTACGAAGTTCCTATTGTTTTTCTCAAAATGAATTGAATAACGGAGTCGGCTTATGACTCCGTCAATACATTCCCTTAATTTCATTTTTCAGTCCTCCCTGTGGAATCCTGCCATTGAATGCCAATAATCATGACCTTCATGCTTGTGATACCAGACCCCATCGACTTGTCTGCGAACCTCATCAGAACCTTCAACCCGAACGATTTCATTCACGAAATCGTCCGAATCTTCGAATGAAGGCCGCGGAGGGAATCGATATTTCTCCTCCCTGTGGACTCTTGCCATGGGATGCCAATAATCATAGCCTTCATGCTTGTGCTGCCAAACGCCATCGACCTGCCGCGGAGGGAATCGATATTTTTTCCCCCTGTGGACTCTTGTCATGGGATGCCAATAATCATAGCCTTCATGCTTGTGCTGCCAAACGCCATCGACTTGTCTGCGGGCATCATCAGAGCCTTCTTCCTCTTCTTCTTCTTCCTCTTCTTCTGCAACTACGAACTCTGCAGAAAGAATTCCTAGATCAGGAATACCCTGATCTAGACGTCGCAAAAATTCTTTTTTCGAAGCCCTTTTCAGAGCTTCGTGGTTTCTATACCGCATTGATGTGAGATCATACTCGATGACCTCACCTACTTCCTCATCGAATTCTCGTGGGTATAGTTCCGTCTGACACCCCCAACACAGGCCAGAAAAGAATGATTTTTCTCCACAGCGAGGGCATGAATAATAATCATGTCCTCTTGTGTCTTCCGCAACCGGAAGATTGAAGATGAAATCAATCCTTCTATACGATCGCAAGAAAAACGGCGCTGGTATATGAAAAGTACTCCCGTGAGTTGGGGTCACGCGCACGAGATCATAATACCCAACTTCCTTATGAGGAGGTTCGCAGGATTCTATGCTGATGAATTCACCACATGCAGTGCATACAATTTCTTCTTGCTTTGTCATATTTGTTTCAACTCCGTACTCGTGTACAATACATAGTATGCATCAATACTATATATAGTTACCGCTCCAAAAATAAATTAGAATGTATGACGTCTTCTAGAATATCTAGAACCGTCAGGCATCGCACAGATTTCTATAACGTCTGTGCATTCAAATTCAGGATCATCACATTCTACAAAATAATCTTCGATGATCTGAGGTTCTCCTGTTTTTCTAGCTTTTTCGAAAATAGATTTCACTCTATTTTCTTTTGCTGTTTTTTTCTCTTCTCTTTCTCTTTCTATTTTTTCGTAAATTTTCAGAATCTCCGAATGTGGTACTGAATACCACCCGGTTTCCGTATACAGACACGTTTTCATGTCTGTTTTTTTACCCATTCGTTCCAGATCCCGCTGGCTCCACATGAGCCCTTCGAGAGATTTTTTGATCTCGGTCAAATCATCACGAAGTTCTTTATATTCGTGATCAGGAGTCGCATAAACACTATGCGTATCTCCCCCGATGGCTATAAACCACTGCTCTGGATCATTAGCCAGAGCTTCTTTTTTTGCTTTTTCAAGTTCTTCATTTGATGTCTCGATTATGAATTTCGAAACATCGTCTGGAATAGTAACATATATTCCACCTTTTCCGCCATTAGCAGCTTCTGCAACTGCAGAAAAACTGCTAAAATAAATACATTTTAGACCCTCATAATTTGAGAGGTCTGAGATTGAAATATAAGTTTCAACATTAACTGGTTTTTCAAAATTCATCCTAAATTTTGGTATTGTGACACCGTTTGATGTTTCAATACCACTGTAAACAATTTCAAATTTTTTATTTTTATCCTCGTATTTCATTTTCCATCTCCTGTACTTGTGTACAATACATAGTATGCATCAATACTATATATAGTTACCGCTCCAAAAATTAAGAGACTGTATTATATCAGGATATTGAAGTTAAACGTGATCACAGAAATACAAAAAAAGAAAGGTATATAAACTAAAAGAGAAATCTACCTAATAATGAATAATTCAAGTAACTTCCTAAATAAAAAAGCTTGAAAACCCCCTATATACATCTATTAAATATAGGTACTATACCTATATAATACTATTACTTATAATATAATAATACCTATAGGCTCTTTTTTGAGAATATGATAACATTGTAAATTGAATTAATTATCCCTATATACATCTATTAAATATAGGTACTACTACTATATAGTTATAATACTTATTATTAATATAGGTATATAGAGGGATTTTTGCCGGTTTACAAAGTTACAATTCTATGAAACCGTCTAAATCCATCTAGAATAAATCTTTTTTTTAGTCTAAGGTGTTTGTACGTCTTTGCTATAGATCGTGCAACCTGAGCGATTCTGAACAGTCTGAGGGGATATTCACTCGATTGTTGCAACTAGATGATAACTCAATCCAGGAATGTCTTTAAGATTCTGAGATATCCTTTCTGCCGTTGCCCTAGAGATCGGGACAGCAGACACAATTTCTAGTTTTTTAAATTCTGATAACTGTTCAATCATAATGTCAATTTCTAATTCTGTTTTGTATTTTTGGTAACATTCTAAACTGTGGAATCTTCTGGAGGATTGAGATGGGTAAACCTCAAAAGGCTTCCCACAATATTCACAGTGTTTTAGGATTTTTGGCATTTATAAACCTCTAAAAAATTAAAAAATTAAAAAAATAGAATCTAAACAAAATATAAAAGTTCAGAAAAGTTTTCTCATCCAAAAATACGCAGTTCTTGGGATCAAAAAGTATCCCTCTAGTGCCTTGTAGAATGGCAATAAAAACTGAGTATCTACCGTTTCAAGTTTCTGTGTGTCTGAAAAAAAAACCTGTGAAATCTCACTGTCTGTATATCCAACTTTTCCTGGGCCTGCTGACCCTCAAAAATTACTTTGTCTCCTTCTGAAATCATTTTCTAACTCCCTCTCTATTTTTTTAATCGTTCGTGTACTACATTTTAACTCATTTCTTATGTTCGTATATCCCCATCCTTGCTTCAATTTCATAATTATTTTTTCTTTTTTTTCAGGATCAAGAGTTTTCCTAAATCCTTTCGCAGCTAGGGAATTTACGTATAGAGTATGTTTCATTCTTTCATACTCTTCTTTTGTAATTTCTAATGATATATTCTCAACTCCTATAATTTTCATAACCACCAGAGCTGAAGACTCGGGGGTTTTACAACAACAGAATCTTCTGGAAGATTGAGAAGGGTCATCATTAAGCCCCGTTTACTTTCGTTTCTTTCAGCTTGTCTGCAATTACGATTGCTTTCTGAAGGTACGCGGTGAATTCCCTGAATACGTCTAGATCATCTGAATTTACAGATGAAGAACTGATATAAGTTGTTTCGTTCACAAATAATTCCCTGTTCTTGTCAAAAACTACCTCTACACAGAAACCGTTTTTCCACGCGTTGAATGTTGCATAGTCCTTATTTTGGATTCTAACCTCGAATCCCATACTTTCCGCAATTGCCCCAATTCTATCCAGTTTTTCGATATCCATAATTTAACACCTCCTATAATGCACTAAATTTTTAAACTTTTTATACTGTTCATTCGTAAAAACGTTTCTAACCCCTGCAAAATCATTTGTATTCATCACGTGATGCACTAACACATGACAATTTTTGCAGAGACAGGCCAGATTCTCAATCTCATCAGATCCCCCTGCACTTGTGGGTCTGACATGATGGACATCCAGTACTAACTGGTTGGAAAACCCACATATCGCACATGTACATCCTCTGATAACCTTTACACGGCCCCTATTTTTCTTTGCACCTTCGCCTTTCCCGTGAGTGTTGTATATCAGTGCATGGCCATTCCCTTCTTGAAGATGATATGCTTTTAAATACTCGTCCACAAGCTCCGGCGGGGTCGTCGTGGGTGAAAAGTGTTGAAGGAAGTCTAAGATTTGTTCCATCGGTTACATCCCCTCAGAACAATTTTCTCATCCAAAAATATCCCATTCTCGGGATCAGATTATACTCCCTCAATGCATCTTCAATGCGCACAAGATATTTAGTGTCTACCGTTTCCAATTCACGAGTATCCGAAAAGAACACTTGTGAAATCTCGCTGTCTGTGTATCCGACCTTTCCGGGGGCCTGCTGACCCTCAAAAATTACTTTGTCTCCTTCTGAAATCATGTTACATCTCCTATTGACTGTATTTATAGATACATGCTTATCATATATATACCTATCTATTAGTCATTTGACAAAAAAAATAAATGTTATTCAATTATTGGAATACGTGTGCAGCGGCAGCGCAGGAAATCGCTAGGCCACGGATGTTCACCAACCTTGAAATATTGCCCGTCAAACTGTTGGTGCAATGGCCTGACTCTATTGTCCCCAACACTGACCCACTGGTCTTGCTTGATACCTTGATTCTTTTTCCTCATGTCTCCGGCTAGATCTGAGATATAAGTTAATTCATGATGTGCAGTAAGTTCAGCATTCGTTTTCAAAGTGTTCTTTGGTTTACCTCGTGGCATGGACACACCTAATATAGACAAAAATAATTAGTTTCTGAATAAATATATAGTACTAATGATTATTAAAAATTACCCAAAAAACACTAAAATAATGAAAAAATGCAACAAAAACATGAAAAAAAGAAGAAAAATGAAAGATTAATGCTTTGTTCAGGCATCATTTTTTATTGCTCTTTCTATAGCTTTTATTTGAGATTCAATGATTCTAACATTGTAGCAATACAATAAATCATATTTCGCTATACTCTGCACGTATTCAAATTTATTATATTCATAATTCCCATACTTTGATATACTGTTCCAACCATCCATTTTAATTTTATATTCACGTTGTTTGCGTCTCCCTAGAAACCCGGCTACTATAATAAATGCACCTTTTACACGCGCTGACTGTCTCTGGTCTCTTACTGATTTATCTGATGCCATAATTATTTTTTATTAATCCGGTTTATTTTCGCCTCGTTAATAATATATTCGATACAAATGGCAATTAGACACACTATCATTCCAAACCAGATGATAATATGCCAGTTTATGAGTTCCTACGCTTCGCCTCCAGTCATTTAATATTTCACCCTCCCATTAACTCTATCTTTAAATTCCGGCCCTACGCCCAAGAACTTAACCGGGTATCTGTCAGCCAGGCCTGAGGCACACAGAGCAACTATATAATCTTCCATCTGTTGTTCGTTCTCAAATCCAATTTCTAAAGTTTGTGTAGGTTCTTTCATTCTTATTTCTCCGTTTAAGCTCCCTGATTGCGTCTTCTCTAAAACATTTAATTTGTTCGAGATTTATTTTATGCGCTGTGCAGTTAGGATACTTCTTTATTAGTTCTTCGGCTTCTTTTATGCGTTTATCAATAGATTCAATGTCAATGTGTAAAGATTCCATCCATTCAAACCTCGTATCCGTTGAGCTCCATAGCTTCCTTTACTGCACTAAACAAAACTTCTTCCTGAAACGAACTCATTTTATTTTATCCCACCAAAATTTACTTTTCTTTACTCCGATAAACTCTAAAAAGCTCCATTTTTCTGTTGAGCATATTATCAGAAATGCTAAAAGCACACCGATGATATTGCATAATAACCATGCTAGAATTGAACTCATAAATCTAACACCTCAGCATAATGCTTTAATAACCATTGCTCAGCATATTTTTTAAGATCTAAACAACTGTTTAACCTAGAACTCTTAAAACAAACGTGGGCCCCTCTCATTTCCAAACTTGCCAATTTCCCACGCCTTGCTGAATTCGTCTTAATGATCTCCGCTTTCATATTCCTACGTTTTGCCGGGATTACATAGCTCAGATACTCGGCTTCCGAACCTTCAACGAATATAAAGAAGTCGTGGTCTTTGGTCCTTTCAATTTCTCTATAGAATCTATCACAGTTCTTTTTTACCATCAAAGTACTATAAAAATCATTGACTGTTTTTCTTTCAATGATCAATCCCAAATCAAATTTAGTCGTTTCTCCTTCGTCGGTAGTCCACTCTGCATAAAAACAATAATCCCCGGTTTCATTTTTTTGTGTAACGTGTGGAAGTCCAGTCTCTTTTTCTGTATATGGCAATTGTTCTCTTGTATCAACAATACATGTTATTGTGACATGATCGTCCAACCATGCTCTTAATTGTCGTTTTAGTTGATCTTTCGTTTTTTGTGGATCTTCAGACAGGTTGAATTCTAAGAATTTGTGGAGTTCTGAGATTTTTGCTATGCGGGATGAGCATGAAATCATTTTATCACCTATCATAATATCCACAAATGCGTCCGCTAATCCACCCCAGTAGTACAAACGGTGTAGCGTATTTGTACCCAAAATGCGCACAGTTTATAAAAGACGCAAAAACAAAAGTAAAAAGAATGATTATATATGGCGTTTTACTGCTCATTTTATCAACTCCTTCACAACTTTATACAATGATCTGATACTCACCGAAGGAAAAGGAGGTTGCGGCCTCCAGTAATCCCCGGTTAGTTTTTGCTAGTTCCTGCCTGATTTTCATTTAATATACCCCATCTCGAATTTTCTTTATTGTCGTTGTCCCCGCACCTACCTTTTTCTGAATGTGCATTACACCTTTCCCACAATCACACAAAGCCTTAATTTTGTCACGTTTCTCTTTTGTGATCTTCCTGCATACTTTAGGTTTACATTTCAGATTCACGTTTAGTACATGGACGAGCCTGTCGTATTCTTCTTGAGTTAGTTGTAGAACCATGATTACATCCTCTTCTCTTCCACTGCTTCTACTTCTTTCGTCTTAGGCCTACCTCTCCTCTTAGGCTCGTCTTTCCACCAGAATATCCAATCTTCTCTCCAATACCTAGTTTTGTTTGGTCTGACTGCATACTCTGCACGCCATTGCAGGATTCCGGCTATCTGGCGTTCGAATGATTCTCCAGTATCGTTATTTACGATCATTATCCGAGAGAGTTCTGAATTTTTGAACTCTCTTAATTCTTCTCCTGAAAGTTCCCTGATAGAGAAATTCTTATCTTTTGTTTCTTCGAGATAATTTTCAGGATCAGAATGAAAGATTATTGTGTCTCCGTCGATTTCCATTTTATTCCACCTGCTTATCCGTCCTTACAAAGTACTCAGGCCCACTATCTCCAAACGGTCCGTCTACAAGATTGAGAAACCCCTTTTCGACAAGTGCCTTTGTAGTATGAGCGTTTGCCCCAGGGATTTCAAACTTTGTGAATGGTCTGTCCTTTCCGAGTTCCATAATCTTCTCAATCATCCCAAGTGCTTCGATTTGCCTATCTGACATATACAATTTTATACCTCCATTAATTACACTTACTATGTTGCAATATTATATATACTTATTGGAAGTGTGACAATATGAATAAGTATATATAACATTAACACCTTCTATCAATCACTCAAAAGGAGATGTATCAACATGCAACGCAGAAGAATATCAAAAAACCGGCTTGAAGGATTCAAAAACGTGAAAAGGCAGCCTGAACGCCACTGTAAAGAAAAACTTACATTCGACAACTGGTTCTGGAACGGTCTTGAACGGTGTGAATTCCAAGGTGCAAAAACGTATGTGGACAAAGAGCACAAGCAGGTTTTTATAAAGTGGTCTGAAGAAGAAACTGTAATCAGAACTATAGATGATATGTACCTCGAATGGAGAGACGAATACTGCGCACAATGGAAGGTGTACTGAATGAAAACCACAACTACAATAAAAGCGGGGTCTGCTATACAGGCCATTGACAACGTGAGGACCTGGTACAACAGGCTTAATATCAAGCTTGCCTGCCCTCCTACCAGCAGGAGAGTTGATAGAGGGGTATATGACGTGACTGTGAGGACGGTTTGATTATGTTTGATATTGCTATAGCCACACTTAAAGATGAGATTGTAAATTGTGAGAATGTCATAGACGCATACGAAGGTGTGGGGGAACATGCAGACCAGTTTATTAAATTTTACAAAGAAGACATAGAAACGCTAAAGGCTGCAATCGAAGTACTGAAAAACTACGAGGAATAATCATGCAGAAAACAAAAGCATTAGAACAGTTGGGATTCGAAAAGCTAGCACTTGCAGAACTTGAGGCCCCCGAAGATCCAGAAGAGGCGAAAGATATTCAGGAAGAATTTTATCCCGAGATTAATGAATAATTACCTTTTATTTTTTTTGGTGATAAAATGAACATAGAATCAACAGGATTGGATTACCCGAAATACGTACCAAACGTAAAAAAGTTCCCCGGGGAGTACTATAACTCGTTTGCCGAACTGAAGGCAGCCAGGCCAGATCTGTTTGAAGGGGAGGAAAGAAGTGCTTACCATGTTGAATGGTGAATAGGGTGTAAGAGCGAATCAGGAATAAGAGTCAGATTTTGTAATATCTGTGACTTTGATAAAGAGCAATGCACAGGATTTACTGTGTTGTAAAAATTTAACAATTGATGAGCTGATATAATGCCATGCCATGAAGACTATGAAAATTCTAAGATAGATGATGACGAAGGATGCTCTTGGGAGTACTGGGCACGTTTGGGGGAATGGTATGAGGACATGATTTAATTTTATGCATTCTGTAATTTTTTTTTTTTTAATTTTAATAGTATAACTTTTTTTAAATACTTTCAAGTTGTATTAAATTAAGTTACTTTGTTTTTTAACTCTGTTGCCCAAACACATGGTGTTTTATTTTGTAAGGATACATTAACTTTATGTTAATTTTGTTAAGGATACATTTTTTTGAAAAAAAGGATACATAAAAGATACATGGGAAACGATAGCGGGCGAGCCAAGGATACAAAGGATACAAAAGATACATGATTTTGAGAGAAATTATATTTTTTCGCGCTTCAAAAAAAAATCTGACTTTTTATTTTCAATTGTATCTTTTGTGTATCTTTTGTATCCTTAGTATACTATTAAGTATACTGTTATTGTTTTTATTGTTTATTGTATGTATCTTTTATGTATCTTTTATGTATCTTTTATGTATCTTTATTATATCTCTATTTTATCTTACTCTATTCTACTATTAACTCTGATTACACTAATCTAAATCAAAACTGTTAAGTATATTGGGTACATTTAATGTACTTGTACAGAAAGCAAAAAGAGGCGTTAAGAATGAAAGAAGAAGAATCAAGACCACTTGTAAAAAAAGAGACTGCATTAAAGGCAACTGAATATAGCAAACGGCATGGTATTAGACCGTGGTTAGTGTATGAAATGGCAATTGATTTATTGTTGAAAAATGAAAAAGAGTAACCCACAGAGGCCACAACTCTGTGAGTAAAAAGGAGTAAATACAATGTATAAATTAGGCGTAATACTATATAAAAATTACTCAAACATAAGCTATCATGTGCTTGTTTTTGTGGAGGAAACATGAAAACACAGCGTGATTTGATAGACAAAATAAAAAACAAGCTAGATCTACTAGATATAATGAGGGAAACAGTAGATCTTAATAAAAAAGGCAGCAATCTATACACAGGATCAATCGGGAAAATAGGAGGAAGCGGGGAATCTCTTAAAGTCGATGGCAATATAAATGTCTGGAAAGATTTTAAAAACGGAAAAGGCGGTGATGTGCTTGACTGGATAGGATATGTAAACGGGCTTGATGCAAGGGGGTCCGACTTTCCGGAAGTCCTGAGGATCGCAGCCGAAAAGGCAGACGTTACCCTTCCAGATACTACACCTGAAGAAATCGAGAAGGCGAAAGAAAAGGCCGAAGTTCAGGACCTCTTAACGCAGGCAGCCGGAATATATCACAGGAACCTTAAGCCGGAACACTACATTTTTATAAAAGAGAAATGGGGAATCACTCCGGAAACGGTCGATAAACTAAAAATAGGATACGCAACACCAGGCCAGGACCTTGAAGACCTTGATATAAGGACCCTGAAAAAATCCGGGCTTGTGTATGTAAATAACGGTATGATAGGCGGGGAAGTCTTCAGAGGACGGCTTATTTTCCCTTACTGGAAAGCCGGGAAAGTCGTGTATTTCATCGGCAGAGAAACAGAAGAAACCCCGGAGAATGAAAAAAACAGGGGCATGAAATACAGAAAACAGCCCGTTCACAAAGAAAATTATCCATACATATCAGAAGCCGTAGACAACAGTTATTTTTACGGCGAGGACAGCATACGAGGTAAAAACTACTGCATATTAACGGAAGGGGTCACGGACTGCATTAACATGCTGCAAGCCGGTTTACCCTGTATTTCTCCGGTAACAGTGCAATTCAGAGAAAAGGATTACCCTAAACTTTTAAAGCTCACAAGGAAGCTTAAAACCGTTTACATATGCAACGATAACGAAGAAAACGAAGTCGGGTTAAAAGGCGCTTTAAAAACGGCTGAGGCAATGGAAATAGAAGGTGTAGAGACACGAATTATACAATTGCCGAGGTCAAAAAACGAGAGTAAGGTGGATTTATCCGACTTCATGAAGTCACACAGCCTTGATAATTTCAAAGAATTAATGGTTAATTCCATGCGGCTGTGGGATTTTAAGCTAAATAGGTGCAAATGTGATAACCTGGGGACACTTGATAGAAAAAGAGCGGCTGATTCTTTTATCCTAGACGAATTAAACGGCATGAATCCTGATGAGCTTAAAACATTTGTCATGTCAGACGTAAAAGATTGGTTTAAACTGAACAAGCAGGATTTAAAAAGTTCACTCGATCTCATATTAAGCACAAAAAATAGCGGAGAAGAAAAAAGCATCATTGATAATGGGTATGATATATACCCGTACATACTAAAAAATGATGGGCTATACATAGAGAATGAAAAAGACGGGGAAAAAATAGTAACAAAAATAAGTTCTACCCCAGTAACCGTTAATGCAGTAGGTGTGAATCTCGATACAGATACAAGCTTGTACAAAATAGCGTTTTTTGATAACAGAAAAACAAAGAAAGAGACGTGGAAAGAGCCAGCCGATTTACTTACAAGAACCGGGGTAATAAAATTAATAGACGATGGATTATTATTTAATGAGGAAGATTGTAAATATTTTTACAGGTACTTTAAAAAGGTAATTTCTAATAACTCAATGAGCATGGATATGGAGTATGTAGCATCTAAAAATGGCTGGAAGAAGGGAAATACAATATTTATAATGGGAGAAAAAGCGTTCACAGAGGATCACGAAACAAAAAATGTACTTTCTTACAATAACGACAGCTCAGAAAATTATACAAAAAAAGGCACGTTGGCAGGTTGGATAGAAGGGGTAAAACCGCTATTAGGCTACGACATAGCTAGATTTCAATGCTATGCTGCGGCATCGGCCTTAATATTAAAACCGTTGGGCGTAGGCTCTTTTATTGTTGATAATTTCGCTGAATCAGGGACAGGCAAAACCGTTAGATGTTATGCAGCTATGTCCATGTTAGGCAACCCACTCGAATTAAAAATAAATGCGAACTCTACGAACGTTGGGCTTGAAAAGACAGCAGAATTTAACACGGATTTACCGCTATTCATTGACGAAACCAGTGACAACAAATATTTTAAAGATTTTGTGTACATGCTTAGTAATGGGAAAGGGAAGACAAGAGGCACAAAAGAGGGAGGATTAAAGCAGGGCGGTAGCTGGGAAACTGTAGTTTTAACCACAGGTGAAAGGCCCATTTTGAACGACAAGGCTTTTAGTGGGCAGCAGGTAAGAGTTTTAGAAATACATGAAACCATAGATGATTACATACCGGAAACAATTAAAGCCGTAGAGGAAGCAGTAAAAAATAATTACGGGCATATTATAGAGCTATACATTGAAAAGGTATTTGATAACAGCGAAGACCTAAAAACGATGTACAGCGTAAACTATGAAAACCTTCAAAAAACAAAGAGTAACCTTGGTGAGAGGTCAAAAGCGTTTTTTGCTGCAATAGCGACTGCAGGGGAGTTATTAGAATCCGTTTTTTGTGACATAGGAATTGAGAAAAAAGACGGATTTGAGATATGTAAAAGATACTTTGATAAATTAATTGTGCAGAACCCGACTGAACACTATTCAATCAGGGCATTAGAGACAGCGTACCAATGGGCAATAAGAAACTATGCCTTTTTTTACAACACTTTAGATGATGAAAACGATATAAGGCACGAAATTTACGGGTGGATTACAAAAGATTACCTTGATTTTGATCCTGACAAGTTGAAGGAATATCTTGATAGGCAGGACATTGATTACACAAGAGTTGTGCAAGATTGGCGAGATATGGGGATCTCAGTCGTCAAAAAGGGGCGGTTGAAATTCCAGGCCACACATGACGGTAAAAAAGTGCAGGTTATACGTGTACCCATAAAAAAGATAGTCGAAACACTTAAATTAAGCGAAGAGGATAAAGAAAATATAAAATACGGGAAAACAAGCGAGACCACTACGAAAAAAAATGAAACAAATAAACCAAAACCAGTAAAAAAGATAGTTAAATCCATAGATGAACTTGAAAAGTCAGTCGGAATAGAGGAAAAAATAGTAGTTTCTGAAGAAGAAGCGTTAAAAATACTATCAGGGGATGGTTATTAATGCCAAAAATATACCTCGATATTGAAACCGAAGGGCTTGATCCATTCACATGCAGCCTTGTTACATTACAGCTGTTGACAGAATCCGGTAAAAAAATTATAATAAAAGACCCTGAAAACCTCGATGGAATAAAAACAATACTTGAATCCAATTTAATAGTAGGCCATAATATAAAATTTGATTCAAAATTTCTAAAACATCAGTATGGAATAACACTCTATAACGTTTATGACACATATATTGCAGAAATAGCAATATCAGGCGGGCTAATAGCCGGAAGAAAAGGGGCAAGCCTTAAAGATTTGGTTTTTAAGTACTGTGGTGTTACAATTGACAAATCACAGCAGTGTACGTTTAAAAAGGGGGACAAACTAACAGAAAAACAGGTGGAGTATGCAATTAATGATTTATTGTTTTTGCCTGAGATAATGAAACAGCAACAGGCAAAAATAAAAATTTTAGGTATTCAAGAAACAATAGACATAGAAATGAAAGCCATTCCTGCAATGGTGTGGCTTGAATTATCAGGAATATCAGTCAATACCGCAAAAATAGCCGAAATCAGAAAGCAGGTTATAGAAAATAAGAAAAAGGCAGAGGATTTTCTAAATAAAGAACTGCAAGAAAAAACAACACAGAAAACGCTTTTCAATGTGGATGTGAAAACAGAGATAAACTTAGACAGCCCCACAGAAGTATTAAAAGTTCTTCAGAAAAAGGGGTATAAACTAAACGGCACATCTGAAAAAGAACTCTCTGGGCACAGAAACGACCCAATAATAAAATCGATTATTGAGTACAGGCAAGCATCAAAAATGTTATCAAGCTTTGTTGATTCTTTACCACAAAAAATAAACAGCGTAACAGGCAGAATACACCCGAATTTTAATCAATATGGCACGAGATCAGGCAGGTTATCATGCACAAACCCTAATATACAGCAGCAGCCGAAAACATACGACTGGAGAGACATATTTTGTGCAGAAAAAGGGAACAAACTTGTAACTTCTGACTATTCACAGGTTGAATTAAGGATACTTGCACAGGTATCAGGGGATAAAGAGTATTTAAGGGCGTATAATGACGGAGAGGATCTACACAAACTTACAGCATCTAAAGTGTTCGGGGTTGAAATAGAAAGCGTAACGAAGGAACAGAGAAGCATCGCTAAAACAGTAAATTTTGGGATAGCTTATGGCATGTGGACAGGCGGATTAATAGGCAATCTGAAAAAAGCAGGGATAGCTTTAGAAGAAAAAGACGCAGAAAAAATTATAAGGGAGTTCCACAGATCATATAGCGGTGTATCAAATTATTTGAGTTGTGTAAGCGCAAAAGGATTAAGAGATTTAAAACTGTATAATAGAGCGGGGAGACTAATAAAATTTAATGAACCGGAAGGCGAAAAACAGAAAGGGAATATAAAAAGGGAATCAAAGAATTTACCTATTCAATCTTTATGTGCCGACATGTTAAAAATAGCTCTAAGTGAGTTGTTTTTAAAATTAGAGCCTAAAGGTGTAATGTTTGTTAATACAGTTCATGATGAAATAGTTTTGGAATGCAGAGAAGAGGACTCTGAAGAGGTTGCAAGGGTATTAAAAGAAGAGATGGAGAAAGCAGGAAGGATGTTTTTAACAGATTTACCTTGTATTTCCGAGGCAGTTATATCTGACGTGTGGGGAAAATAAGCGATTTTAAGCCCTTAATCCAACGGGCCTTACTACGTTAAACCGATTGCAAAGAAGACCGAACAGGGGACCTTCTGAACCCCTTATTTTTTTTGAATTTTAGACTTCTTTAAAAATTGTTAGGTCACAGGTTCTTTAACTTTTTCTCTATTCCTTAAGTGACTTTTTGTAATGAAAAAAAAAACGAAAAATAGAAAAAAATAGAAAAAAAAACGTATTTACAATATACAATAAGGAGTTGAGAAAAAGTTAAAGAACCTGTTACTTGTGTTATGCAGCCGAGAACATTCAAATGAACGTTACTTATTTATACATACAAAACAATAACAATACATAACAAGGAGGTAACAAAATCACAATAAAAAAAACCGTGA
>Ga0172377_10003335_pt1 | contig 16481 bp, 10 predicted proteins | sample Pumphouse3metaG_FD_119749 | JGI IMG/M metagenome (GOLD analysis project Ga0172377, IMG submission 119749) | Leachate microbial communities from a municipal landfill in Southern Ontario, Canada - Pumphouse #3 metaG | ecosystem: Engineered > Solid waste > Landfill > Unclassified | place: Canada...
CTGCCAATAAGGGCATTCCACAGACCATTGGATGGCAAGATGCCAACAATGCTGGTTCTATGGGCACATTTGATCCTCTTGCTAATTGATGTTATTTAAGTTCTAAAAAAGGCACGTCTCTTCATGTTTGAAGAAGATGTGCCTTTTTATTTTGTAGCAAGGAAGGATTTTGGAATTAAAGTAAAAGAAGTTTTACCTTTTTGGAGAAAATTTATGTAGATGCAACTTATTTTCTCTTCATACTTTTAGAAGAATTCATTCATGAAAAGAAAATTTTGTGTGCACTGAAAAAAACATTGTCTTTAACCTACGTGATAACGACAATTTTAGAATGCGCACCAGCACCCTTTGAACATTGATGCATGACTCCTTTGGAAAGCAATAAAATTCGGTTAGGTCAAAGGACAAGTTGATATCGAAACTAAAAGCGTACTATTCACCAAGCCCTATCATAGCAACCTTTGGTGCACTTACTATCCTCGCGACACATTTTTTGGGTCGTCTTGACAGTCTCTGCCAATAAAGCATAAGCTGACTTATTATCGTATACCATTTGAAGGGGAATATTTAGGTTTTTCGAAAGGATAGCTTTGGCGATGCGATTACTATCTAATGGCATCGCGATTAGATATCAACCGCACTACGATTGAGTACTTATCGCATGCTGATTAGTATTTAATCGCAGTGCCGTTAGTATCCTTTTGAAACACTCGTCTCAGAATACTTCTTCGAAATCTTTTATTTCGCCTCCTCGCTCGGATGTACAGGCTTCTTTCTTTCCTTTTCTAAACACTTTTGTTTAAATAAACCGTGTGCACAAAAACTGTATCAAGTAACTTGTGCTTGTGTTATCAGTTTTCCTATCTTTTATTGATGATTAAACTGATTTCATGATGACAAATGGAATGATACTGCGTCTATAATAAGAAACAATAGATATTAATTTTAAGGTAACAATGAAACACAATTTATTACTTGCTGCATGCGCCCTGATGTTTAGTCCTATGGCTATGCATGCTCAGTATCCTCAGATTACTGATGAGGCGCAAGCTCATATAGATTCTCTGAAGGCTGCATGGACCAGGCACTCAGATGAGGCTTGGGAAAAGGCTCTTCCCACAGTGATGAAGGAGGCAAAAGAAGGTCGTCCTTATGTGCCTTGGGCATCGCGTCCCTACGACTTGCCACAAGCCAAAATTCCTTCATTTCCAGGAGCAGAGGGTGGTGGTATGTATTCCTTCGGAGGACGTAATGGAAAAGTTATCACAGTGACCAATTTGAATGACGATGGTGAAGGCTCTTTCAGATGGGCCTGTGAGCAAGGTGGAGCCCGTATCATCGTATTTAATGTGAGTGGTGTGATAAGATTGAAAACTCCAATATTCGTTCGTGCTCCTTATGTAACGATTGCTGGACAGACGGCTCCGGGCAATGGTATTTGCATTGCTGGTGAAAGTTTTCAGGTTAATACTCATGATGTAGTAGTTCGTCATATGCGTTTCCGTCGTGGAGAAACCAACGTTTGGTATCGTGAAGACAGCTTTGGGGGCAATCCAATTGGCAATATTATGATTGACCATTGCTCTTGCGAATGGGGACTCGATGAAAATATCTCCTTCTATCGTCATATGTATAGTCCAGGGGCAGATTATACAGAACTGAAGTTGCCAACTGTAAATGTAACTATCCAGAACACAATTTCGGCTAAGGCTCTTGATACCTACAATCATGCGTTCGGATCGACTCTTGGTGGTGAAAATTGCTCTTTCGTGCGTAACCTTTGGGCCTCGAACAGTGGACGTAATCCTTCTGTTGGCTGGAATGGTATTTTCAATTTCGCGAATAACGTAATTTACAACTGGGTGCACCGCTCTATCGACGGAGGTGATTATACAGCCCAGTTCAATATCATCAATAACTACTTCAAGCCAGGTCCACTTACACAGAAGGACTCTCCAGTTGGACACCGCATTCTTAAACCCGAATCAGGCCGTAGCCGTCTTGACTATAAGCAATATGGGCGAGCATACGTAGAAGGTAATATCATGGAAGGCTTTCCTGATGTGACAGCTGACAACTGGAATCGTGGTGTACAGGTGGAAGATGAGGATGGTACTCAGGGATATACTGAGTTTATGCGTTCGACAAGCCCTTTGGCTATGCCTTATTTCAGACTAATGAGCGCAAAGGGAGCCTATGATTATGTTCTTGACAATGCTGGAGCTACTGTTCCATGCAGAGATGAGGTAGATCAAAAGGTTATCGAAGAGGTACGTACAGGTAAGGCTTATTATGTAAAGAAACTTCCGAAAGAAAATCCTTATGGCAATAACTGGGGTCTCTCACCAAAGAGCCAAGATAAAGATGGTCTGTTTAAGTATCGTCGTCTCCCTAAGGACTCATACAAAGATGGCATCATCTCTTCACCTGAGCAGATGGGCGGATATCCTGTATATCAAGGAACACCGTACGTAGACTCTGATAAAGATGGAATGCCTGATGCTTGGGAGAAAGCCAATGGGTTGAATCCTAACGATCCTTCAGATGCCAATGGTGATATTAATGGTGATGGTTATACGAATATTGAAAAGTATATCAACGGCATTGATACAAAAGCAAAGGTGGACTGGAGAAACCTCAATAATAACTATGATACCCTTGCAGAAAAGGGAAAACTCATGTAATAATTGGAGTTATATGTTTTTAAAAAGAATAGGATTAATACCAATTGTTGCTCTGCTAGCACTTTCATTGCATGCTCAGGTAGCTTTGGACAGTGTCGGACGTGATGCTGGATACGTGAAGACAATTATTGGCCGTTCTCAGAAAATTGTGGATGGTCTGAAGTTGGAGGATTTTGAAGCTAGGAATAATGTGTTGAACATTATAAGTAATCGCTACTTCTTGATCAATGATTTGGAAGCAAAGAACAAACCGAATTCAACAGAGCTTAACGCTGAACTTTATAAGCATCATTTTGAGTTCTCCGCTCAATTGGCCAACTATCTGAATGATTCCCAAATTGAGAGCGTCAAAGATGGACTTACTTACGGAGTTGTGCCAAAGACATATCAAGCTCATATAGAGATGATACCATCTCTCAAAGAGAATGAGAAGCTTCAGATTCTAAACTGGCTAAAAGAAGCACGGGAATTTGCTATTGATGCAGGTGACTCAAAGAGCAAGCATGCATGGTTTGGAAAGTATAAGGGTCGTATCAACAATTGGTTGGCTAAATGTGGATATGATTTGAAGGCAGAGCGTGAGGCGTGGTATAAACGTATCGAAGCTGCCAAGAAGAAATAAATAATTTAGGTTGGAGATGAATAAAATCACAGTATTCGTTCTCATGATAGTGGGGGTTGTGCAGGCTTATGCACAACCTTTACCATTAGATTACAGCTATGTAGGCTATCGTATGTCCGAACATCAGATACCTGATGCTGATGTTAAAGTATATGTACCTTATAAGTCTAGTTTTCAGAGTGCGAGGATACAGAAAGCGATAGACTATGTTAGTCAGTTAAAACCCGACCGTAAAACAGGATTGCGTGGTGCAATATTACTTGATGCAGGTGATTATATACTAGACAGGCCATTACGAATTGCAAAGAGTGGTGTAGTATTACGTGGTCAGGGTAGGAATAATACTTTTCTTCACAAAAAAGGTTTTGATCGTGGGGCTGTTGTCTATATTGAAGGCGTGGATAATCGTATCGGAACTGATACATTTACTTTAGATCATCAGATGGTGGTTGGAAGTAAAGATTTAAAGTTTGTCTCTAAGCTTGGCACCCATCGCGATTTGAAGGTAGGTGATGAAGTGATTATTGCTCGTTCATCTACAAAAGAATGGATTGACCTTCTCAATTGTAGTACATTTGGTGGTGGTCAAGATTTGGGCTATTGGGGTTGGCATCCAGGAGAGGTTGACCTTGAATGGACTCGTCGTTTGACAAATGTCGAGGGAAATCAGGTTAGTCTAGATGCACCACTAAGTATGACGCTTGATAAAAAGTGGTCAGACACTCGTTTAATAAGATATGTTTGGCCTGGGCGAATCGAGGATTCGGGAGTAGAAAACCTATCACTCATTTCAGACTATGATACCCTTCATCTTAAAGACGAAGACCATGCATGGGACGGGGTTTACATTGCTAATGCACGAAATTGCTGGGTGCGTCTTGTCGATTTCCGTCATTTTTCAGGTTCTGCTGTTGTAATACAGAGAAGTGGATCGCAGATTACAGTAGAGGATTGTACATCCAAAGAGCCAGTTTCAGAGATTGGAGGTTATCGTCGTCGTACTTTCCTTACTTATGGAGAGAAATGTCTGTTTCAGCGACTACATTCGGAAGATGGCATTAATGATTTTGCAGCTGGGTTTATAGCAGCAGGCCCTAATGCCTTTGTCCAGTGCGAATCTCAAAGGTCATTAGGATTTAGTGGGTCGGTAGGTTCATGGGCAACTGGCTTGTTGTATGATGACGTTAATATAGACGGTAATGACCTCAGGTTTTGCAATCTTGGAATTGAGAAGTATGGTACAGGCTGGAATACATCCAATAGTTTAGCTTATCAATGCACAGCTTCTGGTATCTTTGCAGATAGTTTGCCTGATGGTTCAAATAATCATGTTTATGGATGTTGGGCGCAATTCTGTGGTACAGGTGATTATCAGGAATCTAATAATCACGTCAAGCCATGGAGTATCTTTGCGGCTCAGTTGGGAAAACGTATAGGGGAGAAAGCGGCCTTGATTGCTCGAACGCATGAGAGAAATACGGATGCCTCTAGCAGTCCAACATTTGAGGAGGCACAAGAAATGGCACGAAGGGCACATGAGCCACGCATCACAATGGATGCATGGATTGATAGTGCACGGTTTACTGCTTCGACTAATGCAGATGGTGTCAAGAATGTGGACCGGATTAATGACTTTGCCTCTGTTGAACAAATAACACCAAAAGAGTATAATATTGTTGACGGTCGACTAATAGTAGATGGTCAACTGCTTGTTGGTGGACGGCATGATTCGCCTTGGTGGAATGGTCGCGTGAAATATTCAGCTACCCAAAAGGCCCCTTATGCTTTGACTCGTTTTGTACCAGGCATGGAGCAAAAGGGAACGACTGATCGTGTTGATAGTGTCGTGGCAACAATGCAACGAGAAGGAACTGTAATCTATAATCAGAATTATGGCTTATGGTATGATCGTCGTCGCGATGATCACGAGAGAGTTCGAAGGCGAGACGGAGATGTTTGGGGCCCATTCTATGAGCAGGCATTTGCTCGTAGTGGAAAGGGATTTGCTTGGGATGGACTAAGCAAATACGACCTTGAGCGTCTGAATAATTGGTATTTCAATCGCTTGACTGATTTTGCAAACAAGGTTTCTGATAAGGGTATAATTCTTAAGAATCAATATTATTTTCAACATAACATTCTTGAAGCTGGAGCTCATTGGGTAGATTGTCCTTGGCGAACAGCCAATAATATAAATCATCATGAATTTCCTGAGCCTGTTCCGTTTACTGGAGATAAGAGGATTTTCATGGCCGATTATTTTTATGATTTGAATAATCCTGCCATCAGAGGTTTGCACAAACAATATATAGAAAAAGTGCTAGATGTGTTTGCAGACCAACCCAATGTAATACATTCCATAGGCGAAGAATTTACAGGTCCTTATGGATTTGTTGAATTTTGGCTTCAGACTATTCGAGATTGGGAACAACAAAAGGGAAAGCATGTTTTGGTGTCTTTGGCCGTAAACAAGAATGTGCAGGATTCAATCATGCAACTTAGTGATCTAAATCGCGTAGTAGATATAATTGATATTGAGCAATGGTTCTATAATGACCGAGGATTATATGCTCCAGAGGGTGGAACGAATATGGCCCCTCGTCAATACTTGCGTAAGATAAAGGTAGGCGGTGTGCGTTTTAAGGATGTATACAGAGGAGTGTCTGAATGTCGCAAGGCTTATCCAAATAAGGCAGTGCTGTATAGTGCACAGAAGTATCCAGAAATGTGCTGGGCAGTGCTTATGGCAGGAGGATCTTGCCCCGTACTGCCAGTAAAGGACAGAACATTTTTAACCGATGTGGCAAAAATGAACCCGAACGTAATATCTGATGGAATCTATATGATGCAAAATGAAAAATTAGGAGGGTTGGTTTATGTAGATGGGGCTGATCTTTCTACAGCAATTAAGTTTCCTGAAGGGGAATATAGACTTGCAACAATTGAACCTAAAACGGGTAGAATTTCAACAATTAACGATAATCTTTCAATTCAAGATGGCTATAAGGTCAATACAAAGGGCATTTATTGGTTGAAAAGGTTAAAGTAGCTTGAGAACAATATGGTATTGTGGTGTTATGGACTATAACACCTAATACCTTGACTTTATGATTAGTGGTAAGACTATCAAATAATTATTTAACCGATGAGAATCATGTCGTACCATACAGACATGAACCTACTTTATGATTAATAAGATGACGCAACCTTTGAATGTTATTAATTGGCTGATAGACGAGGATTTTATCAAATATGTGAAAGAACCCGAATCGCTTACTGTTTCTCAGAAAAGTAAAATGAGAAAGAGAATTTCGGCTGATTCTGAAAATTTCGGCATTGCTGCTTATCTTTTAGATCATCTAGAACAGATAGATGGTGGCTTTGACAAGGAGGATATAAAATTACTTGAGGAAAGGATAAAACGGGCGATAAAAGCCTAAAGTTGAAAAAAAATTATCCGTTTTACCAATTTTTCCCATTATAATATTTGATTTTCCATGCCATCAATGGTCGGTTTGTTTAACTTTGCGTCAAACAAATCTACTATTAATCAGAATGGCAAACTCAATATCAGACCAGGACAGGACAGCATGTGAACTGCTTAATGCCTATCGGAAAGGAGATGATGGTATTTTCTCTCAACTATACAATTTATACGCGCGAATGCTCCTTAACTATGGTTCCTGTCTAACATCTGACAAGGAACTGGTAAAGGATTGTGTTCAGGACGTATTTGTTCATATGTTGGACCGTCAAAATTCTAGATATGTGAACAGGATGAGTTCTTATTTGATCATTTCGTTGCGTAACAGACTTCTTGATGAGTTTCGTAGAAATGCCCATAATACTGAAACACCAGCAGAAAATTATTCTAATCTAAGAACTGAGGTAAGTGTAGAGCAAACTTATCTCTCAAAAGAAATAAATAACTTAAACATCTCACGCGTAAATGCACTTCTTGAACAGTTGACTCCCAGACAGCGTGGAGCAATTCAGTTGTATTATATTGAACAACGAAAATATGAGGAGATATGTGAGTTGATGAATCTTAATTATCATTCTGTTAGAAACTTGGTACATCGTGGTATGCTAAAACTACGTATGCTTGCTTGCTGATTTTGTTGACATGCGGAAAATAATTTTGTTTTTCCTTTTGCATGTTCTGGGGATAAGCTGTTTAGCTATGCCTAAAGATGTTGTGTGGAATGCCCAAAGCCAAAATTCATCCGAATCTATGCCATGTGGTGGAGGTAGTATAGGCATGAATGTATGGGTAGAGCATGGTGATATTTATTTTTATTTAAGTAGAAGCGGAAGCTTTGATGAAAATAACACCTTACTTAAGCAGGGACGTTTTAGACTGAGGCTTAGTCCATCGTTAAATTCAAAAGGTTTTGAGCAAAGACTTATTGTAAGAGATGGCTATGTTCGAATATCGGATGGTGAATCGACCATTGACCTTTGGGTGGACGTTTTTAGGCCGGTTGTGCATATAGCCATCAACTCTAAAATAAGTATTCAAGCCGAGTGTAATTATGAAAACTGGAGATACAGGGACCGCATAATACTGCAGAAAGAAAGTTTTCAGACTTCATATAAGTTTGGAGTTCCTCCAGGCTGTCTAACTCATAAAGACGAAGTTTTCCTAGATGGTAAAGATCTTGTGTTTTATCACCATAATCCTGACAGTACTATATTTGATGCGACTGTTCTTCAACAGCAGCTGAAAGACTATAGAAATCAATTAAACAATCCTTTAAGCAATCGAATATTTGGCGGGAAACTCGTATCTAAAGATTTGTTTTTTAGAGATACCTATCAAGGCATTTATAATGGTGTAGACTTCAGAGGGTGGAAATTTGTTTCTGCTGGCAAGTCTAGGGAATTCCATCTTCAGATTATTTTGGCTGAATGTCAAGGTTCTTATAAGGAGTGGAACACACGATTGCTTGATACACAGAACCAGATTCACACCGTAGATGATCGTAGAATGACTATTGATTGGTGGAGACTATGGTGGAATAGAAGTTTTATTGAGGGAGAAGGAGAGTGTGCAGAAATGACCCGCAATTACACCCTCTTTCGATATATGTTGGGTTGTAATGCTCATGGCCAATGGCCAACTAAGTTTAATGGAGGACTATTCTGTTTCGATCCGATCTTTGTTGATTCAACATATGCCTTTACGCCAGATTACAGAAAATGGGGTGGAGGTACTCATACCGCACAAAATCAGCGGCTGGTATATTGGCCAATGTTGAAAAGTGGAGACTATGATGCCTTGAAGACTCAGCTAGACTTTTATTTATATATACTTAGGAATGCTGAGTGTCGGAGTAAAGTGTATTGGAATCATGGTGGCGCAGCTTTTACAGAACAGATTGAAAACTTTGGACTGCCACAATTTGACGAATATGGCAAGAAACGTCCTGTTGGTTTCGATCCTGGCTTGGAATACAATGCTTGGTTGGAATACACATGGGATACTGTGCTTGAGTTTTGCCAGATGGCACTAGATGCAGAAAACTATGGTGGGGTGGATGTTGAGCGTTATATCCCATGGATAGAGTCCTCCTTGGAATTTTTTGATCAACATTATCGATATATCGCCCAAAAACTGGGCCGAAAACAACTTGACGAGAACAATAAGCTTATTATATACCCTGGCTCGGGTGCCGAGACTTTCAAGATGGCTTACAATCCAAGTGCGACATCAGCAGGGTTGCATGTGGTCACCCAAAGTCTCCTTTCCTATATGAATCGTCATCATTATGACTCCACACGGATTGAAAAGATACGCAGTATGTTGGATGAATGGCCAGATATAGCCTTTCGCTATATTGATGGACACCGAGTCATTGCACCTGCCGTGGCTTGGGCTCGTGTAAACAACACAGAGCCATCAATGCTATACCCTGTGTTCCCATGGCGTGTTTATGGCGTAGGGCGTGACGATCTCCAAGTGGCTAGAGACACATGGGTGCTTGATCCCTATGTCAAGAAGTTCAACGGATATGTAGGATGGGAGCAGGCCAATATCTGGGCGGCTGATTTGGGTTTGACCGATGAGGCGCTTTATTGGAATAGCAAGAAGCTTGCTTCTGGCCCCTATAGATTCCCTGCCTTCTGGGGACCTGGGCATGACTGGAGCCCTGACCATAATTGGGGTGGCAGTGGAATGATTGGACTTCAGGAGATGCTATTACAAGAAGCAAATAATAAGATCTATCTTCTGCCAGCATGGCCAAAGTCATGGAACATTCATTTTAAGCTTCATTGTAGCAATAAGACAACAGTTGAATTGGAATGGAGAGATGGAAAAGTGAAAAGTTTGATTGTCTTTCCTGAGTCTAGGAAGAAGGACATTGTTTTCCAATGAAAGTTTCTGATATTTACGGAAAATATGTATTTCCCATTTTATAATATTGGTTTTGTATTTATGTAAATATCTATTTGATAACCATTTATAGTCTTTTCTCTAAATTGAAAATTAGAGAATACTTCCTACAAAAGAATTTATTTGGACTTGATAGTTTGACTCCGATTACTATTAAGGCGTTCGCTATTCCTTTTCCTTGTATCAAACGGGCTTCTCGTTGATGCTAGATGGAATTGTGATTCAATTTGATTGACGGAGTGTTTTAATTTGAATCACGGTGTAATTCAAATTGAATCACCGATGCCAAATAATAATAATCGTAAGTCTCCAAATATCATGATTCAATATAAAAAGCAAATTCCTTGTATTTCAATTGTAGAGACTTCTATCTGTAGAATAAGATTTTCTCATCATAATAATAATATTTAATCAGTTGGTTCTTGTGTCTTATTCTAATGGGCATATTTCAGACATCATTTTCTTTCGTAATTCGACTAGGTGAGTTGCTTTATTCTTATAGTATGTCTATGATGACAAAATGCATTCAAATTCGTCCTTGAATTAAACATAAAGCATGATGATGTGGCATAATATCGAAATATTTTTGTTTACGTGTTTATCCACCCTTCCTATGAACGCTCAGCATCGGGGGTTGGTGGATATGAGTCGAAGCAAGGAAGCGGTTATGGTCAATACACCTATGGGGTCTGTGAAATGGACCGGTGGCTTTTGGGGAGATCGTTTCAGAGTGCTGAGTCAGAAGTCAGTGTGGGATATGTGGGACACTTGGAATGATCCGGATATTAGTCATGGCTTTAGAAACTTTGAAGTAGCTTCCGGCTCTGTGCCTGGTGTCCATCAAGGGCCTCCGTTTCACGATGGAGATATGTATAAATGGCTGGAGGCATGTGCTGTCATTTATTCGGTGAACCATGACAAAGATTTAGACGTCTTGATGGATAAATTCATCGATCAAGTGGCCAAATCTCAACGTGCTGATGGGTACATTCATACTCCTGTAATCATTGAAGAACGCAATAAGGGCATTGATACGCATGCAAAAGGCAACACTATAATTGGCATTGAGATCGGAAAAAATCAGAAAGAGGCATTTGCTAGTCGGTTGAACTTTGAAACATATAACTTAGGTCATCTTATGACGGCGGGCATCGTACATCATCGAGCAACAGGCAAAACGAATTTGTTCGACTGTGCTGTCAAAGCTGCAGACTTTCTTTATAACTTTTTGAAAAATCATCGAGATGAACTGGCCCGTAACGCTATTTGTCCGTCACACTATATGGCAGCCACCGAGATGTATCGTGAGACAGGTGACAAACGCTATTTGGAATTAGCGGAGGAGCTGATAGATATTAGAGACTCTGTACGTAATGGAGAGGATCACAATCAAGACCGCATACCTTTCCGCAAGCAGTATGAGGCAATGGGACATGCCGTTAGGGCCAACTACCTTTATGCCGGTGTAGCAGATTTGCATTCTGAGACTGGCGAAGAGCAGCTGATGAAAAATTTGTCAAGCATCTGGGATGATATTACAAATCATAAAATCTATATCACTGGAGGTTGTGGAGCCCTTTACGATGGTGTTTCTCCTGACGGAACAACCTATGATCAGCCCAGTATCCAACAAGTTCATCAGGCTTACGGAAGACAATACCAGTTGCCAAATGAGGCTAGTCATAACGAAACTTGTGCTCAAGTGGGTAATCTGTTGTTCTCTTGGAGAATGTTGGAAACGACCAATGATTCCCGATATGCGGACATGGTAGAGAACGAATTATACAATGGTATTCTTCCTGGTATTAGCCTTGATGGTACAAAATACTTTTACACGCAGGCATTGCGGAAGAACAAGGATTTTCCTTATGAGTTGCGTTGGCCAAAGGAGAGGCAACGGTATATAAGTTGTTTCTGTTGCCCTCCCAATACACTTCGTACATTAGCGGAGGCTCAAGAGTATGCCTATACCTTGAAAGACAGTACGCTTTGGGTGAATGTTTATGGAGAAAATCAGTTGAAGCTCAAGGGGACAGCTGTGGAGCAACATACAAGCTATCCAAATGACGGACAGATTAAGTTAGTGATTCTTGACGCAAAAAAACTTAAGCAGGTGCGACTACGTATTCCTGAATGGTGTGACAGTGCAACGGTAAGTATCAATGGACTGCCACTTCCGACATGCACTCGTGGTACATATGCCACTGTATCAGGTCCTTTTCATAAGGGAGATACTATTTTACTTAACCTTCCAATGAAGATCCGACTTTTGGAAAGCAACCCCTTGGTTGAAGAAACCAAAAATCAGGTTGCCATCAAACGAGGACCTGTGGTTTATTGTCTTGAAGGCTGTGATATAGGCGATGGAAAGAATATAAACAACATCCTAATTCCTTCCAATATATCATGGAAAGAGGAAATGCAGGATATAGCAGGCTGCAAATTCGTCGCTTTGGATGGCCAGGCAGAACTATCTGACGAAGCAGTCTGGAAGAACGAACTTTATCGAGAGGTCTCTCCGGTTTGTGGTAATGTTAAGGTCAGACTTATTCCATATTTCGCATGGGGAAATCGTGGGAATGAGGACATGACAGTTTGGATGAATCTGAAGAAGTGATAAGAAGAGATGAATAGGTTTATTGCGATTATTTTTATAGCAGGTTGTGTACTAATCACATCAGCGGCTAATACTTCCACTTATGAAGACACCACTATCAACGTGTTGCCTTGCCAAGGTGGTGAGGGCTTATATCAGGCAATACGTCAAGCTAGGGAATATCGCCGCAGACACGTAATGTCATCTGTTTACCAAGGTTTGCAAATAAAGGAGTATCCATCAGCAAGAATCAAGCTTACCAAAGGAATCTATACGTTATTTGAGCCTTTACGTATATATCCAGAAGATAGTAACCTTAGCATTTTGGGAGAGCCAGGAACTGTCCTGTCTGGAGGAATGTCCATAAATGGATGGCATAGGGAAGGAAAACTATGGGTTGCCGATATACCTAATTTTAATGGTCGTCCAGTAGAATTTAGACAGCTCTGGATAAATGGCAGAAAAGCTGTCCGAGCAAGAGATGTAACTAACTTCAATGCCATGAACCATATTCTAAGCATAGATAAGCAACAACAGACGATATGGATTCCTAAATCAGCTATTACACGTTTAAATATTGACGTTGCCAATTCTCCATATCTTGAGATGGTGTTGCATCAGATGTGGGAGGTGGCATTCTTACGAATCAAAGGAATAAAGATAGTTGGAGATAGTGCTGCAATAACATTTCATTCACCTGAGTCGCGCTTGCAGTTTGAGCACCCTTGGCCTTCGCCGATGGTTCAAAGTAAACACGACTCTCCATTTTACTTAACTAACTCAAAGGTTCTACTTGATGAACCTGGGGAATGGTTTGAGGATCTTAAGACGCACAAACTCTACTATATGCCTCTTCTGGAAGACGATATGACAACAGCAACAGTCATTGCTCCTGTCTTAGAGAACATTATTGAGATTGAGGGGACACCGGAACGGCGAGTAGAGAATGTGAGTTTGTCAAACATTACATTTTCTTATGCTACATGGAGCAGACCATCATTCCATGGTCATGTACCCCTTCAGGCAGGTATGTATCTGATTGATGCTTACAAGTTACGACCAAAGATCGATAGGGTAGAAAACCACAAACTTGATAATCAAGGTTGGATAGGCCGTGCTGAGGCTGCCGTAAGAGTTGGCTATGGGAAAAATGTAGATTTCTCTGATTGCAGTTTTACACATTTAGGTGGATCTGGTATTGATTATGTGTTGGGTTGCGAAGGTGGAAAAGTCGAGCGTTGTGTCTTCAATGACATTGCAATCAACGGCTATGTGTCCGGAAGTTTCTCACCTGCATCTTTAGAGACACATCTCCCTTATCGTCCAAAAGATATTATCGAAGTGTGCCGACAACAGCAGGTCACAAGTTCTTCGTTTTCTCATATTGGCGAGGAAGACTGGGGAAGTTGTGCTATTGCTGCAGGATATGTAAGTGGTATAGATATCTCACACAATGAAATACACGATGTACCATACACGGGTATCTCCTTAGGATGGGGTTGGAATCGGGACAGCGTATGCATGAGAGATAATCGCATACATGCTAACTTAATCTATCAGTATGGCCAGCATATGTATGACTGTGCGGGAATTTATACATTGGGAAATCAGCCTGGTTCAGTCATTGATGAGAATGTGGTAAAAGACATCGCACACCCTCCATATGTACACGACCCTGAGCATTGGTTCTATCTATATACTGATGAAGGAAGTAGCAATATATTATTAAAAGACAACTGGACTCCGACAGAAAAATATTTGAAGAATGCAACTGGTCCTAATAACGTGTGGATAAACAATGGACCTGGGGTGAGTGAAACGATAATTAACAACGCAGGAATAAGATGAGGACAAAATCCTTAAATACTAATCATATGAGAAGGGAACTGATATCATATTTATTGATATTTATTGGTTTGTTTCAGTTCCATTTGTTGGTTAATGCTCAGACCTGGATATGGTATCCAGGCGATTATGAAGTATGGTTAGGCAATCAAACTAACAATCGGAGAACAGATCGAGGCGCTTTTTTCCCACCTTTCTGGAAGTCGGATAGCCATTATGTTACTGTTGAGTTTTCCAAGGACTTGACTTTATCCAATCCCGATACTATAAAGATCTCTGTTGAGGGTGCATATAATGTAAAACTTGACGGAAAGATGTCTTTTGGCAGACCTACTTCGATGGTAATCCCTGCTGGGCATCACTCACTGAACATCAAGGTATGGAACCAAAGTACTCCACCGTCAATTTTTGTGTGTGGTAAGACAATTTATAGCGATGGTACATGGAGAGTAACTAACGAAGACAAAGAATGGATCGATGAATCTGGTAAAGCTTCTGATACATCGGCGAGTATCTATATGGATGCCGGCTATTGGAATTTCAATGATGAAGCTTCGCGACCTTCTGATTTTAAACTACCTCGGCAGGCTGTTGATGCTGTAGGTATAACAAAGACAAGCACTGGTAGATTATATGATTTTGGAAAGGAAACGTTTGGCTATCTTGCTTTTAATGGTCTGAGAGGTAATGGCTTTATACATGTTTATTACGGTGAAAGTTCCGAGGAAGCACTGGATAAGTCCCATTGCGAAACACTTGACGTTTTTCAAGTTAGTGATGGAAAAGTTTTTGATAAGACATCTGATATTCAGCTTCAACCTAGCCTTTTGGATAGTGGTGAGACACTGGTGACTCCCAATAATAAGGCTTTTCGTTATGTGTATATAGAAACTGATGCTGGTGTTACCCTAGGGCAGGTCAGCATGGAAACAGAAAACCTTCCTGTTGATGTACGCGGACAGTTCAGGTGTAGTGACGAGGAGGTGAATAAGATGTGGGACATAGGTGTTTACACTCTTCATCTTACAACACGTGAATTTTTTATTGATGGAATCAAGCGTGACCGATGGACATGGAGTGGTGATGCCTACCAGAGTTATCTGATGAACTATTATCTCTTTTTCAACAATGATTGTGTGAAACGTACTATCTGGCAACTAAGGGGGAAGGACCCTGTCACCTCACACGTCAATACTATTATGGATTACACGTTCTATTGGTTCCTTAGTATATATGACTATTATCTTTATTCAGGAGACATCCATTTCGTCAAGCAGGTTTATCCACGCATGAAAACTTTGATGGATTATGTGCTCGGTCGCACAGATGATAATGGTATGGTTCAAGGACTTTCTGGTGACTGGGTCTTTGTGGACTGGTCTCCTAAAGCCATGGCTAAAAGTGGTGAACTCTCATTTGAACAGATACTCTTCTGTAAGAGTCTTGAATCGATGAGCATGTGTGCAGAAATAGCAGACGATTTTCAAGCTAAAGCCAAGTACCAGCAACTTGCCGCAAGCCTAAAAGCAAAGATCGTTCCTTCCTTCTGGAACCCTGATAAACGAGCTCTTGTACACAGACTCGATAATGGCCGTCAAAGCCCAGAAGTCACACGCTATGCAAATATGTTTGCAATTTTTTATGATTATCTTAGTTCCGAGCAACAAAAGCAGGTTGCAAAGTCTGTACTCCATAATGATAGCGTGATGCCCATCACGACACCATATATGCGATTTTATGAGATGGAGGCTCTTTGTAAGATGGGTGAACAGCAAAATGTGTTGCAACAGATGAAAGAATATTGGGGTGGAATGGTTAAGCATGGTGCCACAACTTTTTGGGAAGCATATGACCCAAGTTTGGACAAAAATGGACTTGCACCTATGAGCACACATTTGTCGATGTATGGTCGCCCTTACGGCAAGAGTCTCTGTCATGCATGGGGAGCAAGCCCGATTTACTTAATTGGTAAATACTTTTTAGGTGTAAAGCCAGAGAAACCAGGGTATGAACAATATTCTGTCACACCTTCATTGGGAGGCTTGAAATGGATGGAAGGTACAGTCCCGACACCACATGGCGAAATCAATGTCTTCATGGATAGACATCAGGTTAAGGTGAAAAGCAGTTGTGGCATTGGCGTTTTACATATAAATGGCAAATCAGTAAACATATCTCAAGGAAAAGAAATAATCGTAAAATATTAGGTTGTCCTATTATTACAACAAAACGATCTCTACTATTACATAATAAGTCGAAATTCAACAATCGTGGTAAGAACTATCAGAAATATTCTATTAGGAATTGTATTGTTGCTATCTTTGGATTCCTGCAACA
>Ga0172377_10003337_pt1 | contig 16477 bp, 13 predicted proteins | sample Pumphouse3metaG_FD_119749 | JGI IMG/M metagenome (GOLD analysis project Ga0172377, IMG submission 119749) | Leachate microbial communities from a municipal landfill in Southern Ontario, Canada - Pumphouse #3 metaG | ecosystem: Engineered > Solid waste > Landfill > Unclassified | place: Canada...
ACCAAACAGCCCACGGCGACCTGAATCATACAATGTCCTCTCCAATAAAAAAGGCACGAAAATCACAACCATCTTCGTGCCTCTGTGTCTTCTTGTGTAAAACTAAGAACGCTTCATTATGCGCGATTCATTAAGACCGATATTCGGCGTTAATTTTAACGTAATCGTACGAGAAGTCGCAGGTCCACACGGTTTCGGATGCCGTGCCACGATTCAGTTCGATGCGCACGTGAATCTCTTCTTGCTTCATCACCGCCTGACCTTGGTCTTCGGTGTAGTCAGCCGCGCGGCCGCCGTTACGCACGATACACGCATCACCCAAGAAAATTTGCAGTTTATTAATATCCAAATCGACCAGGCCTGCACGTCCCACCGCCGCCAAAATACGACCCCAGTTAGGATCGGAGGCAAACATCGCCGTTTTAACCAACGGCGATAACGCGACCGCATGCGCCACTTTTAGACATTCTTCTTCATTTTGGCCGCCATTGACTTCCACCGCGATAAACTTGGTTGCGCCTTCGCCGTCACGCACAATCATCTGCGCTAGAATCGTCATTACATCCAAAATTTCGGCGCTGAATTGTTGATAGGCGGCACTATTAAACTCGGTGATGGTCGGCATATCCGCTTGCTGAGTCGCGGTTAGGGTGCAAGCATCGTTGGTGGAGGTGTCGCCATCCACCGTAATGCGGTTAAATGACCGTTTGACCGCATTTTTCAGACACACATCCAACAATTCGGCGGTAATTTTGGCATCAGTCACCACATAACCCAACATAGTGGCCATATTCGGATGAATCATGCCCGAACCTTTTGCCATACCGGTAATAGTGACATCATGGCCGTCAATTTTCACCACACGACTGACCATTTTCGGCACGATATCGGTGGTCATAATGCCGGCCATCGCCTGCGCCCAGCCGTCAATTTTGCGATTGGCTAGGGCATCCGGTAAACCCGCTTGAATTTTTTGCATCGGCAAGGGTTCGCCTATCACGCCGGTTGAAAAAGGTAGGATTTCTTCAGTTTTACAACCGAGTTCTGCCGCCAGCCATTCACAGCTTTGACGAGCATTTAGCAGGCCTGGTTCACCGGTAGCGGCATTCGCATTCCCACTGTTAATCAATAGCGCGCGCGGCTGTGCTTTTGCCAAGTGTTGTTTCGCCACCGTCACCGGCGCGGCACAGCAGGCATTAGTGGTAAACGTCGCGGCGGTGACACTGCCCTCGACAAACTCAATCACCACTAAATCGGTTTTTCCGTTCTTTTTGATTTTAGCTGCCGTCGCGCCTAAATACGCACCGGCTACCGGATGAATCACCGGCAATTCGTTTGAAAGACCCACTGGCATAGCACACCTCTGCGCAAAAAATAAATGAATGATAGATGGTTTTACGATGACACGATTAGCGCGTTATATTGTCTGTGAAAGCGTTTATTACTGCACCCCGCTGACGCAAATTAGTTGTGCAAATCGGTTGTTTTAAACCACGAAGGTCACGAAGAACACGAAGATGTTTAACGTTTCAACTTCTTTGTTTTAACAATCTTCGTGACTCTGTGTCTCTGTGGTGAATTTAAATGCTTTCTTTCACAGTCTCACAACTTGGTAACTCGCCGTGCTTGTGTTTTGCAACAAGTCCAAGAAGTCTAATCAATTAATCTAACTTACCGCAACACTGTTTGTATTTTTTACCCGAACCGCAAGGACACGGATCATTACGCCCCACTTTCGGCATATCACGACGGAAAGTCGAGCTATCTTGCTTGGCTTCATCATCACGATCAGCATCGGCATCAGGATGAATCGCATCGAGTTTTTGCGCCGCTTCCGCTTGTTGTTGCGCCTCAAAATCAGCGACATCCTGCTGACTGTGCAACTGCACTAACGATAACATTTTAATCGTTTCACGTTTCACTTCGGTTAAAAACACTTGGAACAATAATGCCGATTCACGACGGTATTCTTGGAAAGGATCCTTCTGCGCAAAGCCACGCAAATGAATACCGCGACGCAAATAATCCATTTCCGCCAAATGCTCGCGCCAGAGCTTATCGATATTACGCAACAACACTTCTTTTTCAAAATGACCCAAGGTACGCTCATCCACCACTGCCATTTTGTCGTTATAAACTTGCTCAACCGCCTCGACAATTTTCGCGCGCAACGGCTCCTCGTACAAGCCCTTATCCGCGTCTAACCAGGCCTGTACCGGCACAGTGACACCAAACTCTTCATGCAACGCGGTTTCTAGTTCTGCTACTCGCCATTGCTCATCTAAACTGCCCGGCATAATGTACTGGTCGATAACCTCATTCACCACGTCATCACGCATCAAACGAATGGTTTCGCGCACTTCCTCGCTCTCCATTAACTCATTACGCTGTTGATACACCACTTTACGCTGCTCGTTGGCAATATCGTCAAACTTCAACAAATTCGCACGTTCGTCTTGATGTAAACGCTCCACCTGCTTCTGCGCACGCTCAATCGACTTACTCACCATCGGATGTTCAATCGACTCGCCCTCTTTCATACCTAGACGACGCATCATACTTTTCACCCGATCCGAGGCAAAACGACGCATTAAATCATCGTCCAACGACAAGTAAAAACGTGTCACCCCCGGATCACCTTGACGACCGGAACGCCCGCGTAATTGATTGTCGATACGACGTGACTCGTGGCGTTCTGAACCGATCACTTTCAACCCACCCAACGCCAATACTTGATCATGGCGTACTTGCCAATCGGCTTTGATTTTTTCAATCTGCGCTTCGCTTGGATTTTCCAACGCCTCTATCTCGGCTTCTAAATTACCCCCCAACACAATATCCGTTCCGCGTCCGGCCATATTAGTCGCAATGGTCACCGCCCCCGGCATACCTGCATTGGCAATAATATGCGCTTCACGCTCATGCTGTTTCGCATTAAGCACCTCGTGCTTAATTTTGGCGCGGGTAAACAACGACGACAACAATTCCGACATCTCAATCGACGCCGTTCCAACCAAAATCGGTTGCCCTGTGGCATGGGTTTGTTGAACATCTTCAACAATCGCTTTGAATTTGCTTTCGATATCCAAAAACACTAAGTCGGTTAAGTCCTGACGTAACGGTGTTTTATTCGGCGGAATCACCACCACTTCTAACTTGTAGGTCGATAAAAATTCACCGGCTTCGGTATCGGCGGTACCGGTCATACCGGACAGTTTTTGATATTGACGGAAATAATTTTGGAAAGTTATCGAGGCAAAGGTTTGGCTTTCGTGCTGAATATTCACGCCTTCTTTTGCTTCTACGGCTTGATGTAGGCCCTCCCCCCAACGACGGCCGACCATTTTACGCCCGGTGTGTTCGTCGATAATCACCACCTCGCCGTTCTCAACGATATAATCTTTATTACGCTCAAACAACACATTCGCCCGTAAAGCCGCATTAACGTGAATCATCAAGCCGATATTTACCGCATCATACAGACTGTCGCCTTCGTTAAGCAGGCCGACCTCAACCAACATCGCTTCAATTTTTTCATGGCCGTCTTCGGTTAAATACACTTGGCGCGCTTTTTCATCCACCGTGTAATCGCCGGTGGTGGTTTTCTCAACCTGATCTTCTTCTCCCTTCTCTAGGCGAGCAATCAGCGGATTAATTTTATGATAAATCTCCGCTTTATTATCCGCCGGACCGGAGATAATTAACGGCGTACGCGCCTCATCGATCAAAATAGAATCCACCTCGTCAACGATGGCAAAAAACTGACCACGCATCACCTTTTCTTCTTTAAAAATCGCCATGTTGTCGCGCAGATAATCAAAGCCGAATTCGTTGTTGGTACCGTAGGTAATATCCATCGCGTAGGCCAACTGTTTTTCTTGATGACTTTGACCGCTCAAAATAACCCCGGTCGATAATCCTAGAAATTCAAACAGTCGCCCCATCCATTCGGCATCACGTTTTGCCAAATAATCATTCACCGTAATCACGTGAACCCCATTGGCGGCGAGCGCGTTCAGATAAGCCGGCAAGGTTGCCACAAGGGTTTTACCCTCACCCGTTCGCATTTCAGCAATGCGCCCGTCATGCAACGCCATACCACCGATCATTTGCACATCATAATGACGCATACCAAATACGCGCTTACCGGCTTCACGCACTACCGCAAACGCTTCGGGCAATAGATCATCAAGTGTTTTTCCTTCGGCCAGCGCCTGTTTAAAGGCCTGCGTTTTATCACGCAGTTGCGCATCAGACAAAGCCTCCAGCGCAGGCTCAAATGCGTTAATTTGTGCGACACGCTTTTTATATTGCTTTAACAAACGTTCGTTACGACTACCGAAAATCTTTTTAAAAATACTTGAAAACATAATGCCTAATTATCCGAATCAATTAAAAGCGTCCTAGACGACTAAACCTAGGACGGTAAAAGAAAACCGCTTACACCCACGCAAACGAAGTGTTATTATTGCGCTCCGATTAACCCTGTTTTTATCATCACAGCGAGACTATGTTCCATCCACTGCAACAACCGGGCTTAATGAAACTACTGCAGCAAGCGCAACACTACCAAGCGTTACTTGAACTTGCACACAGCACCCTGCCCGATCAACTCAAACCCTATTTAACCGCTGTCACTATTGAGCAGGCCTGCTTAATTTGCTTAACGAGCGATGCACACTGGGCCAGCAAACTCCGCTATTTTGAACAACCTTTATTGCATACGTTTCGTCAACAACTGCCGCACCTGCACTTAACGCAAATCAAATTTCGCGTTCGCCCTGTCGTCAGCAACGAAACAACCAACAAGCGTCCGATCGCGCCACCGAGCCGAGCCGCTGCGCAAGCAATGCAAGCACTAAGCCAGCAGGTCAAGTCCGACAAACTGGCGCAAGCGCTCATTAAACTCAGCCGCCACGCAGAAAATTCAACGGATTAAAACAAAACCTTACTACTGCTGAAGTCGATAGGAATCTGCTCCAACTGATCCGCATCCACCAATTCAAACGCATCCGGAGTTTGAAATAACGAGCGTAACAACTGATTATTTAACGCATGACCCGACTTATGCGCACTAAATTCACCAATAATGGCATGGCCGGCCATAAATAAATCACCAACCGCGTCCAAAATTTTATGGCGAACAAACTCATCTTTATTACGTAAGCCGCCCTTGTTCATGACCCCGGTTTCATCCAAACCAATGGCGTTATCTAAACTCGCTCCCAAGGCAAGACGTTGCGAACGCAGCATTTCCATATCGCGCATAAAGCCAAAAGTACGCGCACGACTGACTTCTTTAAAATACGAGGTCGAAGAAAAGTCAAGGGTCATTTTTTCGGCGGTTTGTTTAAATGCCGGATGATCAAAACGAATGGAGAAATTTAACCGATAACCGGAATAAGGTTTAAACTCCGCCCAGCCACCCAAGGTATTTTCCACACGTATTGGTTTTTTAATCCGAATAAAACGCTTAGGCGCATCTTGAAAAGCAATACCGGCGGCTTGTAATAAAAAGATAAAATGCGAAGCACTGCCGTCCATAATCGGCACTTCATCGGCATTAATATCAATATACAGATTATCCATGCCCACCCCGGCCAACGCCGACATTAAATGCTCAATGGTCGCGATTTTTTTACCTTCACTCACAATCGTAGTACACAAAGTGGTTTCACCGACAATTTCCGGGCTTACCGGAAAACATACATAGGGTTCGACATCTATACGACGAAATACAATACCGGTATTCACCGAGGCAGGACGCAAGGTCATTAAGGCTTCATGACCGGTATGTAAGCCAACGCCTTTCGCTTTAATGGGGTTGGCAAGGGTTCTTTGCTTCACACTAACTCTCTTAAATTTAAAACACTTTGTCGCGCTCTAGGCGCATTAAAAACTGCGCGCAAACCAATTTTTCATTCGCGTAATCAACGCCCCCTCCTCAGCAAAAGAGGTTGGTTGCGCCTGATTCGACTCAAAACTGACTTGGCCATGCTCGCGCGCGTACATCAACAATCCAACGGTGGTAGCATAACACGGGCTGTTTACCTCATCCTTCAAGCCGTTCACCCCCTGAGGCGTACCCAAGCGAACTGGCATATTAAATACCTCTTCCGCCAACTCGACCGCTCCTTCTACTAAAGCACTTCCCCCGGTCAACACAATGCCCGCAGCAATAATGTCTTCAAAACCGGAACGGCGTAACTCCGCCTGAATCAGCTGAAATAACTCTTCATATCGCGGCTCAATCACCTCAACCAAGGTACGCCGCGACAAACAACGTGCGGGACGATCACCAACACTCGGCACTTCGATTTCCTCATCCACCGCAATCAGCTGCGGTAACGCACAGGCATATTTGCGTTTAATCTCTTCCGCCGCCGGGGTGGGAGTACGCAACGCGACGGCAATATCGTTAGTAACCTGATCACCGGCGACGGCGATCACCGAAGTATGGCGAATCGCGCCTTGATAGAACACCGCAATATCGGTAGTGCCTCCGCCAATATCGACCAAGCACACACCTAACTCTTTTTCATCCTCGGACAATACCGCTTCGCTGGATGCCAACTGTTCTAAAATAATATCCTCTACTTTCAAACCGCAGCGCTGCACACACTTTGTGATATTTAACGCCGCGCTCACCGAACCGGTCACCATATGCACCTTAGCTTCCAAGCGCACACCGGACATTCCTACCGGTTCACGGATGCCATCTTGATTATCAATCATGTATTCTTGCGGCAGAATATGCAGCACTTTCTGATCCCCGGGAATCGCTTGTGTTCGCGCGGCATCAATCACGCGCTGAATATCTTCCTCGGTGACCTCTTGATTACGAATCGCGACCATGCCGTTGGAGTTAAAGCTTTTAATATGGCTACCGGCAATGCCGACATACACCGCTTGAGCTTGATGACCGGACATGCGCTCAGCCTCATCAATCGCACGCTGAATCGACTCGACCGTCGAATCAATATTCACTACCACACCTTTTTTCAAGCCCTTAGAAGGATGCGTTCCCATACCGATAATTTCAATTTCGCCACTGGGTTTAATATTACCGACAATGGCCGCAATTTTTGAGGTACCGATATCTAACCCAACCACTATATTGGAAGCCTGTTTTTTTCGCGCCATACCCTTCTCTACTTTAAATCTGCATCAATTAAGTTGTGTGGAATCGCGGCCTATCGCCAAGCCGTTGCTGTATCTCAAATCAAAACGCTTTGCAGATTCTACCAGCTTTTTCGAAATTTGAGGATAAGCCTTGACGAAACGTGCGAGTTTAGTTGTCCACTGCGGCCTATCGAGCAAAATCGTTGTGCCCTGAGCCAATTCGATACGCATCACCCCGTCCACCTGCTGGGTCAACCGACTCACCCGCCATCCTAAGGGCTGCAGTCTGATCTCCACCTCGCGCCATAATGCCAAAACCTGCGAGGCCTGTAACACATCACCGTCTAACCCTACCCACGTCTCAAAATCACTCATATCCGATGGATAAAACACCACCCCTTGGTCACTAATTAAGGCATCCTTGCCCCATCTAGCCACCGGCTGATGCTCAATCAACTCAAGTTCAATATACCCCGGCCAACTGCGTTTTACGCGCGCCTGACTCACCCAAGTCAACGACTCTAGCCTCTGCTTCAACGCATTCAAATCCACCTGCCAAAACGACTGACTCAAATAAGGCGTTAACGCCTCGTCAACCTCATCCAAAGTCACATATTGCAACGAATTAACCAAGGTATAGGATAAATAATTCACCGCACGTGCCTGCCAAGTCTGGTAAGCCAACACGGCCAGCACCAGCACGAGCAAAACCAACCCTGACCAACCTAATTTCGCACGCATTTTAGACCGACTCATGTTGCGCTTAAAATACGCACAACCAACTGCTCAAACGACATACCTGCCACCCTCGCCGCTTTTGGCACCAAACTATGATCAGTCATACCCGGTACCGTATTCAACTCAATTAACCAGGCCTGCTGATTAGCATCGACCATAAAATCCATCCGACCCCAGCCGCGCGCACCGAGCACCTCAAAACCTCGGCGGGTTAAATCATTTAGTTGCGCTTGCAAAGCCGCATCAATCTCACACGGACACAGATACTGCGTATCGTTAGCTTGATATTTCGCCGAATAATCATAAAACTCATGGGTGGTTTTTAGCTCAATAGTCGGCAAAAGCTGTCCATCAACAAAGCCAACGGTAAACTCGCGCCCCTCAATCCACTGCTCAATCAACACCTCATCGTCAAACTCTTGTGCATAAGCCACCGCCGCCTCTAAAGCAGCCCAATCATGAACCTTACGCATCCCGATGCTTGAACCTTCGTGACAAGGCTTCACCATCAGCGGAAAATCTAACGCAAAGTCCTGCACCGACAAGGGTTGATAACGGCTCACCACGTTGAAATTAGGCGTAGGCAAGCCCGCACCGCGCCAAAGCCATTTGGTGCGCAACTTATCCATCGCCAAGGCTGAAGCCGCCATGCCACTACCGGTAAACGGCATATTTAACGATTGTAAAATCGCCTGTACTTGTCCGTCTTCTCCCCAGCGACCATGCAATGCAATAAATGCGCGATCATACAAACGACTCACTTCGACTAATTGTGACAAATCGGTCACATCAATCGCTTTCGCATCCACGCCGGCGTTAAGCAACGCCTGTTCCACCGCTCGTCCGCTACGCAACGACACTTCACGCTCGGCGGCCACGCCCCCCATCAACACCGCAACCTTACCAAAATTCATGCCTTTGCCATTCCTTGCTCTTGCCAAGTTTTTACCCAAGCGCCAATATCGCCCGCCCCCATCATCAGCACCACATCATCGTGCTGAAAAACATCCGTGGCCAACTGATTTAACTGTTCAAACCCCTCAACCAACAACAGGTTTTGTGCACCGCGCAAACGCATAGCCTGCATTAACGCTTTGGAGTCAAACGCCGGAATTGGCGTTTCACCGGCACCATACACTTGGGTTAGCACCACAAGATCCGCCTGCATCATCACTTGTACAAAATCATCAAACAAATCACGCGTGCGGCTATAACGATGAGGCTGAAAAATCAACACTAATCGCTTACCCGTAAACGCGGCTCGTGCGGTGTGCAAAGTGGCCTGTAACTCTGTCGGGTGATGACCATAATCATCGACCAAGGTCACACTATGTCCGCCAACCAAACATTGCGGGTAAACCTCAAAACGTCGCCCTACGCCGGCAAATTGCGACAACGCTTGCTTAATGGCCTCCACTGTCACCCCTAAGGTTAAGGCCACCGCAATCGCCGCTAGTGCATTTTGCACATTGTGTCGCCCCGGAATATTGAGCGTGACATCAAAGCCCCCACCCTCTTTTAAGCATACGCTAAAACGGCTTTGCAACCCAGATAACACCACATTCTGCGCACGCACGTCCGCCTGCTCGTGAAAACCGTAGGTACGGGTTTTACGGGCCAAATCAGGAATCAATGTACGAATATTCGCATCGTCCATACACAACACCGCCAATCCATAAAACGGCAACCGATTAATAAATTCGACATAGGTATGAATCAGCTTAGAAAAGTCACCTTGATAGGTTTCCATGTGATCCATATCAATATTGGTGACCACAGACATCATCGGCGTGAGATGGAGAAACGAGGCATCGGACTCATCGGCTTCGGCCACCAAATAACGTCCCGAACCTAAACGTGCGTTAGCGCCGACTTGGTTGAGTTTGCCGCCGATAACAAATGTCGGGTCCAAGCCGCCCTGAGTCAAAATCGCCGCCGTTAAACTGGTTGTCGTGGTTTTGCCGTGCGTACCCGCAATCGCGATACCAAAGCGCATTCGCATTAACTCAGCCAACATTTCGGCGCGTGGAATCACCGGAATACGTTGCGCTTTCGCCCATTGCACCTCAGCATTATCAGCGCGAATGGCACTCGATACCACCACCACATCCGCTGTTTTCAACAATGCCGGATCATGACCGATTTGCACCTTTGCACCCAGCGACTCCAGTCGCAAAATCGTTTGATTACGTTTGACATCGGAGCCGCTGACCTCAAAACCAAGGTTCACGCAAACTTCGGCGATTCCGGCCATGCCGACCCCACCAATACCGACAAAATGAATTTGTTTGACCTGTTCTTTCAATTAACACCCTACCGACCTGTCGCGCGTATAGACAGTTTGAATCGACTCGTAAAGAGTCGGTTTAATAAGATTGGCTGCGTATGATAACAAAAAGCCAAGACAGGTATATGCAAGAATCTTGCCAGAACAAAACGACTACGCACAAACACAAGACAAAAGCGGGAGTCGTTTTGCTATCCGCTATATAAAATTGAGGTTAGTGACCGCCTGGATAATCGACCACCTTATCCGCCCAATCGACCACCAGCAGCCGAAAGCAAACAGCCCAGCGTCTGTTGACAAGTTATTTTTGAACCACAACGTTCACGAAGAAAACGAAAATATAAAAACTAAGCTATTGATCTTTAAGGCATTTCCCTCTATCAATCAGTTACAGCAAATTGTCAACAGACCCCAACTAAAGCCATCTCGATCAAGGTTAAAGCGTCAATATTCACTGATGTCGATATTCACTGATGTCGATATTCACTGATAAATCACGCCATAATTTGAAACCGCGTCATAGACACTGGCCGCTTAGCTTAAAGCGCGACGTTTTTTGAACCACAAAGAGACGACCTTCTCCAAGCACTAAGCGATGAATTTTTCAGATCATTATTGGTATCAATCGTTTTAGCTGAACAAAAAACCAATGCAAAGAATTAACTCAAACTTGACTTATCAATCCGGACTTATCAATCCGTTAGAGCAAATGATCAACTCCTTTATGACCAGCACGTTCTTAGTTCAATAACGACGGCGTTTCGTGACTATCGCCCGGCGCACTCACCGGTTGAGGAATGACCCAATAATACTGCGCCAAAACCGCGGCTAATTCAGAAGGCTGATGCAACGGATCCGTAATTTCAATGTGTGTACCATTGCCGCTTTGCAAACTGCCCTTATCTTTCGCCGCCAGCGCCAACTGCAAAATCGCCTCCTTTCCCTCGCCTTCTAACACACGCGCCTCCGGATTCCACCACAACACTAAATTTGGCCAATCCGTCGCGCCCGGCAACGGCATCAGCTCAAGACGAATCCATTCAAACGGGGTGGATGACATAACGACTCCTGTCCAATCAATACAATAAAAGCCCCTAGCGTAACATATCGAGCGCGTCCTGCACAGAAACAAGCAGTCGATCGATATCCTCACGCGTGTTATACACCCCAAACGACGCACGCACCGTGGCCGGTACATTAAAGCGCTGCATTACCGGCATTGCGCAATGATGACTGGCACGAACCGCCACACCATCTTGGTCCAACAGCGTTGCTAGATCATGCGGATGCGCCCCATCTATCACAAACGACACCACGGCGCCTTTGTGTGCCGCTGTACCAATAATACGCAAACCGTCAATTTGACCAAGCTGCTCGGTCGCATAATTCAATAAATCCTGTTCAATATTAGCGATACGTTCAAAACCGACTGATGTGATAAACCGTATCGCCTCGCCCAACCCTATCACGCCAGCAATATTTGGCGTACCGGCCTCAAACTTATAAGGAAGCTGATTGTATTCAGTGTGCTCAAAACTCACCTTATAAATCATATCGCCTCCGCCCTGATAAGGCGGCATCATCTCCAGCAGCGCGCGCTTTCCATACACACAGCCAATACCGGTCGGTGCATACATTTTATGACCGGAAAACACCAAAAAATCCACATCCAATGCTTGCACATCCACCGCCATATGCGACACCGACTGCGCGCCATCGACCAGTACCTTCGCCCCATACTGATGCGCCAACTCCACAATCTCAGCAATCGGGTTAATCGTCCCTAGTGCATTCGACATTTGCGTCACGCAAACCAGTTTGGTTCGCGCATTTAGCAGGCCTGCTAATGTGCTTAACGCCAGTTCGCCTTGCGCATTAATTGGCCATTTCACCAGCTTAATACCCAAGATATCGCGCAGCATCTGCCAAGGCACAAGATTAGAATGATGCTCCATTTCCGACACAATCACTTCATCGCCAGCCTGCAAATTCGCACGCCCCCAACTTTGGGCGATGAGATTAATACCCTCGGTTGCCCCGCGCACAAAAATAATTTCCTCACGCTGCGCGGCATTCAGCAACTCTTTAATCTGATCGCGCACCGCTTCAAACGCTTGCGTACCGCGCTCGCTAAGGCCATATACGCCGCGATGCACATTCGCGTTTTGTTGCGCATAATAACGCGCTACCGCCTCAATGACACACTGGGGTTTTTGCGACGTAGAGGCATTATCCAAATAAACCAAGGGGTGGCCGTTTTCAGTGAGCTGTAAAATCGGGAATTGCGCACGCAGCGCCGCATGATCCAACATAATAATCCTGTTTTTTAAACCACGAAGATCACGAAGGACTGGGACTAAAACCTATCCTTCGTAATAAGTGAAGCTTATCGATTGAGTTTTTGAACTAACTTGCCTGCTAACCAATCGCGCACCGGCGCCGAACTAATCGACTCCAGCGGCTCAAGCAAGAACGCCTGCGTCACTAAACGACGCGCATCCTGCTCAGCAATACCGCGCGCGCGCAAATAAAAAATCTGCTCATCGCTGATTTGACCAGATGCTGACCCATGCGAACACTTGACATCATCGGCATAAATTTCTAATTGCGGTTTACTGTCTACTTGCGCTTGCTTCGACAACAATAGATTTTTATTATCCATCAAGCCATCGGTTTTCTGCGCACCGCGTGCAACGTGAATCATACCGTTGAATACACCGGTTGCCTGATCATCCAGCACCAACTTATGCAGCTGCCGACTCACGCCCCAGCAGGCCTGATGCTGGGTATGGGTGCGCGTATCCATCACCTGATTGCCTTGCGCCAAACAAGCACTGAACTGCGCCGATTCAACGTGCTCACCCCGCATATACAGTGTATTTTGATGACGCGAAATCGCCGCGCCCAAACCGATATAATGCGAACTAAAGCGCGATTGCGTCGCTTGTTCAACAAACTGCAAGCCAAAGTGCATCCCTGAGTGCGCAATCGCCTGCAATACCACCTGATCCAACTGCGCCGATTGCGCCAACTCGACTTCACTGACCACGTTATTAAACGCATTCAATTCATCACTCAAGCTAACATACTGCTCAATCAGCGTCATTTGCGCGCCTTCGGCCAACACAATACGATTACGTGTCGTGTTCGCGTGCTCGCTTTGGGTCTGTAAATAAGTGCACAATACCGGCCGATCTAAAATACAATTTTGCTCCAGCTGAATCAGCACCCCGTCATCAAACAGCAAACTGTTCAGGCAGCCGAATGGTTCGGCCTCGACTTGGGACTCATGTGACATCAGCGCCTGATGACCAGAAACAAAATCCAGCGCATCCTTCACTGATTCAATCGTCAATCCCTCAGGCAGTGCGCCTAAATCGTCGGAAAAGGTTTCGCTAAAATAACCATCGACAAACACCAAGTGCATCACCGCAAACGGCGGCAAAAAACGCTTAACCTGAGCAAAGTCAATGCTTGCAACGCCGGGCAAGCGATAATGTGTTTGCAAAAACGCATTCAACGGCGTGTATTTCCAATCCTCATCACGGCGCGTTGGAAACCCCTGCTGTGCAAAACGCTCCGCTACCGATTGACGAAAGGCCCCTAACGGCAAATCACGCGAAGCATCGATTAACGGCTGCGCTTGCTGTAAATAAAATGCCACGGCGCTTTGCGCCAGCGGGCTAGGCTTCTTGGTAGGCTTGGATAAGGTGGTCATACCCTCGCTCCTCTAATTCTTGTGCCAACTCAAACCCACCCGATTTAATAATGCGGCCCTTATATAACACGTGAACAAAATCCGGTTTAATGTAATCGAGCAAACGCTGATAATGAGTCACCACAATAAAGCTGCGCTGCGGCGCGCGCAACGCATTCACCCCATTGGCGACAATACGCAACGCATCGATATCCAAGCCTGAATCCGTTTCGTCCAAAATACACAGCTTAGGTTCTAACATCGCCATTTGAAAAATATCATTGCGTTTTTTCTCGCCACCGGAAAAACCGACATTCACCGAACGCTCCAACATCATCGGTGACATTTCTAACGCTTTCATTTTTTCCAGCGCCAGTTGGTCAAAATCAAACATATCCAACGGCGCCTCGCCGCGTGCTTGGCGAACCGCGTTTAACGCAGTTTGTAAAAACAACTTGTTCGACACCCCCGGAATCTCCACCGGATATTGAAACGCCAAAAACACCCCTTTGCGCGCGCGTTCTTCTGCATCCATTTCTAATAAATCTTCACCGTCATAGTCCACCGCCCCCCCGGTCACTTCATAGTCTTCACGCCCAGCCAATACACTCGACAAGGTGCTTTTACCCGACCCGTTCGGCCCCATAATCGCATGAACCTCACCTGGATTAACTTGCAAGTTAATGCCTTTTAAAATCGCCATGTCTTCGACTTGGGCTTGCAGATTTTGAATATCTAATAACATAGTATGTCGTCTTTTGTTATACGTTAAACATCATATTAGCCACGAACCTATTAAAACTGTTTCTGACTTTCCAAACTTGCGCCAAAGCGCTGTTAGAGTCGAGCTTCGATTAGCCGACCGAGCCCTCTAAGCTTATCGCCAATAATTCTTCTGCCTCTTGCGCGAACTCAAGCGGTAACTCTTTAAATACTTCCTTACAAAACCCGTTCACGATCATCGAAATCGCATCTTGTTCGCTAATACCGCGCTGCTGACAATAAAACAACTGATCTTCACCAATACGTGAAGTGGTCGCTTCATGCTCGATTTGTGCGCTCGGGTTTTCCACTTCGATATAAGGGAACGTATGCGCACCGCACTGATCACCAATCAACATCGAATCGCACTGAGTGAAGTTACGCGCCCCTTCGGCTGACGGCAGAATTTTTACCATACCGCGATAGGTATTGTCGCTTTTTCCCGCCGACAAGCCTTTTGAGATAATCGTGCTGCGGGTGTTCTTGCCGATGTGAATCATTTTAGTACCGGTATCAGCCTGCTGACGTCGATTTGTCAACGCCACCGAATAAAACTCACCAATCGAATTATCGCCTTTCAAAATACAGCTTGGATATTTCCACGTAATCGCCGAGCCAGTTTCGGCTTGTGTCCACGACAGTTTGGCGTTTTCCCCCTCACAAACGCCGCGCTTGGTTACAAAATTCAAAATACCGCCTTGACAATCGTCATCGCCCGGATACCAGTTTTGCACCGTGGAATACTTCACCTCGGCATCCTCATGCACAATCACCTCAACTACCGCTGCGTGAAGCTGGTAGGTATCGCGTACAGGTGCCGAACAGCCCTCTAAATAACTAACATAGCTGCCTTTGTCGGCGATTAAAATCGTACGTTCAAACTGACCGGTTTTGGCTTCGTTGATACGAAAATAAGTCGATAAATCCATCGGGCAGCGCACATTCGGCGGCACATACACAAACGTACCATCTGACGCCACCGCCGAATTCAGCGCGGCAAAGAAATTATCGTGATATGGCACCACCGTACCTAAATATTGTTGTACCAACTCTGGGTATTCCTGCACCGCTTCGGAAAACGAACAGAAAATAATGCCCAGCTTAGCCAGGTCTTCGCGCTTGGTGGTCGAAACCGATACTGAGTCGAAAATCGCATCGACCGCGATATTGGCATTATCGGAATCATCAATCGGCACACCCAAGCTGGCAAACGCTTTTGCCACTTCCGGATCCATCAGCGGCTGAGAGTGATCCTTACCATCCGGCGCTTTATCGCAAACTATATTACAGCTGCTGCATTCGGGCGCAGAATAATAACTATAATCCTGATAATCGATCGGCGCATATTCCGCCTTAGCCCAGTGCGGTTCACGCATTTTTTGCCAATGCGCAAACGCTTTTAAGCGAAAATCCAGCATCCATTGCGGTTCATTTTTTTTTGCCGAAATAGCACGTACCACCGCCTCGTTCAATCCCTTATCGAAAGTCTCTACCAACGTTTTGGTAAAAAAACCTTCTTTATAGTGTTTATTTTTAAGCAGTAAGTCGTTGATTTCTTGATATTGTGTCGGTTGTGTCATCGAACATTCTTTGAGTTAAAACAATTCTTAGTATTTTAGTCGGATATTATAAACTTGTCTAGGGCAAAACCGGATTAACCCGGCGCACGGCAAGCCATAAACCAGTCTGCAAATTGTTGTTGCAGTGCAGGCTGACACACGCCCACCCCAACGATTCGAATATCGCCTACTTTTTCATCCGCCTTGGCGGCACGCGTTTCAAACCCGGTTGGCGTCATATCAATCACCACCGGATTAATATACTCCAAGGTATCGCACACCCAAGTTACCCGCCACAACGCACCGTTTAAT
>Ga0172377_10003338_pt1 | contig 16472 bp, 12 predicted proteins | sample Pumphouse3metaG_FD_119749 | JGI IMG/M metagenome (GOLD analysis project Ga0172377, IMG submission 119749) | Leachate microbial communities from a municipal landfill in Southern Ontario, Canada - Pumphouse #3 metaG | ecosystem: Engineered > Solid waste > Landfill > Unclassified | place: Canada...
AAAAGTTGTACAAGGTTTAAACGCATACCTTACAGAGAAAGATTGGTGTATTGGTGATATCATAGGGAAATGCAGCGTTTAAACAGGTTAGGTTGCGCGGGGTTGATAGATGCTTAGTTTGGCTTTGGAATGGGGTGCAAAGCTGATTTTTTCTTTTAAAAAGAGAAAAGCAGAGAAAGAGAATCATTGTAGAGTATTAGTCTGCTGCTGCTAAACACCTAATCGATTCTAGAGTAGCTATATCAGGCGTTAACCCAAATCTGTATCTTGAATTTGGGGAAAAAAAGATAAAACAAGGAAAGGTGCTTTTGAGATGTCAAAGCATTATACGGCTTAGGCTAATGAGGATGATGAACCTGCAATTAATGGTAATAATAACGCTTCTCTTCTCAATAGACGAAAAAGGACTTGACGAGATAAGCCCTATTGAAATAAATCAACACATGAGAAATATAGTATTTTAAAAGGAGGTTCGATGAATAACTATTTCATGGAAACTCACCATCATGAGTGGATATTGACCAATAGGCTCGGTGCCTATGCTTTGGGTACCGGCAACCTTATTAATCAACGGAAATATCATGGTTTGCTAATTGCCAGCGATCGGTTCTTAAACCGTACGCATCTTGTAGCGGGAATGGAAGAAAAGGTGGAATGGCGAGGTGAAGTAATTCATCTGGATAGCAATAACTATAGCAATTGTATATACCCAGAGGGTTTTTTACATCTGGTGAAGCCGTGGCTAAGGCCTTATCCGGCTTTCCTTTATTCCGCTTTACCGCATCAGAATGATATCCTTATTTTAAAAGAAATAATGATGGACGAGACGACTAATACCGTAGTGGTGAAATACACCAATCTGGGACATCATAAGCTACACTTCGAATTTCATCCCAAGTTCACTTTAACTCCCCATCATGAGCTAAACCAAGCGGGTAGCCTTGATCATGCGCAGTTTGATACCAAGATAGAAGTTCGTAAAACCGATACTGCTAAGGTGGCTGCAGCTATTCCAAGCTCCAAGGACATTAAAACAGAGTTTAATGCTTGCGGTGAAGGATGCTTTGTCAGCTTTTCTGCTTGCAGATTGGAAAACCAGGTGTGTGTGCATGGCGCATTGTTGCACGGCGAAGTATTAAACAACCGCTATGTGTATTACAATGTGTTCTATCCATGGGAAGTAATGAGCGGATATTCTGGGATCGGAGAGCAGATTAGCCTCTTTCAGCTTACTTTCGACCTAAAAATAGGGGAAAGCAATTGCATTATCTTCAGCGATACCGCCATTGATAATGCCCAAGAAGTTATAGCAAAAATAGAAGCCCGTTACGCAGATTTGCCCAAACCCAGCGATTACCCCAAAGAAGCCGACCAAGACGATACCCTGCTAAATGACATAGATTACAACGATAACTTCCTTTTCAAGCACCCAGATTATATGAAGTTATTGGAATTTGCCTTAACTGATTTTATCGCCAATGATGATATCGTGGCAGGTTACCCCTTCTACGGAGCCTGGGGAAGAGATACGATGGTGGTGTTAAACGCCTTCCTCCACAAGCCTGATAGCCTGGATATCGTGGAAAGAATCTTAAATAAATACAGCGGATTACTTAAAAACGGCTTGATTCCGAATATGCTCGCTGAATCTGGCAGAGAGGCAAACTACGATACAATAGACGCAACTCTGTGGTATATAATTTTGCTTTGGAAGCTGGGCAAGAAGAAACAGGATGTCGATTACTGGACAGAAAAAATAGCTCTGATTGAAAACATTCTTACCTCAATAATAAATAACTTTACTTATCCCTTTGATGTTCGCAAAGACGGCTTGATCGAATTGCATGAAGAATTTGCACACGGTACGTGGATGGATGTACGTATCGATGGGAAACCGATAACCCCACGTAGCGGAGCACCAGTAGAAATTAATGCACTCTGGTATAACGCATTATGCAGCTATGAAGCAATGTGCGTTGCATACGGCAAGGCAACAGGAAAAGCTAATCCTGCGCTTCCCCAAATGCTAGAGATGAAGGAACGTGTGCTTGATTCCTTTGGCAAATTCTGGAATGATGATTTTCTTGCGGACAGGCTCAATGGAGATGCGCCGGTAATTGAGATACGTCCCAATGCTATTATTGCGCTTTCGTTGCCCTGGCCTGTGCTAAGCAGAGACAAAATGGCAAAGGTGCTTGAAAGAGCATTTATGGAGCTTTATACCAATTATGGCATTCGCACACTTAGTCCCAGGGACATGCGCTTCCGTAAAAAGTATTATGGAACTCAACGCGAGAGAGATATGTCCTACCATAACGGCAGTGTTTGGGCTTGGCTATTAGGAGCTTTCTGCGGTCTTTATGTAAGAACTCATAAAGGTGTGAGACCGGATAAAGAGATAAAAGAGACGCTTAGCTCATTCGTTCAGACTTTCAGAAACAGCTTTATGCGCGGTCATATAGCTTCAGTGGCAGAGATTTGGGATGGAGATGCACCCCATTTTCCCAAAGGAGCTCCGGCTCAGGCATGGAGCGTTGCGGCACTATATAACATCGAAAGCTATATTGCCCAACTGGGGGAAGAGAAATGAAGATATTAATGTTCACTTGGGAATTTCCTCCCTTAATATCCGGTGGTTTGGGTATGGCTTGTTACGGTATGGTGAAAGCACTATTGGCACAGGGGATAAAGATAGATTTGGTGCTGCCTACCAAAGAACTGGTATATTTCCCTTTGCGTGAAGAAGGCGATGTTGATACACTACCGGCAGTGTTTTTAGACCCCTTGATGCACAAGGAATATAGTAAGCGGGTTTTTCAGACGATGAATGAAAGGCTGGAGTATGTTGGCATCTCTGCTCAGCCACAATCTTACCTTAGCTTGCGGGATGTTAAAAAATACGCTGCAACCGTTAAGAAACACTATTGGATGAATGAGATAGTTACCAATGAAGAACAAGATTTATGGGAACAGATGACCACTAATCTGATTGGTGATGAAGACTTAATCCGCAAAGTGCAAGAATATACGCTGCGTGCAGATAGATTTGCGCGGTCGTTGGATTATGACCTTATCCATGCGCATGATTGGCTTACCTACCCAAGCGGAATGCTTGCCAAACAGATATCGAAAAAGCCTTTGGTGGTGCATATCCACGCTACGGAATTTGATAGAGCCGGTGGTCCTGGCGATGAACGAGTGCATAAAATTGAGCACGCTGGTATGACATTTGCCGATAAGGTGATCGCCGTTTCCAAATATACCGCGCAGATGATTATGAGCCGCTACCGTATAGACACCGGCAAGATACGTATAATTCACAATGCGTTTTCTATCCCTGATGATACTATTTTAACGCAAAAACGCATATTCAAAGGACCTACAGTCCTTTTCTTGGGGCGGATAACCTTACAGAAGGGACCGGATTACTTCCTTGACGTGGCTGATAAAGTGTTAAAGGTGCATCCTGAAGCACGCTTTATAATCGCAGGAACGGGTGATATGTCCCGCCATCTGTTACGCAAATCCGCTGCTTTAAAGCTGAAACATCGCTTTCTTTTCACGGGCTTTCTAAACCGTAAGCAAGTGGAAAACATCCTTAGGGCTTCGGATATATATGTATTGCCATCGGTATCGGAACCCTTTGGCATTTCGCCGTTGGAAGCCATGGCATTTGGGATTACTTCCATTATCTCCAAACAGTCTGGGGTAGCCGAAGTTGTGCATCATGCCTTTAAGATAGACTATTGGGATATAGACCTTTGGGCAGAGACGATAAACCATCTGATAGAAAACCCTGAAAAAAGAATCAAAATGGGCTTTGAAGGTATGCACGAAGTAAACCGCATACAATGGGATGAAGCTGCCGAAAAGATTAGACATCTGTACTCAACTATGTTAGCGGAATTCATCCGCAGACCGCAGAGTTAGGAGAGATAATGCTGAATATTATATTCTATTTCCAAGTACATCAACCTTATAGATTGGATCACTTCAACGTTTTAGATATCGGGCAGAACCACAATCTTTTCGATGACAAGCTGAACGGCTTGGTGATGAAGAAAGTGGCAGAGAAATGTTATCTACCTACCAATAAACTGCTGCTTGAACTAATCCAACAGAGTGAAGGGCGCTTTAAGGTTGCTTTTTCTATTACCGGTACGGCTATTGAACAATTTAAACTATACTCACCCGAGACGCTTGATTCATTTAAAAAGCTGGTTGATACTGGGTGCGTTGAACTGTTGGGAGAAACCTATTTCCATTCTCTGGCTTTTTTATACGACACCAATGAGTTCTTGGATCAAGTAGCCATGCATCGTGAATTGATGCAAAAGGAATTTGGCTATTATACCACTACCTTCCGTAATACTGAGCTAATCTACGAAGATAAACTCTCCGATATTATTTATGAAGTGGAAGGATTCAAAACCATCGTTACCGAGGGTGTTGACCGTATCTTACAGTGGCGAACCCCTTTGTATGCATATAAGAACTATTCCAAAGATATAAACTTACTATTGAAGTATTACCAGCTTGCAGATGATATTGCGTTTAGGTTCTCTAATCGTGATTGGCCTGAATACCCCTTGACAGTGGAGAAATTCGTCTCTTGGATAGATCATCTTACGCTGGGTGAAAAAACCAACAAGAATCTTTTTCTTAATCTCTTCATGGACTATGAGACCTTTGGGGAACATCAATGGGCTTCTTCAGGGATATTCGATTTTATGAGGAATTTTCCAGCAGAAGTGCTATCTCATCCTAACTTAGGTTTTGCCAATCCCAAGGATACCACCCATCTAGCAAACTATCAACAGGAATCGTTATCGTTCCCCGAGCCAGTATCATGGGCAGATGAACAGCGAGACCTATCAGCTTGGTTAGAAAATGACATGCAAAAGAACGCCATCGAAACGCTATATGAATTGTTCACCCGCATCAAGCAAAAAGGTGATCCCGAACTTTTACGAATAGCCAGATTGTTAAGCACTTCGGATCATTTCTATTACATGTGTGCGAAGTATTTCCAAGATGGTGACGTGCATAAATATTTCTCTCCCTACGATTCTCCAGATCAGGCTTACACTTACTATATAACAGCACTGGCAGAACTTGAGGAAAGGATATTAGGATAGCTGATGAAAGGAAAAGTCTTAATCCTCGAAGATGATATCATTCTTGCTGAACAGATTGCAAAGGTGATGAAGCGTTTTGATTATAAAGTGCTGATCACTACCAATAGCGATATGTTCTTTGATGAACTTCGCGTTTTCCAGCCTGATGTAATTCTTCTCGATGTCTTTTTAATCGGTTCCAGGCTAAATGGTATTCAAGTGTTGGCGCATCTAAAAACCAATATGGATTTAAACTATAAGGTGATAGTAATATCGGGTGAAGTAAGTTCTGCTCAGATAGCAGAAATAAGGGAACTGGGTGCCTATCATTTTACTGAAAAGGGTTCTGCGTTTAGTATCAATCAGCTCTTACTGCATATAGAAAATGCTATCACCCTTAAAATGCAAGAAGAAGAGCACATTGGTTTACAGATAGAATACATTAATTTAAAGAAGCAGTTTACCCGTAGTTTCCCCTTCATAGGCGAGTGCGCCGAGATTAAAAAGATACGGGAACAGATATCTAGATTGGCTTCGGTGGATGAGGATATCTTTCTGATTGGTGAAACTGGCACAGGCAAGGAAGTGGCGGCAAACTACTATTACATAAACACACAAAGATTTGGTAAACCATTCCACACCGTAAACTGTAGCGCATTAACAGAAAGCCTGATAGAGTCGGAACTGTTTGGCCACCTAAAAGGCTCTTACACCAATGCCGATCGCAGTAAAACAGGATTCTTTGAGGAGTGCACTAACGGTTTGCTGTTTCTGGACGAAGTAACCAATTTATCGCTACTTGCACAAGCGAAAATACTTAGGGCAATAGAAAATAAAGAGATTCAGGTAGTGGGTGGCAACCTAAAAAAGGTCGATACACGTCTCATATTTGCATCTAATGCATCTTTGGAAAAGCTTTCCGATGCAAACCAGTTTCGCAAGGATTTGTTTTACCGCATAGAGGGGAATGTAGTTCATCTTCCTCCCTTACGTGAACGGGATGACGATATCTTACTCCTGATGAGCTATTTCTTTACGAGTTTCTCTACCCAATATAGTATCATTGACGAAGTGGATTTACCCTCCTTAAAGGATGAATTGCTCAGCTATAATTGGCCTGGCAATATCAGAGAACTGCGCAACTTCTGTAAATTCATTATGATCAACGAATCCAAGCTAAATAATAATATTATCCTTAAGCACCTCAAGCACAAATTTCTTCATATCCAGGACAGTAAAGAACAAGATATGGACAGATATATCAAGATTGACAACCTGAAAGACAGTGTAGCTGCCTTTGAACGGGATTATCTTCTGCATCATCTTAAATTAAATGCCGGCAGAGTTTCACAAACGGCAAAAGCTATAGGTATTGAGCGGACAACTTTGTACAAAAAAATGAAGGCATTGGATATCAGCTCTCTTACGGAAGGGGAATAAATTGTTCAGGGAAAACCTGGGTTTAAGAATCTTTTCCATCTTGATGGCAATGTTCATCTGGCTGCAATCTGTTCTCGTTACCGAGCATCGCAGTGTGGTAAACTTACCAGTTAATTTGAGATCTGTTCCCAAGAATATCACTTTAGAGCGATTACCAAAGAGCATCCCCTTTCAAGTTAAAGGTAAAGGATTGGATATCATTAAGCTAAAGCTCTCCCAAACAAAGGTTTCAATCGATGCTAGTAAGATTAAGCCGGGTATTGATATCATCTCACTAACCGACTACACGATAGATTTACCAGAGAATATCAGTGTTTCTCTTCTAGGTCCTGCCAATCAACAAGAATTGGCAATCCAAGCCGATGTGTTTCATCAAAAAAGGGTTCCCGTACAACTTGGCTTTGTAGACACCTTTACCAGACAGCATTTTAGCAATCTAAAGTATCAGATTGTACCCGATAAGGTTATTGTCTTTGGGCCTAAGAAAAAAGTACAAACCATTGAATCTGTGCTTACTGAACCCATTACGCGGGATATGATTTCTGAGAAAGATTTTATCCTAAAGCTCGCCGCTGCAGGCGATGAAGTCTCTTTGTCGGAGCCTCAGGTACGGGTGCGTATTTCCAATTCTTATAATACCAGCAGAGTATTTGATAACATAGCAATCAGCCATGAAGCGGGGAAGAGCTGTTTTCCAGCTTACGCAACCGTGAAAATCTCGGGAGATTCCGACTTTCTTACGCAGCTAGAACCCGAAAGTATCAAAATATCAGTTTCACCAGACACCAATGCGCAAGGAACCTTTGCCTTGTCTGTAAGCCTTCCCAACGGTGCGGAGCTTGTTGCTATTACACCGGAAAGAGTTCGCTTAAAATAGATGAACAAAGAGCTTATTCTTGCCTTTGAATCTTCTTGCGATGATACATCTGTTGCCATCCTCGATACAGATTACCATATTTTAGTAAATCTTGTCTCCAGCCAGCCTGAGCACCTTGCTTTCGGGGGGATCTTGCCAGAGCTAGCTTCCAGATTGCATCTCAAAAACATTCTGCTACTCACGCAAAATGCTTTGGGCAGAGCAGGAGCGCAATTAACAGATATTAACGCCATCGCCGTCTCTGTAAACCCTGGCTTAATTGGCTCCTTATTGGTAGGGTTATCCTTTGCTAAAAGCCTGGCTTGGAGTTTATCCATTCCGCTGATAACCGTAAACCACATGCTGGCTCATATCTTTGCCAATTTTATTGAACACCAAGAAGTCAGCACTCCCTTTCTTGCTTTAGTTGTTTCGGGCGGGCATACAGAGCTTGTCCATTTTAAAAGCCTAACCGAGTTTGTAATAGTAGGTAAAACCCTGGATGACGCAGCCGGCGAAAGTTTTGATAAAGCAGCAAAGCTTCTTGGATTGGGCTTTCCGGGGGGGCCGATTATCGACAAACTGGCCGAAGAAGGTGATAGTGCAACATTTAAGTTCCCCAGAGCACTTCCCTCCAAAGACAATTTCAACTTCAGCTATAGCGGGTTAAAAACCTCGATTAGAACCTGGTTATCTAACCAAGATCCTGAGAGTATCCAGGCAAATCTACCCAACATAGCAGCTTCTATTCAACAGGCTATCATCGATCCCCTGATAAATAAATCTGTGCTTTGGGCAAAGATCCACAATATCCCCTCGATTCTTATTGCCGGAGGCGTTGCAGCCAATTCCCAGCTACGTGCACAACTCACAGAAAAAGCTTCCCAAGCAGGAATTAAAGTGTATTATCCTTCCATACCTCTTTGCATGGATAACGCTGCCATGGTAGCCTCAGCCGCCATCCCAAAATATAAGGCAGGGATTTTCGCAGCTCTGTCGGTTAATGCTTTTTCTCTAAAGGGAACCAAAGAACTGTAGCCTTCCTTGCAAGCATTGCCCTATCATTGCCCACTCAATGCCCTTATTATGGACAATAGGTGGGCTATGATAGGGCAATTCAAGCAAGTGCGGGGATGAATTAGTGATCGCTAAGATTGAGTTTACGGGATTTGAAACCAAAACCTAGCACATCATAAACATCGGTTAGAATCATAAAAGCATCGGGATCAATCTCTTTCACAATATCGGTCAATTCCGGAACCTGACGTCTGTTTAAAACGCAAAACAACACATTCGTATCTCTTTGGTGGAAACCGCGTGTTCCTTTTAAGTAGGTAACACCCCGTTCCAATCTTTCATAAATCTCATTACGGATTTCATCTACTTCATCTGAGATGATATAAATACCTTTAATATAGGGTAACCCTTCACTGGCGAGATCGGTTATTTTGGTGGTAATAAATAGGTTCAAATAGCCCCAGATAAGCAGCTTTAAATCTCCCAGAACAAATGCTACCAAGAGGATAATACCTGTTTCCACAATATAATATCCCGTGCCTATCGAGATGTTAGCTTTCTGCTTGATGAGAGCTACGGGAATATCTGTACCTCCGGTTGAGCCCCTAAATTTGAAGATCAGACCCAATCCGACACCAAGCATCACGCTACCGGCAACGGCACTGAGAAAAAGATCCTCAGGCCCAAACATCGCATAGATAGTATGTCCGTTCACGATGTGAGTGTATGGGGCTAAATCTGGGATTATTCCCAGCCTATAGAGCATGGGAAAACTTAGTAAATCTGTCATGATTGCACCTACAAGCATTCCATAGAGGCTTTTTGTACCAAAGGATTTGCCGATAAAGATGAAGCTGACGACAAAAAGAGGGATATTGATGGCAATCATAGATAAACCATTGGGAATACCAAACCACCGGTTTATGATCTGCGATAAACCACCCACGCCGCCTGGTGCCATATTGTAAGGTAAGAGAAACCAAGAATAACCTATGGCAAAAAAGACAGAGGCAAAGATGATGCCTGTATAATTCTTAATTTCTCGTTTTATTCTTTGTTTTCTGCTAAGCTTCTTCATCGCTTACTCCTTTAACTAACTGCAATATAGATAGGTGTCATATTTATGACATTGGCATAAGGAACTACTAACCATGGCGTCCTAATATCTTGACTAAAATCCACATTGGATTTCTCTGACTCCCACGCTGTAGAGCAGGGTTCCAATCCTGCTAAACCCTGAACAGCAGCTTCGGAAAGCTACTCTACGACTGAAAATAAGAAAGGAATTAAAATGATTATCGATATTAGACTAGACGGCAATAAACACGGGCTATTGGAACTGGATAAACCTCGTTCTATAGCACAAATAATTAAAACCACGGATATAGACCGTAACCAAGTTCTATCCTACAAAATAAACCATAGAGAATATGTCAATGAAGATTATACTCCAGATAGGGCAACACTAATTAATTGCATCACCTATAAGCACCCTGAAGGCAACAGGATATATCAGGATTCGGCAATATTCATTATGGCAAAAGCCCTGCATACGCTGATGGGCAACGATCATTCTATGGTGGTGGAACATTCCATCGGAGATGGTGTGTTTTGTGAAGTTTTCAACACAGAACGTTTTACTGAGCAGGATTGTGCACGTGTAAAAGAAGAAATGTTGCGTATTGTGGCAGCAGATTTGCCTATCGACCGTATAGAAGTTAAAACCGATGAGGCTATTGACATCTTCAACACCATGGCTCGCAAAGATATTATTAGAAACTTGAAGTATAATTACCAGGAAATGGTGCCAGTGTATAGATGCGGGAAATATTATGACCAGTTTATCCGTACCCTTGCCGATCGCACTAGTATGATCCATAGTTTTGATATTGTCTATCATGCCCCGGGCTTTATTTTACGTTTCCCTTCTTCAAATATACAAGGAGAGATGAAAAGCTTTAATCTTCCAAAGAAAGTATTTGCACTTCACCAAGAACATGATAAATGGCTAGATATCCTACGGGTGCACAATATCTTAGATGTAAATAAGCTTACCGATAACTACGAGATATCTCAGTTTATTCTGGTGGAAGAAGCTCTCCACGAAAAGAAAATTGCCGAGATTGCTGCCGATATCGTTACCAAAAAAGATGTGAAACTAATTCTGATAGCGGGGCCTTCATCATCAGGGAAGACAACCTTTGCCAAGAGATTAAGTGTGCAGCTTCAGGCATCGAAAGCAAAACCTATTGTAGTTGGGATGGATGACTATTTCATCAATCGCGATAAAACAGCTCGCAAGGATAATGGCGATTTCGATTTTGAGTCGATTTATGCGATGGATTTGGAATACTTAAATATGCAGCTTACGCAATTGCTTGATGGTGAGCAAATCGAACTGCCACACTATGATTTCTCCCGCGGGGTGAGACGCAGGAGCAATAACTATGTTAAACTCGGCAAAGACAACGTGGTGATAATGGAAGGCATTCATGGCTTGAACGATGCCCTGACAGAAGCAATTCCCGCAAACCGCAAGGTAAAGATTTACATTAGTGCCTTAAATCAATTGAATATAGATAACCACAATCGCATCCCCACTACAGATTGCCGTTTGCTGAGAAGGATAATAAGAGACCATCAGTATCGTGGCTATAGCGCAGATGAGACCATAATTAGGTGGCGTGACGTACGTGACGGCGAAGAAAAGAATATCTTCCCCTACCAAGAGAATGCAGATTATATGTTCAATAGCAGCCTCACTTATGAAATGGGGATTCTTAGGAAACATGCTTGGCGATTGTTAAAACATGTTCCACCGAGTTCATCAGCATTCATGGAAGCAAAGCGTTTATTGTATCTGATATCTCATTCAAAAGATATAGCTGATGCCTTGGTGCCGCATAATTCCATTATCCGGGAATTCACTAACGGCAGTATATTCTCATATTGATAAGCATGAAAGTAATCAACATTCTATCAGAAGACGTTCAGAATAAAATAGCTGCCGGCGAAGTAATAGAAAGACCTGCTTCGGTGGTCAAAGAACTGGTGGAAAATGCGATTGATGCAGGATCAACCAGTATTATTGTGGTTGCTGAAAACGGTGGTAAAGACCTCATCAGGATATTAGACAATGGCACAGGGATGAGCAGCGATGATGCTCTTTTGGCTTTTGAACGCCATGCTACAAGTAAAATAAAAACAGTCGAAGATATCGTTCACATCGGTTCGCTGGGCTTTCGTGGAGAAGCGCTGTCTTCTATAGCATCAGTATCCAACCTTAGTCTTGTAACTCGCAGCATGGAAGATGCTATGGCAACTGTGGTAGAATTTAATAACGGCAAGCTCACCAATGTAAGCAAGACATCGGCAAACACTGGAACTACCATTACCGTGCGTGGCTTATTCAAATCTTTGCCTGCCCGCAGGAAATTCCTACGCACTGCCAATGTCGAAATACGCCACATCCTTAAATACATCCATTATCAGGCAGTGCTGTATCCTGCAATAAGCTTTAAACTTGTGATTGATAACCGTGAAAAGCTTAACTATATTGGAACCGAAGACAGAAGCCAAAGGATGAGCGAAGTATTTGGCAGCGCATTTTTTAGTGACGACATTATATCCGTATCTGGTTCCAATGGTGGTTATGCAATTAGTGGATACATCTTTGGTTTGGAAGATAGAAGAGATAAATTGATTGATGCGCAATATGCCTTTATCAATGGACGCTTTATTAATGACAAGACCGTTAAGCATAGTATAAAAGCAGCTTATGAACCTTTTATTATGAAAACCCGAACTTGGCAAAAAGGCAGCACCCCTCCTTACATATTGTTCTTAAGTGTTCCCGCCGAACAAATTGACATCAATGTACATCCCACCAAGGAAGAGGTTAGATTCAGAGAGGGCAATATGGTGCATGGCTTAATCTTTGAGACCATCACGCGTGCCCTGCGAAAATACGAAGAAGATAAATTTGCCTCTGCTAAACTGAAGTTCCAAGCTTTTTCGCCACCACAACCAGCCACTTCCTTAGAGCGGGATATATTTGTGAAGAACGTTGAAGTACCACGATATTCGGAGTATAAGAAGGAATATGCCAATCTCTACCAAGATGACTTATTTAGGGGTGAGCCTACCAGGAAAGAACAGAACATCCCCATTTACAATCCTGATAAAGCAGATGAAGAAGCACCAGAGATATTTACCGACCAACCCAATGATCAGTTGCCTTACAACTTACTACTTAAGAATGAAGAAGATTATATTAACCCGTGGCAACTGCATAATACCTATATCTTTATCCAAGTGGAAGACGGTTTGGTGATTATAGATCAACACGCTGCGCACGAAAGAATACTGTATGAGAAGCTGATACATCGGACTTCTGGCACTCCCGCTACTCGACAAAAGTTGATCATTCCGCTGGTGGTGGATATACCCCCCTATATCGCAGCAGAAACAAGCGAATTGATAGATGCCAATATGGAATTGCTCGAAAAGATAGGCTTTGTATTGAAGAAGTTTAGTGGAGATTCTTTGGTGATTGAAGAAATACCCGCAGAATTAGGTGATTTTCAAGGTGGACAAGTATTTATAGAGATATTGAAAACTTTGGAGCAAGAATTGGAAGTGAATGCCGATTTCAGAGATAGTCTGGCAAAATCTATTGCCTGTAAAGCAGCAATCAAAGCAAATCATAAGCTTTCTCGTAAAGAAATGTTGAGCTTGATTAATGATCTATTTGCTTGCCATGTCCCATATTTCTGTCCGCATGGGCGTCCTCTTATTATCAAGATGCCTCTAATCGATTTCGAGAAAAAATTCAAGCGCGTTCTATGATACCTCTTATCGTAATTGAAGGAGCTACTGCATCGGGTAAATCTGGTCTAGCTATCCAGCTAGCCAAAGAACTAAACACAGAAATCATTTCGGCCGACTCCAGACAAGTTTACAAATATATGGATATTGGGACGGCTAAAGTAACTCCTGATGATTTGCGCGAAGTTAAGCATCACTTAGTAAGCCTTATACCACCCGACCAAAGCTTTAATGCAGGAATGTTCGCTAAATTGGCTACAGAGGCTATCAATAGTATTTGGGCTGCAAACAAGATACCCATCATCTGTGGTGGTTCCGGTTTATATGTACAAAGTTTATTGCAGGGCTTATGTTTTTTACCAAACATCCCCCAGCAAATAAGAACCCGCCTAAAAGAACAATTGGAGGCAGAAGGGATAGCTTCGTTATATCATAAACTTCAAGTAGTTGATGCGAGTTTTGCCTCTAAAATAAGTGAAAATGACAGCCAAAGAATACTGAGAGGTTTGGAAGTTTTCATCGCTACAGGAATACCTATTAGTCAGCATTGGCAAAATCAAATACAAGATAACCCGTATAAAGTGTTTAGGATTCTGCTTGATCTTCCCCGAGACATTCTTTATAATCGTATAAATGATCGGATAATGAACATGATAGACATCGGTCTATTAGAAGAGATAACGGGTTTGCTTAGTAATGGCTATACTGAGTCTTCACCGGGGTTGAAGAGCCTGGGTTATAAGGAGTTCCTTCCCTTTATAAACAGGGTAAGCAGTTTGGAAGATTGCCTGGCATCTGCAGCTCAGCATCATCGCAATTATGCCAAAAGACAGGTAACATGGTACAGAAAATGTACATTTGATTTGACATTAGCAGATTCTTCAGTTAGAATATCTGAAGTGGTTAATAACATTAAGGATTTACTGACTGGGGAAGAAAATGCAAATCGTCGCGAAAGTATTTGATTACGAGATTACAAAAAAAGACTTGGAATGGGAATGCGTTAGGCTAAAAAGAAACGCAACACCGGAAAATGAAAGTGTTGCTATTGTTCATTTGATAGATAGATGTCTGTTGTTTGCTAAGGCAACTGAATCTGGATTGAAGGTATCTGATACCGAATATGATGATGGACTCATGGATTTATTAGATCAGGATGAACCGTTGGGTCTTCCCAGTGAAGCGATACAGGAATTGAATGCTGCAGATCTCGAGCTCTTTTTAAAGAGATACATTGTGGTGCAAAAGTACATAAAGATGCTATACTCGGAGAGCGTAAAAATCACATCTGATAAACTGCAAGAATACTATAATGAAAACCTTGAGATTTTTCAAAGCCCGGAAAGTGTGCATTGCTCTCATATACTAGTGCAGAACTGTGATGGAGCAGAAAAGAAGATACGCACCATCCGCTCGCAGATTAATAATGCCACCGATTTTAACAAGATTAGTATGAGCTGTTCGGATTGCCCAAGTAATGCCTCATGCGGCAATCTGGGTTGGTTTCCCAAAGGTAAAATGATTAAAGAGATAGACGATGTCGCATTTACTTTAAACATTGGTGAAATAAGTCAGCCTTTCAAATCCTCATACGGCTATCATATTCTTATGCTTATTGACCGTAAGGAAGCCACAACTATACCATTTGAAGATATCAAGGATAGCCTACATACAAGGTTATTGCAGATAGAAAGGGAATATTTTGTTAAAAAGCACATAGCTGAATTACGTGAACAATATGCCAACGACATTATAGTGCTTACTGATCAATTGTCGAATTAGTATTGTGTGATACATGTGATGGCAAACTTTGATTTGCCACAGTTTCACTGAATGGTTAGAAATCAGTCTCGCATCTACTTCCAAATCATTTGGTTCTAGCAACCAATTACTGTTTTCACTTGACTAATCTTCCCCCACTTAAACTAAAGTCCAAACAATTAACTTGCTATATAAGGATGAATTATGAGATATGATGTAATTATTATTGGAGCTGGACCTGCTGGCTTGAGTGCAGCAATTTACAGTGCGAGAGGCGGGCTGAAAACTGCCATCTTCGAAAAAGCCCTGATTGGTGGACAAATAACCGTAACTGATGAAGTGGAAAACTATCCAGGCTTTGAAGAATCCCTTTCTGGTTATGAACTAACAGAGAAAATGCGTTTACAAGCAGAGCGTTTCGGTACCGTGTTTCACGATGAAGAAATTACGGCAATGGGCTTGGAAGGCCTGTGTAAGATTATTCAAACCAATGAAAAGACATATCGTGCAAAATCGGTGATTATCTGTACTGGTGCGCATCCTAGGCTGCTAAATGTCCCTGGTGAAGAACCCTTTATTGGTAGAGGAGTTTCCTATTGTGCCACCTGTGATGGTGCTTTGTATCGGGATAAAATCGTGGCTGTAGTAGGTGGAGGGGATTCTGCCATAGAAGAAGGTTTATTTCTTACTCGCTTTGCCAAAAAGGTCTATGTAATACATCGTCGTGATAGCTTACGAGCCCAGAAAATAATTCAAGAACGTGCATTCAAAAATCCTAAGATGGAGTTTATTTGGGATACTGTAGTTCAGGAAATACGAGGTGAAGGAAAGGTTAAGGAACTGGAAATCTTTAATCGTAAGAGTTCTGTTATATCGCATTTACCTGTAGATGGTGTCTTCATCTATGTAGGCATTTTACCCAACAACGAACTGTTAGAATCACGCATAGAACTTGATAGTGCAGGTTTTGTGATTACCGATGAGAACATGCATACCAACGTTCAGGGTATATTCGCTGCTGGCGATATCCGTCATACTGTTCTTAGGCAGGTTGTTACAGCTACCAGTGATGGTGCTGTGGCGGCTTGGAGTGCGGAGAAATGGATAATTGAAAACTATGACTTAATGGAAGACTAATGAGTATTAACGAACATTCAAGCAAGGAAATACGAGACCAATTCATCAGCTTTTTTAAAGAACGTGGACATAGCTTTGTCCATTCCTCCCCTGTTATCCCTACCGATGATCCTACCTTACTTTTTGCCAATGCTGGCATGAACCAGTTTAAGAGCATCTTTCTGGGACATAAAGAGATTACGATTCGCCGTGCTGTAAATAGCCAAAAGTGTATCCGTGCAGGTGGAAAGCACAACGACCTGGAAGAAGTGGGCAAAGATGGTTATCATCATACTTTCTTCGAAATGTTAGGAAACTGGAGCTTTGGAGATTATTAT
>Ga0172377_10003341_pt1 | contig 16461 bp, 13 predicted proteins | sample Pumphouse3metaG_FD_119749 | JGI IMG/M metagenome (GOLD analysis project Ga0172377, IMG submission 119749) | Leachate microbial communities from a municipal landfill in Southern Ontario, Canada - Pumphouse #3 metaG | ecosystem: Engineered > Solid waste > Landfill > Unclassified | place: Canada...
TATACCTGTTTTATTTGGGGCTAATACTGTACAACCCGCCCCCGTAACCGTCCATTGACTTGTAGGTGGTCTTTGCGTTCCCAATTCCAAAGGATACCTAAATTGTTTTTCTGCACTACTAAAATGACTTCCAGTTGCACATACTGCATTATGCACAAAGCCACCGTCAACTAAACTTGCTCCTACTATCAAAGTTTCTGCCATAGTACTGCACGCCCCAAACAAACCAATATAAGGTACATCAAGTGTACGAGCAGCAAAACTACTACTAGTAATCTGGTTCATCAAATCGCCCGAAAGCATTACCTCAACTTCATCAGTTTTTAAATTTGCATTTTCAATCGCATTACTAATTGTTTGCTCAATGAGTCTGCTTTCTGCTTTTTCATAACTATTTTGTCCAAACAAATCATCTTCACTGATTTTATCAAAATATTCTTTAAAATTACCTTTGCCCTCTTTTGGTCCAACTAAACAATAATTGCCAATTATTCGTGGCAAGTTATTGAATACAAATGTCTGTTTCCCTACTCTATTCACAGTTCACCTCTAAAAAATCAAATGCAAAATACCCGCTATAAAACTTGCAACTACACCAATTACGATAACAGGTCCGGCTATTACAAACATCTTTGCACACAGTCCAAAAATAATTCCCTCACGCTTGAATTCCAATGCGGGACTGGTAATAGAATTACTAAAACCTGTAATAGGCACAATAGAACCCGCCCCCGCATAAGCACCAATTCTATCATAAATACCTATACCCGTTAGGAGTGATGCTAGAAAAATTAAAATTGAAGATTCCCATAGTCCAGCATTTTCCATAGTCATTGTTGGAAAAATCAACATTAATGTATCTTTGATTGCCTCACCAATTAAACAAATCAGCCCCCCAATCCAAAAAGCGTGAAACAGACTAGGCCAAGGTTTTGTTTTTGCCATTTTGGAACTTATATAAGCATTATATTTTTGGTTTCTTTCTAAATCTTGCACCGAATATAACCTCCTCTTTAAACATAAGAAATATTGCAAAAATTATAAAAAAAATACAATTTACATAAATATTTTTGAAAAAAACATACAAACTATCAGCAATAATTCAATTTTAAGGAGTTTTTTATGAAAAAATTAATCGCACTATCTCTGACATTTGCTTTGGCAAGTGGCTTTGCACTAACAACAGACGCTTTGATTCAAAATCAAGATAAAGGAGATATAGAAGCGCTAACAAGCACTTGTACTTCTACAAAATTAAATAGTAGAGATATAGTTATAGGTGATGGTTATGCTATTACTTTTAGTGATAATGTTCTTAATATTGCACCAAAAAAGCCTGTTCATTTTGACTTGTCATCTATGATTGACGATGAATCAATAGAAACGAATGCTCCCGTAAACAACGCCTATGGTGTGAATGGCAACACTTATAACGGAGCGAATAACGGGCTGAACAATGGAATCAACAATAACAATAATAATGGTTTTTCAAATGGCTACAACAATGGTGTAAACGGTGGTGCTATGAATAATGGCGTGAATGGAGTCAATAACGGATACAATGCAACAAATCAAATGTCATACAACACCAAAGGTACTAGCCCTTATGGAATAGGAAACGCAAATTCTGGCGTTTTACCAAATAACAATAATGGAAATCAAACAATAAACAATGCTTATAATTCAACCAATACAAATGGTTTGGATAGTATGGTTCGTACCAATAATATTGATACTTACAAAAACAATCAAAATTATAATATAGATAATAACAATTATGATAATAATGGCTTTATCAATAATGCACCTATGAATAACAATATGTATGCAAATAACAATTACAATAACGGTTACAACGGAATTTCTAACGGAGTGAATAGTGGTGTTAACAATGTAAACAACAATACAAATGGCGTTACAAACGGAACTACCACTAACGGTGTTAACAATACCAACAATATGAGAAATGGGACAAATGTTACTAACACAAACGGCGTCAATAATGGAATAAACCAAACAAATACAAATGGAGTTAATACAAACTATAATAATGGCGTTAATAATGTAAATAACACTCAAAATACCACTAATGGAGTTAATACAAACAACGCTCAAAACACAACGAACAACAAAAGTAATATTGATACTTACAGACCAAATATTAATAATACTCAAAATACAAATGGTAATAACAATACTACAAACGGTGTAAATAGAACCAACAATACTACAAATCGTGCTAATAATGGATACAATAATACTAATAGAAATTATCCAAACAGCGTAAACAGAACTAACTCAAATAACACAAATAATGCAACAAATTCAACTACAAATAACACAAACACTACAAATACAGCAAATAACAATCGTAAAGGTTTTGTCTCTTGGAATCTTAGTGATGACGCTAGCACAAGTAAATTACAAAGCGAATTAGAATCACAACGAACTCGTTTTAATAATAATATTGCGACTCTCCAAACCAACCTTGATAATTATTCAAATGAAGCAACAACTTTGAGTGATGAACAAAATATGGAAATGGCAGAATATGGTGAAGCAATTAGAATTTTAACAAACAAGTTAATGCGTAACCACTTTGACTTTAATACTAGTATGTTTATGTTTAGTAATGCTCAATCTAATGAAACAGATAATTGTACAGCAAATTGTTTAGTAATAAAAAGTATTTTGGGAACAAGAATTTTATATTTTGATTGTTTGAATGAAGCAATAGAAAATATTAACAAAATTCTAGGCGATACAACAAACGATAACACAGATTTAAACAACCAAGATAATAATGACATCACGGATAATGACAATAATTTGACAAATGATGATACCAACATAACTGATAAAAATAATAATACAACCGAAGACAATAATTTGACTGACAATTTACTTGCAAATGATTTATCTACAAATGTAAAAAATAATACAGCAAAAGAGGCAACTACAACTAATAGAAATAATGTTACAAATACACAAAATACAAATACTATCACAAATAAGACAAATCAAAATACAAATACTTCACAAATTCAATTAAAGCAAGCAAAGCCTAATACAGTAAATAATAGAAATACTGCTAATACAACAAATAACAATGCAAATACAAATGCGGTAAGAAACACAAGAACTAATACGGCATACAATGCAAATACTAATAATACTGTAAACAACTCTGCACAAAATAACACTAGAACAAATACTAACACTACTAATGTAAAAAATAATAATGCTAATACAACTATGCCAAGAGCAACAACAGCAAAGGCAACTATTTAGAAGTGCATAGTACTGTGCATAGTATTAAAAAATAGATTTATTTGATTAAAAAAACCTATAAAACAAAAAAATACAAGCATTAACTTGTATTTTTTATTATCTTATTATTTTCAAATTTTTAAAATTTACTTTGTATTTTATATTGTGCTTGGAAGCCTTGACAAAAGTCAAGGCAAAAATGCGATTTCGCATTTTGTAAAATTTACAAATGTAAATTTTTTTCCAAGCGACCTTTTATAATATTAACAAACTTCTTCTGCCTTACCACGAAGTTTTGCTCTTTGATTGTGTTCAAGTATCATTTTACGAATTCTTACACTTTTTGGAGTAACTTCCAAATATTCATCATCATTCAAAAATTCAATACAGTCTTCTAGACTCATTATTTTTGGTGGTATCAATCTAAGTGCATCATCACTACTGCAACTACGGCAGTTTGACAAATGTTTCTTCTTACACACATTTACAACCAAATCAGTTCCTTTTGGATTTTGACCAACTACCATTCCACCATAAACATGCACATTTGAACCGATAAATAAATCACCACGCTCCTGTGTGTTATATAATCCATAAGCAGTACTCTCACCTGTTTCAAAAGCAATTAATGAACCTACATCACGAGAACATATTTCTCCTTTGTATGGCTCATAATCGTGAAAAACACTAGACATAACGCCTTCACCACGAGTATCTGTCAAAAATTCAGATTTAAACCCAAATAAACCTCTGGTAGGAATAAAGAATTCCATTTTTACACGAGAATTGTGTGGGGTCATTTGGATAAGTTCACCTTTACGCATACCTATTTTACCCATAATAGTTCCCATATTTTCTTCGGGTACATCAAGAACTAATTTATCAATAGGCTCACATTTTTTGCCATCAATTTCTCTAAATAAAACTCTTGGTTTACTCACCTGAAATTCATAACCATCTCTACGCATATTCTCTATCAAGATAGACAAATGCATTTCACCACGACCACAAACACGGAAAGAATCAGCACTATTCGCATCAAAAACCTGCAAAGATAAGTCTTTTACAACTTCTTTATATAGTCTATCTCTAAGGTGTCTGCTTGTAACAAATTTACCCTCTTTACCAGCAAAAGGACTATTATTTACCAAAAATGTCATTTCAACACTTGGTTTTTCAATTTTGACAAACTCAATAGGAGAAATATCGTCTGGTCCGCATAAAGTGTCCCCAATTTGTGCTTCTGGGATTCCAGCAACACATACTATATCACCCAATTTACCCTCAACGATAGGCAATCTATTCAACCCACTATAAGCAAAAAGTTGTACAATTTTGCCACGAACATTCTTTTTTTCGTGGAAGTTACAAACTATAACGCTATCACCAACTTTACAGTTGCCTTGTGAGATTTTACCAATAGCCAGTCTACCAACATAATCGTTATGCTCTGCACTACTTACTAGCATTTTAAAAGGCTTGGTATCATCGCCACTTGGTGCAGGAATATTTTTTAAAATTGTTTCAAAAAGTGGCTTCATATCTGTGCCAAGGACATCTTCATCAATACTTGCAATACCATTTCTAGCAGAACAAAAAACAAAAGGTGAATCTAATTGTTCATCAGTTGCATCAAGGTCCATAAACAATTCCAGAACTTCGTCTTTTACTGCTTTAATTCTAGAATCTGGGCGGTCAATTTTATTTACCACGACAATGACTTTTAGGTTTAGGTTCAAGGCTTTTTGTAATACAAAACGAGTTTGTGGCATAGGTCCTTCAAAAGCGTCAATAACCAAAAGTACACCATCAACCATTTTCAAAATTCTTTCCACTTCACCACCAAAGTCAGCGTGCCCAGGAGTATCAACAACATTGATTTTTATATCTTTGTACATACAACTTGCATTCTTAGAAAGGATAGTGATACCACGCTCACGCTCAATATCGTTACTATCCATTACTCTATCTGCTACTATTTGATTTTCGTGAAACACATTACCTTGTTTTAGCAATTCGTTTACAAGGCTTGTTTTACCGTGGTCAACGTGTGCAATAATCGCTATGTTTCTTATTTTCTCATTAATCATAAATTTTGTTTCCTATTTTTGTAAATGTTATCTCATATTTAAAAGATTTTATGTGATAAAAAAATTCCCCAAAGGGAAATAATTAAGTTTTATTATAACACTTTGCTTCAATTAAAGCAAGATGTTCATCACAGATTAAATGAAAATTTTTAAAAATTAGACTTTTATTTTTCTAAAAAGAAATTTATAAACTTCTTTTAGTAAATTATCCACTTTAAAAAAAGTTAAATTTCATTATCTCAACAAACCTATCTGCTTCTATTATAAATATTATAACCTCAAATTATTTTTTAATTTAGCAATAGCGTAAAATTTTTAAAATAAATGTTTTTTATGTGTACTTCTTTGTTGAATTTTACAAAAAAATAAAGTTTTCTCTTGACACTGTCCAAGCACTATGGTAAAATCAATAATCATATCCTTTATGTAAAGGAGTGATAAAAAGTCTAAATTTATGCGGTTTTTTGTGACACATATTAATGACTTGAAATATTTTTCTAAAATGGAATACAAAATTTAACAGAGCAAAAACTATTAATGTATTTGCGGGCGTAGCTCAATGGTAGAGCGCTAGCCTTCCAAGCTAGTTACGAGGGTTCGATTCCCTTCGCCCGCTCCACTCGGGTCTGTTTATCCTTTTTTAAAAAGGAAACACACCCGTATCAGTAGATAAAAAAGAACGAAGTATACTTTTGCGTTTCGATACATAAAGGTATACTAGAACGACAAAATTGCCACAATTTTGCCTGTTAAAATTGTGATTCATTTATCCACTACTTAGGTTTTATTATAATTAATTCAACTTAGGTAAATAGAGAGTTTAGATACTTGTTTACATTGTATCACCACAAAAATACCACAAAATGATTATTTTTCTTTTTTATAGGACTATTTACTATTTTTTAAAAAGTAAAATTCCAAAAAGATAATAAATTTCCACAAATTACTACAAATTTTGAAACATTGATATACAAAATTTGTATTTATTAATGGAAATTTTACGAACGCTAGGGTAACGAATAATTGTTGCCAAAAAGATTTGCGTCTATAGCGCAACAGGATAGAGCAACGCCCTTCTAAGGCGTAGGTTGAGGGTTCGACTCCCCCTAGACGCACCATATGGTGGATATAGCTTAGTCGGTAGAGCGCCAGGTTGTGGCCCTGGAGGTCGTGAGTTCGAATCTCACTATTCACCCCATTCACCAAATTTTTGGTGTTAAAAAAAATTGCCTTGTGAAGTAGCGAGGCGCACTTAGGGGTGTCGCCAAGTGGTAAGGCACTTGACTCTGACTCAAGTATTCGAGGGTTCAAATCCTTCCACCCCTGCCAGTAAAATAGTAAAATATATCCCTTAGGGGTGTAGCCAAGCGGTAAGGCACTAGACTTTGACTCTAGTATGCGTAGGTTCAAATCCTGCCACCCCTGCCATTGCGGTATTTCCGCAAGATATATTTTACTAATTTTATAGTATTTTTTGGCAAAAGGTGTTGACTTTTTGTCGATAACCAAGTACAATGTATTCACGCATTGTAATTCAAATGCCACAATTTTATGACCCATTAGCTCAGTTGGTAGAGCACTTGACTTTTAATCAAGTTGTCTCGCGTTCGAGCCGCGAATGGGTCACCAATGCGGTTGTGGCGGAATTGGCAGACGCGCTAGATTTAGGTTCTAGTGGGAAACCGTGGGGGTTCAAGTCCCTTCAACCGCACCAACCTAAAAAAGCACCCTCCGGGGTGTTTTTTGTTTGCGGTTGTATTTTTACATAGTAAAAAATTTTAGCGTTAGCAAAATAGGGACGCCAGAACGGGCGGATCAAAAAATACAAGCGATTAGCGTAGTATTTTCCGCCCCGGCGTGATAGTGTAGCGTTAGCGGAACGATGCAAGTCCTTTTTCTTCAACCGCACCAACCTATATTAAATAAATTAGTCCCTATTTTAACTTGTAAAGTAAGTATGGTTATTCGATTATCATCAATTCACCATTCGGTAGAATTTTAATATTTGCGACTTCTGTCATTTTCTTTTTAACAATTTGCCCATGAATTATTCTAAATGCTAATCTTTTTTCCTTTTCATAAACCATAGGTACTGCCAACAATTTACCACAAATAGGACAAAAAAGCCCTGACATTTCACTTTTTGTATTATAATTAGAAACTATATCAACCAAATTTTGCGGAGCAGTAATTTTGTCTAAATACAATCTAACTAATTGACCTTCTCCATCTTTTTGATATAAAATAATGTTTTTCCCGCACGCCCCGCAACTTAGCAAAATGAATTTTGCTGTTCCGCCTCTGGCTTTGGTAAATTTATTCTTCCTAATTTGATAATCCATAGTTATTCCTTTTACACTTTGTAAAAAAATTATTATAAGTAAATTTTAGATAACCTTATTAAATTACATGATACTAAAACGAATTATATTTAGTTAAAGTAGATAAAGATGTTATATTACCTTATTAAATTACATGATACTAAAACCTGTGACTCACTTAATTTTGTTGCTACTGCAGTTATATTACATTATTAAATTACATGATACTAAAACGGTGATATGATAAATATTGTTATAACATTGGTTATATTACTTTATTAAATTACAAGATACTAAAACCATTTTACATAATGAGTAGTAAAAAGGTGTGTTATATTACCTTATTAAATTACATGATACTAAAACTTACTACACTTGTGCAAATAAAAAGAAAGAATTATATTACCTTATTAAATTACATGATACTAAAACACTGCGGTGTTGGTGCATATCAAATCCATGGGGTTTTAGCATCCATTGCGATAAACAAAGTGTAATTTTACTTTTCTACATACTCATACAAATCTTCATCTATACAAATTTTATACTCATATTCTATTAATTTAGATTTTTTGGATTCTAATAATAAAATATTGATATCCCGATGCTTTGATTGTTTATAAAATTCTACAAGTTGTTTTTCAGATAAATAATTCTTTAAATCTATAAAAACTAATAACTTTTTGATGTTCAACAATTCCTAAGTATCCAAAAAATTTAAACAAGAATTAAAGTAACTAGAAAAATCTAAATAATTGCATTTAGGGTTCAACAATTTGATTATATCGCCCAAATTTACAAGTGTATTATATTCTATACTACAACCCAAGTCAACTATTTGCTCTTCAAAAATCTTCTTTACATTATTTAATGTTTCTTACTAGTTCGCTAATTAAATAACTACTAATTTGTGTCATTGTACTTTCTATCAAGAGTGTGTTTATTTCACTTAAATGTACCATTTTAGTTTCTTCACCCTGTACAATTAAAAAATCGTTCTTGTAACTCAATTTTTGCTTTATTTTTCACCAAAACTGTTCTAAAACTCATATTTCGGTTATTTTAACTTTTTTGTGATAAATACCTGTAACCGAATTGTAAATTAAGTACGCAGTATCCAAATCAACGTTTTTAACGATTTTTCCAGCATTAGCGGCTAATGTTTCATCAAATTTTTTCAAATCACAAGTTGAAGCATCACTATGAGAAATATGCAACAATTCTTTTATTAAATCACATTTTTGTTCAAAAGAAAATACTTGTTCTTTTTTAAATAATTCTTCAACTTTTTTACAAGTACTATCTAGTGGATAATTATCTTGCAAATGTTTAATAAATATTATAGCAAAATCTTTGAAACATTGCTCACAAAAGTCTTCTTTACTTTGATTGTTTTTTTCTTCATCATAATTTCGCCAACCTGAATAAATATGATAAATAAATTCATATAATTGCTTATTTTTTCTACCTATTACAAATTGAGTAGCAATATTTTTTGACCTATCTCCTGTGATAAATACATATCTCAAAACCTTATCATAAATAAGTTGATATTTTGGAATTATTGCAATCAATTTGGCATCATTACCAAATTGCTCTTTTATATATGAATCTAAATTGAAATTTTTTATTGTAACCAAATATGGCACACATTCAAAAGTCAATTTACCATTGCCCAGTTTTACAATTACAAAATAAGCATAATTCTTTGAATTATATCCGCCATAATCTGCCACTGGCATATCTTTGCTAGAATTGTTAAAATGCCCAAGTGAAATTAATTGTTTTGCATTTTGTCCAAAGCGTTTTCTATTCTTTTCATTTTTATAAACTGATTGATTGTACAACTCACCATTATTACTTACTTCCGTTTTCATTGTAAAATAACAATCTGTATAGTAGTAATTTTTCTCAAAATTTGCCAAGGCTTTTTTATTTGTAAAAGTCTTATCTTTGTACCAGTCCTTTTCATAATTTAGAGAATTTAGTAAAAATCCATTTGTGTGTTTTATATCCATTTTAAATCTTGCATTATATTCTCGTACTACTTCGGACATATCCGCAAAATTCTGGTATAAATATTGCCCCATAAAAACAGATAGATAGGCATCTTTTGCGTGGTGAAAATCATTTAATACCCTGGCACCATCACCTTTGTAGTAACCAAACATCATACGAAATTGTGAGCCCAAATTTGCACGGACTGGGATAATATTCACTTGTTCATTATTATCTATAAAATATTTATTTAAAATGTCAGCGGTGTTTTTTATTATCTGTCTGGTTTCCACCAACTGCCTGTTAATAAAGTGTTTTATATCACTATCTGTCAGTTCTTTTTTTATCAATCTGGAATATTTTTCAGCAGTCATCAAGCCCGCATCTTTTAATGTAAACCAGAAACCTCGCATTTTGTTTTGGATTTCGCTTGGAACAGTATCCGCATCTAATTTGTATTGATTTCTATCCATAGTAACCAGTACTTTATTATCCAAACTGTCATCTTTTATTAATGATTGAGGTAAAATATGGTCCACCTGATAACTAGATAATTTATTTATATCTAAAGAATCGCCAGAATAAGCACATTTTCCATTTTGCAAATAATACAGGAAATATTTTTCATTATCAAAAAGTTTTACATTCTTTTCATCATATAAAAAGTTTTTATCAATATTATTCCACAAATCCTGATACTGTTTTTCTAAGTTTTTATAAAAGTTTATAATTTGATTTTGACGATTTACCGTCCTTTCTTTTTTACCTTCTTCTCGTGCAAATTCAATAAATATTTTTTTAGGTGCGTATCCTATATAATTATTTATTTCTTTTACAATTTTGTATGACTGATATATACCTCTTTTTATTGCTGGCGAACCTGCCAGATTTTTCACCAAATCCTGTATGGTTAATTTGCTTGCTTCATCTCTTTTTTGAGCAAATCTAATAAGAAAATCATATTTCTTATTATTCAAAACAGACATAAAATTTGCACCATCTTTGTTCATCGCTTCAAGTATAGTCAAACCTCTTTCACTATCTTTTGCACGAATACCAAATAAAACTTCTTTGGATAAATTTCCCCAACCTGTATAACTTAAAGCGCGAATTTTATTTAATTGTTCCATAGTTAATTGTGGGTATGCTTTTTTAATTTTATTAATTAACAAACTTCTGTTATCTCCAAAAATTGTCAGCCATTTGATAATATTTTCTACCATTTCACCATAAATAGCAGACCATTTCATAAAGTTTTCAAAAATTGAATTGTTTTCATTGTCCGTTGAGTCTAAGATATTCCTAAAATCTCTATATGGTTTAAGGTTAGACATCATTTTATCGCCTGTTGCCAAACCAGTAATTCCTTTTACAGAAATTCCATTTTGCTCTAATAAATGTGATAATTTCTTTTCATTAATAGAATTTGTTAATAAAAATTCATCTAAAATTACTTCCCGTAATTCTTTAGATAAAAATTGACTGCCATTATCATCTATATATTTAATATTACTTAATTCATTTAAAACATTAAACCAACAATAATATATAGAGTTTTTTGGCAAAGCCTTTTCCTGTGGCAAATAAGTACACTGCCCTGTCATTCTGGTTATAAATTCTTCCTGACAAGCCTCTTTATCTACTACCTCATCATAATTAAAGGCATTGATAGTGATATTTTCATAGCCTTTTTTCTTTTTAATCCAGCCAAAATCACTATCTTTTCTTTTTGCTAATGGACCTACATAATAATCAATTCTAAAACTCATTAACTGAATAATTTTATCTTTTATTTTATTTAGATATGGATAAAATTTGCCTTGATTTTCCAAGATTTTTTGTAACTCAAACATATGAATTTGATAAGGAAAAACTCCATTGTCGCTGGTTCTAATTTTGGGTAAAAAGTTATTTTGTTCAATATCATTTTGCATATTAGAAATCAATTCCGAATCGTTTGCATCTGTAATCTTTGGTGAAATTTGGTAAAATATTTTATTAATATTTTTACATAAAACCTCAATACCTAATCCCGAAAATTTACCTGCCATTTCATCAGATTCTACATATAAAGCATAGTTGATAGTTTTTTGAGAATCTAGTTTTTTAAAGAAATTTGTATAATCATTTTTGGATAAATATTTTTTGAAAATATGTTTTAAATTTTTTAAATCTTGCTTGTGCTTTTCGTATTTTTTTATCAAGGCAGATGAAACATTTTTATTGTCGCCCATAATCAATTTGAATTGCAAAGCATTGTAAAATTTTAGCCAAGTAGCGACAATTTCGCCATACTCACCCAATTCCAAAATTTTATCTTCTATCTCTGTATCTTTTAACTTTAATTTACGTTTAAAATTGTTATTGATTATAGATTCATCACCAAATATTTTATACAAATCCACTTGAAATCCAACTAACATATTGGAAACAAAAACACTTAAAACATTTTCTTTTATAGCAATGGCTTTTATTTTTTCCGCATTTGAGAGTCTAGTATCCAATAAAATTTTACATACTTCATCGTTACTTTGTTTGAAAGCAATTTTAAAATTTTCATCTTCATTTGCATAAATTGAATTTGTGTTTTGAATAGCAAAATCCAACTCATCAGCCAAATTCAAAGTGTTAATATCCCCTTGGAAATTTTCATACAAGAAATTACCACGGTTTTTCAAAATGTGGTGTAAGGCTAAATAAATCAATTCTTTTTTGAACTTTTTATTTTCTGTCATCAATACATTACGCAAGTGATAAATTGTGGGGAATTCTTTATTGTAATCTTTGTCAGTGTAATCAATATCACAAAAAAGATTGAATTTATTTTTTTGTGTCCTATCTTCACGCATATAAAATGACTCATTCATTCTTTGGAAAAAGTCATCATTATCCACAAAAGGCATCATCAATTTTTGTAACTCTTTTAGCCTCAAAAATCTACGGCTAAGCCTTCTTCGTATTCCTCTTGCCATTCGCCTATTTTGTGCAGTTTGTGCCTGCTCAAAAACACGACTACCCCATAAATGTTTTTCGCTATTTTTAAGTAAATGCATTTCTTTGTCAACTACTGCCCAACCAACCGATGCAGTACCTATATCAAGACCTACATAATATTCTTTTGGAAAATCTTTCATTTTTACTTGACTTCTCCTTTTGTGTTTTATAAACTATTAATAGTGATACTAATCACTAAATTACATGATAGCGTTAAAATAAATTTAAACTAAATGCTAAGTAATTAGTAACACTTTATAGTGTATAGGAGAGGTTTCCTCTCCTTTTGTTTACCCTTAAAGTATATTAAAAATTAAAAACTTAGACAACTAAAAACTTTACAAAATACTAGAAAATGCTCTTAATATTTTAATTCTTAGATTTTTTAACATTATTTTGTCGAATTTTGTCTTTGAATTTTCACTAATGAATTTCAAAAAAAGTAATAAAAAAATCAATCTAAACTCTTGCAAATCAGTAAAAATTATGGTAATATACATTTATCACTTAGAGAAAATATGCCGAAGTGGTGGAATTGGCAGACGCGTCGGACTCAAAATCCGATGTTCGCAAGGACGTGTGGGTTCAAGTCCCACCTTCGGCACCAATAAAAAGACCGTAAATACAGTCTTTTGGGGAGATTTACAATTTTAATTGTAAATCTTTTCTTTTTTTTATTCTTACCTACTTTTTACCTAAAAAGTGGGGTCAAAGTGGGGTCAAAAATTATACAGTAAATTATTATATAATTTATATAGTCTTTCCTTTATGTTATCTCGTGTTAAACCGATATAAACATCTCTAGTAACATCTAGTGTTTTATGCCCGCACCACGCCTGTATGATTTTTTCTGGCACACCTAGATAGTAATAATTCGTAGCAAATGTGTGCCTCAATGTGTGCAAATCTCCATTTATCCCTAATTCATTTAACAACCGTTTGAATCGTCGATATACAAGGTCTGGCTTAAGGCAGAACTTCCCTGCCAATGCTTGTTGCTTTAAAAGTTGCACATAGCCAGGAGATAGGTCAATATATTTATAACTTATATCCTCACGCTGTTTTTCATTGATTGCTCGAAGTTGGTTGTTTGCTTCATCAAGATTACTAAGTATGTTATTATCTATCTCACTCTTGCGTAGACCTGTTAATAATAACAAGTAAATATAGCACTCAATACTAGAACCTTTAATTTTTACAAGTATCTTTTCTTGTTGCTCGACCGAAAATGGTGCTTTGATAGTTTTTATCTTTTTATCTTTTACTATATTTTTTACAACATTAATATTAATATATCCTAAATCAACCGCTTTTTGCATACAAGCGTTAAGATAAATTATACATTTTTCTTTTTTACGACTGCGAGGCATATTATTATACATTGATTGCACAAGACCTGTTGATATACTTGTTAAATTATAATTGCCCAATATGACAGATAGTTCTTTCATTATCTTTTCTAGTTCTACAAATTGCTTGTATTTCAAGTATCGTTTTTTATATGTTTCTAACCAAACATAGCACCAGTCAGCATAAGTATACTTCGTTTTCCTCTCAATAGTATGTATTGTTTTTGTTAATTTTTTGAGTTTGTTATTCACATCTATTAGTGTTCTGCCATAGACGGACACGCGTTTTTTATTCATTTGCAGGCGAGCCTCATAACGCCCGTCTTTTCTTTTTTTAATATTTTTCATAATTTCCTCGATTTTATTTTGTATTTGTTGTCGAGGAATAATTGCATTTGTTGGTTGTTCTCTGTCCCCAAGACCTTGTAGCACATCTTCCATTGCTACAACTAGGTTGTTCGCTGTCGTTGTTGCACAGTGTAACTCTTTGGATTTATCTTCTATTTCTTGTGATAATTTTTCCGAATAGGTCAGTTGTAGTTGTGTCTGATATGAGATTTTTTTAAAAGTTGTATAGCGTTCATAGATATCTCCTCTTGCATTTTTTATCGTTTAAATTCGTTCTACTCAAATTTTACACTATGTCTTAAAATTTATTTGTCCATTAAACCCATCATATAACATTGAACTCTGACAAGTTGATATGATGTAAGAGTAAGTACTTTGCTGATTACTTCTTGTTGGTCTATAGATAGACTGCTCAAAAATATCTCTCTTGCTTGTTCAAGTGGCATTACAGTTGTGGCTACACTGTTGGTGCTATTGCCTAGCAAGTAATCAATACTAACATTGTACAACTTTGACAATGCAAGAAGTATTTGCGTACTTGGTTGTCTTTTCCCATTTTCATACAAAGAAATCGAAGCACGTGTCAAAGATAATTTATCTGCAACTTGTTGTAATGTATAGCCTTTTTCTTCTCTAATTTGTTTCATTTCTCCCATATTTCCACCTCCTTGTTACTAATTGTAGCATATTTCTGTTTACTTTTAGTAAATTTATTTTAAAAAAGTGTTTACAATTAGTTGACAAGTAATTATAAATATGTTAACTTTGAGTAAACAACAAGAAAGGAGAGTAAAAATATGACATTTAAAGAATTGATTACAAACAAGTTTAGTTTTACGGATATAGCAGTAAAATTAAATGTGTCAAAAGCGTGTGTGTCAAAATGGAGTGCTAAAAAAAGCACACCTAGACCGCAAAACATCAAAAAACTTGCAGAATTACTAAATGTTACACAACAAGAAGTAATTAATTACTTCTACGGTGAGCCAAAAGAAATAAAATTATAAGGAGAAATTATGAAATACAATACTTTATACAAATTAAAAAGCGAAGATATTGAAGATAATTATTTATTCGTAGTGCTTGGGCGAGGCACATACATACCTGAAAATATTTTACAAACAGATAGAGAAAGTATTATCTCTTATTTAGAAAACAGTAACATTCCATTTCAAATAGTCTTTCCAGAAGAATATTTTGAAATCGAAATTTAAAAGGAGAAAACGAACTATGACATTAGAACAAAATTTATTAAAAAATTTAGGCGTCAAATGTCTAAATTGTAAATATCACACTTGGAACGGTACACTACATTTGTGTACCCACAATAACATCAATAACATAATTCAACAGCCAGCAAATTCTTATTGTATTGATTACAAAGAAAATAAACCTCACAACGCACAGAGTGAAGTTGATTGATGAATTACTCTACTTAATTATATAAACACGGTTATAACTAAGTTATAACCATACTTTTGAATACACAAAAGGAGATTTAAAATGTTTAAAAAAAATTTATCCAAATTTTCCAAATACAGAATTTCACAAAATGTTACGCAAGACGATTTGGTCAAAAAAGTTGGACAGCCTAAAAGCATTATTTCTTTGTGGGAAAATAATAAATCTTTACCCACCCCACCCCAAGCAAAAATCATTACCGATTTTTTGCAGTGCGGATTGCTGGATTTGTTTAATTTGGAAGATATTACATTCCACAATTTTGGAAAAACAAAAGAGCAACAAGCAAACACTATTACAGACAGACAATATAGAAATGTTGGCTTTTGCATTCAAAAAGACAATTTTAATATTCTATCAAAATCAAACTTGAAAAAACTAGGCTACACAACAAAAACAATGTGGTTGTGTGCAAAACTGGCAGAAACAAAAAAACAGTTAGCCGACTTAATTTTGGCTGATGAAAGGAGCAATCAAAATGACAAATAGGGAACATTTAAACACCCTTAATAATGAGGACTTTGTAAATGCTGTAATTTCCATTAATTTAACAATCGAAATAAAAAGCAATAAAGACAGCCCCGATTTTGACGTATTTGACAGCAACGAAGACATCGCTCAGCGTTTTGA
>Ga0172377_10003342_pt1 | contig 16460 bp, 15 predicted proteins | sample Pumphouse3metaG_FD_119749 | JGI IMG/M metagenome (GOLD analysis project Ga0172377, IMG submission 119749) | Leachate microbial communities from a municipal landfill in Southern Ontario, Canada - Pumphouse #3 metaG | ecosystem: Engineered > Solid waste > Landfill > Unclassified | place: Canada...
TAGGGACGATGAGCAGATCCAGGCTATAGTAAAGTTTCTGCCCTATGCGCCGCATCGGGAGAGCATCCAGCACATGCAATATGCCGATCTGCTCTTGATCTATATACCCTCAGGAGCCAATACCCAGTCCATACTCACCGGCAAGATCTTTGAATATCTGCGCACCGGGAAACCCATCCTCGCGCTGGCACCTTTGGACGGACTTGCTGCGGAGATTGTGAGGGAGGCGGGAACGGGATTTGTGGCGGATTATGCGGATATAGAGGGTATTAAGACTCAGATATTGAGGCTGTGGACGCTGTGGAGGGATGGTAAGCTGGGTGAGATCAAAGCGGATGCTGAATATGTCCGGCAGTTTGACCGCAAGCAGCAGGCAGGTGTTTTAGGAGGATTGATTGAGGAGGCCTTGGGCTGAACGCCCGAAACACATTCCGATGATCATTCATATGCAGGACTTGGGTTTTCGCCCAAAACCCCTACACATACGCCGAGAGAAGCCGGATTGAACTACAAGGCCTTTCATAATCCGTAGCGAAAATGTGTTTTCAGTCGAGTTAGATAGTGGTTAGATAGCAAATCCTATATGTATTTGATCCTTTCTCCCTCTTTCCAAGGCGTCGATCATGTCTTTATCTAGCCTTAATCAAGCGTTAATAGTTAACGCTTGATTAAGGCTAGATAGACATGTGATCAAGTGGCTCAAATGAGTAAGGAGGATTCAAGAATGCTGGTTTATCCGGGGGGAAAAGACTCTCTTTGCCGCTCTTTGCCGCTTGAAGTCCAAAGTGCCGCTAAGCTTATGGTAAATTGATAGTTATCTTAGGCACTTTGAACTCCAAGACTCGCACGATCCGCGCGATCTGTATTATATCATCATCATCATTCATATGCAGGACTTGGGTTTTCGCCCAAAACCCCTAGCTTTTTAATCCAACAAATCATCTCGATCCGCTTGATCTGAGTTCTATCATCATCATCATTCATAAGCAATATTTGGGTTTTCGCCCAAAACCCCTACGAATTTTACACTTGACACAAATTCCGTCCCAAATACCGTGGTGCGCATAGTGTGCATCTTTAGCTCAGTTGGCAGAGCAACTGACTCTTAATCAGTGGGTCCGGGGTTCGAATCCCCGAAGATGTACCAGTTTTTAGCTTTGTCCGCCGGATATATTCCCCGCGGACAAAGCTCTATAATGTGTGCAGGAAGTCAGCTTCCATCCCCAGTCCGCGGTAATTTGCTCTTTGCTCCGCGTTAAATATGTGCTAAAGTGCGGATGTTTTTCGAAGCCGGCTTTAGCAGCGGGCTTTTTTTGTATCTGCTATTTTCAGGGCAGAAACTGAAGTCCGGCGTGGCGCAAGGCAGAACTGCAGGCCAGGATCTGAGCAGCTATCCATAAATGCGGTTGCGGCAGACCAGAATGCACGCGCAGGGACTATAAACAGAACAAAGGAGAAAGACAAATGACAGCATTACATGCCAAGCAAGCAGGGCAGAAACAGAGCTATATCTTCGCCTCCGAATCCGTGTCTGAGGGGCATCCAGACAAGGTTTGCGATCAGATTTCCGATGCCATTCTGGACGCCTATTTGGACGTAGATCCAGCCAGCCGGGTAGCCTGCGAGTGTCTGGCTACTTTGGATCGGGTGATCCTTTCGGGAGAGCTAAGATCTTCCCAGAGCATCGAGGTGGAGCCCATCGTGCAGAAGGTGATCCGGGATATTGGTTACACAGACGCAAAGCTGGGTTTTGACGACAAATGCCAGATTCAGAACTATCTGCATAAGCAGTCCGCAGAGCTGTCTATCAACAAAGGTGCGGGGGATCAGGGCCTGATGTTTGGCTATGCCTGCAATCAGACCAAATCTCTGATGCCGGTTCCCATTGAGGTAGCGCAGCAGCTTTTGATTAACCTGGCCATTGCCAGAAAGAGCGGGAGCGTTCCCTGCCTTTTGCCGGATGCCAAGAGTCAGGTGAGTTTTCGCTTTGAAGGGCGTAAACCGCGGGCGGTAGAGAGCCTGGTAATTTCCACTCATCATCAGAACTTGTGCGAGCTTTCTTTTGCAGATTTCAAAGAGCTAATCACCCAGAAAGTGGTGTATCCCACCTTGACCCAGATGGGAGCAGAGCTGAGCTTTGACGATCGTGATCTGAAGATCCTGATCAATCCTCTGGGAGAATGGCATGAGGGCGGCCCGGGCTCCGATACAGGGCTCACCGGACGCAAGATCATAGTGGATACCTATGGCGGTTGGGCGCAACATGGCGGCGGAGCATTTTCGGGAAAGGACCCCACAAAGGTGGATCGCAGCGCGGCTTATATGGCGCGGCACATTGCCAAAAGTGTGGTAGGCAGCGGCCTGGCGGATGAATGCCTCATCCAATTCAGCTTTGTGATAGGGCAGGAAGAGCCGGAATCTGTGATGGTGGAGACCTTTGGCAGCGGAAAAGTGCCGGATACTCAGATCGAAGAAATCATCAGAAAAGAATTTGACTTGACAGTATTGGGAATCATTGAATACCTTGGTCTTGATAGACCGATCTATCTGCCCACCGCGGCCTATGGTCATTTTGGACTGAATATGAAAGATGCCAGTTGGGAGCAGATCAAAAAACTTTAGCTAAGGATAAAGATAAATGTCTCTGTATGAAAAGCTCAAAACCGCGCCTTATTTCTTCCTGATCGCGGGAACCTGTGTGATAGAGGAAGAAAGCATCATGTTTCACACGGCCGAATACCTGAAGAAGCTGTCTGTGGAGCTGGAGCTGCCTTTGGTCTTCAAATCCTCTTATACCAAGGCAAATCGCAGCAGCGGCAGCTCCTTCAGCGGGCCGGGACTGGAAAGAGGACTCTTGCTTTTGGAGCGGATCAAGCGGGAATTTGAATTGCCCATCCTCAGTGATGTGCATGAGGTCTGCGAAGTGGGCCCAGCCGCAGAAGTCTGTGACATCCTGCAAATCCCGGCTTTTCTCAGCCGCCAGACCAATTTGATCCGGGCAGCAGCTTTGGCAGGCCGGATAGTCAATATCAAAAAGGGACAGTTTATGGCGCCGGAGGATATGGCCGCCGCCAGTGCCAAAGCCCGGGAAACCGGCAATGAGCAGATCCTGCTTACGGAGCGCGGCAGCAGCTTTGGTTATCACAACCTGGTGGTGGATTTCAGAGGCTTTGCGACAATGGCGGAGACGGGCTATCCAGTGGTCTATGATCTGACGCACTCTCTGCAAAGACCTGCCAGCGGCACTGTGACCGGCGGAAATCCGGAATTTGCCCCCCTCATGGCCAGAGCCGCCATGGCTACAGGCAAAGTTAAGGGGCTCTTCATAGAATGCCATCCCGAGCCCAAAAAAGCCAAAAGCGATGCGAGCACGATGCTGCCCCTCTCTGAACTCAGAGAGTTATTGAAACCTGTAATCCAAATCATGAGACAAATGGGAGGATGAAATGGCGAATTACCTGATAAAACCCAATAAATGCCCCGTAACCTGGGATAGAATCAAGCTGCTGATATTTGATTGTGATGGCGTGCTCACAGACGGACGCATCATCTATGGCGATGGCAGACAGGATATGAAGAACTTTGATGCCACAGACGGTATGGGCATGATGCTGCTGAGGCAGATCGAGCTGCCGGTGGCGGTGGTGACAGGAAGGACTTCTGAGGCTTTGGCTCTGCGCTGCCAGGACCTGAAAATAGAATATTTGTATCAAGGCATCTCCCGCAAACTGGAATGTGTGAACAAGCTGCTGGAAGAGCTGGGCCTGGAATTTGAGAACGTGGTCTATATGGGGGACGATTGGAATGATATCCCCTGCCTGCGCAGAGTCGCTTTCTCGGCAGCACCAGCCGGCGCTCACGAAGACATTCAGAAACAGGTGGATATGGTGACAAAACACTACGGCGGAAGAGGTGCGGCACGGGAATTGATCGATTATGTGCTCACCAAAAAAGGCGTGTATGAACGCGCTATCAAATCATATATTAAGAGTGTGACCTAAAGGGGACATGCTTGAACTATAGGACACTATCCATCCTGATCTGCCTTGCGCTGCTAATGCTTGCGGCTTGCTCACAGGATGCTCTGGTTCAGGATACTGAGGCTTTGGCACAGGGTCTTCCAGAAGAAAACGCCATTAAGGTGCGCATGGTGGAGTATCGTGACGACAGGATAGATTACATCATTGAAGCGGCAGCAATGGATCGCTTTACGGATCGCCGCATGGTTTACGGTTATGATGTGACCCTTAGTTCTTACGACCGCCAGGCTCAGATCAGCACTGTGATCAAGGCCGATACCACCATCGTGGATGATGCCAGAAACATCATCTTTGCGAATGGAAACGTGGTCTTTGAGAGTGGTGACGGCAAGATTCGCACTCAGAAAATGATCTGGGAGCGTAATCTGGATGAGATCATCGCGCCTGGTTCTGTGGTTCTGATCCGCGCTGGCGATGTCCTGAAGGGGACGAATCTGCGCACAAATGCTAAATTGAGTTTTGCTGAGCTGGATGTGGTTTCTGGCGAAGGCTATGTGGATGAAAAGACTTTTTCTTGGTAGCCTGATCCTGCTTTGGGCGGTGCTGGCTCTGGCTCAGGATGCAGAGCGCTTCCGGCTCATCCACGCGGATAAACTCTTTATGAGCAATCAGGACAGCGGGCAGATCTTGCAGCTCAATGGCAATGTGCATTTCTTCTATGGTGACACCGAGTTTAAGAGCGACCGGGCTTTGATCCTGGATACGCAGAAGATTGCCCGGCTGAGCGGGAGGGTGGTGGTAGAGAACGACACTCTGCACTTGGTGGCAGATTCTCTGGCCTATTACCGCATTCCCCAGGTGCTGAATCTGGGCGGGAAAGTGAGATTTACCCAGAAAACCAAAGCAGGATTCACCCGCTGGATGCAGGGGGATCATGGCATTTATGATCAAAGTAAAGATACCTTTGCCGTCTTTGGCAGGGTGAAGGCCTATGATGAGCAGGAAAATGGCTTTGCCCAATGCGGATACGGCTTTTGGGATCGCGGCCAGGGCTATGCCTATCTGATCGAGGAGCCACATGTCACTGCCGGCACCACAGATACGCTCTTTATCAGTGCCGATAAGATGGAGTTTTATGATGAGGAGCGCAAGCTCATCGCTACCTTCAATGTGCGTGCCCAGAGCCGGGATTACCTGGCTACCAGCGACTTCCTGATCTATTTTGCGGAGCAGGAAAAGGCGGTGTTCATCGGAGAGCCCAAGTTCGAAAACGCTTTTGCCACAGCCTCAGCAGAGGAGTTTCAGCTCTTCTTTGAGGAAAGGGAGCTGAAGCAGGTGGTTTTGGTGGATTCCTGTGTGGTGCATTTTGCCCAGGAGGAAGAAGCGGAAAAGCTAAATTGGGTGCGCGCCAGAAACATCAAACTGAACTTTGTAGAGGGAAACATGCAGGATTTTGAGGCTGAGGCCCAGATCTCTTACTACTTTTTGCAGGAAGAAAAAGCCAAGCAGGACTTTTTTATCAATGCCGCCAGCGGGGATCGTCTGAGAGCTAAGTTTGGCATAGACAACAAGCTAAAGCTGATGGATATGGGCGGCAGCATCAAGGGGCGCTACATCTTTAAGAATGATTCTTGACAGAAAAGCTATCACCATTTAGTTTATCATTTATGGAATTACATAAAATCAAAGCGCAGAATCTCGTAAAAATATACGGCAAGCGAACCGTGGTCAACGATCTCAGCCTGGAGATAAATCAGGGTGAGGTGGTGGGCATCCTGGGCCCCAATGGCGCTGGGAAAACCACTACTTTTTATATGATCATCGGTCTGGCTAAGCCCAATAAAGGCAAGGTCTTTCTGGATGATGTCGAAATCACCAGAAAGCCTATGTTCAAGCGCGCCCGCATGGGCATGGGCTATCTGGCTCAGGCTCCTTCCATCTTTGCAAAATTGAGCGTGGAAGATAATGTCCTGGCGATCCTGGAAACCCTCAAAATTCCCCGCAAAGAGCAGAAAAAGAGGCTGCACGAGGCCCTGGATGAGCTGAACCTGAGCAAGCTGGCCAAACAAAAAGCCTATACCCTTTCTGGAGGCGAACGGCGCAAGCTGGAAATCACCCGCGCTTTGGTCACCAGCCCTACCTTTATCTTTATGGATGAACCCTTTGCAGGAGTGGATCCCATCACGGTGGCAGACATTCAGGATATCATCGGAAAGCTGCGTGATAAGAACATTGGAGTCATGATTACAGATCATAGTGTAGTTGAGACTTTGAAAATCGTGAATCGTGCTTATATTATCTACGAAGGTAAGATTATCGTTCACGGATCTTCTCTGGAGCTGATCAACGATGAGAATGCCAAAAAACTGTATTTAGGAGAGAGGTTCAACATGAGCCCTTTTGAGCAAAGACTATGAGCAGCATGAACCAACACATCTCATTGAAACAAAAGCAGGAGCTTGCGCTAAAGCCCAAGATGCTGCAATCTCTGAAGATGTTGGCTCTGCCCATACTCGAGCTGGAAAGCTATATCCGGCAAGAGCTGCAAAGCAATCCTCTCCTGGAGCTTCGGGAAGAAAAAGAAGACGATGATCTGCAAGAGACTTCCAGCGATCAAAGTGCTCCGGAGAGCAATACCGAGCTCGAGGATGTGGACACTCAGGAAGAAGTATCCGAGGCTCTCACAGAAGCCCGGCAATTGACCGATATCCTGGATCAATGGAATGAATATCACTCAAACAGCGGTTATCAGCGCTCAGAAGGCGAAAAAGACCACGGCGAATCGCTGATCCGTTATGAAGAGAATAGCAAGGAAACCTTTTTGGAACAGCTCTATCCCCTGGATCTGCCGGAGCCTGAAATAGAATTTATCACCGAAATAGTGGATAGCTGCGATGTCTATGGCTTTTTGACTCCTGATTACGATTTGCACGCGGTGGCCCACCGATACCGGGTTTCGGGGCGGCGGGCGGATGAGCTGCATGAGATCGTTTTGCAGATGAGCCCGAAAGGCATTACGGCCCGCAGTATCTCGGAATGCCTTTTTGCCCAGCTCAGTGAAGAGCAAAGCAAGAATCCCATCATCCGCGGCATGGTCTGCGAGCATTTTGACAACCTCATCCATCGCCGCTATCAGAAGATCGCCTCCCACTTTAGCGTTTCCGAAGACACCATCATGACCTATCGGGAGCAGATTTCCAAGCTGGACCCGAAGCCGGGACTGCGCATTTTGAGCTCTAACGCCGCCTATGTGTATCCAGACGTTACCCTGAAATTGGTGGATGGCGAATATGTAGTGGTGATCAACGACCATATCACCCCCAATATCATCATCAGTCCCCGCTATCGCAAGATGATCAATAAAGGCTATTTTGACCGGCAAACCGTCTCCTACGTGCGGGAGCGGATCAATAGTGCCAAATTCCTGATCAAATCCATCTATATGCGCATGCGCACCCTGGAGCAGGTCTCGCTTTCTATAGTCAAGCATCAACACGATTTCTTTTACAACGGCACTGGCATCATGCTACCGCTCACCTACAGCGTAATCGCCCAGGATATAGGTAAAAGCGAATCCACCATCAGCCGGGTGGTAAAGCACAAATATGCGGAAACCCCTTATGGCATCTTTGCCTTCAAAGCCTTTTTTACCTCCACCGCCGGACGGGATGATAATTTTGAAGACATCTCCCGGCAAAAAGCCAAAAGCTGCATCATCCGTCTGATCGAGGCTGAGAATAAGAAAAAGCCGCTTTCGGATCAGAAATTGGTGGAAATCCTCAAAAGCGAGGGGCTGAATATCTCCCGCCGGATTATCAATAAATACCGGGATGAACTGGGAATCCTGAATAGTAGATTAAGACAACAATAGAGGATAAATTGGAAAAGTATCAAGTCTTGGTAATCGGAGCCGGACCCGGTGGCTATGAAGCCGCTATCCGTCTCTCGCAGTATGGAATCTCCACCGCGGTGCTGGAAAAAGAGCGTGTGGGCGGAGTGTGTTTAAACTGGGGCTGCATTCCCACCAAAACTTTAGTTAAAACGGCAGAATTGGTAGATGAAATAAACGATTCCGCCACTTATGGCCTGCCCGAGCTGGAGCTTAAGCTAAATTATCGCAAGATCTGGGAGAGGAAAAACACCATCGTGGAACAGCTTGTAAAGGGAATCGAGTATCTATATACCAAACGCAAGATTCCGCTACTCAAACAAGAAGCTACCTCGATCCAAAAGCAAGATGACGGCTACCTGGTGCAGACTGCCCAGGGCGAGAGCTTCTTTGCCCCGTATATCATCATCGCCACCGGCAGTGTGAGCAAAAGCCTGCCCGGCATCATTATCGATGAAAAAGACATCATGTCTTCCAGCGGTATCCTGATGATGGATGCTCTGCCCAAGAGCCTGGCAGTGGTGGGCGGAGGGGTGATCGGCTGTGAATTTGCCTCCATCTTTGCCCGCTTTGGAGTTGCGGTCAGCATCATCGAATTCCTGCCCAGATTGCTCTCTTTGGAAGATGAGGAAATCTCCAAACGCATTACTCTCATGCTGAAGAAATCCGGCATCAAAATCATGACCAAAACCGGAGTGGAAAGCATCGAAAAAGCTGAAGGGGAGATGATCCTGAAGCTGAATAACGAGAGCGAAGTCCGGGCGGAAAAGGTCCTGCTGTCCGTAGGACGCGCCCCCAGCTTTGAGCTGGAAACCCAAGGCTTTGAGCTGGAAAGAGCACGCCGGGCCATCGCCATAGACGACAGCATGCAGAGCTCTGCCCCAGGCATCTATGCCATCGGTGACGTCACCGAGAAGCTGCAACTGGCGCATACTGCCAGCAAACAGGGGCTTTTGGCCGTGGAGCATATTGCTTCCCAGATTCTGGGTAAAGTCAAGCCCACCACAATTTTGAACTATGCCAATATACCCAGATGCACTTTCACCTATCCAGAAATCGCCTCGGTGGGACTTACCGAAGCCGAGGCAAAAGAAACTTATGGCGAGATCATCATCGGCAAATTCCCCTTTTCTGCCAGCGGAAAGGCTATGGCGATGTCTGCAACCCAAGGCTTTGTAAAAAGCATTGCCCGCAAAGATACGGGCGCACTGGTAGGTATGCACATCATCGGCCCGCAAGCGGCAGAGCTCATTGCCCAGGGCGCCATCATGATCTCAAATCATATGACCGCAGAATCCATCGAGGACATCGTATTTGCACATCCTACCCTTTCGGAAGCAATTATGGAATCCATTGAGGATCTGCGAGAACTCTCCATTCACAAACTATAACAGGAGGATAACCATGCAAATTACGATTACAGCCCGCCACTTCGAACTCACAAAAGCCATCCGGGACTATGTGGAAACTTCTTGCCTGAAGCTGAAGAAGTATTTTGACCAAATCGTCACCATCCATGCGACCCTTGCCCTGGAAAACAGCCGCAATATCTGTGAGCTGTCCATGCACGCCGGCAAATTCAGTCTGCAATCCCAAGCCGAAGAGATGGATATGTACCTTTCCATAGACAACGGCGTGGAAAAGATGGAAGCTCAGATCAAGAAGCTCAAAGACAGGGTGACAGACCATCAGAAACGCGCCCTGAAAGAGCAATTCAGCGATTTCTCCCGGGCCTCCGATTTTACCATAAACAGAGCCGACGGTGTTCGCTCTACCATCAAAACTAAACGCGTGGTGACCGAGCCGCTGGACATCCACGAAGCCATAGAGAAAATGGATGAAGTAAAAGAAGATTTCTTTATCTTCAGAAATATCGAAACAGATCGCATTAACGTATTGGTAAAAAAAGACAACGTGAATTTCAAGCTCTTTGAGCCCTAAGCACAGTAAGTGGATAGCCGGAGCGGGAAAGCTTTCCACCGGCTGCCAAAATAGCCTTTTGTCCTCTCCTTGAATAGTTAGGAGAGGACAGGAGGCAAAAAGGATACTATGAAAGAAATTACCGTGTCCGACTTCTTTGACGCCAAGAAGAAAGACCTCGCTTTATCGCTGGTCACAGAGCCGGAGACTCTTGCCAAGAAGATCAATTCTCCGCACGTAAACAGGCCAGGACTGGCTTTGGCAGGCTATCTGGAAGTATTTTCGGCGGAGCGGATTCAGGTCTTTGGTGAGACAGAGATCCACTATCTGCAATCCCTTCCAGAGGATGATCTGGTTTCACGGATGCGGGATCTGCTGCAAACTGAAATCCCCTGCATCCTCGTCACAAAGGGACTTACCCTGCCGCCGGTGGTGGAATATCTGGCCAATGATCTGAATGTTGCGCTGCTTTCCAGCCGCCTTTCCACCATCAATCTCATCCAGCATCTCACGCGCTATCTTCAGGATATCTTTGCCCTGGAAAAGACTATCCACGCCACTCTGGTGGATGTCTTTGGGCAGGGAATCCTGATCACAGGCAAAAGCGGGATCGGTAAAAGTGAATGCGCTTTGGATCTGGTGCACCGGGGACACTCTCTGGTGGGCGATGATCTCATCACTCTGCGTTATATAGACGATCAATTGATCGGCAAGCCCGGGCGTGATTTTGGACACTTTATGGAGATTCGTGGGGTGGGCTTTGTGAACGTGGAGCGGATGTTTGGTATCGAGCGTACCCGGCGTTTCAAAACCATCAATATGCAGATGGAACTCATGCCCTGGCAAGAGAATATGGATTACGAACGCATCGGCCTGGCCAATAGCTATGCCGAGCATCTGGGTGTGAAGATACCCATTATCTACCTTCCCGTCTCTCCGGGCAAAAACGTCTCGGTGATCGTGGAGGTGGCAGCTATGAATATGATCCTCAAAGGTGCGGGATATGACGCCGCGGAAGATTTTAACCGTAAGGTTCACGACGAAATTCGCAAGAAAACCATGCAGAAGAAGATGGAAGATGATGCGCAAGAAAGTGACAATAACGAATAAGATGGGGCTGCATGCCCGGCCTTCGGCCCTTATGGTTCGCGCAGCAACAAAGTATCGCTCTGAATTTCACATCGAAAAAGACGGCACCACCATCAATGGCAAAAGCATAATGGGCGTGATGATGCTGGCTGCGGAATGTGGCAGCACCATCGAATTGATTGCCGATGGAGTGGATGAAGAATATCTGATCGATGAGATTTCACAGATGATCAAATCAGGTTTTGGAGAACATAATGAAGACTCTTAAAGGAACAGGGATCGCCAAAGGACTCGCCTTTGGCAAGGCTACATACATCAAAGGCATCAAATACGAGATTCCTGCGCACAGCATTTCAAAAGAGCAAAGTGCGGCAGAGCTCGCAATGTTCCATGAGGCCTTGGGAAAAAGTCGCTTAGAGCTGCAAGACTATCTGCAAGCAGATCATATAAGCGATAGCGAAAAAGAGATTCTGGGCACTCATTTGGAGATTGTAAACGATCCGGATCTGAAAGAGCAGATCACCCAGGCCATCACCCAGGATTTGCATAATGTGGCCAAAGCCATAAACCTTAGCTTTGAAAAAGCCATTTTGTTCTTTAAGAGCATGGAAAACGAGATGTTTTCCCAACGGGCTATAGATTTTGAAGATGTGCGGAAACGCATCTTACACAAGGTGCTACTTCAGGAGCATGATTCCTTTGCCGAGCTGGATGCAGATAGCATTCCCATCTTTTCCGAGATCAGCCCCAGCGAGGTATCTCTGCTCAGAAAACACAATGTGAGAGCTTATCTGGCCAGTGGAATAGGCCAGACCTCACATGTGGGAATACTCAGCCGGGCTCTGAATATTGGCTGTGTCTCCAATCTTGAAGACCAGCAGTTGATCCAGGAAGGAGACTATATCATTGTGGATGGCGAGAACAGCCTCGTAATCTGGCAGCCCAATGATGAGGCCTTGGAATATTTTGCGCAAAGTCTGCAAATAGAAGATCTTATCCTGCAAAAAGAGGAGCGGCTCAAAGACATTGAGAGCAGCACCAAAGACGGCCGCCAGATAGACATAGCCCTCAATATCGGCCTGCCCCTTGAGATTGATCAGGTGCAGGAGCTGGGTAGCAACGGGGTGGGGCTATTCCGCACAGAGTTCCTCTTTTTGGATGGGGATCATCTGCCCACGGAAGAAGAACAGTATCAGGTTTATAGCGAGATGGCCGCCAAGATCGCACCAAAGCCGATCACCATCCGTACCTTTGATTTGGGCGGAGACAAAATCTCGCATCTGATCCACTCGCCGCACGAAGATAACCCCAATCTGGGCAATCGCGGTATCCGCTATTGCCTTACTCATTCGCAGATTTTACGTACTCAGCTCAGGGCTATTTTGCGGGCTGCGGTGCACGGCAATATCCGCATTATGTTTCCCATGATCATCGATGTCGATGACTTTTTGGAGGCCAAGCGGATCTTGATGCGATGTGCCGATGATCTATATGATGAAAAGGCAAAATACAATGCCGAGATTCCGGTGGGCTCGATGATCGAGGTTCCCTCTGCCGCTCTGAGTTCATGTGCTCTGGCCCGCGAGTGTGATTTCCTGTCCATCGGCACCAATGATCTGGTGCAATACACCCTGGCGGTGGATCGTAATAATGAAGCCGTGAGCCGCTATTTTATCCAGCATCATCCCGCCGTCCTGATGCTGATCCGGGCTACCCTCATAAACGCTGCCAGACACAATACCCCGGTATCCATCTGCGGAGAAATGGCTTCTACAAAGGAATATATCCCGCTTCTGATCGGTATGGGTGTGAAGGAACTCAGCGTAAACAGCGCGGTTTATTATGAGGTCAAATCAGTAGTCCGAAATTGTGATGCCAAGCTGCACATGATCGTCAAAAACTTCGATTTTTCCACGTCTTTACCCAAGGTGGATGAATTGGTTTATCGTACTTTAAAACCTTATTATTCTTCAGATAGGAGAGATTCAAATGATTCGCTTTGAACATCGTAACCTTCTGGCCAACCCATATTTGAGCAGAGCTATCCCCAGCTCGCGTTTGGTGGATTTTGCCGAGAAAGTCAAATCCGCCAGGCAGGAGATTTTGTCTGATCGCAAAGCCGGTATCCTGGGCTTTTACGACCTTCCCGAGCAGGATACTGCCCGGATCACAGACTTTGTGGCTTCCCTTCCTGCCAAATTTGAAAGCATGGTGGTCCTGGGTATAGGCGGCAGCGCTTTGGGCAACAAAGCTTTGTATAATGCGCTCAAAACCGAGGCCAGCCTCAAACGCAAAGTATATGTCTATGACAATGTGGACCCCGTGTATCTGCATGAAATCCTGTCTGAACTTGATCTGGAAAAGACTGTCTTCAATGTGGTTACCAAAAGCGGCACCACCGCCGAAACCATGTCTGGCTATATGATCTTGCTGGATCTTTTAAAAAGGAAATTCCCCGGGGATTATCACAAACGCATGATCATCACCACAGACAAAGAAAAAGGTTTCCTGCGCCAAGTGGTAAAAGCCGAGGGCTTTCCCTCTTTTGTAGTGCCAGACAACGTGGGCGGAAGATTCTCCGTGCTCACCGATGTAGGCCTGCTTTCCTCCGCCTTTGCCGGAATCGATATCAAGGCTCTGCTGAAGGGAGCTGCCGATATGCGCAAGCTCAGTGAAACAGCAGATATCACCCAAAATCCGCCGCTGCTGAATGGCCTGCTGCATTTCCTCTACATGCGGGAAGGCAAAAACATCAGCGTGATGATGCCCTATAGTAATTCCTTGTATGACTTTGCGGATTGGTATCGCCAGCTTTGGGCCGAGAGCCTGGGCAAGCGTTATGACACGCAAAACCGCGAGATCTTCGTGGGGCAGACCCCCGTCAAAGCCTTGGGAACCACAGATCAGCACTCTCAAGTTCAGCTTTATACTCAAGGACCCAATGACAAGGTCATCACCTTCCTCACCGTAGAGCAGTGGAATCATGATTATATCATCCCGGATATCCATCCAGAGCGGGAAGAGGTAAACTACCTGGGCGGCAAGAAGCTCTCTCAGCTTCTGAATGCCGAACGCCTGGCCACCGAATTTGCCCTCTGCCAGGCTCAGCGTCCCAATGCCAATCTCATTTTCCCGCAGCTCTCTGCCGATAATCTCGGTGCGGCCATTATGATGTATCAGATTCAGACCGTATTTACCGGTAAACTGCTCAATATCAACCCTCTGGATCAACCCGGAGTGGAAGCCGGCAAGATCGCAACTTATGCCTTGATGGGGAAAAAAGGATATGATGCCCAGCGCAAAGAAATCGAAGCCTACCAAAACCAGTAGGGGCGGACTCCGTTCCGCCCTTACCACGAGCCCCGAAACAAGCTTGGTAATCAGGGCGGATAATCGTCCGCCCCAACAAGGAGGAATCATGCAGCAAAAGTGGATACTGGCTACCATCGCCATCGTCCTGATCAGCAGCCTGTGGGCTGCTCCCATAGACGATTTTAGACAGGCCTTCCTGGCCAATCAAGATAGTCCCGAAGTCCTGGAGCAGCTCATCACAGAGTTCAAGAATCAAAAACTTTCCCTGGAAGACCACCGCATCTTTCAAAGCCTGTGGAATCATGTGAACCCCCAGGCCGTCCAGGCCCATTACGATGAATTGCTGAAACAGAACCCCCAAAATCCCGAATATATCTACCTCAGCGTTCGCCTGAAAGATAATGAGGAGCAGATGGAAGCTGCCCGCATGCTGATTCAGTATTTCCCTTCCTTCTATTGGGGCTACCGCATTATCGCGGTAAGCTTTACCGAGATCCTCTCCCAAGGCGATAGCGAGGCCTACCAGAGCGGCCCGCTCTTCAAAAATGATCTGGCTCTCATACATAATGGCCAGAAGCAATTTGCCGGTGATGCTTATCTGAATCTCGCAGTATTCTATGCTTACAAAGATAGCGATCATTTCCAGGCCGCCGCCGCAGCTTTGGACAAGGTCTCAGACCCTCAGGCCATCAGCAGCAATATGCGGCAGATCGAGGAATTTTGTCTTAAGATTCACGATCTGGATATGTACACCCGCTTGATTAGTGCGGTGCTGGACGACGCCCAGGAATCCGGGCAAATGAGCTCGGCCGAGGCCGAGCTAAATTCCCAGTATTTTATCATGAACTTCCTGGTGAAAAGTAATGGCATCACTGCTTTGGATGAATATCTTGCCAATAATCCAGAGCTTAAGCTAAATCCGGATTTGAGCAGAATCATCGCCGGGCTTTATCTGGAAAAAGGTCGCACCGAAAGTGCTCTGGATGCCCTGGGAGTATATGCCGCTTCAGAAGATGCAGATTATATGTATCTCAAAAACAGCCCTGAATTTTCCCCTCTTCAGGATCATCCCCGCTGGCAGACACTGCTCAAAAAGGCCAGGAAAGTCTGGGACAAAGGCGCAAACGCTCGCAAGGCCGAAGCTCTCAAAGACCGTGAATCCACTCCCGCCCCGCTTTGGGAGCTGCAAGACCTGCAGGGCAAAAGCCACAAACTATCTGAGCTCAAAGGCCAGATCGTGATTCTGGATTTCTGGGCCTCCTGGTGTAGTCCCTGCAAGATGGCAATGCCCAGCCTCAGCCGCTGGATGCAGGATAAAATGCCCCAGGGAGTGCAGGTCTTTTCGGTGAATGTGATGGAGCGCGAGCTCCAAAACGGCAAGGATTACTTTTCGGACCAAGACTTCAAGATGACCTATCTGGAAGGGACTCCCGAAATCGCCACTGCCTATGGTGTGAGCGGCATTCCTCATTTCACCATCATCGATCAAGCTGGCAATATCGCCTGGAGCGTGGTGGGCTTCAGCTATTCATTTGAAGAAAGTTTGAACTTCCAAATAGAGGCTTTAAAAAAGAACTAAGTCATGATAGAAGAGAACTACGATCGCTGTTTTGTCTGTGGCCAGGCCAATCCCATCGGGCTCAAAATAGATTTTAGCTACGATGAAGAAGGAGCTGCTTATGCCACTCTGGCTTTAGACCAGGTCTTTGAAGGATATCCGGGAGTGGTGCATGGCGGCATCCTCTCCACTCTCTTGGATGAAGTGATGGCAAAAGCGGTAATAAATAGCGGAAAGATAGCTGTAACGGCAAAGCTCTCAGTATCTTACCGCAAAGCCCTGAATTCCGGCCAAAGCGTGCTCATCAAAGGTTGGATCACACGCGCCAAAAGCAGAACCATCAGCACCGCCGCCAGCATCTCAGACGAGAGCGGAATTTATGCCGAAGCTGAAGCGGTCTTTGTGGTGCCCAGGCAGGATTTATGAAAAATCCCCTTTCCTGTCTTTTTAGCCCCGCTGAACAGCGTATCTTGCTGGCTATCGCAGCTTTCCTGATCCTGGGCTCAGCTCTGCAGCTCACCGGATACCAGGCCTTGGCGCAGACTCCGGCTCTGTCCGATAGCCTTCTGGTGGATCTCAAAGAGGACAAAGCCCTCATCATCGATATCCGCACTGCCACCAAAGCCGAACTGATGGCCCTGTCCGGCATTGGCTCCAAACGGGCGGATGACATTATCAGCTATAGAGATCAGCATCCTTTTAGCAATGTCAA
>Ga0172377_10003343_pt1 | contig 16458 bp, 10 predicted proteins | sample Pumphouse3metaG_FD_119749 | JGI IMG/M metagenome (GOLD analysis project Ga0172377, IMG submission 119749) | Leachate microbial communities from a municipal landfill in Southern Ontario, Canada - Pumphouse #3 metaG | ecosystem: Engineered > Solid waste > Landfill > Unclassified | place: Canada...
CTCAATCTGCCCTTTGTGCAGGAAGTGTACGCCACCCGCATTGCCGTCAACCACTTCCTTCCCTCCACCGATGTGGTGGTGGAACTTGGCGGAGAGGATGCAAAGATCCTGTTCCTGAAGCAGGTGATGGAAGTGAGGATGAACGGCACCTGTGCCGGTGGGACTGGATCGTTCATCGACCAGATGGCCAGCCTGCTCAATGTCGGCCAGGATGAGATGGACGAACTGGCAAAGAATGCGAAGCAACGCTATCACATAGCATCGCGCTGCGGTGTCTTCGCCAAATCCGATGTACAGCCGCTGCTCAACCAAGGAGCTGAAAAAGCGGATATTGCGCTTTCGGTCCTGTATTCGGTGGTGAACCAAACCATTGCAGGCCTTGCCCAGGGGCGACCCATCTCGGGGCAGGTCGTCTACCTCGGCGGGCCGCTCACCTTCCTCTCCCAGCTCCGACAGGCCTTCGACCAGACCCTCGGTATCGAAGGCATCTGCCCTTCAAACTCCCTCTACTACGTAGCATTGGGGAGTGCACTCAGCCCAAACGACCAGACCACGCAACTCACAGAACTGGTCTCCAAGCTCGAACACTACCAGGTAGGCAAGGCCTTCACCTCCATCCCTGCGTTGTTCACCAACGAAGATGAGTACCGGAGCTTTGTGCAGCGTCATGCACAGGCCCATCTTCCCAAACTCGATCCGAACCAGTACCAGGGGCAAGCCTTCCTTGGCGTCGATTCCGGCTCCACTACGGTAAAAGCCTGTGTCATCGATGCTGAAGGCAACCTGCTCTACTCCCGTTACCAGGAGAACAACGGGAATCCGGTCCAAGCGGTCAAGGAGTTTCTCACCACGTTCTACGCATCCTATCCGCACATCAACCTGGTCAAGAGCTGCAGCACCGGATACGGGGAACTGCTGATCAGGAATGCATTCGACTTCGAGTACTCGCTGGTGGAAACGATGGCCCACTACAAGAGTGCACGATCATTTTCACCAGACGTGGATTTCATCATTGACATCGGCGGCCAGGACATCAAGTGTTTCAAGATTGCAGACGGTACCATTGACGACATCTTCCTCAATGAAGCCTGCTCCTCGGGCTGTGGTTCCTTCCTGCAGACATTCTCAAATGCACTGGGCTACTCTGCGAAAGACGCAGCACAGCTTGCACTGCGTGCAAAGAACCCTGTCGATCTCGGTTCGAGATGCACCGTATTCATGAACAGCTCGGTCAAGCAGGCCCAGAAGGATGGGGCAAGTGTCGAGGACATCTTTGCCGGGCTTGCCATCAGTGTCGTGAAAAACGCCCTCTACAAGGTCATCCGTTCGACCGATCCTTCACTGCTGGGCAAGCACATCGTAGTGCAAGGGGGAACCTTCCTCAACGACGCAGTGCTCCGCTCTTTCGAGCTTGAGCTGGGCTGTGAGGTTGTCCGTCTCGATGAGGCAGGGCTTATGGGAGCGTATGGATCTGCGTTGCATGCACGCAATCTGCACAGGGAAAGACCACAGGCAACCACCACGCTCACCCTGGACCAGTTGCAGCACTTCTCCCACCGGACCAAGACCATCCACTGCAAAGGATGCACCAACTCCTGCCTGCTGACGATCAACATCTTTGACGGCGAACGCAAGCTGGTCAGCGGCAATAAGTGCGACCGCATCGTACGGCCCGAAACCTTCGTCAGCGATCCGGAAAATCTCAACATCTATGCCTTCAAGCAGCAGTATCTTGCTTCACTGCATGAGGAAAGGAGTGCAAGCAGGGGGAGAATCGGGCTGCCTCTACAGCTCAATTTCTACGAGCAGCTTCCCTTCTGGCAGACCTTCTTCTCCCATCTTGGCTTCGAGGTGGTGGTGAGCAAGAGCTCCACGCGACAGACCTATCTTGACGGACAGTCCACGATTCCCAGCGACACCATCTGCTACCCCGCCAAGCTGATGCATGGTCACATCCAGGAGCTCATCGATGCGAAAGTCGATGCAATCTTCTATCCGTGCAGCAGCTACAACGTCGATGAGAAGAAGGGTGACAACCACTTCAACTGTCCGGTGGTGGCGTACTATCCGGAAGTGCTCAAGCACAATATCGCAGAGCTTGCAAACAAGAGCATCCGATTCATCTCGGACTATGTGAGCCTTGCAGACCCCGAGTTCCTGCCAAAACGCCTTCATCAGATACTGGGCAAGGAGTTCCAGCTCTCCAAAGGCGACATCCGTGTTGCCGTGAAAGCAGCCTATGAGAGCCTTGGTTCGTACCGAAAGGCGATTCGCGAACAGGGAGATCGTATCTGCAATCTGGCGAGAAGCAAGGGCTGGCCCATCATCGTGCTCTGCGGAAGGCCTTACCATGCCGATCCGGAGGTCAACCATGGCATCGACCAGCTGCTGCTTCAGTGTGAATGCGCCGTGATCAGCGAGGATGCCCTCTCCCATCTGGTGGAGAAGGAGAAGCGGACGGTGCTCAACCAATGGACCTATCATGCCCGCATGTACGACGCTGCCCGATATGTGGCCACCCAAAAGGACATGCATCTGATCCAATTGGTCAGTTTCGGCTGCGGCCTCGATGCCGTCACCACCGATGAGGTGCGTGACATCCTCCGCAAAACCGACAAGATCTACACCCAGATAAAGATCGATGAGATCGTGAACCTCGGGGCTGTGAAGATTCGTATCCGCAGCTTGCTCGCTGCCATCTCGGAGGAATCGAAATGAGTGTCCCGTTTACCAAGGCGATGAAGAAGGACTACACGATTCTCATCCCCAACATGAGTCCGGTGCACTTCAACATTGCCAAGGAAGTGTTTGCAAACCATGGATACAAGGTGGTGTTGCTGGAAAACCAGGGCCCGAACGTCATCCGTGAGGGACTGCGGTATGTACACAACGACATCTGTTATCCCGCTCAGCTGGTGATAGGCCAGCTCATCGATGCCATCAAGCATGGGGGGTATGACGCCAACAGGGTTGCGCTGGTAATCACCCAGACCGGTGGCGGATGCAGGGCGAGCAACTACCTGTTCCTGTTGCGCAAAGCCTTGGAGAAGTGCCAGATGCCGCAAATCCCGGTCATCAGCCTCAACCTGAAGGGAATGGAGAAGAATCCTGGGTTCAAACTCTCTTTCTTCATGCTGCTCCAAGCCTACTCGGCCTTCGTCTACGGGGACCTGTTGATGACCTTGTCCAACCAGGTTCGCCCCTACGAGGTGAACAAGGGGGAAGCGGATGCGCTGGTGGCCAAATGGACCGCATATCTGGGTGAGCGGTTCGCCCACAACCGCGGATACATCGGCTGGGCCATGAAACGGAATCTTGAGAGAATCTGCAGCGAGTTCGCCGCCATCCAGACACGCAAGGAAGAGCGGATCAAGGTCGGCATCGTCGGAGAAATCTACATGAAGTACTCCCCACTGGGGAACAATCACCTGCAGGAGTACCTTGAGCAACAGGGGTGCGAGGTCATGGTTCCCTCCATGATGGGCTTTCTCTACTATGGGGCGGACAACGCCATCACCGACCGAAGCTACTACGGGGGACGCTTGGTCAGTGCCACCGTCACCCAGCTCATCCTGCGCCAGCTCTTCAAGGTGGAGAAGATGATGCGCACAGCTATGAGTGCAAGCGGGAAATTCACCGTACCCATTCCCTACACTGAGATGAAGAAGCTGGATGAGGGGTTGCTCGATTATGGGGTGAAGATGGGAGAGGGATGGCTGCTCACCGCCGAGATGCTCGACCTGGTCCATGCCGGATACCACAATATCGTCTGCACCCAGCCCTTCGGCTGTCTGCCCAACCATATTGTTGCAAAAGGCATGATCAGGGCGGTCACCGAGCGGGTGCCGGATGCAAACATCGTGCCCATCGACTATGACCCGTCGGCTACCCATGTGAATCAGGAAAACCGCATCAAACTGATGCTTTCCCTTGCCAAAGAGAAGCTCGAACAGGGAAAAACCCCCTGATTCCCTATATCCTACTATTCTACTACTTAAACTTTGAGTATAGTATGGGGTATGGATATACTGGCATTGCACCAAAGTGAAGATCTCAGCGTGGTGGTCCATGAGGACCTGAAGAAGCTTGTACGCAGCAAGGGCGGCAGGATTGCGCTTGCACTTCCCGGTGGAAGAAGCGCTTCCCTTCTCATCCATGCCATCCTCATGCTCGAACCTGCAGAGCTGAATCGGATTGACCTGTATCTGGTCGATGAGCGGCTGGAAGGCGAGCTGAATCTGGACACCCTGCTGGCTGCCGGACTTGGCAGTGCCATCGAACAAGGAGTCTTCCTCAGTTCCCAGCTGCATATCCCTGCAGTGGGATGCACGCTCAGCCACATCAAGTTCGACCGTGTGTATCTCGGTATTGGAGAGGATGGCCACTTTGCCTCCCTTTTTCCCGGCTCCTGGCCTGAACAGACCGAAGAGCAGGTGATCTTGGTGGAGGAGAGTCCCAAACCACCCAAGCGGAGGGCTACCCTCTCCTACACCGGGTTTCTTCAGCTGGCACACCACTGCCCGGTATACCTGTTGTTTCTGGGAAAAGCAAAACAGGAAGCCCTAGCCAGACTGACCGGCGGCACCGAAGGGGCAACCACCCTTCCCTGTGCCTTCTTTCGTGACCAGCATTTCGATGCTACCATAGTAACAGACATCAAGGAGGGTTCGGCATGAAACGCATCATCATCCAGTTTGGCGGCACAGGGGATCTTGCCCTGAAAAAGCTCTACCCGGCATACCAGCATCTGATGGAAAAAGAGTTCCCCTTCGAGGTGCTCTCCCTCGGCCGCCGCTATACCACACGCGAGGAGTTTCTCGCCAATTCCGTGGACAGCGATGCCCCCTCATCCTTCACCGACCACCTCGACTACCTGTATTACGACATGGCCGAGGCCAATGTGGTGGCGCTGCTCTCTGCAAAGCTCAAGGAGATGGTGGGAACAGAGACGGAAGTCGAGTTCATCTACTATCTTGCCCTGCAGCCCTCGTTGTATGAGGATGCCATCCACCAGATCAAGGAGGTTGATGCATCGCTTGACTGTGTCTGTACGCTGACCAAGAAGATTGTGGTGGAAAAACCGTTCGGGTTTGATCTGGAAAGTGCCAAACGCTACAATGAGATTCTTGAGAAAGCATTCACAGACAAGGAGATATTCCGTGTCGACCACTATCTTGGCAAGGAGTTCATGCAGAACCTTCTGCTGATGCGCTTCCACAATGACATCATCCGGCGCATCTGGGACAACCGGACCATAGAATCCATCCAGATCATCTTCGATGAGACGCACGGGGTGGACCAGCGGCTGGGTTTCTATGAGAAGATCGGGGTGGTCAGGGATACGATCCAGAACCACATCATGCAGATCATCACCTACCTGACGATGAGTGAACCTGCCAGCCTCTCTCCCGAGGATATCGCAGTGGAAAAAGAGAAGGTGCTGCGCTCGATCTCTTCTGTCGAGGATTATCACATGGGCAGGTATGAATCGCTGGGAGTCAACAGCGGCCATGTGGTGCAAACCCCGACGTATGCAGCCTTCAAGCTCTTTGTGAACACCTACTATTTTGCCGACATTCCCATCTACGTCCGGACCGGAAAGATGCAGAAAGAAGCCAAATCCCTGATTTACATCAAGTTCAAGAACATCACCAAGGAGGTGATGCACGATCAGGGGATAGCGGAGAATGCTGTCATCATCACCATCCATCCCGAGCTCACCATCGACATCAGCATGAATCTCAAGATGCCCAATACCAGTTGGAAATCAAAACCCGTGCGCTTCCGGTTCAACCAGAGCGAAACCTTCGGGGTGAACACCCCCGAGGCCTATGAGCAGATCGTGCAGAAGATTCTCATCGGGGACAAGAGCTTGTTCCCCACGATGAAGGAGATCACCGAATCATGGAGAATCGTCGAGCCCATGCTGGCCGAAGAACAGGATGTCGAGGTCTACCCGATCAGGACCCTTCCGCGCTTCGCCACCCAGCTTGCAAAGGAGAACAACTTCACGTGGTTTGACTGAATCCGCTGATGCAATGGGAAAGCAGACGGTGGATCTCCAATCCAAGCGATTCATCCGATGAGAGAATCTCATAACGCACAAGGTTGTCCTCGCTCTGGCTCAAGCGCTCAAAGACCTGGAACCATGCTGCATCCTGACCAAGTCCTTTGCGGTACAGGGTTGCACCCAAGGATCTTCCCTCCGGTGTTTTGGTGAGACGTTCGGCCCCAAGTTGCTGCATGAGTGTGGAAACCCCTTCGAGCAAGGCTTTGAGCCTTTGTTGGTCACTGATTTGCACCGACCACTCCCGAACGCGAAAGAAACTGTCCTGCAACGCCCGCATGGCTTTGAAGCGATCAGGTTCTCTTGCATAGACTTTCAGCAGCACAAGGGTGAAAAACAGGGTGTTCTCGGTTGCAAACCGTTCTGAGGCAGAGCGATCAGCCGTTCTGGGAAACTGATGAAAATAGTGTGCGGACTCTTCCACCGCATACCGATATCCGTCAGCTTGCATGATGCGCTTGATGATGGCATGGCCGTTTTGCACGATGCCATACTGCTTGTGTTGCCCAGCCATCGCCTTCAGCACCACGGGAGAGGCCTTCACATCAAAGAGGAATCGGATCGGCGTGGAAGAAGGCTCCATCTGCAGCAGATACTCACTGATCATGAGCATCACAAAGGAGGGAGGCAACTGCCTCCCCTCATAGAGGACATCCATCCTGTCCCCATCACCATCGAAGACGAGCAGGAGTTTCGCAGGATGCGAATCCAGGTATGAGCGGGCGTCAGAAAGGCTCTCAGGCCTGCCGGGATTGGGATCACCTGCCGGAAAGGAACCGTCGCTGAGAAGATGCAGGCTCTTCACGGTCACACCCAACCCTTGGAGGGCTCGGGTGACCGCACCCCCGAAACTGCCGTGCAGAAAGTCGCAAACAACAGAGAGCCCCTCCAGCTCCCCTTCCCCTATTCCGGCCAGTCTGGTCGAATAGGCAATGTAGGAAGCGAGGGTATCGGCAACATAGACGCGGCCTTCCGGTTTTGTCCGCATCCATTCGGCGTTTTCCTCAAACAGGGAACGGACTTTCTCAAGTCCTCCTTCCGCTCCTCCTCCCATCGTGATCATTTCCAGATTCCAACCCACCAACTTCACACCCAGATAACTTCCAGGGTTGTGGCTGGCGGTAATCATGAGCCCGCCACTCTCCTTTCGGGTCAGGCAGTGGTAGTAGAATTGGCAGGTCCCGATGGGGTTTGGCTCCAGATGGACATCAATCCCGTTCGCAGTACATGCATCCAGCAAACACTGTTGAAAGCTCTCCCCTCCCTGCCGCCCGTCACGGGCAAGCACGACCGAAGGGACCTGCAGCACCTCACGGTAGTAGCGGGCCAGTGCCCAGGCAAGTTGCTTGAGCACTGAAGCATCAACCGAGGACCTGCGAAAACGGATATCATGAGCTCGAAACATCTGTGTATCCATGCCTAGGCCTTGCTCAGTGTGCCTTGCCCGAGGTTGGTGCCGCTCTCTTTGTCAAAGAGATTGAATTGACCGTGGGCAAACGAAAGCGCAACTTGCTTGCCTACCTCAAAATCGACATCACCGAACACCACCGAGTGCAACCGTTTCCCATCCATGTCCAGTGCAATGATGGTCTCCATCCCAGAGGGAAGCGAGCTGACGATCTCCGCCTGTGCCATAGCCTCTGTCTCATCGGCAATGGCAATGTGCTCAGGACGGATTCCCAAGGTGATGGCCTGCCCTGCGGCAACCTCAACCACTGTGGTGGGGGCAAAGCGAAGCGAGACATTTCCTGACAGCTGGAGTACCACAGGGTTGGTCGAGCGTACCGTCCCATCAACCAGGTTGATGTTCGGGGAACCCACAAAGTCTGCAGTGAATGTGTTCGCCGGCTTCCGGTACACTTCCAAAGGGGGTGCATACTGCTGCATGTACCCGTTCTTCATCAAACAGACCATGCTGGAGAGTGTCATGGCCTCTAGCTGGTCGTGCGTGACATAGACGAACGTGGAATCGGTTTCCCGGTGAAGTCGCTTGAGTTCGGAGCGCATTTCCATGCGCAGCTTTGCATCGAGATTGGAGAGCGGTTCATCCATGAACAGTACCTTCGGTCCGGTTGCGAGGGTTCGGGCGATGGCAACACGCTGTTGCTGCCCGCCGCTGAGCTCGGAGGGATAGCGGTGGCTGAATTCGCTGATCTTGAGCATGGTGAGCAGCTCTTCCACGCGCTCCTTGATCTTGTCCTTCGGCCATTTGAGGTTTTCCAATCCGAATGCAATGTTCTTGTAGACGGTCATGTGCGGCCACAGGGCATAATTCTGGAACAAGAAGCCGACATCACGCTTGTCCGGCGGAACATCGATGCCATCCTCAGAGGAGAACACCACCTTGTCGTTGATCGTGATGGTTCCCTCCGTAGGCGTCTCCAAGCCGGCAATCATCCTCAGTGTGGTGGTTTTCCCGCACCCTGAAGGGCCGAGCAGGGTCACGAAGGAGCGGTCATCGATGACCATATTCAGGTCATCCACGGCAACAAACTTGCCGAACTTCTTGGTAATATGGGTCAATTCAATCCTTGGCATGCAAGACTCCTTATTAGTTGTTGCCGATACCCTTGTCAATGGAAGCTCCGGTGAGCTTGTTGATCAAGAGGTTGAAGCCGACTACGATCACGACGATCATCAGGTTGATGGCGTTGGCATACTGGTTCCACCCCTTCTCGTTGTACTGGAACAGCAGTGTGGTCAGAATCCTGGTTGAAGGGGAAACAAGCAGGATGAACAGGCTCAATTCACGCATGCAGGAGATGAATGGCAGCAGATAGCCGCTGATGAAGGTAGTCTTCTGGATCGGGAAAATGATGTGTGTCATCCGCTTCAGCCAGCCGACGCCCATGATGGTTCCCGCTTCCTCAATCTCTCCGGAGAGCTGGAGCATGGCGTTGATGCCGCTTCGGGAAGCAAAGGGAAGATACTTCACCGCACCGACAATCACCAACAGCCAGAACGATCCGTACAAGGCGGGAATGAAGCCTCTCCTGACAGCAAACATCGACAGGAAGATGGCCCCAAATGCCATGGAGGGCATGAGGTACGGGAAGAAGGTCAGGTTGTTGACCCACGTGGAAAGCTTCGAACCGCGACGTTTTGCAATAGCATACCCGCTGAGCATACCCACGGTCCCTGCAATGAGACTGATGATGACCGAGAGCTTGAGGCTGTTGGAAAGGCCGAGCCAGATGCTGGGATTGCGTAGGATGCCGGGCTCGCTGTTGGCGATGTCAGCCCTTCCCTGACCAATCCAGAACTCGGTGGTGAAATTGGAGAGTGAATAGTCGCCGGGTGCCATGATGAAAGACTCGATGGCAAACGAGACCAGCGGAAGGATGGCTATCATCAGAAGGATTCCCACCAACAGGACCGTGAGCGGGGTGCGCGCCTTGCGCAGGTTGAACAGGCTGATGTTGGAGCTCTTGCCGGTTATGGTGGTATAGGATTTGCGTCTGCCGGTGATCCACTGGTTCAGCATGAGAATCCCCACACCGATGACGATCATGACCAAGGCCATGATATATCCGTAGCCTGGGTTCATCCCGTTGAGCGTGCGGAACATCTGGGTGGTCAGCACCTGAAAGCGTACCGGGCTGCCCAGGAACGCAGGAACGGCAAATGCGCTCATGGTCGAGGAGAAGACCAGAAGGAAAGTGGAGAGCAAGGCGGGCCTGACGATGGGGATGGTGACCTTTTGCATGATCTGCCAGCGGTTGGCATGCAGCAGCATGGCCGCTTCCTCAAGGTTTGCGTCCATGTTTCTGAGGATGCCTCCGATGAGGATGTAGGCAAAGGGTGCATAGTGCAGACCCTGCACCACGACGATTGGAAACAGGCCGTAGGCAAACCAGTTGGGTGTCTCTATCCCGGTAAAGACGGTGAAGAGCCCCGGGGCGCCCCCGATTCTTGAGTTTCGGAAAAAGTTGAGCCATGCCATGGCCAAGGTCCAGGCCGGCATGATGTAGGGAAACACGAAGACGGTGGATATGAAAGCCTTCGCGCGGATATTGGTGCGGGTAACCGTCCAAGCAAAAAATCCTCCGATGAGGATGGCAAGCACACAGGACAGGAAAGCCACCACCATCGTGTTGACGAATGGTTCATAGAACGTCTTTTGGCTGGTAACCCCACTGGCAAACATCTTCGTCCAATGGTAGAGCGTCAAAGACCCGGCAGGTTTCTTGACAAACCTGACTTCCGACGAATGCACCGAGATGGTATCGAAGATGATGGTAACCAGGGGTACAAGCGTCAGATACCCCAGGACCACCAGCAACACCACCAGGATGATGTTATGAGGCTTACGAAAAAAAGCCTTCACTTGATTGAGCTTGCTTTTGGCACTCATGCAACAGCTTCCTTACTAAAGAGCCTGCAGGGAAACCCTGCAGGCTTCAATGATGGTCAGATTCGATCAATACAGGTACTGGTTGAGGAACTCTTCCACTTCGGCGCGATTGTCGAAGCAGTATGCACCCTCTTCCTCGACCAACAGTGGTGCCCATACCTCAAAGGGGAAGTCAATGTCTTCCTGGATCGGGTTATTGGGATTGGCACTGTAGGTTCCGCAGTCGGCGCCCCAGGGAGAAAATCCTTCCTCACTGAACAGATACTCGATGAAGAGCTTTGCAGCATGCGGGCTTCTTGCACTCTTTGCAACCAGTGCATAGAGGCTGTAGTAGAATCCTGCAAACGGTTCCATCTCCATGGCGGGCTTCAGGGCAAGGTTCTTGCTGGTTGCGTAGCGTGCCTTGGAATAGACAAAAAGGCCTACCGGGGCATGCTCGCGCTTCTCGTTCTGTCCCTTGATGCCGACGTTCTCGGCAATGGTGGTGTCACTGGTACCGACGATCAGGTCATTCTCGTAGATTGCCTTGATCCACTCATACCCTGCATTGGGGGTGGTGAGGACAATGTCCTTGCCGAAGTAGTTCTTGTATGCCGCTGCAATCTTTGCAGACCAGTAGTCATTGGTGATCATGGTAAGGAAGTTTGCGTTCACGCCTTCCTGGAACGGGTTCTTGAACATCAGGAGGCTCTTGTACTTCGGGTCGGCGAACTGCCAGATGTTGTAGTACGGGCTCTCATCAAGTCCCTCGTCGTTGTAGATGAACACCTTGTTGATGGCGAACACCTGCAAGGGATTCTGCATGTTTTTGGGAACAACGTCCTTGAGTGTGGGAGGCACATAGTTGTACAGGTAACCGGGTTCGATGAGCTCACCCACCAGACGACCGGCATCCTGGGCCAAGACGAAGTCTGCACCTGCAACTCCTGCCTGGGCTTCCTTCGCAACCTTCTCGATCAACTCAAAATCCTTGAGGTTGGAGTATTCCACCTCAATACCATAGAGAGCCTTGAAACCGGCGGCAGCCTTTGCAATACGGCTGGAAGTGGCATAGACCACGACTTTTCCTTCTTCTTTTGCACGTGCAACCAGTTCATCATGGCTGATTTCCTCAACCACCGGGACGGCGGCAGGAGCAGGAGCCTCTTGCTTTCCTGCGGCAAACAAGCCGAGGGGAAGCAGCAAGGCAATCAAAAACAGAACAGAGAGTTTTTTCATGACAGTCTCCTTTGGGCACAAATTCGAGCAGATTACCCACCCATTGGCAGTATACCATCGGTTTGTCCCGCCTCAAAGGAGAGGTTCTTGTCAATTTCTGCACACTCTACGCAAAAAGCCATCATCAGGAGGTACCCAATGATGGCTTTTTTGACACGTGTCTTAAAAAATCAGATGAGCACGTGCATCTTTTCCTTGATCTCATGGAGGTTCGCATTGCCCACCTCGTTCGCTTTCCTCGTGCCTTCCACGATCAGATCCCTTACCAAGGGGCGGTGGGAGTCGTAGTAAGCACGGCGCTCACGAATCGGATCAAGCAGTGCGTTGAGCACCTCGTTGAGCCGCTTTTTGCATGCGACGCATCCGATCTGGGCGTTGCGGCAGCGATCGGCAATATCATCCTTCTCCTCAGGATTGAAGACACAATGATACTTGTAGACATTGCAGATTTCCGGAGTGCCGGGAATCTTGACCGTGATGCGAGCCGGGTCGGTGACCGCATTGCGCACCCGCTCCCATACCGTCTCCGGGGTATCGGAAAGATAGATGGCATTCCCAAGGCTCTTGCCCATCTTGGCATTGCCGTCGAGTCCGCTGAGCCGTCCGACTGCACTGAGCTTGGCCTGAGGTTCCACGATGGAGGTCCCATACAGGTCATTGAACTTGCGTACGATCTTGCGGGCCAACTCGATGTGGGGAACCTGGTCCTCACCGACGGGAACCAAATCTGCGTTGCAGAACGTGATGTCGGCAGTCTGGCTTACCGGGTAGCCGAGAAAGCCGTAGGTCAGGTCTGCATAGCCGTAATTCTTCGCTTCCGTCTTGATCGTAGGGTTGTGCCTGAGTTGGTTGACCGTAACGATCATGGAGTAGAATACGGTGAGTTCTGCAATCGAAGTGATCTGGCTCTGCTGCACCAAGGTAACCTTCTCAGGATCGAGTCCGACCGAAAGGTTATCGATGGCAACATCATAGATGCTGCTGTTGATAAGCTCAGGATGTTCAAAATGCGTTGTCAGGGCTTGGACATCAGCAAGCAGGATGAATGTATCATAGCTGTCCTGCAACTCCACCCTACTCTTGAGAGACCCTACATAGTGTCCCAGATGCAGTTTTCCGGTGGTTCTGTCCCCGGTAAGGATTCTCTTCTGTTTTGCTTCCACAACCTTACTCCTTCGTCGTATCCGTAGATTCTGTCTCCTCTACGGGAATGGACGAAGAGGGAATATTCACCCGCATCATCGTGTGTTCCATATTGCAGGAAGGACAGATGGCAGGGGCCTCATGCTTGTCCAGGGACTGGACCAACTCCACCCGTGCCTTGCACAGCTGGCATTCATATTCATAGGAAGGCATCGCTTGGTTTCTCCTCTCGGCTTACAGCAATCCGGTCAGGCTCTTTTTGAGTAAGGCCATCTGCTCTTCGCCCAATTCCATATGTTTGATCGTTACCAGATCATCTTCTATCAAAAACATCTTCATCAGGTCGGATATCTTGTACGGCACCTTTTCCCGCTTCAAGCGGGCCAGGTACCCGGTTCTTACCATCTGCGAAAGCGTATTGGCAAGCTTCGGGGTATCCATCGTGATGAAAGCATCCAAACTGTAGAGCCCTTGCTCGTCCCGATTGATCAACAGCAACATCACCTTGGCTTGGGTGATGACGGTATCGGGAAGATCAAGTCCCAAATCGAAAAACGTGCTGGGTTCCAAGGCATAGACTGCCAGGGAAGCATCAGCCATGGAAAGTGCAGTTTCCAGGTCAATGAGCGTTTGTTTCGAGTCGAAACGCTCATAGGCCTTCTCATACGAAGCATTGGTGAAAAGCAACGTGTCGCGCTTGGGTACATGCAGGGAGATGGGACCCTCCTTCTGGGTGAAGTAGGAAACCCCATCATTGGTGGTCTGCTTCTCCAGCTCCGATGCATACAGCATACCGGTGTTGATCAGGAACTTCGGATAATCACCCTTGACCACCCCATAGGCCTCAATCGTTTCCATCTCAAGCGGATACGCCGGGGAGCCGGGTTTGAGTGAAAGGGAAACCCGCTCCGCCCTTCTGGCAAACTCGTCAAGCCCGGAGAAAGCCAGAGCGACCATTTCCTGTTCCTTGACCGCATCCACGGTGACAACGATCACCCCTTCTTCTCCCATGGCCTGGAAGTCGAAGTACGGGACTTTCGGGGCCCTCGTGGTAGCACAGGAACTGAGAAACACAACGGCAAGGGCAAGAGATGAAGCAAACCTGACACATCTGCGCATGGACCTATTCCTTCTCTACACGCAACCTCACGATATGATCCCCACAATCAAACCCATCACCCTCCAGTGTACTGAAGGATAGCGAATTGGACAACGTTTCTTTTGCAATGGTCGAACCAAAGTTCGCAAAGACCCGCTGTACCACCTCATCCCCATCGTAGGTGAGCGCAATGCGGTCTGAGACCTCAAAACCACTCTCCTTTCGCAGGTTCTGGATGGAACGGACGATATCACGGGCAATGCCTTCCTCAAGCAGAGCTTCGGTGACCTTGGTGTCGAAACCAACGGTCAACGAGCCTTCGTTGAGCACCTTCACCCCTTCCATCTCCGTCCTTTGCACGATGATCTCATCCTTGCTGATGGATATCTCGCCGTTCGAGTAGGAGATGCTATGGTCCTTTCCATCCAACAGGGAAGCGATGACCGACCCTGAAAGATCGGCAATGATGGAAGCAACTTCCTTCATGTCCTTGCCGAGCTTGCTGCCAAGGACCTTGAAGTTTGCCTTTGCACTGTAGCTTACCAAGGCACTCTCATCCTGCTCGATGTGCACTTCCTTGACGTTGAGCTCCTCGGCGATGATACTCTCCATCTTGCCCAGGATCTCCCGTTCCTCAGTTTCCCGGTCCACCAGGAAGAGCTTTTGCAATGGCTGGCGGATCTTCAGGTTGTTGGAAGCCCTGAGAGCCCGGCCCATGGCAATTGCCTTCTGGGTGAGGGACATCTCTTTTTCCAAGGTGAAGTCACGCTCGGCTTCCTGATACTCAGGGTACATGCACAGGTGGATGCTCTCATCCATTGCTTCCGTCTTGAGGTTCTGGTAGATATCCTCGGTGGTGAACGGAATAATCGGGGCAGCAACCTTGATGAAGGTCATCAGGACCTTGTACAGGGTATCATAAGCCTGTTTCTTGTCCGTGTCGTTTTCACCTTTCCAGAACCGCCTGCGGCTGCGGCGGATATACCAGTTGTTCAGCTCATCAATGAAAGGAACAAAGAACGAGCAGGCTTTCTGGATATCGTAAGCATCAAATGCGGATGTCACTTCCTGCACGAAGCGTTGTGTAGCACTGGTGATCCAGCGATCCATCGGGTTGGTGAGATCCTCATAGGCGGTCTCGGAAGGCACATAGCCATCGATGTTCGCATAGGTGACAAAGAACGAATAGGCATTCCACAAGGGGATGATCAAAGTCTTGAGGACATCCTTGACCGTCTCTTCGCTGAACTTCAGATCCTCAGCCCGCACGACTGCCGAGTTCATCAAGGCAAAGCGCAACGAGTCGGCACCATACTGGCGTACGATTTCCATGGGATCGGTATAGTTGCGTTCACTCTTGCTGAGCTTCTTGCCCTCTGCGTTCAGCACGATTCCGTTGGTGATGCAGTGGGTGAATGCGGGTTTGTCCCACAAGCCTGCAGCAATGACGGTCAGGGTATAGAACCATCCACGAGTCTGATCGAGGCCCTCACAGATGAAATCCGCAGGGAAGTGTTCCTCAAAATACTCCTTGTTCTCGAACGGATAGTGCAGCTGTGCATAGGGCATGGATCCGGATTCGAACCAGCAGTCGAGTACATCACCGATGCGGCGCATGGTACCCTTGCCGTCGGGGCTGGGCCAGGTGAGGTCGTCGATGAAGTGCTTGTGCAGGTCATCCACTTTCTGTCCGCATTTCTCTTCCAGCTCGGCGCGGCTGCCGATTACCTCAAGGTATTCGCTGCCGTCACACTTCCAGATGGGAATCGGGTTGCCCCAGAATCGGTTGCGGCTGATGGCCCAATCACGTGCGCCTTCCAGCCACTTGCCGAAACGGCCTGCCTTCAGGTGTTCCGGAACCCAGGTGATCTGCTCATTGGCAGTGAGCATCATGGACTTGATCTTTTCCACATTGACGAACCAGCAGCTCAGAGCCCGGTAGATCAAGGGTTTCTTGGTGCGGTAACAGAAGGGATAGGGGTGCAGGAAGTTCTCGCGCTTGACCAACAGTCCATGTTCCTTCAGATAGGCGATGATATCCTTGTCGGTATCCTTTACGAAACGACCTTGGAAATCGGGAACCTCACCGGTGAACTTGCACTCCTCATCAACCGGGCACACTACCGGAATTCCGGTGCCCTTGAGCACCTGGTAGTCGTCCTCACCAAAACCGGGAGCGGTATGAACGATGCCGCAGCCATCTTCGGTGGTCACATAGTCGCCGTTGACGCAAACAAAGGCACCCTGCTCCTTGAGGGAGGCGAAGTACGGGAAGAGCGGCTGATAGCGCATGCCCTTGTAGAAGGAACCTTTTTGCTCATCCACAATCTCATAGGTAGAGGCATCCTTGTAGTAGTGCTCCAGACGGCCTTTCCCCAGGATGTAGTAGTTGTTGTCAGTCTTGTCGTGCACCTTGACATAGTCGATGTCAGGTCCGAAGGCAAGGGCAAGGTTGGAGGGCAATGTCCAAGGCGTGGTTGTCCAGGCAAGGAAGTACGTGTCCTTCTGCCCATCAACGGCAAAACGCACGGTGACGGCCTGGTCGATCACATCCTGATACCCGCCGAGGTTGACCTC
>Ga0172377_10003345_pt1 | contig 16452 bp, 10 predicted proteins | sample Pumphouse3metaG_FD_119749 | JGI IMG/M metagenome (GOLD analysis project Ga0172377, IMG submission 119749) | Leachate microbial communities from a municipal landfill in Southern Ontario, Canada - Pumphouse #3 metaG | ecosystem: Engineered > Solid waste > Landfill > Unclassified | place: Canada...
GGTTTTAAGGCGATTAGATACTTTAATATATCCAAATCACATCCATTTTCCAGGTGTAATATTACACCGTTAGGGTATGTTATCTTTATATCCTGAGTCTTTACTGTTTACTGGCATTGCTGTGTGTAAAATCTGATTGGTTCATAATATTTGTTTTTGTATGTACCACAGTCTGCCAGTGATAAAGGAGAAGGCCGGCCGATTGGGCACAAAAAAAGTTGGAAAGCTTTTGAGGACTTTCCAACTATCTCCTTTATCTTGGATTAATCTTGTCTGTTGTTTAACAACTACAGTATCGATAGCAATGGAAACATCCTTCAAGCATGCTTGTATAAGAGCAGCTAAAGCTATGAGCATAGCAACTCTTACCAAAGCTACTAAAGCTATGGTACTGTGTTGTTGACTGTATGTTCATTCTTTGTTTCAGCATCGTTATCTGTTTAAAACGTTGTAAATCGGGTGCAAAGGTAACTGTTTTCCGGCGATTCCGATAAGGTTTCTGCCGTTTTAACCATTTGCGGGTGCAAAATTACCACATCGGTACGCAGTCTTTTTGCGTAACGGATTTATTTTTCTCTGAAATACATCCAATGTCTTTCATCTTCTGCTATTGAACTCTTTTGGCTAAAGACTTGGCCGTTGTCAAAGTCATGGCTTTACTATCTATTTCTATTCAATTTTCAGGTTATTCATCCCATTATTCCGAATGAATTCGAAAAATTCGAATTGTTGCGGAACAATGGATTAGTACTCCCAAATCCAAGAGAAATCATCGTAAGGACAGAATTTGCCGTACAAGGTTTCAATGTAAATTATTATAGCTCGTTGTTCAGGAGCATATTTTGAGAACGCTTCTTTTCTCTCGCCAGTCAGCTTATCTAAGCAACTCTGAGCAGATTGCGTCCAACTGTCCATATCAATCTGATTGGTGACAAACATCCTTTCTCCATGCCAGAATTTACCTTCTACCGTATCCTTGATGGGTTCTGGCATTTCTATTTCGCCCTTGTAGTATTTTAGAGCAGAAACAACAGATGCTGTCTTTCCCAATAATGGAATTCCACATCCCTCATATATGGCATTGTTCATAGCCATACATAATTCTTTGAAGTTGCGTTCCCCTAATTGCAGATTATCAAATCGCCATATACCATCATATTCTTTCAGTTGGAAGCGACCGATTAAAACTCCACTACGATAAGAATAAATCCATCCATCATCAAGGTATAGACCATACCTACATTCCCAATTGGTTGGAGCTGAAAGCAAAATTCTATCTCTTTGCTCCTTTGTCAAGAGAATATGGTCAAAAGGGTTACTTACTGGTTTCCATTGGTGCCGTTCTACGTTTGTTAGAGCTTGATTTTTTGGAAAGAATGTGCGTTCGTTTTTTGATATTTTCATCATCTCTTGAGCAAGAGCGTAATGATATCCATGATGTTCTGTATAGCAAAGTATTGGAATTTGTGTTCTAACGTCTTTACCTTTGGCATATTTTTCTTTGATCAAGTTAAATTCGCATCCATACATAGCATCAGCAAAGACACCGGTAAGTGTGCCCAATAAATGCTTATCACCAGTCCATTTCATAGCATTATGGATTGATGATGTAAAGTCAAAACCACGATAAAATGAATCCCAAGCCCTGAACACATAACTCAAAAGCGTAAGTTTTGATGGCTCTACGTCATACCGCCATGGGAAGACTTTCATTAAATTGTGCATCAGCGGTTCTATATGAAAGGCTTCACTTTTTGTTGTACCGTTGCGAAGTGCATATACAAGCGAATAAATAATATGCCTTACATGATGCGCTTCTTTAAAATTTAAATTCCAGAAATGAGGCATGTCACTCAGTTGATTTTTATCTTGCCATATTTCGACTACAGTCCACATCAGCCACTCTGCATTGTATGTAATGCTATAAGGTTTGCCTTCAGGCTCAACCGAATTTTCCTGATTAGATAGAAGATTTCTACTGGCTGCATTCAGAAAGGCACGGCCATAAACAGAGGGCTTGATATCGTAAGATACCAATTGCGTGTAAAACAACTCTTTGTCGTTTTCCCAAGACCATGCAGCCAAATCACCAATCAATGCTCCAATCATTATTTTGAGTTATTTCAAATATCAATGTCTTTTGCCAACTATTGAGTAAGTTCATTAAACATCATTTTGAGCAAATCAGTAGCCTCCTGAGAAAGATACGTTTCTGGTTGGTTATCATCAATTTCCTCGCCATCCAAAAATTTTAGTTCACTGTTGTGCTCTTTTATAGGCCCCTTTACATTGGTGAACACATAATGACAGCAATCATCTACCATTTGTAGTTCTTCTTTATCTTCCACAAAGGGATAGGCATCATCGCCAATAGCTATAACGTGCATCAAGTACAAGATACTGTATTCTTCTCTCTTGTAAATGAATACAACATTGTCATTCTTTTTTGGAAGGTTATGCTGCCATGTAGGGAATCCACCCCAACGGAAATACATACAGCCTTTGGTCTCTAAGTCACGACAAACCTTGTTGTAGTTATTTTCATCCAACGAAAGGGCACGAATACTCGTACTTCTTTCCACATCTTCTTTGCTCTTGATATAGATAGCAATCTGAATGCGTTCTTTATAGGAACTATGTTCATTCAGTTTGGAAATTTCACATTCAAACAGTTCGCTCCAACCCATATCAAGCATCATGGCAATATGCTCATTCTCAGTGCGAGGCACGTAACCCAAAATAAAATCGAAGTCAAAATTATCTGGATCTCCTTCATAGTCATCGGCCAAGGCGATAGCTACAGCGTTCTTGTCATGCTCATTATCCTTCTGACGCACCAAGGCAAGCTTAGCACCTACAAACAATTCATCCCATATTTCGTCTATATCATGAAAACCGATTCCTGCAACGAAACATTTTTTGTAGAGCTTGCGTTCTTTGGTAACGTCGGAGGGTGGGATATTCTTAACATCTCCTTCAAAAGCTGGAATACCAGGAGGCAACAACTCATCAATATGTCTTTCTATACCTTCAAGTTGCTCAATCTCTTTGGGTGGCATAGACATTCCTTCGGTGACATAAATAAGTTTGTCTGATTGTTGTTCTTCCAAACGACGAACATATTCCTCTCTGAATCGATTTATTTCCTCGTTTATTTGGGTACCAATTTCAACTCTCGATATTCCTTTGGACTCCAGTTGACTTTCCAAATCTTTCAGTTCAGCATCACAACGAGGACAAGTACCTGCACAATCCCCTTGATGATTACATTTGGTAGGTTCATAGTGCAGACCATATTTTTCAGCTATCTGTTTACGAACAGTCTTTAGCATTTCGCATTTATCTTTACCGTTCATGTTATTTTTGTTTTTTATGTGAATACTTGGATAATCGTTTGATGTACCGTATGGGTTCTATATTATGAAATCCCATTTGTTTCAGTTCTTCAATACTTGATTGGACATCCTCTTCGGTATTGAAGTCAGGAATGAGTGGAACTTTAACTGTAGTCTTATTCATAAGTTCTAACTTTCGCAAGCAATCTAGACTTTGCAGAATATGTGACCTATGTCCTGTGTATTGCTCGTAGATATGGCTATCCATTTCTTTGATGTCAACAATCCACATATCGACTATAGGCGCAAGCCTTTGAATAGTGGAGTATGAGCATCTATTCAGAGAAGTTTCGAGGGTAATTTTCCAATCATTTCCACATAGTTTTCTGAATTCGATGATAAAGTCCTCATATAGTGTAGGCTCGCCACCGCCAAAGCAGATGCCACCGTCCGATACCTGGAAATACAGATTGTCAATCTTCACCCTATCATATAATTCTTGTGGAGAAAGCAGCTCAGTGCCCTTCTTTAGTGTAACGCCATCAGCTTCATATACGGAATCGTGACACCGATCATTCAAACAGTACTTACAATGAAGCGGACAGTCCATGAATGTAACCAAGGTGGTTATTCCTGCACCATCTATACCCATTCGCAAGCGGCTTATTGCGAAAATAGGTGCCTTGCAATCTTGTTTGTTCATAAACAGTATCTCTTTATTTCGTATTTAAATTTTCTTAGCCCATTTCATAGCCGGGAGATTTTTTGCTATTTTGTTTCTTACTTCTTCCTGCTTGTCAATAGACTGTGTGAGCATATTCTTTATGAGAAAATCTCCCTGTTCAACTTTCACGATAAAGCCTTGTTCTGCTTTCTGATAGTATGTCAGAGCTTTTTTCAAGTCCTCTTCTGTTCCCATACCATAATGATAAGCTTCGGCCAATCGGAAATAAATATCTGGAGCCACATTACTTGCCATATTCTCATCCTGTCCGTTATCAATGAGTTTTTCTGCACGTTGATAACAAGCAAAAGCCGACTTGATATCCTTGGTTACGAAATAGCCATTCTTGTACATATCACCTAGTTTGTAAGTGGAACAGGCACGATTGTAAACGGCTGAACCTTTGGCAAATTGCAGAAATGCTTTCTCATAATTGAATTCGCCTGTTCTACCATAGTAATAGATGTAACCAAGGTTTTCGATGGAATAAGGACATCCCAAATTGTTTGCCATCTGATAATAGTAAGCAGCTTTTACGAAATCTTGATTTCCATTTCTTCCCATGTAATAGAATGTACCATAATCGTTGATACGATTGGCATCTTTCATTTCGACGGCTAAACCATAGATATAGTCAATTAAATGAACCAAAGTTTCGGGTAATTCCGCAGTTTGGTCACCATAGACGATTTGCTCTACGGCATCCATTACTTCTTCATAGTCATATTCCTCTTCATCATCTGCTTCCCAATTCTCAACGATTTCTTGAAAATCACAGCCACACCAATCCAATGATTCAAAGTACGGGGTATCAATTACAGGCTTAGCAAGCGCCAAAAATTGCTCTTTATTTAGTTTCTCCATATACTATATTTTTAAAGGTTTAATTTAAAATTTCAATTATTCAGCTTGCAACAATTCAAAAGCTTTCTGGTATTTTTCCAGCCGTTGCTTATCCCAATCTAAAATTTCTTTCAGTCGAGAAGTGTCCATATTATGCAGTAAATCAGCCATCTTAACAGCTCTTGCTATCGGATTATTCTTTGCTGCTTTCACATAGTTCATATAAGGAACATCTTCTTTGTGGGTCAGCAAACTCAAAGCCGTTATGATATTCTTACTGAAACCCATTTCGCTGAGTTGTTCCAATGTATAGGGGGTATCTTCTACCACATCATGAAGTAATGCTGTCGCAATATATTCATCTGAATAACCATTCTTGGCTAAAGTCATAGCTACTGTTACAGGATGCAGAAAATAGTTCTCTCCAGCTTTATCCTTTTGATTGGCATGAGCTTCCATTGATAGTTTCATAGCCTTGATTACACAACCTTCTAATTTTTCCATATATAGTATTTTTTTTATCATATTTTTACTGCCCAACTCAAGCAATTGAATGCTCCACCATACTCTTCAACAATAGGTGCAATATTGACTTGGTGAATGTGTTCACGATAATCAGGATAGAGTAGTGCTATTTGTTCCATGGCTTCGTGGTCAGAATCAGTACCTAATCCAGGCACTATTATGAAATCTTTGGTGCGGAGCAGGTTCACATACGCCCAATTGTTCTCTTCATCTTTTGTAAACGAGAGCTCGTGTACATCAAATACCGCATCCAAACGCTTTCTCATTTTATTGGCTATTTCTTTGCGATAAAGAGGGTAGTAAGCCATTACGGACGGTTTATCTGATTTTCCATCGATAAAGTTGACGATGCCATCCGTATGACCACATTTATCTTCATACGATCCGGCCCAAGGTAGCAAAATTATTTTTGCTTTCAATTTTGCTTCCAAAATCGTAATAACATCGTCTTTCGAGTATTCCTGATTTTCGGCAAACACCTTGTCTGTCATTACCACCCATGTTTCACCTTTACAATTTCTACAGGCAACCATATTACCACCCTCTACTGCAAGATTCGATTTGGCGACCTTCATATCAAAGTCTGTAAAATGCTTGAGAGTATCATCGGGATTCGTCTTATATTTACGTAAGTCAGCCAAGTAATCTGGATCATAACGGAACTGAACAAACTCATCACTGCCAACCTGAACCGGCATAAAGTCTCTGCACCAATAGTCTTTGGTGTAAGTCAATTTTCCTGCCGTATAATTGTACTTCGCAAGTACCTCACATATCTCTTTCCATATCGACGGATAGCTCAAGGCAAGCAGATTAGAGAAATATACCTTATTCTTATCTTGTTCTGTTATCATCTTTTTTACAGTTTTACGAACTTTCTGGTGCAAAGGTATGCGATGCTTGTCCCAAAGGTCGGTACAGCGAAGGATTATTTGCTATTCATCACACATTTTCTTCGTCTTCGTAGCGTTTGGATGCCTCTAAGAGCATATTTCTCACCTTTACAGCCACCCATTGCGGCTCCAGTACCCTAATATAACTACCACGAGATAGTAGACAACCGAAGAAGTCGAGTGTAGGGCAGAGATTATATTCATAGTCCACATAGTCTTCACCTTTATTCGTCGGCCTACGGCTTTGGTGTTTCAATGGTGCTAGTAACCTCAGCCAATACACCACTTACAGGATAATAAATGTATCGTTTCAGTACTTTTTCTCCAGCAGCTTTAAGAGCATCCTCATAGGCATTTAACTGACCTGCATACCAGCCTACATAGTACTCTGAATCTGTATTAAGTGTAACATTCTTACCCATTGGACAAGTCTTGAAGTCGACCAGAATATCGCCTTCGTCAGTCTGCCAAACAAGGTCAATGCTACCTCTGATTATTTGACCATCACGTTCCAAACGGAAAGGTCTTTCATGATAGGTTTTGATATATGCACCATGCTTTTCAGTAAGGAATGAGCACAAGTTTTTCCATGCAAGAGTAATCGCATCCTTATCTGTCAGTACTGCTCTCAAACCGTAACTCATAATCGTCTCGTCCATATCTATCTTATACGCAGGATGCTCTTCCTCAATACCAGCAAATATCTGATGGATACAGTCACCAACAGTTGCCATATCCGTTGGTTGCTTGGCAAACGGAATGCGCTTCTCAAAGTCATGATGCGATGCCACATCACCCTTTGCTTGTATTCTGCTTGGTGAAAGATAGCGAAGTTCATGTTTCTCGAACGATGGTGTCTTAAGATTGAGAGGCATAAAAACAGTCTCATCTATTTTCCCATAAGGAGTCAGATTATCAAGTTCTGATTGAGTAAGTGAAAAATCCTTGAAAAGATGACCCGTACCAAATACATCCCAATCTCCCGATTTTGGAATATTCTCGACTATCGTATCAACGCCATCATCCTTTGGCCATTGAAGTAGTGTTGCATTCTTATTTGGTTCATCGATACAAAGTATCAACACATCCTGTGGACGAGTCATTCCAACGTAGAGTACCCGGTTTTTCTCTGCCAGCATTGACCGGTATGCCCGCTTGAAGCCATCAGAGTTTTCTATCTTCCCACTTATTTCATCTGGAACGTTCTTTGCTGTACCATATACCCAAGGAGTAAGTCGCACGGAAACCTCTGGATAAGGATTCTCTGCAGATGGCTCATTGGAATGGATGGTATGAACACCATAAGTTTCATTTCTTATTGACTTTTTCAGATTCGAGACATCCGTATTTAGTGACATCAGAATGACATATTTCCATTGTAAACCCTTACATGAATGATAGGTATGCAACTGAACGCCATTAGGATCACCACTACCTACAGGTGAAATGTTCTCTAAATAAGCAAGAAAACCTTCTATGGTGGCTGGAAGATTCATCTGAATACAATGATCCTCATAAATACGAGTAACATTGATAATTGTCTGAAGACAAGATGTCCCAAACATAGAATCTTCCTCTACCTTTTTGATAACATCATACAGATCCAACTCAATTATCATGCTTTCAACAAGCGAAGACACTGATTGTTGTTGTAAACGAGGACGTATAGCTAACAACTGACTGATAAGAGGTACGTCTGCCAAGTAATCTTCAGCCTTTGCAGAAACATCTGTGTCATTCAAAATCTTAGTCTCGATTATCTGCTGAGTGGTACAATCAGATTCGGTAAGGATGGCAACCGTTGCCTTTGATAACGCATCCCTGCTACTGCCAACAATGCGCAAGAGTGATGCTACCAATGGGTAAACGGGTGATGCAATGACTGAATAATCTTCACGACTTGATGGTATCTCCCAATCTTTCAGATTCTCGGCAACATTGGCAAGTGTTGCATTGGTACGAGCCAGTACTGCTATCTCATTAGGTTTTGCACCCTGGTTCAAGAGTTTCAGCACATGTTCTGCTACACCACATTTTTCACCTGCAACGAAATAACGGAGGGAGTCTTCACTATTCTCATTCTTTCTTACCTGATCAAGGTGAATATTGTTTCTATCGAGTACGTCAGCAAAGGTCTTTTCAAAGACTGCATTATTCACATCGACAATGCCAGGAAGAGAACGCCATGATTTATCCAGTGTATCTGTATCACATCCATTCTCTTTCTTTGCTACACGATCAACTACAGCTTTTGTCAAAGCAATATCAGATCCACGGAAGCTATAGATAGCTTGTTTGTAATCACCGACCCAATACGATTGTTCCATGATATTCGAAAGCGCATCGAATATCTTTACCTGAATTGGCGAAGAATCCTGGAACTCATCTACAAACAGGTAACGATATGACAGTGCAATCTCAGAGGCAATATTCTCATTCTGCATCAACTGACGCATATATTTCTCCATGTCGTTGTAGTCGAGCAAGTTCTTGTTACGCTTGAACTGAGCAAAGTTCTCCTTCCAACGCTTGGCAAGATTGAAAAGCAACTTAATATAACCTTCTTGTTTGTCATAGATAATCTTACTCGTCCAGATATTTTCCATACGTGAAGAAAAATCATCTGCTAATGGACCATACCCCTTGGGGGTTCCGATTGTAGAATTGATATCTTTCAGGGTTCCGAGAGTTAGACGATGCAAATAACGTCTTGCCTGAACAAGTTTGTCTATTCGTTTGTCATTGGCATCACTCTGTTTCTTGCTGCGAAGAAATGCTTCATGTTCATCAACAACAGCCTTTAGCTCTTCATAGGTAAAATTGCAATTACTATCACCCTTAACAAACTGTTGGATATAGTCAAGTGACTCAGTTTCACTCTTTGTAAAATCATCAATCTCATAATTTGTTGCAAAATCTATGATGCTCTTTAGATGTCCTTGCCAGAAGTCATAGTTGATTGTTGATTTCACCCTGAAACCATCAGTCTCACGAAGATCAAACTCCCTTGCAAAGCTATGTAGTTGCATCAATTCTGCCTCAGTAGGTAATTCGGCAAGTGACTGAAATATATAATAGGTAGTATCTTCCTCTGCCATCACGCCCATGTTTGGTGATAAACCGAGATTGAACCAGTATTTACCAATCATTCTCTGGCATACACTATGAACCGTACCAATCATGGCATGGTCAAGCTGAACGGCCTCTTCATACAAACCTTCGTCAAAGAGAAATGCCTTTGCTTTCTCCTTGAATTCATTGGCAGCCTTAGTTGTAAAGGTTGTCAATATCACCTGTTCCGGTTTTACCTTACCCTCTTTAATCAGCTGTGTAAGTGTCTCTGTCAGCCGGTAGGTTTTACCACTACCAGCACCTGCGTTGATATATGTTACGTTCTTCATATTGCCTTAGTTGTTAAAGAGTTGATACTGCGTGAAGAAATTTCCCTCCTTAGTTCCTTCTTCATTCTTCTTCAATGGGAAGAGTCCCTTCGATTCTGTGTCTTTTACATACTGCAAATCCTCGTAGAGTCCATTAGTTTCAATGACTCCACATTTTATCTGCTCCATGCGATATTTTGCAGATTCTACCAACTGATGAACTATATTATCTCTGTTATCAGCATTGAGTTGGATGCAATGTCTGCCCTTGAAAGCTTCCTGACTGTAAAGGCGTGCGTCGGGCATCAAGAAGTATGCTACTCGCTCAACCAAATTCCTTTTTTCACATCCAAGCATCCAACGATAGAATTCCAACTGCACACTTCTGTTTTCTATCAATTTGTTCTGATAGCCCTTTGCCCATGTTGTCCACTTGAAATCGAATACAACAGGATGACCATCTTTGTCTTCGAGTGTCATATCAATAAATCCAAGCATGTCACGCTCTTTTACGTTTCCTTCTTTGTCAAGAGCCTTTGGCAAACCAAGGTTCATCTGGCTTTCTACATAATGCTCACATCCAGTTACCTTCAGTTCATTGCCTTTTAGAATTTCAAGAAGGGTGTCCAGACAACCTCGTAGTTGCTCATGAAGCAGTTTCTCTGACAACTTGTTTTCTGTCAACTGTAATACAGCACCCTTGGCTTCAAGAACCTTGGTATATGCTTCTTCATATTCGTTTTGAATACGTTCAGCAATCTCTTCCGGCTTTGAATAACGAGCATCATCACGAGGTGCAAACAATGCTTCAATAATAGCATGAGCCACATTACCCTTAGTAGTCTTTGCATCTGCCATCTGAGCCTTGCCGTCATTTGTAATAACCAACAGACGTTCCATCAGATAATCAAAAGGATGCTCAGCCAATGTACCAATAGTCGTAGGACTCAGATGATTGGGCCATTGAATCTTATCAGCGTATTCAAAATTAAGCTCAGCGCTTATGCCTCCATTCTCTACAATTTTTACCTTATGACGGTCTTCAACTCCAATCTTTGGATAGTGTATAAAGTCGTTGATATTCTCAACTTGCTGTTCCAAACGTACAATCAGAGGATGCTTTAAGGTAGGTTCGCCTCCAATGCGCTCCCTAACTACTAAAATCAGTTTGCCATTGGTCATCTTGAGTGGCATTAGCATCTGCTGCTCATGGTAGTTATTCTCTGCATCTTCTGCCCATGGATGCATATACATCTTATCCACCAATTTTGATTTCTCTGTTGGATAAAGGAATGCACATTCCTGACCCTGACACGCATCGCCATCTACACCAATCCATATAGTCTTTTCTGCAACGGAAGCAATTTTTGCAGGTGAGTCTACAACAGTTCGGCAACCACGTTCAGCAATTGAATTAGTGTAGGCTCCCTTCTGATAGACTGTACTCATCCATGAGTCTATAGTCTTATAATCTATAGCCTCTGTAGATATGGTTTCTAATAAAATATGAAAAGCATCACACATACCGGCAATGGTCATAAGTTGTTCAATCCATTGTTCGTTATCAGGTGTTTCTGCCATCAGATGAGCACGCTGGCGAGCCCACGTAGAGAGTTCCTGTACAAACTGATTCACATTTTTTGTCTTGATGCTTGTACTAGATGTGAGTGAAGGAAGGAACACAGAAACTTGCTTCTGACGTTTATTCTTGTCCTTCTGGCGAATTTCTTCCTGTTCTTCTTCAGGGAGTGCTTTCTGTTCGTCATCGAGATAAACAAACTTACCCTCAATAAACTGTTCTATCTTCTTCTTGCAAGCCTCATTTCTGTAGCCACCTTCGGTTACAATACAGTCTGCAAGCGCGGAACGAAAGAAACTATTGATTGGATGAACTGGCATATTCAACCATTCAATGAGAGTATTTACATTAAGCGGATTTGCAAACATGCACAAACCCATCACGAACAACTGTGTCAACTGTGGTGTACAATCGTCTGTAACGCTTCCTGTTTGAGCTTTACCCATCAACATCAACCAGTTATCCATCTGCTTGTTGTTCGCATTCACCCATACATCAACATCCTCCATCTTATTATATGAAAGGTACTCGCATGCAAGACGATCATCAGCAAACTTCCATATTTGGAGAGAGTCGTCATCCTTGTCGAGAGTAATTTTTCCCGTTTGTTTTGAAGTGATGAGTTTACGAACCTTACTAAGGTTGTTTTCAGACTCTGAAGCCCCATTAATGACATAAATACTTGCGCCTTGTGTCTCCAAAGCCTCAATAAGAGCATGAACTGATGGCTTATGAAATTCCTTTGCAACAGCCAACTTTAAGGTCATATTCTTGCAGTCAAGTTTTTGAAAACATACTTGATCGGTAACGATGTGGATTCTGTCATTCATATCCTTGCCACATAACTTATGGAAGTATTCTTCTATACCGATGATTACCTTCAACCGTTCACTAATATCTTCACCATCGAAGTCCCATTGAGCAGAGCACAATTCATCGCGCCAGTTCAGCACAGCTTTTGCCGTGCTCAATCCTGAAGTTTTGAATGAAGCTGCCAAGACATTGTCTGGATTATTCTGCATGTATTTACTCATGGCATCATAGTACAATGCCACACGTTCATGTTCTGAGACATCCTCATAATGGAGTCCCATGCGCAATTCAAGTATGTTGATAAGACCGATAGTGTTCACCACTACCGTGTCCATCATTACACCGTTTTCATTGTCGGCTTTTACAAAAACCGTCCCTGAATATTCAGGAGAATATATTATCTTCATTTGGCTTAGATTTAGTGATTAAACCGAATTTTAAGTGCAAAGAAACTTGGTTCAAATTTTCTGAGCACAGCTGAAACTTTTGCAAAGGTATGATGTACTTGTTCCATAGGTTGGTACAGGAAGCGACTATTTTCAGAATATCACGAATTTTCTTCGTTATCGTAGCGTTTCGCTGCCTCTAAATGCATATCTTTTACTTTCTCAGCGACCCATCTTGGTTCAAGTACCTTTATATAACTACCACGAGATAGTAGATAACCGAAGAAGTCGAGTGTAGGGCTAAGGTAATATTCATAGTCAGCATAGTCTTCACCTTCATTCACCAGTTTCTGGCTATGATGCATCGGCAGGTCGCGAAGATAGTACCGTTCATTCTGGTAAGCACGAATCACAATATGTTCAACAGGTTTATTGTCATCCTTGACTATACCGAAGCAACTATCGAAGTATTCATTGGCATCGAAATCTTCATCCTTCTTGAAACGGATGCTTGTAGGCTCCACATTTAACATTCGGTCAAAAGAGAAAGTACGGAACTCCTTTGTTTCAGGATAACGGCATACCAAGTACCAACGTCGATGAAACAGCTTCACAAAGTATGGCTCCACCACCACCTCTTTGATAGTTTCCGTACCATATTTCTTATAAGTAAGATTTATCAGTACGTTTTCCTTCATCGCCCCAATGACTCTTTGCAGATATTCTCCGTCCGAAGGAATAGGTTCAAGTATAATCCGGTCGTGAACACTTCTGCACTCGCTGATGATATTGTTCACCGACAAGGTAGAAAGCATCCAGTTCTGAATAGTATCCTCTTCAAAAACTTTAGCATTGCCGATGTAATACTTGTAACCGCCTACACGTTCACACTCGATATAGATGCCAAACATATCTTCAATGGCATCTTTATGCCGATTGAATGAGCTTCGTGGCAATGGCAATCCTCCACTCATCTCGGTCTTCATCCATTCCTGGTTGATTTCCTCCAATGTTATCTTTTTGGCTTTGTAAATTGTATTCACAAGCCAAATGTATTCTTTGAATATGGTTGGTGACTTCATTCGGATAAGTTTTATTTTTTAATATTACTCACAATCTTTCGGAAAATCCAATAACATAACAAGTTCAGTTTCTGCAATATCACACTTCTCAAATAAATAATGAAGGCATTTTAGTTTACTCTTGTTGTCAACTGAACTCAAAAGACACTTATCTGGGCTGATCAATGTATAATACTGCATATCAACCTTCTGTGGTGTACATATGTAACCTTCTTTGTCACAAATTGAATCTATTATTTCAGGATATTGACTTGCTATGATTGTAACAATATTCACCAACATTCCTTTCCATGTTGTTTCTGCATATTCCTTATCAAAAAAGCGATAACCTTTGATAGTTCTGTTTGTTGGAGAAAATGTTTCCTCATCAAGTGAAACTTCATCCAAAGGTTTTGGTACAGGCTTAAATTCTGTCTTTGGCAAAGGATATAATCTCAAAAATATATCAACAATTTCTTGTGCCCTATCATTTAGTTCTTTAATGGTCCATTTATCACACTTAACTACATTTTTGGTTAAACGATATTTGGAATCCTTGTATCCAGGGATTATTTTATCCTTAATAGTATTACCGTCTCTCTTTACCAAGAATTCATTATTACTTAATTCACTATTAATACCTGTCAGAGTTAAGTTTGCAAATGTATGAAGATATTTCTCCTGAATATTCTCATAATCCGAACCAAGCATTGTTATCCAACTTGAATTTAGCGTTTGAGGCATGATATGTTCTATTGTAGCAGCTTTAGTTTTCATATCTTCGGCTACATCATTGGTCTCACCAGGCATAGAATTCTCAAGACGTTCAAATAAAAATATCTGATAAGGTTTTGGCATGTGATATGCATCACGAGTTTTAATAGTATCAACAAACTGAACATCTCTAGGCATTATGTAATTACCATCTCTCCTCATTATATGATATATCAAAATCAGAGAATAAGTATAGTTCAATTCCATATTAGCCTGTCTATACTCATCAATGCTTTTCAGGACATCTTTATGTATAGAACAGAATACTTGTGTTAAAGCATTTGTTGGTAAATTGCAAATAATACGTCTAGCAATATAGTTCTCAATGATATCAATAACCTTCAATTCTTCATCTTCTGCCAATTTGTTTTCACTAGCATATTTAAGGAACTGTACAAAGAACACGTTAGCAACATCAGAATCGGTGTTACATATGTGCTTCATCTTTTCAGATAGTCTTTTTGTAGGTAGTTTCGCATGAGTAACTTGATAATAGTATTGGGCTAAATCAACCATCATTGCTAATTCTTGCTTCCGATCCTTTCCTCTCATGTATTTTTTCCACTCTGGATAAATACTTGTTATTTTCACATGCTTTTGAAGTTGCTGCGTTATTGTGAGGTAATCACGAAGAAACATTGTAGGCTCATCTTCTGTATATGACTGAATCTTCTGCCAGTAATTCTTAAAGCACAGAATCTGTTCCTCTGGTGTTAATGACATCAACAGGAAGTTACGCACTTGGTCTGCTCCTGTAAGTGCAAGTCCTGTAGAGTTTAAACTTTCAAAAATGAGCTGGGCATCATCTTTTTTCTCTAGTTCAATATTAATTATTTCCAAATGTTCAATTGCATCAAGCAAATTATCGAAATTAAATGATTTGGATTTTTGAACTAATAAATCATAGAAGTGCAGGAAATTTTTTGTAACCTTAGAACTTTCAACAAAATGTTCTGTATCATCTTTAAAGATAGCGTCGTAAGCAATCATATCATTTTCAATGGGCTGCAGTTTTATCTTTCTGCTTGACTGACTATACTTCGCCACAAGAAATATTTCTTTAGCTTCGTCTAAACGTGATTGATCACTAATTGGTAATTTACTATCCTTTACAGCTTTAATTCCAGCCAACAGAAGTAATGACACTGTAGTCAAACGTTGCTGTCCATCAATTACCAATTTATTTGAGCCAAAATTATCACCCAGCGATGTTACGATTGATCCAAAAAAGTGCTTTTCTTTTTGAGTCTCATGGATATTAACAAGATCATCAAAAAGTTGATTGCAATTTTCAGTTAACCAATCATAGTTGCGTTGGTACACAGGGATAATAAACTGAACCTTGTTACCTTCAACAAATTCGCTAAGTAGAGTTGCATTTCCTCTCATGATTATTTATTTTTTTATTTTACTTATTTGATGCTATCAATAATAGCTTTAAATTTTTTGTCATACTTGTATTTAATACCATCTTTTATTGATAGTTTTGTTTTCAGCATTTTCTCAATATCATTAACTGCAGTGAAGATGCGCTCTATACTTATAGAAGGAATTTCTTCATTGTTGTCACAATAAGACGCTAAATACTTTTCCGATGGATTTCCTATATTTAATCTTTCGCAAACAAGCCAAGACACTATTTCTGCTTCAAACTCTTCCGCTGAATTAGATAAATTTCGAACATCCCATGCCTGGTATGGTGAATAAATATGATGACAAAACAAGTGACCAAGTTCATGACAAAGTGAAGCGAAAAATTCACCTGGCTTTGCCTTTTTATTTATACTTATTAAATAGTCACATGGTGAAGTGAACTGATGTTTCTTATAAGTGTATGTAAAATTATCTTTGCTATAAAGTTCAATTTTACCAGCATATGACGTTCCTGCATTAAAATCAGGGTTAATCAATATTCCATGACATTCTACATTCATACAAAAATGTTCCAAAACATCAATGTCTATATCAGATTTCGTCTGGTAAGGCATTTCTATTTCCGATAATATATCCTCATCATTACTAGGAAATAGCAATTCACTACTTGGTTTAGTGTCGCTTATATCAAAAACATAACTTACAGGACCAAATGGAACAAGAATAATCATAGGTCTTGCATCATGCTTAATTTCACGAGAATAC
>Ga0172377_10003346_pt1 | contig 16450 bp, 21 predicted proteins | sample Pumphouse3metaG_FD_119749 | JGI IMG/M metagenome (GOLD analysis project Ga0172377, IMG submission 119749) | Leachate microbial communities from a municipal landfill in Southern Ontario, Canada - Pumphouse #3 metaG | ecosystem: Engineered > Solid waste > Landfill > Unclassified | place: Canada...
CTGTATATTTGTTGGAAAAGGATGGTATAATTAAGGGGTTCCCAAAAGATAAAATAAATTCTTACATAGCAGAAGGGTATAGACCTTATGAAGGAAAAATCAGCAACTTATCCCCAGTATCAAAGTGATGGTATTGAATTCGAAGAAACTGAGGGTATAGAGTTCGTAGATTTTAATACCCGTCAGAAAATGTTGAATGATGCTATTGAATTTAAGATAAACGAAATAGATTCGAAGTATCAAGAACCTAATGCTCTCTTACCTATGGGTGGAGGTGCGTTTGCAATCCCACCAAAAAGATCAAAACAAAAGAACTCGATTGAATTTGATGGTATAGAATTTCAAACTAAAGAGCAGACCAGACCTAGGCTTGAAAGAATTTCTAGATATCTGTATGGCGATGAAACTATAAATCGGATTAAATCCAATGTAGCTAATGGTGGTTGGTTTGACCCTACGAATATGTTTCTTAATTGTCTGGAAATAACTGAAAGTGCTGCTAAGAGTGCTAGTAATCTTGTTTGGGGTGCAGTAAATGGTATAACCTTCGGGGCATCTGACCTTTTAGAGGTTGAGGAAAAAATAAATAGGGTTGCCATGACTGCTCTTAAAATGGATGGTACAAAACAAGAGCCTGAGAAAATCCATAAGCTTGCTAGGAGCGCTGGAGATATAGTAGGAAGCATCATGATGTATCAGAAACTTGTACCCTCTGTCGTAGCTAAGCTTGGTGGTACTGCAAGAATTGCTGCTAATGCTTCTAAATTTGAAAAGGCTTTAGGATTAGGAAGTCTTTTCGCTGCTGGTAGGACTGTTGAAGAGGTCAGTAAAAGAGCTAGTGGAAATGATTCCTACAAAGGTGCTATTGGAGTTATGGAGAGCTTTATGGCTGGGGTTTTAACTTCAGCAGCTTTTCAAACTATTGGGGCGGGGTTAAGAGGTGCCAAGACTGGATTGACTAAGTTAGCTGAATTGTATCAAGAAAGACACCTAGCAGGGTTAATGGGTATTCGTAGAGGGGATATGAAACTCATGAAACCTGATAGCCTAAGCGCTCTTATTGACAAGACTAGAGCAGCAGGTAAGTTTAATGATATCGACAACTCCATAGCTTTAAGAACTTTTAATAAATATGAAAAAATTGCAAGGGATAAAACTACAAGAGTTATAACCGGAGAAACTCCTTTCGATGGTCAGGCTCTTTCTGAGTTGTTTCAAATTCCAAATATAAAATACAGTAAATCTTTAAGTGCAGTTAAGCTTCGAGATGCTTTAAAGAAAACTAATAAGGTACAAGGTGATTTTACCAAAGATCAATTAAGGGTAATTGAGAAAGTATTCTCTGGAGATAAGGCTCTTACAGCTACTGAAGTCAGTAGGAATGCTGAAATTATTCTAGATACTTTTAAGTATATGCGAGCTTCTAAAGTTGGTGAGGTTAGTAGGCTTTATGATGTTCTCGTTAATCCTAAGAATAAAGTGAAGGAGAATGTATCACATCTTGCGAAGTTCTTATTGCATAAACCTGGGTTTAGTGCTGCGGATAGAAAAGAACTTATGAAGTTATCAAACGGAGAGGGTGGCCTTTCTTCAGTACTTGCTTATGGAGAAAAATACTTTAAGAATAAAGCAATCCAAAACTTTGAAAATACTGTTAATAAAGCTTATAAGAAATTAGACTTGGGGAAGATACCTGATGATGCTGTTAAAGCTTTTGGTGATATCTTTAATAAAGTTACTGCAGAAAGCACAGCAGTAAAAAACAAAATACAGAAGATTTTAAACTCTTCTAAGCTTCCAGAAAATCCATTTGTAAAAGCTTTTGGGGATAATTTAAAGTCAGAGATTAACAGCATAAGGAATCTTTCTCGAGCAGATATAAAAAGACTTACTCAAGATTTGGATTTCTGGTACAAAGCAACTGCTAGAGAGATTAAAACCTTTGAAAGTAAAGAAGTCCTGTTGAGTAATAAAATTGCAGGTAAGCTAACTCAAGCAATCAAAAACCTTTATAAGTCTGAACTTCCTGAGGATAAAATCACTAAAACACTTAGCCTAAAGGATAAGATTTTGAGCATCAGCTCAAGTAAACTCGAAACAGACATCACAGTTATGCAAAAAATGTTTGGTTATAATAGTAGAGAAGCTATGGATCTTTATAGGTATAAACTTCAATCCAAAAATGCTTCTCTTAGGGTTACAAACCATGCTAATACTGTATTGGGAAAACTTCAACAAAAACTAAAAATAACTCCGAAAGAATTAAGACAAACCTACACACTTAAGGGGGATGTGGAGGTTAAAGCTAATACGAATGAAATAATGCAGCTTTATCTTTTAACAAAGGATACCAAAACAAGAGAAGCTTTTCTTAAGAAGAGTACTCTTGATGTTGAAGGTGCACTTGGTTTTGAGGTTCGTGGAAAACAAATACAGCTTACTATATCTCAGATTAACAAAGCTTATAGTAATCTATCCCCCAGGATGCAAATCTTTGCAGAAGAATTATTCAGAGATATAAACAAAGCTGGGAGAAAAGTGTATAGTAATTTTACCCAGAAAAACTTTGGAAAGACCTATCCTCTTAGTGAGAGTTTCTTTCCCAGACATTCAGCAAAGGGGATAAGAGATTTTTCCAACGTAGAATTAGAAGCTCTTGAAGCTGTGATTCCTGGAAGTAAATCAATAGATACTATAAAATTGGTTAATTCTCAAATGATGGCTGACTACTTTAAGTATTTCAAAAAGAGGGTTGATTCATCTTCAAGAGTTTTTAAAATAAATGGTTTGACAGATGCTTATAGGACTTACTATGGAAATCTTGGTAGCTTGGTAGGAAAACAAAAGCAATCAGAAGTTTTAATGCATATATTTAATAACGAACTTTTGGAAAACACTGTTATAAGAAGGCTTGGGGCTAAGGGAATGGAGAGGCTTCAATACCTTAAAGATGCTGTTTATGATTTTAGAGGTACAGTTAATATGATGTCTGATATCTCTAAAGCTTTACTAAAAGGTATTGACTATGCTAGAGGGATTCCGCTCTTTATGAATCTTAATAGTATTACCAATCAGAGTTTAAGTGGTGTTATGGCTCAAAATCTTCATGGTGCAAAAGCAGTTGCTAGAGCTGCAACTTATAGTAGTAAAAAGCAAGCACATATAGAAAAGCTTCTTAGAAAAGAATCTGCCCTGATTGAATCAAGGTTTTCTAAGTATACTAGGTTTGGTCAGAGAAGTCGACAGTTGTATGTAGGTGCTGATCATGTTGCAGCGATAGAAAGGATTGGTATGCAACCTATAAGCTATGTAGATGTACTCACCATTAGAAAGACATCTCTTATGCCTGCATGGGCAGAAGGTGAGCTTAAGGGGTTAAAGGGGAAAGAACTTGTTAAGTGGGCAGCTGAAAGAGCAAGTTACTCTATTGATATGACAGCACCTACTTCAGATGCTTGGTCTGTATCTGCAATGCAAAGGGCTATGAAAGAAAGCCCTATTGCAAAGGCTTTATTTATGTATACCTCACCAATATTTAAAATTTATAATTATGGGGAGATTGCTAAGGCGGGGATGGCTCAAGGTAGAATCACAAAAGGGGAGATGGCTTCGACATACTTTTTAACTCGAGTGGTTATGCCTCTTATGTATTACTATAAGGGGAAATACTTAAGTAAAGGGGTTACGGGTATAGCTCGAACTGTTGGGGGAAAAGAGGGTGGTTTTTATGAAGAGCGCGAACTAGATATGATTGATGATGTTTATGGTATCGTCAATTCTTCATTAAGTTCTAATCCGGTATTCTCAGTAGTCTTAAACTCTTTAGGTTACAAAATGTATCAAGCTGCACGAGGTAGGGGAACTCGAAAAGTTGAAGCTGTGAGTGTGGATAAAGATTTACTTAACAATGCAACTAATGCTTTTTTAGCTATCGGTAATGCAGTTATGGAATTCTTTAAGACCCCAGAAGCTGGAGAAACTCCTGACGAAAAAGAACGTAGACAGTTATATGCTTGGACAGATGCTATAACGAAGTCAATCAAAATAGGTGCACCTTATCCTGCTAGGGTTATAAAAGAAGCTATGCCGAGTCCAGAAAAATCAAAGTCTGCTTATTATCGAATGCTTGAAGATGCTGTTAAAATGAAAGATACTGGTAGAGCTCAATTTGCAATTTCAAGATTGGTAAAACTTGGAGAGTATGATTTTGTGGTTAAAAGAAATGTGAAAAAGAAACTCGATGGTAAGGTAAAATATAATTCAGATTACCTTGAAAACTTATTTAGATAGGGGGATAATCCCCAAATGAAAGGAACTTATTATGAAGATTAAACTTGAAGGTTTTGATTTCCTGAAGGATAGACTTATATCAGAAGGAAATGAATTAGTGGAAATGGGTGAGGAGATTAAGCTTAGTACAAAAACTGATGGGCCTTTCCCAACACCTATTTTAGAAGCTCTGGGGATTAAGGTTGATAACCTACCGGAGACTTATAGAATAGTTAAGTTTTTTAATTATGACTTCTCCCCCCAAACTATTGTCACAATCCCGATAGTTGGGATGATGCAAAGCGGGCTAGGCTTTCCTTTAGAGTCTGGTCTTGCTGCAAGGTTTATCGACAAAGAGCCCGACATCTTTAGTTCAGATACTTTGATTGAAGTTCTTAGAGAGATGCATTATGTAGGTTTCGTCTATGCTGCTTATAATACTGATAAGCTCTGTTCCTTCGGATTGGGTGCTGGGATGTATATCTACAATCTTTTGGAAAGCTTGGAAGGTAAACTCACATCGTTTATAAACTTAGAGGATAGACTCCTCGAGAGTTGGACTCTATCGGTAGTACTATCCAGATACCCTTTTCCCTTTAGAAAATCAGACTCCGAACTCTGTTTTAAAGTAACTCCTCAGGCTAAAAGACATCTACATCTTTTTAATACTGAGAAAAACAAATCAATGTTTTATACCTCTAATACTTTTCTAGGAATAGCTACAAGCTGGGCAACAACACTTCACGAAGCTGAAAATCGTGTTATGAGAACTTTGGATGGTTTAGACATCCATGCAAAGCAGTACAGAAAAGACCTTGCAGATTCAGTCCAATGGTATAAGATAAAAGATTATGTTACAACCTCGTAGTAAACATCTCTTCCGTTGGCATAACATTTAATTCTCCCGCTCTGGATTAAGGTTTCTAACAAATCAGTAAGACGTTTAGAGTCTACTCTGTTAGAAACCTTTCCCAGTATGGATTTCCTATCTGCTGTACGATCTTGTTTTATGGCGTTATAAATTGTATCCAGTAAAATACCTGTCTCATTAGCGGTTATAATATTCATAAGCATGGGTAGAAATCTCTCACTAAGTACAAGTAAATTTTTGGCTTGTTCTATATGGATTTTTTCAATAATCAAATCAGTATTTTCTGAAACGGAAAAAAGCATTGCAAGTTTTAGTAGATGTAATCCTCGTCTAGAAGCATATCCCGCAGTGGCGTTATCCCCATAGAGAGGACTATTATTATAAAAATCTATGTATTCTTTTTCATAAATCTTCCAAGCTTCAGGGGATAAAAGAACTTCCCCACGAAGACTTAAAAGGTCTTGCAAATATCTTATCAGTTCCGCCGAAATCTTTTTTTGCTCTGATGTGTATTGGGTTCTCGGAACTGGTGGTGGTGCTTTTGGGACATAGACAAAGTTGATTCTCGAAGTTAGCCCTCCCCCTATTGCGTCTATGGGGAGGGCTAGCTTTAACCAATCTATCGTAGTGCCACCAAGAAGGCCTAAACAGACATCGTTTAAAATTTCTAACCCTCTTTCTCGAGTACTGTAAACAAATTTCTTTTTACAATCATAGAATTGAATCAGGATACTACCTAAATCATCATAAGTTTTCTTATTTAGAAATGTTACTAACTCATCAGCAATTACAAAGCCTTCACTAGACTCACTCAGAAATTTATTTTCATCCGTCGTATTCACAATTTTTATGTCTCTGATGAGAGCAGATGGTGATGTCTTCTGAGGTAGAATGTTGGGTGAAGGTTCTACACTTAAAAGAAGCTTTTCCGCAACACCAATACTCGTACTTTTTCTACACTTGCCAGAGCCTGCTACGAGGATTATATACATGTTAGGGAATATTGTATACGTTCCCATGTCTATCCAAAGCCTCCTTCCGAGAATACAACTAAGACTAGCAAGACCACACCAAACAGCAAATAACCCTGGGATTTCTGTACCCTCATTCAATTTCGAATATTGTCGGAGAAAATTCATATAGTATATTCCTTCACGTTGTACCAATCTTGACCCACATTAACCTCTAGAGGTATAACAAGAGGGTCTGAAACGCCCTCAATTTGTATTGGAATCTCTGTAACTTCTTTTAAAAGCCTCGCAGCTTTATCCACCTCCTCATCATAAACCAGCAAAACTATTTCATCGTGAACTTGACAAATAATCTTTCCAGGCATACGTTTCTCAAACTCTACCATTGCCAAGTTTATAAGGTCTCCGATTAGGGATTGTGGTTTAAATGCTATTGCACTTCGATACGTTGTCTCATCCATTCTTCCAAAGAATATCCTCAATCTTCCTAGTGGTGTTCGAAGCATCCTAGTTGTGTTTACTTCTCTTTGAATATTCAAATGCCACATTGGGAGTTCCGGAAGGGCATTATAATAAGTAGTCATAGCTATCTTGGCTTCTCTTGGAGTAATCCCAGCTGTAACCGCAGCAGTATTATGACCCATTTTATAGTTTGTTCCATGAACTATGGGCTTAGCCAAACTTCTTTCCCCTTTGGAAATCTCACTCTCAGGCTTACCAAAAATAATACTGGCGTTCCATTTATGCACATCGAACTCAGGGTTCTGAAAGTTTTTAATCAGACTTGGAATCTTTGCGTACCAAGCAACAGCTCGGGCTTCTGCTTGGGATAAGTCAGACTTGATTATCTTCATCCCTGGAGGGGCTTTAAAAATACGGCGAAAATCTCCTCGAGGGATATTCTGAAGATTGCCACCTTGCCCGAACATATTTTTAGAGGATGAGATTCTTCCGGTCTTTGTTCCCGTAGCATTGAAAGATGTTTTTAATCTTCCGTTATCTAATTCCTGTTTTAGGTAGGTGGATACAAGTTTACTTGCTTTTCTATAATCCATTAAGGCTCTTAGAGTCATTCTATGTTCAGGGTACTTAGAATAAAGTTTCTCCAGAGCTGCTGAGTCTGTCGATGGCTGTTTTCCTTTTAAAACTGGTTTCATTTTTAAAACACCATAAAGATATTCCTTTAACTGTGTTGGACTGTTTAAGTTCAAAGTTTCAGGAAAAAACTTCTTATAGTCTAGCATTTGTTTTTCACACTCTTCGAGCATCTTATTTCGCTCTTCGATATCAACAGGAAGCCCCCTATGACTTACTTTAGTAAGTAATATCATTACTGGCTGAGCACGCTCATGATAAAAAGTATTCACCTTTAAATCAACCAGCTCTTTTTCTAACTTCTCCATTACCTCATAAGTCACAACACAGTCCATACAGTTATATGTCCAGAGGGAGATATCATTATGAAATTCATAATCTGAGTATCGGCTATGTCTTGTGTAGATAGAGCAGAGAAAATCTAAACTTTTTGGAAGCTCTGCGTAGCAGCAATGCTGAGCTACCATTGTATCCATGTAGAGATTTTCGACAGGTAGACCAAACTCAAACTCCAACATTGAGGCATCAAAAGGATAGTTTTGTGCGACAGATTTAAAATTCTTTGATGAAAAAATCTCTCTCAATTTAAAAAGTATTTGACGCTCTTCATCAATACTCCAATAAGAAGAGCAATCATCTTTCATGAAGGGAATACATAGAGCAGTTTCTCTTGATATCCCAAGCCCAAGACAACGGATTCTCCTTCCCCAAGTTTCAATATCGAAGGTGAACTTCTGAGGTAGTGTTTCTAAAAATGTCATAACCTGGGTGAAGTTTGGATGAATTATAAACTCAGTCTTTGGGGGGTCAAAGTCAGGGGTATTAGATTCATCCAAAGCTTTCTTAATATCTAAGTTAAGAATAGCCTTGTGCTCATACATTTTCATAATATCTCTGGGATGGTAGCTTGGAACAACTTTACCAAACTTCGTTTCAAGAATACTCCCACGCCATTTATCCAAACCCTTTTTACCCGTCAGGATATTGAGAGGCAATTCTCCCAAAGCCAGAATAACGTTAGGTTTTATTTGAGCCATTCTTGCTTCAAAATTTTCCAAGATACTTGGTGCCGGTTTTTTATTCTGGGTGTAAAAGGTGTAGATATTATCAAAGTAACATTCAAGATGGTTAGAGCCATTCATAGATATAAGGTCTTTAACCATCAACCCACTATAACCTTGAAAAGGTAAGCCCATTTTTTCCTCATTCTGAGTGGGGCAATCACCTATCACAGCAATTTTAAAATGCTTCATTCTAGCCAACCTCCTTGGCTAGTTCATCATCCGCTTTCTCTGAGTTGGAAATGAATGCTTTGGCGTTGTTATAGTTTTCTTTATCTAGTTCAAAGCCAATAGCTTTTCGATTTAGTTTATTCGCTGCAACTATTGTACTCCCTGAACCCGCAAAAGGATCAAGAACCACATCACCTGTGTTTGAACTCTGGAGTATAAAGTACTGAAGCAAATCAATAGGCTTTTGGAATACATGAACCTTATCACCTATTTTGGTAGTTTTGGACTGTACTAAACTCTTACAGGCTTTAACGAGCATTTTTTCTCTGGGTGGTTTATGTCCAAAGAGGCAAAGCTCATAACAAGGTGCATATGAGTATCCTCTAAAAGGTGCGGTTGTTCTTTGTTTATCCCATACAATAGGGTTTGGGTCTACAAGAAAGCCTACTTCTTCTAAGATTCTTCTGAGGAAATGATACTGGTCTATGCTGTGAAAGATGTAGAAATGTGCAGATGGTTTTAAAACTCTGAATAGCTCTGGTATAAGGTTACTCATAAGCTCTTCGGTTTTATCCAGGGTGGAGTTTTCTTCACCTTTAACCAACCCTTTGTAGTTTCCAGATGACCCTTTATTTATTGCTTCCAAACCATAAGGTATGTCGGTGAGAAGCAATCCTATCGAATCATTCTCCACGGTTTTTATAAGTGTTAGAGAATCCCCCAATAATAACTTATAATTAGTGTCTACATTTTCCTGAACCCTCTCAGCCTTCTCAGCATCCAGAATCATCTTCGCCTTACGCATAGCTATGGTAAGTGGCAGACCTTCAAGCTTCTCCTTAAGCTGTGGTTTGTCTCGAAGAAGCTTAGCAAACTTTATTTGTTTTGATAAGTGTGACCTATCAATATCTAAAAGCTCAGCAGTTTTCTGTGTAGTCCACCCCTCACCTTTTGAATCTCCCTGCATTTTTTCCCCGTGTATCTTCCTCTTAAGCTCATCAATTTGACGATAGAGTTCAATCTGTTCCTGCCATGTAAGATTCTCTCTGGCTATGTTTTCCTCAAGCTCAATCTCTTTCTGTTGCAACTCCGTAAGGTCTTCCCGAAGGTTTACGGTAATTTTTTCAAGCCCCAAAAGACAACTAGCTCTATAACGACGTTCCCCCGCAATAAGCCTATACTTCCCGTCTTCTCTCGGTGCAACAACAGGTGGGTGAAGTATTCCATGCTTCTTTATGGATTCCATAAGCTCTGGTAGACCTTTGAAAATCTTTCGACCTCGGTCTTTTTCAACTACAATTTGTGATAAATGAAGTTCCATATATAATCCCTTAAAAAGAAAGCTTCACCTGAGAGTGTTCCCAGGTGAAGCGCGTTCCTATTGCTTAGCACAAAAACGATTTGATTTCAGATGATTTCTTATCTTCACCTGTTATATCATCTTTGTAGTTTCTCTCGACGATTACAGCTTTGCAGATTTTTCCCAGAAGCTCTTCAGTGTTGATACCTTCAGGCCCAGGAACACAACCACATGCTACGAGGAATTTCTTGACCTTAATAAGACCGATTTCATTCCCGAGATAGAACCACTCTTTCATCTTCCTACCTGCAAATTCCCCATCAGCTACTTTGAAATCTACTACGAGATTCTGTGATGAGCCACTTTTAGTGGGTTGAATTTCACAAGAAGAAATCTCAAGATTATACTCACCAGCCTCGAGTGTTTTGAAATCATCCGGCACGTCATTGAAATTAACATTAATAAAAGCCATTTTAAATTTCCTTTCGTTTTCTAAAATAATATTTAATTACACTGAACTTTGCACTCCGCTGTTTAAAACTACTTCATAAGCACTCCTTTCATTTGGGGATAAAACCCTTATCAAGAATTTATATTTCATAATCCATCAGCCTCAGGAATTCTTTCAGCCCTCTATCCATATTGAAATAATTCTCAAAATTACTTCTAGTCCGGACGGTTGTGCCTCCCGAAGATTTATTTTCGAGAACATACTCAGTAGCACCCTTAGCGATTGGTCTGGTTCTTGCGTAGATTATCTCATCGAATTGGGAGTGCAGAATTGGGGGTAAGCTCTTACCAGCTATTGCAGGGCTTATACTAATAGTACCAACATTATCTTGGTCGATTTGTTGATGAGCCAACACTATCACCGCAATAGGTAGGGCTTTTAAGTTGATAAGAATCTCCTTAAAAACTATATCCCTAATACCCCAATGCTGTAACTGAGGTTGCTTTCCTAGCATATTATTAGCAGCGAGGATGCTTCTCATTGCATACTCACTCATAGTCGTAAGACTATCTAGGACTAAAACTTTATGGGGATACTTACCAGATGCACATTGGTCAAAGACCGAACTGATATAACTCCTAGCCTTATTGAAAGCTAGTGCTCTTTTGGGGTCATCTTCTCCACAACTTATGGCACAATCCACAGCTAGCTTACGCTCAGATTTCCATTTATCCTCGTAGGTCAAAGCAGAGCGTAGACCACTATCTAAGTCGATTATCTGAACTGCCTTACCTCCGGTAGCTACAAATGTAGTTTTACCTGTTCCGAAGCTACCATACAACAGTATCTTAGGACCCTTTAGTTTTGTTGACATTAGAATTCTCCTTTTTGTTAAGTTCAATTTCAATCTGTTCAAAAGTTTCTTTTAACTCTTTAATCTTATTTATGTTTACAACATAATTTCTATACTGTGCACAAGGAATACACATAATCAACCCCGACCGAGTCATAAGTTTTAGGTGGTGGGATATGAGTGGCTGAGACTCTCCAAGCTCTTCCACAAGCATACTTACAATTAGATTTTTATGTAGGATTAACTTTTGTAATATTCTAATCCTTAGAGGATTACTGAGAATCTCAAACACTTCTACATCTTTCTCGAGCATGATTAGCCCTCCTGTTCTATTATAAATGGTTGGTAGTCATCTTTTGTATAGAAGTTGATCCCCTCAGTCCAATCACTCATAGAGCATAAATCCGCATAAGGACAGTTATACCCCGCGGAACCATAACCTGAGTATGAATTACATCCATTGAAATCTTGAGGGAAGTCTTCTGACTTCTCACAAAGCTCTATCAAAGCATAGACATACCTCACCCACTTTAAAAAGTCTTCATAACAATGGTGCATAAAGTTTATAGGGACTAGGGTACTGGACTCATTTGACTTCTGGGTTGGTATAACCTCTAGGAAAAAAGTATCAACTCTTTCCCCCGTGAGAGTTTCTAACGCCAGAGAATAAGCTATAATTTGAGGATTTCGTTGAAAAGCTTCAAAGTAAGTTACCCCCATTCGGGATGCCGTCTTATACTCTACCCCTACGACTTTGCCCGTATCTCGATGCTTACCAACACAGTCAATCCTTCCCACCAAGGGAACGTCTACCCCAACATCCAGACCAAAAGCAAGCTCATAACCAGACCTACAATCTTTAGTCTTAACCCTGGACTTAGGTGGTGCTTGGGGGATGTAGATACACTTACCTTCGGCGTGGGAATTTATAAAATTCAAAATAAGGTTTATAGCCTTACCTCGGTTTCTAACATCATCCCCAACCCTTCCTTCCCAGATGGAGTCAAAGGCTTTCAAAGCAGATTCTAAATCTCCTGAATATGCGTGAGGTAGAGCAAAATGCATGGCTTCACCGAACTTCATGGCAATACTTTCCACAGGTGTACTAAGCCTGCAGCCCTTCTCATAAAAATACTTCCTGGGACATCTTGAAAAACAAGCCAAAGAACTTGGTGACAAGTGCTTCAACTTATTATAATGTTCATACCCCTTCATTTTTCATCCTTTCAATCTCTAAAATTATTTTAATCTTTTGCAATGCTAGCTTAAGTATCAAGGGTGCTTGACTGTTAATCTTCTGAAGCTCTGCCAAAGATTTATTCTGCCAAAACTTTTCCCAAATCAAATACTTTTCCAACTCTGTTAATTCTGCAAGAGATATTGCTTGGTCTATAAAAGAATTTTCTGTTCTAGGTTCCTCATCTTCGGAGAAATTCTCAGTTTCAAGCTTATGATATAATTTTTTTCGTCTTTGCTCAGTTCGAATTTGGTCTATGCATCTGTTTCTAATCATAACCGTTGTAATATAGAAACCCTTCTCTAAAGATTCTAAAATCAATCCCGAAACAATATCTTCTAAAACTGCTCTCGGCCCGTAATAGAACTTACGAGCCACGCTTACCATATTGTCTATATCTTTTTGACTCCATTCTTTTGACATCCCAAATCTCCTTTAAACCCCGCTAGAGCTGCTAGCTGTTCAGGTGACATCATCTTCATAGCTTGGTCAATTAGGGAAAGTTTCTTCATAGTCTTTCCACCTTTTTTGGAAGAAGTCTTTTTTGTCTTCTTACCATAATAAGGTCTATTTTTAGCATCTAGTCTTTCTGACCTGAGGCGAAGAAAATAGTCACAATTCCTATCCTCTAACAACAATGATTCTGTAAGCATTTTCAATCCCTTTTAAAAAGGATGTTCCCCACAAGAATCCTTGCCTGTGGGGAACAACCCGATAGAGGAGAATTAGTTATCATTCTCGGATGCTTCGTCGTCATCCGATCCATTCTCGAAGCGAGCTTTAACCTCCGCCATCTTCGACTCGATGAGTGAGTTCATTGCCACTGGATCACCGGCGACTTGGGCAAACTCTTCTGGGGTAATCTCACTCATAGCGATAGACATCAGGCGCTTCGAACTTGGCTTGGCTGTTGCTTCAGCACGAACCTGATTCATTGCATTTGTTCTGACCTGGGCGTTAATAAGGGCTAAGACCTTCTCCTCACCTACATCGGTAAGGGCTTCCTGAATAGCCTCATAAATCGGGTATTCGGCTGTCCCAACAACTTTGCTCTGACTTTTTACTTCTGCTCTTTCTGTTTTCATACTGTGACCTTTCTTAAAATAAAAATTAGTAAAATGGGTTAAGTCATTTTTAAACGCTTTTTTGCATCGTTTATGAACTCTTCAATCTCTTCAAGAAAAAGAGGCGTTGGGTAGATATCAGATAAACTTTCTATGTAGTATACTATACGAGGGGTTGTGAAGTGACAGAATACCTTCACCACCAAAGTACCAGTGGTTCTATGTAACCTATATATCACTGCACTAGGAGTTATCTGAATTTTTGCTTTATCTAAGTTCATAACGCTACCTTTTTAAATTTTTTCTTTTGGGTTATACTAGTTCAATCGTTTGAGTTTTGATATAAACCCTTATCTATACCCCCATCTTGATTTGGGGATTCTGCCCAATTCTGGAAATACCCTGTGTTAGCAATGTAGTCATCCATAATATCCACAACTTTGGGTAAAACGGTAGCAGTTCCTATAGAGAGTGGGATATCATGCAACTCAGACCAAATTATTAAATAAAGAGTATCAGTTAATAGTGCTTCTAAGTATTCATCTTTAGATAATTCGAGCTTACAAATTCTTGATACTTCCATTTCATGTGCTATGTCAATACTATTAGTAAGCTCTTCAGTATCACCTAAACAAATTCGTAATGCTGTGGTTTCTGACTTACATAAATCCCTCAACTCATCCAAATGATTATCAATACAATCTTTGAATATTTCTAATTTAAGTTCTGGGATAAGTTTAAACACTTTTCTCTTATTTTCCGCAAGTATTTTTATAGCTTCAACCTCAGGTGTAGGATTTTCTATATCATTAGCTAAAGCATTTAGTATAGAAAATATTTTGCTTGAAACATTCATTTCGATTCTCCTCTAAATAAAATCTAAATTAACCTCTTCGGGTTCTAACCCTAACAATTTCTTATCTTCTGTTTCTACTTCCTCAGCTTTAACTTCAACTTCGGATTTAACTTCAGGTTCAATTTTAATACCTAGCTTTTCATACGTACTATCTCTAAGCTGTATAGCTTCTTCTAAAGTTTTTGTGTATCCAACATGAACATTTTTTCCACCATACCAAATCATGACTTGATATTTATTAAGCTTCTTGTGAAAATAAATCCTTTTAGGTTTTGTTTCCATACATACCTCACGTAAAATTAGGGGACATTACAATCCACTCACCTTTATCATTCTTTTCAAATATCGTGGCGTTGCCTCTAGTTGCGTTAGTTGATATTCTTATTCTTGACTGTGGTTCAGCCTCTTTTACAAAATCCAAAACTTGGAGAGAATCGAGAATAACTTCTGCTGAACACCAAGCATTGATATATAAATCCAAGATAGTTATCAAAATCAAACCCTTTCCAATCTATTAGCTTGTAAAACTAAACCCCAGGGTGGGAGTTGAACCCACCATAACCTAGCCGTGCTGGGGTGAGCGGAGGTTTAACAATCATAAACCAATTTCAAACCTTTGAATAGCTTCTTGAAAGCCCTACCACAGTTGTATTTATTTGTGTATAGGGGAGATTCAGCTAACACTTGTCCCCTCTTATTAAACAGCGTCCATCTATAAAGACGTTCATACATACCTTCAGATAAAACTACTCCATACATTTCAATTCTCCTTAATAGAATTCTTCCAGTTTTCTACAGCTCCATCACACTCACCGAGAGCCAGCTTCATCTCATACGCTGTAACTTCTTCCCCTCTTTTAATCTTCTCAGCAAGCTCTTTAAGCTCAACTCCAACCATCACTGATTTAGAAATAAGGTCTATTAACAGCATTGCACTTTGTATATTCATCATCTACCTCTCAATTCTATTTCCATTAACTCTCGATTTACTTTTGTCATTTCAGATTGAACTTGTGATGTGTCCTCTTTCAAAGTAAGTTTGCTGTGCCATAGGTGTAGAATATCTTGACCTCTTTCAATAAGTTGGTCAGATAGTTCAATATCTTTATCTGAAAGTTTTCCATTCTCATTCAGCAATGTCAATGATTCAACCGTAGCTGTGAAAATCCTACTCGAAGCAACGAACTCTGCTCGAGGGTTGGTTCGGATAATATCGCACCCAGATATTAGGATGATTAAGGATAAAATTCCTCGTCTCATTTAATCTCCTTTCTGGCTTTCAGCCTACCCCAAAAAGCAATTACACCACTGATTGTGACCATGATGTTCATTATAAGTTCTGTAAGCTCACCTTCAAAAACACTCCAATCCGTACCACTCATCGCGGACATAACTCCGAGAATCATCACCACAATCGAAGCCCATACAGTTTTACTTTCCCATGGTTTTTTCGTTCCGTTCATTTTAATCCTTTCCGATAATAGTTTCAATTTTTTTCAACATGTGTTCCATACAAGTTGAGGTATCTTTAAGAGTAATTGTGGTTTCAATATACCCTTTAAGATAATGTAACAAAAGTCTGGCTTCACAAGATGCACACTTCATCCTCAACGCATTATTAATCTTTTCTAAATGTTCATCAGTCATCTATAACACTCCTACAAGTTTCACATTTTCTATGCTGGGGTTTATTCTTGTTTGTGAAAAGCTTATAACACTCTATACAAACAAACTCCCCGCTTTTTGCAAACCCTCGAGCCACACAAAAGTCTCCGACATCTGCTGGGATTCGATTCGGATGTAATCCGTATGACCTTATAATGGATTCGTTTTGTTGAACCCTCATCTGGGTTGGTCTAATGTCTCTTACATAATCAGGGGCATAGCGACTCTCAGGAATAATAGTGTCGTGTTTTACTTTGAATCCAACCAACCTCCCGTTTATTTCAAACATTTTTGATTTTCCTCAAGAAGCTCAAAATATTTGTTCGATTTTAAGAAGTCTACTGATTCGGTCGTCCAAATTTCTGGGGTATCCTCTTCAGCACGAAAAGCTACGATGGTTCTTGGAGTCATGGTGCAATCACTATCATCAGTAGGTACATCTATTATGGCCATTACTGAGGGAAATCCTTCTGAAGATTCTCTAACTACAAAATCTCCTCCAGGAAAAGTTTTCTTAAGCTGGGCTTTAAATGCTGTGGTTTCTATTTTAGATAGGGTTTCATAAGATGGGAATCCAATTGTACTA
>Ga0172377_10003349_pt1 | contig 16447 bp, 8 predicted proteins | sample Pumphouse3metaG_FD_119749 | JGI IMG/M metagenome (GOLD analysis project Ga0172377, IMG submission 119749) | Leachate microbial communities from a municipal landfill in Southern Ontario, Canada - Pumphouse #3 metaG | ecosystem: Engineered > Solid waste > Landfill > Unclassified | place: Canada...
ACTAAAAAGATAAAACGATCAGAAATTGAAAAGCAATTGAAATTGATGAAAGATTTTATCCCAATAATTTTGAACTATTAATACATTATATATAGGAGCATTCGTGGCAAGGATTTCACAAGAAACTATTACAAATATTAAAAATAAGGTTTATTTATCAGACTATATCTCTCGTTATGCTAAAGTAACTCACAGAAATGGTTCTGATTATGTTTGTTGTTGTCCTTTTCATAAAGAAGATACTCCAAGTATGTACATTCATGATGATAAGCAATATTTCCATTGTTTTGGATGTGGAGTAGGTGGAGACATATTTAAATTTGTCTCACTGATGGATAATTTAAGCTACATAGAAGCAATAAGAAAAATTGCTGAAGACGTTGGAGTCCCTCTTGGAATGGAAAGTGATGCTGATAGAGCACGTGGAGTTCTGTCTTCAGAATTATACTCTCTTTATGATAGATCTAGAAAGTTCATGACAGCATACCTTTTAAAATCTCCTGGAGCTCAGGGAGCAAGAGATTATCTTGCTGAAAGAAAAGTTTCATTGCAGATGGTAGAGAAATTCTCACTTGGTTATTTACCTCCTCAAGGTGATTATTTCTACAAAAGAATTAAAAAAAGTGGTGATTACAGCGAACAGCTCCTTCATGACAGTGGTCTGTTTTTTACAAGTTCAAGGGATGGTTCTACCAATCTTGGTTCTTTATTTTCCAATCGTCTTGTCTTCCCTGTTAGAACATGGGATAACAAAACTGTAGCATTTTCTGGAAGAGACCTAAGTGGATTTTCAAAGGCTAAATATAGAAATTCGCCAGAAACTGTAATTTACTCAAAAAAAAGAAATCTATTTGGAATTTATGAATCATTAGAAACTTTAAAACAGACGAAAAGTGCTGTAATATGTGAAGGTAATTTTGATGTAGTTGCACTTCATCAAGCAGGTGTTACCAATGCACTTGCATCCCTTGGAACAGCCTTTACAAAAGAACAGGTAAAATTGCTATCAAGATATTGTGAAAAAGTATCTGTTCTATTCGATAATGATGGTGCTGGAGTGAAGGCAACAATCAAGGCATTGATTCTCCTTCAGCAGTATGGAATTCAGAATTATGTCATAGATCTTGTACAATTTAATGATCCATCTGAGCTTTTGATGCAAAAAGGCGAGGAAGAGCTAAAAAAAGAAACTTCAAATGAAATTTCGGGATTTGATTATCTTGTAAATTATGCAACTTCATTATATGATATACAAAGCCCAAAGGGTAAAGATGAAATTTTCTCTTTTCTTACACCTTATTTAGATGCCACACAATCTGAAATAGAAAAAGATTCATTGCTCCAGAGAATATCAGAAATATTGAGAGTTGGAACAAAAAGTGTTGTAACACAGTATTACAAAGACTACAATCCATCTTCCAATGTAATTGATGACTCTGTACAAAAAGAATTGAGTATATTACCTCTTACACAAAAGAGATTGAATATAGATTTAACGTTATTATTGTTGATAGTTAACAATCGGGAGTTATACCCAGCCTTAAGAGGCCAAGTATCAATTGAAGAACTAGAAGACGAGGAGGCTATTTCTTTATATAATATATTAGAGGATTATTCCAGATCTCATGATGATATATGCGGAGATGATTATTTCTTACTTTTGATTCATAATCCACAACTGGTGGCAGATGTTTCTTCCTCATATTTGATGGAAGATTTTAAACAAGGAAACTGCCAAGAAATGATAGATGAATTGGTTACAAGAATTAGAATAAGAACTTTGGAAAAAGAAAAAGAAAAATGTGAGAAACTTTTTAGGTTGACGTTGACTTCAGGTGATGAAGAGAACATTGAACAACTTATGAAAGAGAAAATGGATTTAGACAAAAACGTCGCTTCATTGAGAGCGAGTCTCAGTGAAAGTAATTAGTTATAAGGATATGCAAAGAATGCCCAACAAAGAACTTCTATCAGAAAATTTACTTTTTAAAAAAGCTAGCGATGAAGATGGAGCTAATAAAAAGAAAGTAAAAGTAATTGCTAAAATAGCACCATCTAAAAAAATCAAAATAAAAGCTAAGGCTAAACTTAAAGTAAAAGTCATCAAGCCTCAAAAAGAAGAAATTGATGATGAAAACGAAGATATTGATTTAGAGAGCGTAGTTGAAACAAAAACCAATGAGGTTCTTGTTGATATTCTCGGTGATATTGAAGAAGATCCCAATGAAGAAGACATCATTGCTGGTGAAGTCGATGAGTCTGATGATGCCTTGATTGATGATGATGTTGATGAAAGTGAAGATGATGATATCTTAAGTGTATTGGAAGAACCTAAAGGTAAAACTTTAAAAACAATACCTGATGAAGATGAAGACAGTGATGATGACGATGACGACGACGATGATGACGACGATGACGATTCAGATGATGAGGAAATAGAAATAGACTCATCACTCAGAATGGAATTTTCTGGAGAAGAAGAAACTGTTGGTTCATCTGAGAAAGTTATTGATATCAATTCATTTGATCATACACAAGTTAAAGAAGAAAAAAAATCTGCTGGAGTATTAACAAATACAAAAGGTGATGTAGATGATCCAATCCGTCTTTATTTAAGAGAAATCGGAAGAGAGAATTTGTTGTCAGCTGAAGAAGAAGTTATTCTTTCAAAACAGATGGAAGAAGGTAACAAAATAATCGGTGAGGTCATTAGAGATAGTGGCATATTGATTTCTTTCTTTATTGATATCTTGAAAAAGCTTGAAACTAAAGTTGATGAATCTGAAATGGAATTCTCTCAGAAAGAATTGAAAGATTTGCTCAGTGAGCAGAAAAGATATAATCAATACTACAGAGAGCAATTAGCTCCTATAAAGTCAAATTTAAAAAATTATAATGAACATAAAACCAAGCTTATAAAAGCTGGTTCAGACTTCATGACTGATAAACCTTTGGCTAAAGAGAGAAAGGTATTGTTGAATCAATTGGACAAAGTTGATCTACAGCCTGAAGAGCTTACAGCATTTACTGACAGATATGTAACAGCAGAGCACACCATAACAAGTGAGATGGAGTCTCTACAATCTTTAGAAAACAAACTGCACATTGTATCTACAAAAGATCTAAGACAGTTAGGAAGAGATTTGGCTACAAGATCTAAATCAGCAAGTATTGAAAAGAAGTTAAATATGAATTCTTATGAAATCAAAGATTTAATTTCTACTTATCAGCAAACAGAAAAGACTTTAAAAGAAATAGAGTACACATTTGAAGCAACAAGAATTGAAATACTTTCAAAGGCTGTTGAAATAAAACGTGGACAAAAAATGATGAAGACAGCGAAGGATCGTTTGATTCGTGCCAACCTTCGTCTTGTTGTATCAATTGCAAAGAAATATACAAATAGAGGTTTGCATTTCTTTGATTTGGTTCAAGAAGGTAATATTGGTTTGATTAAAGCTGTTGAGAAGTTTGAATACAGAAAGGGCTATAAATTCAGTACTTATGCTACATGGTGGATCAGACAAGCTATAACAAGATCAATAAGTGACCAGGCTAGAACAATTCGTGTTCCTGTACATATGATTGAGCAGATAAACAAAGTTGTTAGAGAATCTAGATTACTTATGCAGACTTTGGGAAGAGACCCTACTGATAAAGAAATTGCTGATAGACTTGGTTGGGATGAGAAGAAGGTTAAAGCAGTTAAAAACGTTGCTAGAGAACCTATTTCTCTTGAGACTCCTGTTGGTGAGGAAGAAGATTCACTGTTATCTGATTTCATTGAAGATAAAGATGTTGAAAATCCTGCAACTCAAACAGCTTATAGTTTGTTACAGGAGCAACTTCAAGATGTTCTCCATACCTTACCTCCTAGAGAACAAGAAGTACTTAAGATGCGTTTTGGCCTCGATGGTGGATACTCTTTAACTTTGGAAGAAGTTGGTTTGTATTTTGGTGTAACAAGAGAAAGAATTAGACAGATCGAAGCAAAAGCCCTCAGAAGATTGAGACATCCAAAAAGAGCTAAACAGTTGAAAGATTTTATAAATTCATAAAAAATAGATTAATTCTACCTACTTAATTAATTTTTTGTAGGTAGGGTATATAATATTGGTAACAAATAATTAATATTTTAGTATTATTTCTTGTTATTTAAAAGTTTTTAGTATTATAATGCCAATGGTTTTAAACACAGGAAATAATATTAATAAATAATTAGATTGAACAAGAGTTAAATATATGATATGTTAATTTCTTGTTGTACCTAGTAGTTTTTATCTACAATTATATAGTAACAATAGTACTTAAATTAACGTTTTTGTGCTTAAAGATAACATAGTTTCAGGAGAAAGTGATGCAAAAAGAAGTATTCACAAAGTTAACCAAGCTTCAAGATAGCCTAAAGGCAAAATTCCAGGTTGAGGAAGAAATAAAGACATTACCTCAAGAATTAAAGCAAAAACAAGAGAAGCTTGAATTAATCAAATCAGAGTACAATGACTTGTACGTTAACGTTCAAACATTTGATAAAGATGCAAAGACTCTTCGTTTTGATTATGATAACGCTGTTATCGCTCATGAAAAACTTCAACAGAAGATGGAGTTGATTTCAACTCAAAGAGAATTTGAAGCTCTTGAAAAAGAGATAAGTGATTCTCAAATTCGTGAACAGAGTTTATTAAAACAGCTTCACGCAAAAGAAAAAATTCTTGTTGATTTAAAAGCTGAATTGGAAGCAAAAGAAGTTGAAATGAAATCTAATGAAGGTGAAGTTTCTGCAGAAGGTTCCAAGATTGAAGAGATCTTAGCTGTTAAAAAAACTCAATTAGAAACTTTAGAACACCAATGCAAACTAAGTATAACTGAAGATGGTATTTCTGAGGAATTATACAAAAAGTTCGCTATAATTGTTAAAAACAAAATTGGTACAGGTATTGTTCCAATTCATGATAATGTTTGTTGTGGTTGTCATACATTGTTACCAGCACAGTTTGTTAATGATGTAAGAGCAGAAAATGAAATTGAATTTTGCCCATACTGTTCAAGAGTACTCTTCTATGAAGACAAGGCTCTAGCAGATACAAGTTCTGTAACTATCGAAGAAGGTGGATTGACCAGCTTCACAGATGATGATGAATTTGATTTGGACGATATTTAATATAATTTGAATTTTAATTGAGGTAATCTAGATAATCGCGTGCAATCATGTGTTGTATGAGGAAAGTCCGGGCTCCACAGGACAAAGACGCCGGATAACGTCCGGAAGCAGTAATGCTATAGAAAGTGCAGCAGAAAATAAACCGCCAAGAAATTGGTAAGGGTGAAATGGTGAGGTAAGAGCTCACCGCATGGGTGGTAACATTCCATGGCATGGTAAACCTCGTCTGGAGCAAGTTCAAGCAGTAAGTGGGCTGTCCGCTCAATCTTACGGGTAGAATGCTAGAGAATAGCAGTAATGCTATTAGTAGATAGATGATTATCGTTATACAAAACTCGGCTTATTGATTACCTTTTTTTTATTATTATATAGGAGGCATCTAGTGAAAAACTTTTGGATTTTCATTATTTGCCTTTTTTGTTTTTCTATAACTTCATGTACGAAAATGACACTGAACAGTGCCCGAAATTCCTACTCTGAAAAAAACTATGAAGAATCTTTAAAATACTTGAGTCTTATTGATAAGAAAGATGAGTCGTACCAGACTTTTATTTTAAAAGGGGACAACTATTATCAACTGGGTGAGTATGGAAAAGCTCTGGAATCTTATGAAGTTGCCTCTCATTTGAATGATCAACTTATCATTGAGAATTTAATTGAACTTTATTTTCTTGATGGAGACATGAAGTCTTCTTTATCTATAATTGAAAAGATGGAAAATAGTAACTTAGAAATAAGTAAGAGTGATAGAAAAATAGAATACGTTGCTCTTTATAGATCAAATAAAAAAGCTGAGGCCAACAAGGTCCTTGATAATTATCTTGAAGATCTTGATGATTATGATGTCATCAAATTGAGAATCTTATCTTATGATTCAGCAAGTAATGTTGTAAGTACAATGCTATCTCAGATTTATGAAGAGAATAAAATTGATAAATTAGAAGAGCTTGTTGATCTGTGTTATAGTTACAGCTGCTTCAATTCAACCTATTTGACGCTTCTGAATAAAATTTATCAAGATGAAAAATTGACAGACTCATTTAGAATTAAATGTCTGTATTACATTTCAACAATTTTTAAAGACATCAATAATGAAAAGCAGTATCTTTATTATCAAAATCTATATAGCGTGATGATGGAAGGAAAGAATATTAAAATTCCTGCCAAAATATGGAAATAAGAGCTCAAAAAATATGAGCTCTTATCAATAAATCTATGTTATTTGTTTTTGGTGATATCAAAATCTACTTTCTGTCTTTCTTTAACTTCTTCCCAAACCTTGTCTAATTCTTTAACATTGGTTGGAGTGATTTCAATATCACGAGCATCACAGATATTTTTTAATTCTTTGAAACGATTTTGAAATTTATTGGTTGAGCGTCTTAGTGCAACTGCTGGATTTACTTTTAGAAATCTTGAATAATTGATGACTGCAAAAAGTAAGTCACCAAGTTCGTCTTCAACTTCATCCTGAGATCTAGAAATAGCTGTATCGGCTTCAATCAATTCATCTAGTTCTTCACAGATTTTATCAATGACATCCTGTTTGTAAATCCAATCAAATCCTGCTTTACTTGCAAGTTTTTGTGTTTCAAAAGCTTTTGCAATCTCAGGTAAAGATTGTGGAACCTTATCAAAAAAGTTCTCTTTATTTGGAGTTCTACCTTCAATCTCTGTTTTAACTTTATCCCAAATTTTTAGAACATCTTCGCTGTTCTCTGCTTTTGCATCAGATGTAAAAACATGTGGATGGCGTCGAACAATTTTCTCACATTCATCGTTTATTGTTTTAACAACATCAAATCCTGTTTCTTCATGAATGGTTGTGAGCATCAACAGATTGTTTATGATATCACCGAGCTCTTCACTCTGGTTTTCTTTATCTTTATTGTTAATTGCATCTATGTATTCATATGTTTCATCAATGAGGTAAATAGCAAAATTTTTTGCTGATTGTTTTTTATCCCATGGACATCCGTTTTCACTTCTGAGTAATTCTGTTATTCCTTTTAAGCGGTTCAAACCATCTATTAAGTTATCTTCTTTTTCTAATGTGTAATCAATCATAAAAATATAATAATAAGAATAGTAAAAAGTTAAAAGGGGATAAAGATAGCATTTAAAATGTTAATATTTCAAATGCTACCTTTTTTTGGAATCTGAAACTCTAAATGTCTAAAATATTTCTTACTTCTTCTAGCATTATAGCTGTGATTTCATCTATGGATTTGGTTCCATCAATTTTAACTAAGTTAACTCCCTCTGGAAGTGTTTCAAGAACTTTATTGTAATTGTCATTTACCTTTGTTAAAAAATCAAGTTTTTCAAATATCTCTTTTTTTTCTCCACGTTTGTCAATTCTAGAAACACATTCTTCAGTTGGTGTTTGAATATATATCAAAACTTGAGGATGTGGAAAATCAGCATTCAGTTCCACAACCTTATCAAAATCACAATTCACACCTTGATAAGCAAGAGATGAGTAAAAATATCTATCACTTATTACAATTTTATTATTATTTACTTGCTTAACAACGCCATCTTCAGTATTGAATAGATGATCATCTCTGTCAGCACTGTACAAACGAGCCAAAGCTAGATCAGTTGTCTTGAAATCACCTGCTAGAACGGTTCTAACAAGTTTTCCAATTGGACGTGATGTTGGTTCATTAGTCGTATAAACGCTCTTTCCTAGATTCTCTAATTCTATTTTTAGTTTTTTTAGTTGAGTGGTGGTTCCAGCTCCGTCTAACCCTTCAAGGACTATGAAATTGTTTAAAATATTATTCATATAGCCTACCTTTTAATTACTTTACCTAATATTGCTTTTTATTTATTTTTTTTACAAGATAATTAATGAAAAAATCTTTTATACGTACTATAATCTTATTATAAAATCTATAGGAGTTACCCGTGAAATATCATAATACAAAAACAACAGTGGTCACAATTTTTGTTGTCATGTTTTCGTTGTTCATTGTATCAGCTTTAGGTATTCTATATTTAAATGCAAAAACTCCAGTAGAAGCTGTATCAAATGCCCTTTTCCAGAACTTAGAGCTTCCATCAGATTATTCAGTTGAAATCACAGATATAAATCAATCATTTTTGAAGAATCAGAAAATTGATAACATTTCGATAAAAAAAGGTGATGACATCTTTATTTCAATGGATGACGTTGAATTGAACCAATCAATTATAGCATATGTAAAAATATTTTTTCATAGACAGAAAACCTTCTCTTTGCAAGTTGGGAATATGGATGTCAACTTCAATGAAAACTTCTCTGATCTTTCAAGCGGACTGACCGGTTTGAAGATAAAAGAAAATACTTTTTCAAATCAAAATAGCGAAATTGCTATAAATGATTCTGAAAAAGAAGATTTTGATTACAGTCAATTTAAGGCTGATATAAACAAAAATGGATCAGTTGATTTAAAGCCATACATTCCTTCAATTTTAAAGAACATGATGTTTGATGTTCAAATAAAACAAGGTTCATTAAATTATCTGATGAACAGTATAACAATCTCTTCAAAATTTAATGATTTAAAAATAAAGATCAATGATGAGACAAACCTTCAATCTATAACTGCTAATTTATCTGATATAGTATTTGAAACAGAATCTATTACTTTTTCATTGGATAAAGTTAACATGGATTTAAACAAGACAAACTTGAATGTTGATTGCTATGATATTGAGTTTTCTCAGATTCCTATAGTTTTTGATCTAGATGAGTTAGAACTATCATATTCTTTATTGAATATGGAAAGTGCTGTTCTAGATTATAAAAAACTATCAGGATTTTTCAATGATTATGTTTTGAGTATAGACGAAGGACAGACAAAGATTTTCTCAAATCTTAAAGACTACTCGATATATAACTCTCTACAAGATTTAAACCTGCACTCTGATGATTTGAATATTGATATGGACACACTTGGAGTAAATGCATCATATGTTGATGATAAGACCTCTATAGTCCTTACCAGTGGAAATAACAATTATGTAGCACTTGCAAATTCTTTAGAATTAAATTTTTCTGAATTAGATTTAAGTCTCTCTTCAGATTCAGGAGCCATTCCAACATCTTTACAACTATATGCACCCAATTTGAACATTGAGCAAGATAAGAATGAAGTGGGCTTCAATGAATTGAAGGCACAAGCATCAGCATCTTTTGATTCTTCTATTTACTACAATGAGAATGGCAAGATTGATATATCAAAGCTTACTTTGAATAATTTGAAAGATAGTTATAAGAAGCTTGATGTATCACTGTCGTCAGACACTTATGGTACAATAGATCCAATTGAAAGTAATTTTACAGGTAATGTGGATACCATATTCACTCTTGATAACTTTAACTATATCACCATAACTCTTGATTTAAATGATAACAAACTTACTAAGATAACTGATCCTCTAGATATAAGCCTTGCTTACCAAGGACCTCTGTCCTTCGATAATAATGATTTAAAGATGGTGGAGGGACAGGTAAATTTAGGAGATGGCTTGATAGCCAATATTGTTGCAAGCACACAGAAAGGCATCCTAGATGGCAATCTCGAAGCAAATATCGAACTCACGCAATTTAATGTACTTGGAATGAACTATTTTATTGATAGATACATACCAATTCTTGATAATTACATTAATGAGGATACATCTGTAGATGGTTCTTTAAACTTCAGTGGTAAATTATCTGATACAGCTTTTTTGAAATCCAATGGTGATTTAAATGCTTCAATTGTGGCAAATAACCTCATATTTGGTAAGACTCCTTTGAACATTGGATTCAATCTTGATTCAGATATAAAAGATTCATCGATAGATCTATCAAAATTGAGCATTGCTTCTTTTGGCTACAGACTGTTTGTTTCTGGAAATTATGACAATGATACCAAAATTCCAAATCTTTCATTTGATATTGCAAAAATTGATAACAGCAACAAGCTTGTTATTGCATCAATGTATCAAAATGAAGATGATAAAATGGCTTTCAATATATTGATTCCAAAAGTAGAATCATTTGATTTTACTGGTGTTTTAAATAATTTCAACTCAAACAATATAAATCTAAACACCAATTTAGCAATTGATGAGGATTCATATAGTCTGAATGTTGATATTGATTTAGACAATTATAATATTACAGTTGGGGATGAAGATAGCATTGACTTCAACATTCAGATTGGAAAAGCTATCAATGCTTCGCTTATTTTAAAAGATTTCTATATAAAATCACTTGATAATTCTATTATAAATGGAAATCTATCATTTGATTTAAATGATATAAACGATTGGAAGTTTGTAGCTAACCAGGTACTGCTGAAATACAATGAAGATAAAATCAACGTAGGATTCGATGCGCTGGTTGATAATAACCTGATTAGCATTGATAATTTGATTTACAAAAATAACTCAAATACCAAGAGCCAAACAAATAGCTACACTGGTAATCTTAAGTATCAAAAAATTGAAAAAACAGATGATATGAAATTCAATCCTTATACTTTGAATGTAAGTTTTGGTGATGGTAGAGACCAAAGTTTTGACGTTGTTGTTTCGAACAAAGGATTTGGCAGTGATCTTTATATAGATGTTGCAAATGTGAATTTTGCTCCACTTCTGCAGTTAGATGATAACTTGATTTTGAACTTCCGATTGATTGGTAATACAAACCATGACGACACAAATACATATCGCGGTTCTATGTCTCTGTACGATAAAACTGTTGCAACTTCTACTGAAGAAGTTGAGACAAAAGAGAGCAATCGAAATGCAAGTGATTTCTTGTTCAGAACTCTATCTCTACTACCATTTGTAGATGTTCAATCTCTAGAAAGCAGCGATGCAACTACAACTATTAATAATGTAGTTTCATCAACAAATTTCTCTTTTGAATCTAATATTGAAGTTGATGGACCTGTTTATAAATTATCATCCTTTGACATCAAGGCAGGTGATTTAAGTGTTGATAACTCAACTGTAAGTTTTGATACTCTCACAAAGCAATTGGACTTATATTCAACTATTTCGTACTTAAAACACGCAAAAAACACAAATCAAAATTCGACTGGAAATTTGGATTTTTCTCTGAATGTTGATAGCTTTATAAACAATATAATTCAGCTTTACAGAACCTCCCTGATTGATGAAGAAAATAAGTTAGATTGGACAGAAATTCTTAAAAAAGGAAGCTCTTTTATCAAAGAAAAGAAGATAAATTATTCTATTTTTGATGGTATATATGGATCCTTAAAACTTGATGATTTGTCGGTCTTAAAAGACACAAAAGTAATTGAAAAACTTTGGGAAGATACGCCTCTTGATAAGCTTCAATTTACGAATATTGATAGTGATTTTTCTGTTGAAAATGAAGTTGTTAAAATCGATGGAAAGAACTTAAATGGTGAAGTAAAACTGGCTTCAAAAAAGGCAAATATTTCCATAGATAAATCGTTTGGAATTGGAGTGGATGCTGATATAGACTACAGTGGAAGTGATGTAAATTTGATGCTATCAAATATATATTTACCTATAAATATAATATCAAGAATTCTTTATCTGAATACTATGAAATTCTATGATGGAAATATAACAGGAAACCTTCAAATTACTGATCTAAACGACAATCCAAAATATTATGGAATGCTTGAGTTGAATAAGATGAAAGGAAAAATTCTTTATCTTCAAGACCAGGAGGTATCCCTTTTCAATGCAGAAATTCTTGCATTTGGAAATGAGTTGATTGCTCGTGATGTTGATTTTTCAGTTTACAACAGTGATGATAATAAAACATCTCGTGGGACTTTAACTTTCTATTTAGATTTGATTCCAGGTTTGACAGTTGGATGGGGTGTTGATTTTCATACAGATGATTATGTTAAAGGAATTTTCCCTCTATTAAATCAAAAAGTCTGGTCTGAAGGTTATGCTAAAGATGGCCTCACTGTTACTCATAAGAACCAATGGACGTACATAAACGGCAATTTAGTCATCAAAGATGCATTTGTTAAAGGAAGTTTGGATTATCTTCCTCCTTGGATAACGACATCATCTAACTATACAGTAAACATAGATCTTCAGACAGAAGATAATGTTACAGTTTACTATCCAGATATTGATAATCCTCTGCTCAAAGCAACTCTTGAAAAAGACCAGAATGTAAACATTTATATAGATAAGAAACTTGATGAGATGTATGGTTCAGGATCTGTATCAATAGCTCAAGGTGAATTGTTTTACTTCCAGAAGAATTTCTTCATAAACAGTGGTAAGATCACACTTGGTAAGAACTCATTGACCAACAAGCTATCTTTGGCACTGTCTTTAAATGCAACTCTTAAGGAATTTGACAGTGAAGGAAACAGTGTAGATATTATCATGACTTTGAACAATTCTAGCCTGGATAATATCAGTCCTCAATTCACATCATCACCTATAAAAACCCAGAATGAAATTGTGTCTATTTTAGGTGAAAGTTTGACCGGTTCGACCTCAACAGAGAATGTTCAAGTCAGTGGTTTGGCAACTGCTGCAACAAGTGTATTTTCATCTCTTGGATACATAAATACTGGGGGCACAGGATCCTTAAATCAAGTCATTGCAAATACTCTAAATCTTGATATATTTAGTTTGAATTCTAATATAGTTGAGAACTTACTTTTAGACACAATAAACATAGATACTTCCAGTGATAGTTACTCTCCAATTGCTAAATATTTGAACAACACTTCAATCTACATGGGTAAGTATATTTCTAATGATTCCTATCTGCAGTTGATAATAAATTTATTGGCTGAAAGTGGGTCAAATTCAGAGAGTTTCCTTGCATCAGATTTGACTATCGATTTGGAACTGACATACGATATTGATACTCCGTTGGCCAAATTCTCTATATTTACAAATCCAACTGAGTTGTCAATAATTGATATTTTGGATACTATCGGGTTGAGTATAACGAAATCTTTTCAATTGCGTTAATATTAGAATAAATTAAAACTATTAGGAGTTTTTATGAAGAAAAAGTTACTTGCTGCAATGCTTTTGACCTTTGTTGCAACATTCAGTTTATTTGCTGCTGATACCACTTGGTATAATGGCTTAAAAATTTCAGGATATGAAAAAGAAGGTCTTCAAAATGTAAATTCAGATACTATTGACAATATTTTATTTCAATATAGAGGTAAGGCATATAGTGATGATTTATTCAATGAAATTCAGAGCAAACTTTATGCGGTTGATGGTATATCATATTTCTATTTGGAAGCAAAGAGAGAATCTGATACAAGTGATAAACTAATTCTAGATTTTACTTTCTTCGAAAAGCAAATGTTAAATAATGTTACTTTCACAGGTATCGATAAATTTGATAGTTCAACACTCTTAGAGGAGAGTGGCTTGAAACTCAGATCCTTCTATGAAGGAACTGAAATGGCTTTGGCTAAAGAAAAAATCCAATCTGCTTATGAAGACAAAGGATATGCAGATGTAGTGGTTGTGCCTACATTGAAAGAAAACAATGAAAATAATACAGTTTCAATTGATTTTGAAATTAAAGAAGGAAAGCAGGTAATTGTTAGTGAAATTGGTTTTGAAGGTAACAAAGCTTTCAATTCAGATGCACTGAAAAAACAGATTACGTCAAAAACTAAATCCTTCTTCAGTAATGGCTTTTATTCAGCACCTAATATTGCTAAAGATTTAAAAGCATTGAACTCTTTCTACAATACCAATGGATATATTGAAAATAAAATAACAGGTCCTACTGAAGAAATAATCAGTGAGACAGATACAAGGAAGAATATAAAACTTGTTTATCAAATTGAAGAAGGTAATGTTTGGAAGTTTGGTAAGTTAAATATATCAGGGAACACCGTATTCTCAACAGATGAAATCATGAACCAAGTTGAGCTAAAAGAAGGTGGCGTTTTTGACAGCACAAGTTGGCAGAATTCGGCAATGAAGATTTCTGATTTATATTACAATATGGGATACATCAATTTCTCTTTTGTTCCAAAACAAAATATTGATGAAGAAAATCATATAATATCTCTTGATTTGCAATTTACCGAAGGCGTGAGAGTTAAAATTGTGAAATTCATTTTCACAGGTCTTGATGATACAGACCCTCAGGTATTTAAAAGAGAAATGACGCTTAAAGAAGGTGATTACTTCAGTAAGGCTGCAATGCAAAAATCATTCCAGAACATTCAAAATACTGGATTGGTCACTGATGTTAATTTCAATGTTATTCCTTTAGAAGAAGGAGAGTGTAACATTCAGATTGATTTGGTCCAAGGAGGACAAAGAGATCTTTCCTTTGGAGCAACATTTGGCGGTACAGATGATGATGAATTCCCAGTTTCTGGACTTTTCTCTATAACAGAGAAAAACGTTGCTGGTACTGGTAATGATTTATCTTTCTCAACAACATTGTCTCCTACAACACAAAAAGCAACTATCTCATATACTGATGAATATTTTGGCGATATTCCATGGTCAAATAAATTCTCAATTACAGCAAAGAACGTAAGTTATGATGATATTCAAGAATTAGGAACAAGTGGAGATTTTTACGAAAATAAAGGTGAGAATGCATATCCAGCAGGGTACAACTCATATGCTGCTTATGAAGAAGCTGATGAAGCAGATCCAGATGATAGTTATTTGATGGATTATACTTTGACAACATTCTCAGCTGGTTACAGCACAGGATATACATTTAAATTTGATCCAGGAAATCTCACTGTTTCAACAGGTCTGACTTTCAGTTTGAATCATGCAGTCTTTGAAGATAATTCACTGCCTTTCAGTTATTTATTGTATGAATATGGACAAGGTTGGCAATGGTCCAATAAATACACTTTAGGTTTTGCATGGGATGGTAGAGATCTCAAGAGCAATACAACTCGAGGTTATTATATATCGCAAGATTTCACCTATGCAGGTGGTATTTTAGGTGGCCTATCTGATTATATAAAAACATCCACATCATTCAGTGCATATACACCAGTTTATTCTTGGTCAACAGAAGATGAAGAGAAAAAGAATATCATTGGCTCATATTCAACAAACTTCAGTTTGATGTTACCTCAATATTCCGAGGATGAAGATGGTAATTGGGGTTGGGAAGATGCTACTGATAATGCAACATCATCAGAGATGCTGTATATAGATGGTACAACAATAGCTCTCGGCCATGATGCAGTTTATAACCAAGCATTCCTGTTTGATAATAAGATATCTCTTGAATACTCAATTGTTAAGAATTTAGTTGCTTGGGATACCTTTATCAGTGCCACTGCAATAAGTGAGTACACTCCTTGGGATTCTGCTTTCTATATGGATTGGTACTTTGCTGCAGGAACAGGTTTGGAAATTAAAATACCTGGATTCCCAATTGGCCTTTATTTGGTTAAAGATGCAACTTACTTGAACAGTGAAGGTGAAGGATTTGTTTTTGATGATGACGCAAGTTTGTTCAACTTTACTGATGATAATAGTATCTGGAATGGTGTGAACTTGGTATTATCAATCTCCACTAGCTTGTTCTAGTTTATAAATGCAATCAAACAATATCTCCTGGTTTAAATATCAGGAGATATTGTTTTTTTATTTCTTTATATTTCTTTTTGTTTTTGCTATAGTGAGCACATGGCAAAAGAAACATTAACACCTATGATGGTTCAATATAATGAGATAAAAGCTCAGCACAAAGATAAGGTTCTATTCTTTAGACTTGGCGACTTTTATGAAATGTTTGATGAAGATGCAATTGAGATCTCTCGATTGTTAAATCTTACGTTAACTCACAGAGGCAAACAGCCTATGTGTGGAATTCCTTATCACGCATCTACAGCTTATATCAAGCGATTGCTGGAAGAAGGCAAGAAGATTGCAATTTGTGAGCAAACAGAGCTTCCAACAGATAAAACAAAACTTGCAACAAGAGAGGTCGTTCAAATAATCACACCTGCAACAGTTGTTGAGGATGATTTTCTGAACTCAAAAGAGAGCAGCTATCTCCTCTCAATTTCATACAGCAAGAAAGAGACCTACTGCTCATTCAGTGACATAACAACAGGAGAGTTCTCCTTGAAAGGCTTTGAAAATGATTCAAGCTTTCAAAAGCTCTCTGCTTTTCTTACCCAGATAAGAGCAAAAGAGATATTGGTCAATGAAGATGATTATTTTGTTCATCAGGATTATGCACAACTTCTAGATGATACAGGCGTTATGATTACCAAGCTTCCTTCCAAGGATTACAGCGTGAGA
>Ga0172377_10003350_pt1 | contig 16447 bp, 11 predicted proteins | sample Pumphouse3metaG_FD_119749 | JGI IMG/M metagenome (GOLD analysis project Ga0172377, IMG submission 119749) | Leachate microbial communities from a municipal landfill in Southern Ontario, Canada - Pumphouse #3 metaG | ecosystem: Engineered > Solid waste > Landfill > Unclassified | place: Canada...
CCCAATTGAGGCATTGGAGTTCAAAGCGCATAAACTAACTATCACTTATTTAATATCTTATGAACGGTTTGGACTTCAAGGCCGTGCATAATTACACGCCTGCTTTTGAAGTCCATGAGGCCTATTAAGTTCAATATCAGCAGGAACTTAATTGGCCTCATGAACTCCAATAGCATTGTTCCTATTTATTCATCAAAGCTGCCAAAGCCTCAAATCTACGGCGGAAGTCTTCTTCGTGTTCAGCTTCGGACGCATTGGGATTTAGGGTCATCTGCCAGTATTCGCAAGGTGCTTTCCCGCATTCTCCACAGTGGTCTATATCTTTTTGTTTTACACAATTATAAACCGGGCATACTTCAAGGTTGTAGAATGCCGCCCAAGGAATTTTACCCTCTGATTCTTTACACCCCTTGCATTCCTTTCCATAAGCCGGACAATATGAAGAACATATTACACCGCAAACATTCACTTTCATTTGAAAAATTCTCCTTACATCTTATATTATATATAACTTTCTCAATACCAGTTAATTATGAACATCGAATCGTGTTTTATGGTATGCTATCCATTCGCCATTGCCAATTTCCTAGCGCAGTTCCTGGAATATTCATCCTGCTTTTGGCACCCAATCCCAGAATATCTTGCATGGGATATATCATTCGAGAGCATGCGGATAAGTTTGCGATATCAATCAGTAAACGAGCTATATTAGAATTAGTTACTTCTCTATCGGGAAAAAAACGTCGGCAAAACTCAATCATATTCTCGCGGGATTCAGATTCCTGGGGAAGATTCTCCCACCAACCGCGGGTAGTGTTATTATCGTGTGTGCCGGTGTAAATTATGCGGTCAGCAGGGTAATTCTGCACATTTGGCACACTTTCTTCAAAACAGAATTGCAGTACTATCATTCCAGGTAATGCTAAAGAATCGCGAATTGCACATACATCGTGGTTTAGAATTCCAAGATCTTCTGCTACAAAGTGCTTAAGATCAAATTCTTGTTTTATTGTAGCAAAAAAAGGCTCGGGTAATGCTTTCTTCCATACGCCATGTATAGCGTTTTCGGGCAGAGTGCGATTGGGACATTGCACTTGCCAATAGTTTACATAACCGATGAAGTGATCCAATCGTAATAGGTCGAAATATTTAAGACTTAGTCGAATTCTTTGCATAAATAAGTCGAATTGATTCTCCTGCAATTTATCCCATAAGTAAATAGGGTTTCCCCAAAGCTGACCACCTTCTGCAAAAGCATCGGGGGGTACTCCGGCGACGCTTTTTCGCAAGCCGTTTTCATCGAGGTCAAAAAGATGTTGATTTGCCCATACTTCGGCACTTTCATAACTTAGATATAGCGGCAAATCTCCAAACAGCAATATTCCCTTTTGCTTGAGGTAGTTCTTAAGATCTTGCATTTGTTTATTAAAAACCATTTGCAAAGCAGCGGCATTTTGGACTTTTATCTCGTTTTTACATGCATTATACAATTCTTCGCTATATATGCGATGCTCAGGTGCCCATTTCTGCCACGACACATTCTTATATATATCTGTTAACCATATATAAGTAAGATATGGCTTTAGGTATATAGCCTCATTATCGATATATTCCAATATATTATGCTTTTCTAGATATCGAGGCATTGCCTTTGCGAAGATTAAATTCTTTTCTGTATATACACTCTGATAATCTACAATACTACTACGAGGTAAAGAGTACAATTCAGATTTACTTAACAAACCCTCCATGTATAGTAATTCTGGGCTTATCAGGTAAGGATTTGAAGCATAAGCAGAGATTGGATTATAGGGGGAATTACCAAATCCAGGATAGTTAAGGGGTAAGATTTGCCAGAATTTATGCCCTTCATTACACAGATAATCTGCAAAACGATACGCAGAATTTCCTAGATCGCCAATACCGTAATCTGTACACAAGCTTGAAATATGTAGTAAGATGCCACTTTGTTTCATCTAGTGTTCAAAACTTGAATAATGCATAGTTCTAGCTGCATATTTTTGTCTATGAGATTACTCTTAAGCAGAGAATCTGTTTCTAACAATATGCCAAAAATACATTCTAAGGCTTTTAAGTTATATTTTTTAGCAAACTCCAGATATTCTTTTCGTTGGCTATAAAAAATCTCCGGAATATGTTTTTGCATTATTTCAGCTTCGGAAATGTGTTTTTCACGAAGAAGTTGAATCTTGTAGAGATTACTGAAGAAGCGAAAAAGGCTAAAGAATATTTGTAAGGGCTCTACATCGGATTGAATCATAAGATTGACGCTTTCTAAAGCATTTTTTGATTGGCGGTTTCCTAAGGCTCTGAAGAAATCTATTTGTGTGCCAGCTCTACTGCTATTTAAGCTTGTTAGCAGATCCGCTTCAGTGATATTTTTTCTTTCGCCAATAAGAAGTAATACCTTGTTTAGTTCGTTGGAAGCATTATAATAATCCAGTTCTATTCTATTGGTAAACTCATTTATCGCTGCAGGCGTCATAGTACGCTGTTGCCGTTTGAGTTCAGTCATCAGCCAATTGCGAATTTCACCGGTAAATTTTGGTGGATCGCAGTTTACTTTCTGGCTAGCAGCTATAATTGTTTTCCATGCGTTATATTTAGCATCTGTTTTTTCGGATACTATTACCAGGCTCTGGATATCGGAAGGAGCGTCAAAATATGAGGCAATAATCTCTAACTCTCTTTTTAAGTATTTTTCTGCATTTTTTATTATGACAAGTTTTGCGCTTGAAAAGATTGTAAATGTATCCAGATACTCACTTAATTCACCGGCTTTTACCTCATCGGCATATACAATACTGGTATCTATTTGTTGTTTTTGTTTTAGCCGTGAGCTAATCTGATTGATTACAGAATCTATTAAATAAGCATCGCTACCTACAAGAAGATAGTTATCGCCCAGTTTTACCTTTGAAGCATCGAAGTTTAGAGCACTATTATCTTTGTTTTCCATCATCCAATAAGCAACAGGCTAATGGCAATAGCTCCCACAAGCCATACATAAAAAGCAAAATACTTTAAAGAACCGGATTGGATTAGCCTTATGAGAAAGGCTATAACCATATATCCGCTGATAAAAGCAGCAATAAATCCTGCTATATATATGTGTAATACTGAGGGATTCAAAGACCTTAATTGATTCATTTCTCCAATATTTGCCGCCATAATGGCGGGGATAGAAAGAAGAAAAGAAAAATGTGCAGCATCCTTGCGTTTTACACCACAAAATAATGAAGTAGATATTGTAGTGCCAGAGCGGCTAATGCCCGGTATTATTGCCAAACCTTGAGCCAAACCTATGAACACAGATTTTATAAAACCGGTGTTTGAAGAGGGGATAGACGAATTTTTTACGAAATCTGAGGCGAATATAATAAGTCCGGTAATTAGCAGCATAAACGCTACAAATATCGGGCTCTGATAGGCGGATTTGAGGAGATCTTTAAACACAAGGTAAAATACTCCGGTTGTGAAAGTTGCGATGATTAAATATGCTATTGTAGCACGGTTTTTGCGGTGAGTTTCTCCGTCTAAGCCAGATTTCCAAGAAAAAAGAGAAACAATAAGATCCCATATTTGTCTAATAAAAAAAACCAACACAGCCAATAAAGTGCCAAGGTGTAGAAATATTTCAAAACTGATATCACTACCTGCTTCTATACCTAAAAAGTGCTGCGCCAAAACCAGATGACCAGAAGAACTAACGGGGATAAACTCTGTAAGTCCTTGAATTATGCCCAAAAATACTGCTTGTAAAAAATTCATAATATCTCCGGTATGTTGCGTTCTCCAATTTCTGATAGGGGAATCAAACTAAACCCTGCTTTTTTTAACCGCTGTATAAAGGTTCTTAGATACTCTAGTTTATCCATACTATGGCAATGAGTTATGGCAATTACATGTTGTTGATGCCCAGACAATTCAATAATTCGATTCAATTTTGCCTCCATAGTAGATTGACTAATATTGGGGCTATCCAAAAAGATGTCATTTCGGAAAGCTTTTATATGTTTCTTTTGAGCAGTTTGATAGGCAACCGATACATTGGTAGTACGGCTATCTAAAAAGAGTTTATCATGCTTTTTTAATGTATTCATAACTGCTTGCATTACATCTACATCGCTTGTAGCCAGGCTGCCCATATGGTTATTAATACCAATACATCGGGGCATATCACTAATGAACTGGCTAAGAATTTTATCTATTCGATCTTCGCTATGCTGCACGAGAATAGCGTTTTTACCTGGATTAACTCTTGGGTATCCAATTGGTTCCATGGGCACGTGAATAATGGTGTTTCTTCCTTGTAATGAAGCTCTTTCCATTGTGCTAACGCTATTAGCCTCATTAGGAAATATTGCAAAGCATATTTCCTTATCTAGGCTAAAGAATCCATCAAGTAAGCTTCCACCTATCGCACCAAAGTCGTCCACTACAATGGTTATGGTTTGAGGATTTACTTTACTTTTATAAACTGACGTGTCGTAATACAGATTTAGCTCGTAGGTTTCGTTCAAGTTCTTATGCTTAAAAGAAATGGTTTGTTTGGTTCTACTATCGGATCCTTTTACAAAAGCTGCTCCGGCAAGTTCCATCTCACCTTTATAAATCATGTTTGCGTAAGTAAGATCCATCTTAGACCTGTCGATTGGAATCTGAAATCTTACCAGGGCATCCTTTTTACTGCGGCGCAAAGAGGATTCCGGCACGCCAAGTTTTAATGATGCATTTCTTACCACTAAGTCAAGCTCAGATTCGCCTTTTTTAGGAGTTTCCATTACTGATTTTTTTGTTGGGCTCTCTTTAACTGGAGCTGGTTGGTTATGTTTGCTTTGCTCTATTGTAGAAGAATCTTGCTTCTTGGTGGATGTTTTGGTAGTAGTAGCTTGATCATTGATCTTCGATTTAACTGGTTTTGTGGTTCGCTCTTTAATTTCTTGCACAACCATTTGTTCTAAAACTTTGGGCGCAGGAATAGGCTCTCGAATTAAACCCCACATAATCAGTACGGTTGCTATTCCTGCTAGTAAATATAAACCTAAACGGGGATTTCTTCTTTTATTTATTTTGGTCTTTCGTTTAGTAGAACGTGAAGCTTTAGCTCTAGCCTTGGGCATGTTGCACCTGCTTAAAACTAATGGGATTGATTCTTTCGCTTAGGGCATTACTAAGTAAAATTATGGGATAAAAGATCAAATTTGAGAGCATAAAGGCCGCAAAGAGCATAAATACATTATAAAATACACTTGCCATTCCAGTAACTGGCAAAAGCTCGATATTTAGCTTTAAGCCTGTAATTCCTTGCAAATAAACTAAAGTAGGGCTTAGAAATAGTACAATTACGATAAGGTACAAACGAACTGCTGCCAGCATAAGAATGGTTGCAATTCCTGTGAATTTTATTGCAGCCCAAGGGTATCGCGCAATCCATGCCAAACAGTAACGCTCACTTCTCTTTATATTGATACTAGCCTTTTGTAATGGTCTAATCCAAATGGTTTTTAGATAATGATACAAAATCAGAATAATGGTAAATGCTCTAAATACAAACCATATAGCTTCTTTAATAGGTAACTCAATGCCATAATAATAGGCTAGAAATTTGCTAAGAACATAAAACACCATAAGGATAATAATAGCAACAAATAAGGCATAATGAAGCCCAATAACCAACTCGAAAAAATATGAAAGCCTTTCCATTTGTAGTTTATGAGGACCTACAAATACACCTGTATAAATCTTGAGTACCATGAAACACACATAGGCAAATAGAACAGTGAAAAACACTAAGGGTAAAAAGTGAATTCTCATGCTTAACAAGGACGTAAAAGACCACACTAGGCCGCTACCAGATAACCAGTAGAATATCGTTCCGGGATACAAAAAAACCTGAATTCCATTGTATTCTGAACACATAGCCTTAAGCAAACAGCGTAAATAGTAGCGAAATGAATTCAAAAATTCCGCCTAAAACCGGTGGGAAATCCCGGCATGCAGTGTTACGCCCATACGAGGCAGGCTATCGAATAACACTATCTTAGAATTAAGCATGTTGGCCACTTGAATAAATACATTACTGTACTTGTCGAATTCGTAGTTCCCCTTTATACTTAAATCAAATACCTCTGACAAGGCTTTTTGATGATGATCTAGCGAAAAATAATGCTGATCCAAAGAAAGCTCTATTGTATATGGAAATGCTTTGTATCTAATTGCAGATTGTGCCTTTACAAGCGGTTCGTATGCTTTACGAATCCAGTTCTGTTGGCTACGGTATGACAGATTAATACTAAGCGATTGGTCATACTCAAATTTACCCTGCCCAAAACCGGCGTCGATGCCGGTAGAATTCAAGAAAACGTTTTCGTAATAAGCTACAGGTATATCCGTATTGAAACTATCTCTAAGAAGCATATCATCATAGCGAAATTGTGTGTGGTTCTGAATAGCAAAACTACGGATAAAAGACTTATTGTTGAGAGGCATAAAATCTTCCAGCCGAATACAGAGATTAATTGGTACCATGCTATGTAATGGTTTTGTATTATAGAATAGCCATCGATATTTTTCCAATCCTTCGGCATAGCTATTGATATTGATAATGGGATCGTTTGTAATACTAAACTGCTGATCGAAATCAGTTATATATCGCCAATTGAATCCCAAAGCAGGCATAAAGCGAAAGCAATCGTACATAAAATTCATGCTAATCTTATCGAAAAATTCAATTTCTGGAGCAGCATATATTTGCCAACTGCTTCGGCCTTCCACTGCATTAATTCTGCTCCCAATATCAATTTTATGAAAACTCAGCTCACTTTGGTGTCTAAAGCCTAAGCTGCTGTGTTCATTGGTTAAACCACGATTATCTTGATCTTTATATAAAGCAACAAATTCGTTGGACATTTTATTTATGTCAAAGTATTTTACGGGTATATGATCTTTATATACAAAAAATGATGCAGAACTAAAATCGCTTTCGATCCCACTTCCATCAGCATTATAATGCTTTATGTATAGAGCAAGATCTTCACCTGAATCTAATCTATAAGCTCCATATGCAAGAAAGTGATTGGAGAGAAGGTTCCCTTTGGGGGCTCGTAAAGACAATCCTAAACCTGCAAATGATAGATTCTTATTATTGGGCATAAACTTGTATTCGGAATCCAATCCCATACGACTATTGGCTGCGGCATATACATAATGTTGAAAAGGGTGTTTCACTTCCAACTCGGGATAAGGAATAGATGACGGGAGAGACTGGGGTACAAATGCTCGTAAACTATCTTGTGAAGAGCTTTCTTGGCTGTATGGCAAAGCTTTTTTATAAAGGAATATCTTTACTTGGCTCTCTCCGCTAACTTCTAGATCTGGCAAAACCTGGATCTGCGCCCAAAGCTTAGAAAACAATACTACTATCAGGATTATGATAAGCTTTTTCACTCTACCACCTCCTGCAAAAGTTCATCAAGTTCTGATAGGTGTTTTTCGGATAGCATTGGAGTATAATCCCAAAGCAATAGTTTCGCTTCTTCTTGGGCACCGGATTTGAGATAAGATAGCACCTCATAATAAGCAGCAAGATTTTGAATATCTTTGAAATCTGAAAACAGAAGTAGTATCTTCTGCAACTCATCTATGGCATCCAAGTATTGATCTTCGTTATGTAGAATTATCGCCTTTTGCAAAAAAGCTAAAGCATGATCGTGGGAATTTAGGCTTTCATTAATTATTGAATCTGCCAGTTCATTTGCATCGTTATAAGCTTGAGTGTATACTAGATAGTCCAAGAGTATCAGCCTGGCTGCAGGAATTTGCAATACAAAGCTTTCCCCTTCTGCCCAAATCTCTTCAAATTCCATGTAATTTGCAGCTACGGAAGCATTAAGAGCTTTATACCACAGTTCCGGACTGGGTTGAGCTTTGAACGCATCGCGGAATTTCATTATGGCATCGTCGTAGTTTTGCAGCAAAACATCCACGTCTGCCCATGCAACTAAAGCTTGAAGATCCAGTGTATCTGAATATAGCGTGCTTAAGAGCGAATCTGCCCGGTTATATTCGTTTAGGTGGATTAAGCTTTCAGCCATGAGAAGTTCTACATCATTACGTTTATACTCAGGAAAATCCTGCCGTAAGCCTTCAGCTTGTTCTAGAACACTGTCCCACTCATCCAATTCTACATATTGCTTGGTAAGCAAATAGCTTAGCTCAAAACGAATAAATTGGCTTTCGAAAGTATCGATCATAGCAGATACTTCATCGATGATACCAATTCTTTCTACTCTGCCTAAAGAAAGATCCAGTCCAGTAAATACTTCTCGCAGAAGAGCCTGATCTGTAGGGCCAAAACTTTTGGTATTACGAAATCTATTCAATATATTCAGATAATCTTGAATGGCTTGGTTAAAGTTACCCATATTGAAATAGCTGTTCGCTACATCGGCCAAGACTGGCAAAAAGTACTGCGAATTCGGATAGGTTTTCAAAAATTGGTCGAAGAGATCTAATGCCAAATGATAATCACCTGCCGAATAAGCAGATTTAGCACCCAAGTATAAGTAGGTATCTGCACTCTCCTCACCTTCATATAACTCCATATAAAGCGTTGTAGCTTCACTAAAGCGCTTTTGTTGATACAAACAAAGAGCTCTATAGCTTTTTGCTTCGCTAATTTTTAACGAGTCATCCGTGCCATTTTCAGCTTTCTGGAAACTCTGCAAAGCTGCATCATATTCTTTGCGAATAAAGTGGATATGCCCCTCTAAAATCAATGAATCGTAACTAGGCGCCAATCTTGCCAGCCAGGGTTCAACGTCATTGTAACGTCCCAGATAATAATAAGTTTGAGCAATGCGTAAAATTGCCTCTGAGTTTTCTGGCTCAGCTTTAACAATTTCCAAAAAAGCATCTAATGCCTGATGGTAATTCGCCATGAAGTAATCTATCTCTGCAAGATAAAACTCCGCAGAAGGAACATGAGTAGATGCCGGATATATATCTATTAGTTGGCGAAATGCCGCTGAAGCCAGGGGATAATCTTTCTTTTCGTGATACAAATATCCCAGATAATATAGGGCAGTATCTCTATCTTTCCCAGTGGGATAGAGATTAAGATAGCGATTGAAAGCATTTAGAGACATACTGGAATCGCGCGCTTTTAACCAAGACATTGCCACCATCAAATCGATATCTGCCATAATTAAACGATTATCGGTTTCAGCCCTCGCAGAAGCAAAATACTTCAGTGCCTCAGAATAATCCTTTTTCTGATATGCAAAAAAGCCCATTGTGAATAACTGCTCTGCTTTGAGAAGACTATTCGACTTATTATTAATAAATTCAGCAAGCTGAAGGGTCGCCGATGTGGGCTCAGATTTGAATAGGAGCTTAAGCCGCTCAAGATAGCTAAGCACTTTGATCTCAGCTCTGGCAGATGCTACCAACTCGGTTAATATAGAATCTGCTTCACTTATCTGCTTATTCTGTATCGATATAATTGCTTTATAATAAAGAAAATCTTCATGTTCATTATTGCTAGAAACCAAAATGTTTTGAGCCTTGATGAAGTTCTGTACCGAAATTTCCTTGCGTATGCGTAAAAGCTCTATGTTTGGTTCATTCCATAACTCAGGAATACCCGCCAAATGTTCATCAAAATCCATAAAACGGTTATTATCCAATAGATACTTGGCCCAAATAGTATGACTAGCAGAATATACGTGGCTTTGGGGATTTACTCCCTCTAATAATTGTTCTGCCTCAGTTTCTTTGCCAAGCTTAACCAGAACTTCAAAATATTCATATTCTATATCTGGATCAGGGTTTAGCTTTAAAGCATTTTGATAGGCTTGCATGGCACTATAGTACTGACCTAATTCTTTGTATAGTTTACCCTTGTAAAGATTTGCTTGGGCCAAGAGAAAACTATCTTTTGTTTCCGATTCTAAAACTTGGAGCTGATTCATCGCATCTGTAAAGCTTTGCATCCCTATCAAGTTAAGAGCCCTATAAAGATACACATTGTGTCTTAAGTGCAAATCTATATCTTCTTTTAGAAGGTCATCATAAATCCTTAAAGCTGCTATGAAATCTTCTTCTTCATATTGAAGATTAGCACTAATAAAGCGCAAATGGTTTCTATAGATACTTTGAGGGTATCTTGCCTGAAAGGAATTGATTTCATTGATTAGCCTGCCACTTTCACCTCGATCGTATAATTCTATTATGTATTGATATGCATATCGTTCTATATTGTTGGGTGATGAGGTCTGCGCAATTAATTTGTGGGTAAATGAAAAACCCAGAATTAAGAATAGCACAAGCGCTTTATATTTTGGCATGAAATTTCTCCATTTATGTTGTTTGTGTCAGTTGATCAAATTGTAATCATCCTGTCAATGGCTTTATTTGAATGCCTCCTCTGCACTGAAATCTCGCTGAGGATCAAAGCTCTTCAATACCTGCATATCATCTTCATTTATACTATCTAAGCACATTCTGCCTATCAGTTCACCCATGCCAGGGCCAAGCATGAATCCCTGTCCACACATTCCAACTGCATGTATCAAGTTTTGTGCATTAACACTTCTACCCACAATAGGAAAGCCATCTGGAGTCATAGGGTACTGACCACGCCATGTACGTCTTACTTTAAGATTTCTTAACCGAGGATAGATTTCAAGCATTCGCTTACTACACATGGGCAAGAACTCTGAAGTTGAGCGATTATCTATCCCTAAAATTGGTGGATCTGGAGTAATACAGAACACAACTTGACCTTCATTATTCTGATAGAAATAGAAATTTGCACTGCCGGGAGCTTTACGCATATCTATCACCATGGGTTCAAAGAATCGTGCCACCGGTTCGGTGATACCTGCTTCGTGATTATCAGGAAATACTTTAATATCTTCGTGTACCATGGCTCCTATCTCGCGAGCATAATTGCCTGCTGCATTAATTACTGTCCCAACTTTGTATTTCTCTTTATTGGTTATCACTTCACAAACACTATTGCCTTTAAGCCTTAACTCTGTAACCCTTTCTTGAAAATGAAAATCTACTTTTGCATTGAGGGCATGGAAATAATAAGCATTTGTTACCAGCAGAGGAGAGCAGCTACCATCTTCAGGTGAATATGTGCTGCCCAACAATCCCTCTCTTGAAATACCGGGCACTAATTCTGCGTAATCTTGAGCATTTAGCCATTCAATATTCAATCCGTATGAATGCTGAATTTTCATCAGATCCTGAAGAGCATTGGCATCTTCTGCTCTATAGGCAGGGTAAGAATAACCATTACTAAGCCAACCGATATCTTCACCCCGTTCTGTTTTCCAGTTTTTTAATATTTCAATCGAGCGCTGACATACTGATATCTTGCCATAATCTGAATGAGTAGCTCTGATGCCCCCAATAGCTTTCTTATTATTTTGTTGACCGGGACCGTGTTCGCCTTCTATTATTAATACTTTCAAACCATTTTCCGCAAGATTCAATGCAGTTGGTTGTCCAATGGAACCGGCTCCAATTACAATGCAATCGTAAATCATTTTTTACCTCCGGAAGGAAAAGTTCCCAATGGCACTTCTACAAAGATAGGACGTTTTGTATTGGGGACTATCTCGGATATGGCAATTCCTTCTTCTCTTAGTAGAGATTTGATTAATACTTCACAGGTTTTTGCTCCACATGGTCCCATGCCCGCTCTGGTAATTGCTTTAATCTGATTTAGATCGGTAATTCCCTTTCTGATAAGCGCTCTAACATCTGCAACTGTAACGCGCTCACAAAGGCAAATCATAGCGTCATTTGCCATTCTATCTGGAATTATCGCTTGGGGCAACGCTTCACTTACGGCAGAATCCTGAACCCTAAATCCGGCAATCTTGCGGGCAATATTAGCCGGAACTTGGAAACGAACAAGGCAAGTGTGTTGTTGTTTAAATTCATTTATCGATACAATTTCAAAATATCCCAATTCATTTGCGTCTATATCGGTGAGCATCCTCTTGTCTCCTACCTCAATAGATTTATTCATTATCTCATAAGGAATTGTCACAATAGGGTATTGAGGGTCTTTGCGGTAATCGACTAAGGTAATGGCTAAACCCGGACATATCAACAGACATTTTCCGCAACCAATGCAAGATCCCGTGTAGCGGGGTACAGCCAAAAGACTTCCATCTTCTGTTTGAATAGAATTGGTGGGGCACACGGTAGTACAAGGATTGCAGGGAATTTCCTGTAAACAATGGATGATTGGCATTACTCCACTATCTTGTGTTATTTGCTGATAATCTTTAATTTGACCTGGATGAGCCTTGAGCACTTCAGCCTTAGTATACCAGCTTTGAGGAATATCTTCAATCGAATCTCCCTTAATTGCTTTAGCTATTCTCAAACCTGCAATTCTACCATTAAACATTGCTGAGCTCGCTTCTGCTATTTCCAGAGCATCTCCAGCAGAATCTACAGGAATACCCGCCTGTTTAGCTTCTATCGTGAATTCCGAAAGAGAATCTAAGCCAACAGCAATTAGTATTGTATCGCAAGCAAAGGTCTTCTCGCTACCTTCAATTGCCTTAAAATGCGAATCAACTTGGGTAATAGTTATGCTTTCCACTGTCTCTTCGCCATTTGCACACAAGATTGAATGTGAAGTGAAAATCGGCACACCAAATCTTCGCAGTTTGTCAGCATGAACCTTATAACCTCCACACATAGGCAAAGCCTCAGCTAAGCCTACTACCTCTATACCTGCTTGCAAGGCATGATACCCTGCTATAAGCCCTACATTTCCTCCCCCTACAATAAATAATCTCTGAGTTGGGCGCACAAGATCTCTGTTCACCAAGGTCTGAAAAGCTCCCGCTCCATAGATGCGCGCTAGCTTATTTCCGGGAAATCGTAAAAATTTCTCACGTGCACCGGCAGCATTAAGAATTCTCTGGGGATTGACCAATTTGTATGTCCCATCCTTAATTATACCTACTTTTTTATCACTAAATACAAACAAGGCGGTGCTGTTTACCCATGTTTTTACGCTTGGCAAGCTGCTAACCCTTTCTGCTAGAATCTGCCCAATATTATGCCCTCTGGTACCCGCTCTGCTATCCTCTTCTGAACCAAAAAACTTATGTGTTTGCAGAACAAGTTTTCCTCCTAGGGCATTTTTATCGTCTATCAGTAAAGTATCAATATTGTGTTTGCCAAGTTCAGTTGCCGCTGAAAGACCTGCCGGACCACCACCAATTATTAGAACTTCACAAGATATTTCTTCGATTGGCTTAAACTCTATCGGTTCTACTTCTTCAGTTAATTGTGGTAAGCCTTCGGCACTTTGAACAACCATGTTCTCAGATACTGGCGTCATGCAGGATTTCACGGCTACACCGTTGGCGATAACCATACATTTTGCGCATTGCCCGTTGGCACAAAATATCCCTTGCGCACTACCATCTTTGTGATGGTGACCAAACACATTAATGCCATTTGCTATTAATGCAGAAGATATCATCTCCCCTTTTCGGGCCTTTAGTTTCTCTTTGTTAAAATAGAAGCTTACCAGGTCCAGGCTAGGCACATCCAATATTGGATGCTCCTCAATACGGAATTGCCTCATGTATCGAACTCCTTGTTTGAGAAAATGTTAGAATTTAGTAATCCACTAAATGCCATTTATGGATATAAACTTAAAAAATGCCTGCTACTGTCAAGAAAAAGAGTATCTCAATTCTTGTTTTTTATATAAATTTCGTATGGAGTTATCGTTGAGTAATCTGGGCACAGGGTAAGCTCCCATACTACAAAAGTGGAGTGGGAGGCTTAGTTACGATTAGAAAAAACCCCCTAAACCAAGATCTCGTGCATAAATACCTGCTATATATGGATGCGCAACTAGCTCATAGAGTTAGTTGTTCCTTGGTTAAACTAATCTATAAGCTTACCATTGATCATTACTGAATAATTATGTAAATGCCTTAATGAACATAGTTCCCAAATTTTGTTATCGATCAATTGACTTTATAGGTCTGTATATTCTTACACTCAATCCTATGTCGGATATCCAAAACTGATTATTGCTTTATTACCATACGAAAAAAAATGCTAGAGTAATGTTGCAATTTTTCCACATCACAATTGAGAAATTTGATAAGAATCGTTAAACGTCAATAAGGCACTTTGTGGTCAGATCAACTCAGTATTCTTCTTCTCATTATCGATGTAATCATAAATAGAGCTGGTTATTATTGCTTGGCATAGCTATAACGCATAGTATAGCGCTATTTAGAGAAATGTCATTAATAGAAATGCGTCACATAACAAAATTTTTGTGTATTTATTGACAATATTATATTGACCTCCATTATGAGGTAATGAGAAGGTTTTTCCCTTGACATCTATTCGCACGTAATCATATTTTGCATATAATCAATTCGGCATGGAGGAAAAATGAAAGATTTGTTTAGACGCATTGTTTTTTTGATTCTTTTTTTGGAGATAGTCTGTATGATATTTGCTCAAACCAGTCCCGATTGGCTTTGGGTAAGTTCCGCTTCTGGTTCAGGTGGTCAAATTGCACGTTGCCTAAGTGTTGATTCAGATGGTAATCAATACGTTACAGGCAGTTTTGAATCAATTACAGTATTTTCAGAACAAACTGTTACAAGTGCTGGTAATACAGATATCTACGTAGGAAAATTAGATTCTAATGGCAATTGGATTTGGGCGCAGAGAGCAGGCGGCAGTGAATCTGATGAGCCTTGGGGTATTGCATTAGATGCATCAAGTAATATCTACATCACAGGAACCTTTTCCAATACAGCAAATTTTGGTGAAATTGAAATAGGTTCTGAAGGCAATAAAGATATATTTGTTGCAAAACTTGATAATTCAGGAAATTGGTTATGGGCATCCGGAGCGGGAAGCACTGGAGAGGATTACGGTTATTCGTTAACTGCTTTGTCTGATGGAACTTGTTACGTTACTGGATATATTTATGATACGGCAACATTCGGTGAACACCAGATTAGTCCTTTTGGATACACTGACATATTCCTTGCTCAGATAGGCAGCGATGGGATTTGGCAATGGGTGCAAAGAGCCGGCGGAACCAATCTTGATAAAGGAAAAGCCGTTGCAACAGATCACAATGGAAATGTATATTTGAGTGGCACATTCCGCAATATGGGTACTTTTGGGGAACTGAGCTTATCCAGTAATGGGCAAAACGATGTGTTTGTTGCCAAACTTGATGCTTTAGGAAATTGGCTTTGGGCACTTAACTGCGGTGGAAGTTCTTATGATGACGATGTATTTGATATTGATGTAAATAGCAGCGGTGTTTGTTGCATAACAGGTGAATTCTACTCCACGGGAGTATTTGGGGATATCGAGATAACTAGTTCTAATAATCGAGATGCATTTATTGCTGCTTTAGATTCTTTGGGCAATTGGCTTTGGGCAACTCGAGCTGGAGGCTTTGGTACAGATTCAGGCAATAGTGTAGTTATAGACAATAACAGTGCTGTCTATGTTTCGGGAAATTTCCAAAATACTATAGATTTAGGCAGCTTAGAGTTATCATCTAGTGGTATATGGGACATCTTCATCGCAGGTATAGACTCTTCCGGAGAATGGATATGGGCAGATAGCGCCGGAAGTGGCGCTAATGATTTTGCCGGAGGAATCGCATTAGGCGAAGAAAATAGAATATACGTTCATGGTACTTTTTCCGGAACGTCAAGTTTTGGAGAATTTGAACTGCCTACAAGTGGTGGATTTGACATCTTTGTGGCCAAACTATCTTTAGCTGGAATCTCAGTAGAAGATGAACTTATACCAGAGTTTGTAAGCAGTGCTTATTTGCATAATGCTATACCCAATCCAGTTATCAAAGGATCAATAGTTAAAGTAAAAACACACTTAGCAGTAAATGAATCTGCAACCTTGGAACTGTTTAATGTGCGAGGACAACTCTTGGCTACATATCCTGTTTTTTATGGAATCCAAACCCATGATTTCAATAGCAATAATCTTAGCTCTGGGATTTATCTTTACAGGCTAAAAACGGCAAACACCAGCATAGTAAAGAAGTTAACTGTAATTCGATAGCATCTAGGTTGCTGGAAAATATCCTAATAACTAGTGCGGTAGATTATCTTGTTTTATGCAAATCGCCAGACCATTGACTATTGCATAAAGCTATTTTTAGGCATACTTCAAGCAGAGATACTCCTGTGTGGATACCAGAATCTCTACTCTATGCATGCCTAAGTATAAGTTAAAACATAATGAGAAAAGCACAAGCCCATTAGAATTTTTCCTACAAGAATAATCTATTTGGCAATTCGGCGAAAGTTTAGATGTATTTATATTGTATTGAGAAGTTTGACTTTTAAAATGGGAGAGTTTA
>Ga0172377_10003353_pt1 | contig 16443 bp, 9 predicted proteins | sample Pumphouse3metaG_FD_119749 | JGI IMG/M metagenome (GOLD analysis project Ga0172377, IMG submission 119749) | Leachate microbial communities from a municipal landfill in Southern Ontario, Canada - Pumphouse #3 metaG | ecosystem: Engineered > Solid waste > Landfill > Unclassified | place: Canada...
ACCGTGAAGGTCTTGAGTTTATATATAATGAGGAACTGAAGATGCTTCCGACTGTATTAAGACAGATAACATCATCGGGTATAGCAAGATCAGGTGCGGCAGCCGCAGCAGCTGTATTACTAATGATACCGCCTATCACTATCTTTATCTTAAGTCAGTCGAATATAATCGAGACCATGGCGCATTCCGGCATTAAGGAGTAGTCGAGTGAGAAAGTTTGTGTTAATTCTTGTTTTAGTATTACCGCTGATAATTGGAAGCAGTGTTATGGCTTTTCAGCCATATGAAGGATACAACTATAACTCGTGGGGTGTTTCTGTTCCTGCTCCGAATGCTTACTCACCAAATGCGATCATCAATGGCAGTTCGCTGGGTACAGTTCCCTTGTTGCAGCCTTCTGATATGTTTTATAAGGATGGTGTTCTCTATGTCCTTGATGCAGGAAACAGCAGAGTTCTTATACTTAACAGCGAATATGATCTGATAAAAGAAATAAATGTTTTCCATTCATCCGACGGAAGTGAAGAAATTCTACAAGATCCGCAAAGTATTTTCGTAGATGCCGAAGGTAATCTGATCATTGCAGATACAAATGCTCTCCGTGTGATTATTTGTGATCAGGAGGGTAATATACTACGGACTCTTTCGAGACCGGACAGTGACATATTCCCTGAAAGTCTCGAGTTCAAGCCTGAGAAAGTCATATCAGATAAACAAGGTAATATTTACGTTTTGTGTACAGGTTTCTATTATGGTGCTGTCGTTTATGATGCAAAGGACAGGTTCGCCGGATTTTTCGGAGCAAATCTTGTTGATGTTTCTTTACAACAACTATCTGATATGTTCTGGCGGATGTTTATGACCCGTACACAGAAAAGCTTTGTGTCTAAATATGTTCCGGTCGATTACTCTTCGATGGATATTGACAATGAAGACTTTATATACACGTGTTCAAGGACCTCCAATTCTCGAAATGAGATAAAGAAACTCAATCCGCTTGGTTCTAATATCCTGCAGGCGGAAATCACATATGATCCGTTGAATAAGAGCGATTACGGTGAACTTGAAAAACTATGGTACAACGGTTCATATATCGATACAAGATTCAATGACATAGATATTTCTGACAGAGGTATCATAAATGCCCTTGATTTTACATACGGAAGAATATTCCAGTATGATCAGGACAGCAATCTGCTATCTGTCTTTGGTGGGATGGGAAGTCAGAGCGGTATGTTTAAGATGCCGGTAGCCATAGAGTCTGTTAAAGATGATGTTTTGGTTCTTGACTCTGATAAAGCTTCTATTACAGTATTCAAACTTACGGAATACGGACAGTTGGTTCTGGACGCAACGGTAATGTATAACGAAGGTATGTACAGCGAAGCTATGGATCAATGGGACAAGGTAATAATGCAAAACCATAATTCTGAGCTTGCTTACAGAGGTATCGGCAGAGCTTATTTGCAGCAAGGAGATTATTCTAAGGCGTTGCAATACTTAAAAGATGGTCAGGATAGAGCCGGTTATTCGAAAGCTTTTGGTTATTACAGATCGCAGATAGTGCGCGAAAATTTTCCTTTCATAGCGTCATTTGCAGCTCTGACTGCTTTGATCTTCATTTTCTGGGATAAGATCAGGAGAAAAATACGTAAGCATTTTCCGGATTCAGGAACATCAGGCCGATTCGTAAATCCATTTCGAGTAATGCTGCATCCAATTGATGGATTGGAAGAGGTAAGAAGTCAGAAAGGAAAAGGGCAGTTTTTCGTTTCGATTGTGATCATAGTATTTTGGTTTCTGATAAGTATAATCGAAAGGCAGGGCACAGGATTTATATTCAATCTTGATCGTCCTGAAGGTCTTGATCTATTGCTTATGGCAGCCAAAACGGCGGGTATATTCTTGCTTTTCGTAGTTTGCAGCTGGGCAGTGGGAAGTCTGAATCAAGGTGAAGCATCCTTGATCAAATTGATAAATATTACATCCTGCGCGATTTTCCCATATGTATTGGCTTTGCTTATAAAGACGATAATATCAAATTTCATCGTGTATGAAGAAGGAGCTTTGCTTGAGTGGGCACTGACATTTGTATTGTTGTATTCAATGCTCATGCTTTTCATCGGAAACATGAAATCACACCAATATACTGTTTCGAAAACTTTTGCATCATTGGCTCTTTCGGGAATATCCATGATGATCGCTGCTTTTGTTATGATACTGATATTCAGTTTGATCCAGCAATTGACAATATTTGTGATGACGCTATACAACGAAATTTTGTTTAGGCTATAAGGAGCTAAAAGATAATGATTCTGCGTATTAGGAAAAAAGTAACAATATTGATCCTTGGAGTAGTATTTGTCCTAGGTGGATCTTTCGGATCGGTGTCAGGAGATATCACGGAGAATTCTGATGTCGGATCGTATTCCGGAGGTCAGTTTCAGAAAGTTGCAGAATCAGGGAAATATCAGTTGTATGTTCAAGCAAATGGGGAACAGATCGGTGAGTTCTATCTGTTAGATATAGATAGCGGATCGAGATGGGATAGCAATCCGGTCGGGAAAGAGAGTATTGAAGGTGCTAAAGGCAGTGCCAGATATGAGATGTATTCACAACTAATAATCTATGGCTACGATGAAGCGACCAATACAGAGAGGACGGTAAACAGTTATACGGGTACAGGCAGGGGTGAAAGTATAAGTGTGCGGTCATTTGAAAGTGGATTTGAGACCACGTATACCTTTGACGAAGACCAACTCGAAGTAAAACTTAAAGTATCACTTGCGGATGGAAAGCTGACTGCAGAATGTGATACGACTGAAATACAAGAGAAAGGCACTTTTCGTGTAGTGAGAATTGCGATTCTGCCTTATTTTGGAAGCGGCGGAGAAGATTCGGACGGATATTTAGTTATTCCGGACGGAAGTGGTGCTCTTATCAGATTCAATAATGGTAAAGGCTCAACAGACCGATTCTCGATGAGGATATATGGAGATGATCCCTCGCTTGCTGAAGAGATGAAAAGAAACATTACATCAAGATTGGCATTTCCGATTTTTGGGATAAGTAGAAACAAAACGGGATTGTTAGCGGTAGTCACTGAAAGTGCTGCGAGTGCAAACCTGAATGCTCAGGTTGCAGGACAGCGAAATCCGGTAAATACAGCTTATGCAGATTTCATTATCAGGATCAAAGATACGGTAGTTGTCGGTGAGAGTGCTGCTACACAAACAAAGCAGGTAATTAAATACGATATGATCCGGTCTTTGGAACAGAAGTTGGCAGTGGATTACTACCCGCTTGACGGCGGAAAATTTTCTTATTCAGATATCGCTGAAAAATACAGAACAGTTCTGATCGGACAGGGAGCTGCTACAATATCAGAAGAGAGTGGTATAGCACTTTCGGCTGAGTTTTTCGGTGGTATTCATACACAGAAAACTTTTCTTGGGATCCCGTATAAAGGATTTGAGGTACTGACTTCAGTTGATGATGTTCAAAACATTAAAAGCGATCTTGCACAGAATAAAATCGATAAATTCAGTTTCATGTTCAGCTATTGGAATAAGCAAGAGCTAAACGGTACAATTCAGACTAAAGTCAGTCCTGACAGAAGATTGGGAATTCTTGATGAAATGTACTATTCGTACTCTCCCTTTAGTATCACTAAAAGCAGTTTTAGATTCATCAGGTTTTTTCACTCTGCGAAAAGACTAAGCAGAGAACCGGTGTTGTTGTATGAGTATAAAAGAAGCACAAATTACCGGGATGCGAGTATTTTGCCGGGATATCTGCCGGAAATGTCAAAGCTCATAGAATCTGCACAGGCATTTATATCATCAATGAACAGGTCAGAGATAAATAAAATATATTTGTCTGATATCGGAAATGTTCTATATACTGACTTCGATGTTAGGAATTACATGAGCAGAGATGAGCTGGCTGCAAGTGTCGAGTCCGTGTTAGGTAACATGAATGCGGAAATAATAATGGAACATCCTAACGCATATGCATTGAAATATGCTGATGGCGTGGTCGGAATACCATTCTCGCATTCGAGATATGATGTTGAAGATGAAGCAATACCTTTCTATCAGCTCGTTGTGAGCGGATTAGTGCCATATGCGTCTGAGGCTGTAAATCTTAGTGGAGATCCGGATGCGATGATTTTGAAATGCCTTGAGACCGGATCAGATCCTCATTTTGTTTTGACTGCGGCGGAAAGTTCTGTTATTAAAGAGACGCCTTTAAATCGTTTGTACGGAGCGGATTATGAGAGGTGGAAAAATTTCATCACATCTGCTTTTAGTGAACTCAGGACAGCTTTTAATGAAATAGGAAGCCGTACTATCGTGTCGCATGAATTATTGGAACCGGGAGTTACAAAATCAACTTACGCAAACGGCGGAAGTGTCATTATTGATCACATAGCAGGTTCATATACGATCAATTCAGGAGATAAGAATGAGTAAAATATATAAGAAAACTAAAGATAAGAGAACGCTTTCATATGAGAGAAAAAAATCTCTGTACGGGTACGGATTTATTTTTCCGTGGATAATTGGATTTATCTTGTTTTTCCTTAGACCGCTTATATCTATTGTTAGTTTTTCTGTTTCGAAAATCAATTATCTGGATATTGGTTATGACCTTGAGTATATAGGTATAGCTCAATACTTAAGAGCTTTTCTTGAAGATCCTGACACGTTGAGGATGATGACCCAGTCTTTCTCAGATATGATAATTGATACACCTGTAATAATTATTGTCAGCTTGTGTGTTGCGGTCATCCTTAATAAAAAATTCATTGGGCGAACAGTTGCCCGAACTATTTTCTTTGTTCCTGTTATCGTTGCAAGTGGTATCGTTATCAGCATTCTCAAAGGAGATATAATGTCCAGCACGATGCTTGCGGGTCAGAAAAGTTCGGTGTTGCTTCAGGTTTCCGGATTAAGAGGTATTATGATGGAGATGGGGCTTCCTGACCAAGTCATCAAAATCATTACTGATACATCGAACGGTATTTTCGATTTGCTTTGGAAATCGGGAATACAAATTCTTCTGTTTCTTGCTGCTCTGCAAACCATTTCTCCATCTTTATACGAGGCATCAGCCATAGAAGGTGCAACTGAATGGGATAATTTCTGGAAGATCATGATCCCTATGGTATCTCCGATGATCCTGATCGCGTTGGTCTATTCAATAGTTGATAGTTTTACCGATTATAATAATCTGTTTATGAGGAAAATCACCGGGTTAACAACAAATTTGAGTATTGAGTATAGTTCAGCACTGTCACTCATCTATTTTGTTTTCGTGATGATATTTGTTGTTGTCGTGTATAAAATAGTAAGTCGTTTTGTTTTCTACAGTGTTGACTAGACAAGGAGATTTTCGATGATATTAGAAAATAACGTTAAGCATATAAGCAAAAAAATATATAAAGTAACTTTTTCTATATCAAGAGCTATTATCATAATTGGATTATGTTTTATCCTTGTATATCCGCTCTTATATATGATAAGTATGGCTTTCAGACCGGAAAGTCAGATACTTGACCCTTCTGTTATATGGATACCGCGTTCGTTGACTTTCGATAATCTGATCAATGTTGTGAATCTTATGGAATATGGTAAAAATCTGAAAAATACTGCTCTGATATCCGTGTTCAGTTCTGTGCTTTTAGTTTTAAGTTGCAGTGTTGTTGGATACGGTTTTGCAAGATTCAAGTTTAAGGGGAGAGATATACTGTTTGGACTGGTGCTTTTTACTATAATCGTTCCCCCTCAAACTACAATAATACCTTTGTTTCTTGGGTTCAGGAGTTTCGATTTTGCATTTCTCGGGAAAATACCGGTACTGTTTGGGAAAGAACCTGTTATGACGAACCTTCTTAATACACTATGGACAATGTATCTTCCTGCAATATTTGCATCGGGGATAAGATCGGGATTATGCATTTATATATTCAGACAATTCTACAAAGGATTACCCAAAGAACTTGAAGATGCTTCAGCAGTAGACGGCTGTGGACCTGTAAAAACATTTCTGAGGGTCATGGTCCCTTTGTCTTCGTCTGCTTTTATTACAGTTTTTCTCTTTTCTTTTGTATGGTATTGGAATGACTATTACTACAGTGGAATGTTCTTTATCAATGGCAATACGGTCTCGTTAGCTTTATCTTCTCTGCAAAGTAAGTTGTTGGCTGTAAATGAGGGTTCATACGATCCTTACAGATATATAGTCAGCATGCAGGCAGGATCATTACTTGTGGTCGGACCACCGCTTATCGTTTACATAGTCTTCCAGCGTTACTTTACTCAGAGTATAGAAAAAGTTGGCATAGTTGGGTAGTTCTGTTTGATAATAACTTACAATTCTTACAAAATTATAGTGAATAATCAAACAAAGTGTAAAATTATGCTTTCTAAAATATTGACAATGTGTATAAAGGGTTGTATAATTAATTTGTAAATGTCACATCATTTGGTAAAATGCATAAATATATATATAGAAATTTGGAACTAATATAAAATATATGAACGCGAAAATCTTACATTGTAAGAATTAACAGTGAGGTAGTAATGAAAAAAACGATTTGTATAGCTCTGTTCCTTGTAATGATTCTGAGTTCCTGTAACAAAGTGACAGATGAAGTGTCGCGAACTGTCAGTTCGGATTCTCGGCTTTCACAGAGCGATAACAGTTCAGTCCAAACATCAGAGCAAAGTGAGAACTCGATCATTATCGGATCTGGCGATACTTCAAACAGTACATCAGCTAATTCTTCGGAATATTCAGAAGTTGTGTCATCATCGGCACAGCCATCGACAACATCTCAGAATACTGTGTCAACTTCATCCGCTGCTTCATCCGGAGGGTTCGACTGGGGTAATGCGGGAGGTACTAAATTGATCATGCTTAGTCCTTCGCACGGATCAATGACAGATACGCTTAAGCCTTTGTTTGACTGGAGTTCATATTCTGCTGACAGCTATAATTTAATACTTGAGATCAAAACATCCGGAGGTTACCAGTTGGTTGAGAAGAAAACCGGTTTGAGTGGAACAGAGTATAAACCGACCAAGGATCTTACTGCAGGTGCTTTGTATAGATGGAGGATCGAAGCGATAAAAGATGGTAAAACAAATCAGAATGATGGTACCAGAAAGGACGGAGATCTTTTTATGGCTAAAACAGATTATAAGAATCATCCGGCAAATAAGGGAATGAATTTCACTTTTAATGGTGCAGTATCTGAGCAGGTTCTTAGGAATTATTTGTCAAGATCTGTGACGATGTCGTTATTAAGTGTGCCTTCTGCGAACTATGAAAATGATGTGCGGATGGTGTTCAATACCGGAGCTAAGTATATAAGCAGGGCAACTATTCCCTGGGAAGCAGAAACTAACTATGATGAAACTATATCAAGGTATAAAGAAAAGATCGATTACTTTCATAGTATCGACCCGGAGATCGTGTTTGAGGCATGTATATTTGAGACAGTTTTCAGAAGCTGCGAACAGGTTCCTATCCCTGCATGGGTTTTCGAGGCATTTGATCAACCCGTAGTAAAACGAAATTTCAGCTACGAGAAAATGCTTTTCACAAGCAGGAAATACGAAAATCACTGGGGAGACGGAGCTTCAGTTCCTGATATAACAAAGCTGGAGACACAGATGTACTTCTATTATCGCGGCTGCAGATATATTGACGCAGGATTTGAAGGGATCCATTGGGGACAGGTGATGCTGATGGGAGAACAAGATACAGGGCATCAGAGTTATCATAAACTCCTGACAATGATCAGAGAATATGCAGCAACACATGCAAGAAGAAAGTTTGTTTTTAACAACGCACATACACATGGAATGCTGGGGCCGGATAATGTGCTGCTCTTCGATTTCCATGCATTCCCGATGAGAAACAGAACAAAGCCCGGATCTGTTGCTCATGCTCCGTCTGAAGGGAATCCACAGGAAACTATTCTTGAGAAGAATTACTTGGATGCTATATATGGTAAAAGCCTCGGAGGTAAAACTTACAGTGGCTGGACTTGCTCTTCATTACCCTATTTTGTTGAAGTAGACAATTTCAGCGGGATAATGGCCGGACAAGAGAATAAGCCTAACATAGATTTCTGGCCATGGGGGATGGATGAGATAAGCTGGTTTGTTAATCAACCGGATTCTTACAGAGCTCAATGGATCGATTACGCATACGGATGGTTGAGAACTAACGATCCTGTAGGGTATTTCTGTGTAACAGGGAGCAGACCTGCTTACGTGATCGATGAAGGCAGAATAACATGGTATTACGCCAACAGTAAGGATTATGGTTCAGGATATTGGGGAGATGAGGAAGCTATCAGAAATACCTGGATCAAATATAAATAGAAACAAACAGTATGAAGGAGGAGAAAATGAAAAAGACAAAAGTATTATCGGTCTTGATTTCGGTATTATTGGTGATATCTGTCATTCAGACAGCACCAATAATGGGAGTTTATGGTGTAGAACCGGATGTTTTTACAGACAGTCTGAGTAATCTTGATAACGTTTGGGATTACAATACTCGCACTGTATCAACCTTCCAGCTCGATAATGTAGGTGGAGACAGGACTGTGGTGATCGACTATAACGCGTTCAATACACTGAAGGACAGCGGCGGAACCATGGTAGCCAGACCTTCTCTTGTTTGGAAGGTCAACGGGGGAGCCAAAGTTGAAGTAATGGCATATTATTGGAACACCTCATATAACTATACTTTGTCATGGTCCGCGAACGGATATGACTATACTGTTATAGACCCGGGAAGCATGCAGATAGATCTTATAAGCTCAGAGAACGCAGCTGCAAAGGGCGTCGGAGATGAGTATATTTCAACTACTGAAACAACTCGTCTTTATACTATAGATCAGATCGACGCTTCAGCAAGATTCCTAAAAGTTACATGGCCAATAATATCTGACAACTGGAAGGCTCAGCTCTCGATGGTAAGAATGACAGGCGGTACAGAAAACGCTATAGATATGACCTATGATAAAGAAGTTTTGATGAGCAACGACCAAACAGCCGATACAGCTGATATGGCCGCTTACTCTCAATCATTCGACTTTGATCAGACAGTTGACGGGAATCCTGTCCTTATGGTGAGCTGGGGATATCTGAGCGGCAAAGCATCAGTCGAAAAACCTTATATCGTTTATGAAGCGGATCATTCGAAGTCGTTCATGGCGTCATTCAGGGCCCATGAATCATTTTTCCATATGAATTCTGAAATAAACTTCTACTCTTCCGAAAGCCTAAGCGGACCCTGGACACAGGTATATCCTTCCAGACAGCGTGTAAACAGTACAACAGACGTAAATTTTGCGCATCTGAACTATACCGTGGCCGATCTTCCTGAAGGCGGACGTTATGTTAAAATAGAGTATCCTTTTGATAAAGATATATCAGCTGTACCGTGGGGAGACGGAACATCCGGAACACCGGGAAGTCCGCTTACCTCTTTGGTTTCATTTTACAAAGCAAGCTACACTGAATATGTAGTACCTCCGATAACTGATATCGAAGCAGATACTGTATCAGATTTTCAGGGGAATCAGGAAAGTGACACAACAGTATGGTATGACTACACAAAGAATATATTTGATTATAATCAGAAAGTATCAGTAGTACCTTTTCTTGGACTTGATTGGTATGCTGTAAACGGAAAGGAAACTCTTCCGGAAATATTTGTTATCTATAAAGTAAAAGCAGGTTCACCATTTAAGCTTACTTATGTTCGTCATGCGCGTTTTATCAATTTAGATTTAAATATTAGAATATTCACATCGGCAGATGCTTCTGTATGGGAAGAAAAAACAGACATGATATTCAGTTCAGAGCCTTCAGAAGCAGCACCCGGGTTCAACAATGAGATGCTTATAACCGAGGCAATACCTGCTACACATAAATTTGTTAAAGTAGTGTACCCCAATACTAAAGATTACTCAGGAACGCCTGATCCGGTCGAAGGAGATACTATCGGTGACCCTATAACATACGGAGTCGGCATTATTTCGGCAAAGTATAACGTTACCGATGAATCACCGGAAATGGATGATCTGACGACAGTTCCATTTGAGGGTGATGAAGCAGCTGATACTGCAAAATGGGCAGATTACGCTAAAAACACTTTCGATTTCGTTCAAGCTCTTGAAGGCTTGCCATTCCTATCCTTGAGATATGATTTTGTCTTCGAGAAAGAAACTCTTCCGGAAGCTTATGTTGTATATAAGACAGCACCGGGTTCACCTTTCGTAATAAATTCTATTACACATAGAAAGATGCTCGATATGGGAAAGAAATTTTTAGTATATACATCAGAAGATATGGCAGCATGGACAGAAGTTACTGAATTGGACTACGAGTATGCGGCAAAATCAAATGACTGGTATGATGAAGAATTTACTATCCAGAATATACCTGAAACACATCAGTATGTGAAGATAGTATGGCCGAATGAAAAGGACTATACCGGAACACAGAACCCTTCAAGAGAAGAAGTATTCGGTGACCCTATACATTATGCGCCCGGTCTTACCGGTGTCCGACTGATATTGCCTGAACCTGAGACACCTGAGACACCTGAAACACCTGATATAAGCTATATAACCGGAGACACAACAATAACTTACAGCGGTGATCAGGAAGCAGATTCAGCTAAAATGTCAGGTTACAATGCAGATGCTATTGACTTTACTCAGATGCTCCAGGTCGGAACAACAAACTTAAATGTATTGATGCTCAATTATGATTTTGTACTTGGTCAGGATGAACTGCCTGAAGCATATGTAGCATATAAGGTGGCTTCCGGTTCGCCATTTAGAGTAGAGGGATTCAATCACTCCAATGCTTTAGCACTTGGCCTTGACTTCATCCTGATGGGGTCAGAAAACGGAACAGATTGGACTTTGCTTGAAGATGTCATTTATGTTGAAGAAGAAGTTGAAGATGTCATGAACTGGATGAAAGTCGGGTTTGGAATAGAGCAGCTTCCGGCAGGGATCCAGTATGTAAAGATCGTATGGCCGAATGAAAAAGATTATACCGGCGATATTAATCCGGAAGATTCGACAACACTAGACACATTGAACTATGCACCTGCACTGCTGAGTGTTACATTCAACGCAGCAGAAGCAGAAGATGATGAAGAGAATCCTCAGACAGGTGACAATGCAGTACCATTTACGGTTGTGCTCCTGGTATCAGCTGTTGCTGCAGCCGCAGTGATTGCAGGCAGAAAGCAGAAAATAAAAGCTTGATAATATCTCTGACAGGGAACCGGGATCACATGACCCGGTTCCCTTTTGATATCACGAGAAAGGTTGATAATGGATCTAATAGAAAGAAAAGGCGATAAACTCTATGACGGAGAGAAAGAGTTACGCTTTATCTCAATAAATGCACCGACTTTACTTGATGTAACGCCATGGGAACAAGAAGATCTGATAAGAAGCATCAGTCAAATAGGTGGTCGTGTTACAAGAACCTACACATTTTCAGTAAATACCGTAAAAGAGGGCTCGGGATCAGAAACAGGTAAATTTATACTTGGCGAAAGTAACTATAACGAAAGTGCGCTGGTCCGATTAGACAGATTGCTTGAAATATGTAACAAATGTGGTATCCGGATAATAATACCATTCATAGATCCATATGAGTATAATGGCGGGATACCGGCATTTAACGATTTTTTCGGCAAAAAAATATCAGAAGAAAATTCGACTATAAGAAATGCTGCCATATTTTATGAAGACACTGAAATCAGGAATTCTTTCTTTCGGTTCGTTGACACTATAGTTAACAGGAAAAATACTGTAACAGGCTGCCTATATAAGGATGATCCGGCAATACTGGCGTGGGAAAGCGGAAATGAATTACCATATTATCATGAAGCACTTGACCTGTACGACAATTGGAACAAAACTTGGATACAGACTATCAGACGATCCGATAAGAACCATCTGATCCTGGATGGCAGTTCCTTCGGGATACGCAAAGAAGCTGCTGATGATCCTGATATCGATATTGTTTCGATACACATGTATCCTCATATAGTCGATAAAGATTTCTCTTCTATTTCACGGGATTTTAGGGATTTTTACAAAGGGAAAAAAGCCGGGATCATTGGTGAATTCGGTTTCATTGGTCCATCTGAAGCAGAGATATTATATGATGAGATCATTGCAAATGGGATCACCGGTTCTTTGCTTTGGAGCCTTAGAGAACATAGTGAACTCGGCGGATCAATAAGACACAGAGAGAATGATAAATATTACTCATATCATTGGCCGGGAACTTCAGCAGGCGAAGGATATGACGAGATCGAAATGATGAGATTGACGTCTTGTAAAGCCCATGAAATATCCGGTGAGGAACAAAATAGTATTCCTGTTCCGGACGAACCATCGATATTATACGCATCTGAAAATAAAGAGGATCAATTGCAGTGGGTAGGAAGCACGGGTGCTGAATACTATGAACTTCAGAGCTTATGTGATGATGGGATTTCATGGAAAATAATATCAGGTAAGCTGATCGAGAGTTGGCGGGATAAAGATGGTAAAACTGTTTGGAATAATGAAGATTTGGTTCTTACTAAAGGATCATACCGTATGAGAGCCGTTAATCGTACAGGTTGTTCGAACTGGACAGAGCCATACATTATTAAATAAATTTAGAGTGAGGAAAGCAAATGAATTCGAAGATGTTAGTTAAAAGGTATGAGAAAAATCCGATCCTGAAGCCGGAAGATATGCCGGCTCCATGCTGTGCGGTTTACAATTCCGGTGTTATCAAAACTCCGGAAGGTGAGTATATCATGGCCAGCAGGTTTGAGGAGCCGAACAAAAAGCAGTATGTTTGGGTTTCACGGAGTAAAGATGGAATCAACTTCACTCCGGATCCGGAACCCGTAAAATTTGTTTTTACAGAGGAAGAGCGGGAAGAGTATGAAGAGACAGTTTGTTTTGACGGTCCTCTGATCGGATCCTGGTATGATCCCAGAATAAATCCTGTAGAGGGTGAGTACTATATAACATACTGTGTAGGCGGAGATTTTGCCTGCAGGATAGCTATCGGAAAGACTAAAGACTTCAAGACCATCGATCATGTCAGCTTTCCTCTGCATATTTTAAACAGAAATGCTGTTCTTTTCCCTGAAAAGATCGCGGGCGAATACTGGATGTTGCATCGTCCTCAGAATACATCCTCATCAGGCAACGGGAATATATGGATAGCATCATCACCGGATCTGAAGTATTGGGGCAATTGTAAAGTAGTCGCAAAACCGGAAAATTTCTGGGAAAACAAGAAAATCGGTCCTGCGGCTCCTCCGATCAAAACGGATAAGGGCTGGCTGATCGTTTACCACGGTGTTTTTCCTCATAGTAACGGAGTCAATTATGCAGGAGGTGTGATGCTTCTGGACCTTGAAAAGCCATGGAAAGTGATCGGGCGCTGCAAGGATCCGATACTATATGTTGAAGAGATGTATGAGATGGTCGGACAGGTTCCTAATATCGTGTTTCCCGGTGCTGTTATACCTGAACAGGATGGAACGGTTAAGATTTATTATGGAGGAGCGGACTATGTTCAGTGTCTTGCAACCGCAAAACTTGAGGATCTGGTCCAAGCATGCATTGAAAACGATGGTTGATTCAGTAAGGTGTACTAAAACACTAATCGCTTTGATAATGACAGGAGTTTTAGTTATGTCTTCTATTGTAGGGTGTGCAAAGGTATCACCAACCGTGACAAGTGGATCTGAAGTTGCTTCTGAAGAAAGTATGATGATGTCTGAAGGTGGTAATGACTCAGATATCAGTGATGCCTTATCTGTTGATCCAAGCGAAGTGTCTGATGAAACCGGATACTCTTCCGGTCTGTTTTCAGGTGCGGATCAAAGTTCAACGACATCATCTTCTTCAGCAGGAGGGTTGTTTTCTTTTCCGGATAATACTCCGACCGTTCCTCCTGTGCAGTATAAATATGAAAAATACGCATGGGAGACAAAGATCGAAAGCAACGCTTTGAAATATCCGGTATCGAATGTAACTGTAGACTTTAGTAAAAGTGGAGTTGCTGTTTCGGAAGGTATCTATGCTGCGGGGTATGATGGCTGGGGAGATATAACTGACACAACATCAGTCGATGCGCTGAAGAATGTTAAGCTGAAATATCTGAGAATTCCTGTGGATATTGGTCTTTTTGCCGGAAACAAACCGGGTGCTGCTGTCGATATAACCCGATTATCCCAGAAAGATGGTTATATGACGCTGGCAGATAGAGTTGAGAAGGCGCAAAAGGAAGGATTTACTCCAATATTGGCCTTTTCATCAAACTTTAGCCTTCCATCGTATTTCAAACCTGCTGATGATCTGCTCACTAACTGGTTTTACTATAACCTGGACGGAACTCGTGTATCAAGCGGAGTTGGTGATCAGGTCGAAGAATGTGCAAGGATAGCAGGTGAAATCGCATTTAAACTTAAATCACAAGGCTATACAGGTCTTATTTGGGAGAGTTTGTTTGAAATCGGATATGGTCAGGCACCATTTTATAACGCTCCTGCAGTAATTCATTATGAGATCGCATCAACTATAAAGAAAATCGACCCTTCATCAAAGCATATGGGACCTGCTACATTCACAGGCTGGTCGGTAGAGAAGTTTGTCGAAGATTACTTTGAGATGTATGGAGCTGCAGGTGTTGAATATTTAGATTATGTGTCGTTTCATCAGTACGGCGGGAATTTCGTATGGAGCCGGACTGATCTATGGGACTTCAATAAGCAATATGTGTCAATGGTTCTCAGTGATGTTCATACTCAATACGGATTACCGATCAAAAATCTTACCCTTCTGATAATATTATCATCGGTTCCTCTAGCTGCAGCAGAGAGTGTAACTGCATTGAAATCTCAAATATCGCAATTGTCTGAACAATACGGTGTGACCAAGAAAATAAAGATAGCTATATCTGAATATGATGTAAATAATTATTCAAACTATAAGATGAATCCAAGTAATCAGAACTATCCCAGATATAGCGCAGCATCAGATACCAGCATCAACACAAACTACTACGGGGGAGTAAATACTGCGTATCTTCTTTCAGTTTGTTCATTGGCCGGTACAGATATCATGATCAAATTCAACACTAGAGCATTCTATGGACTTGTAGATAATGACAGCTCATATTTTAATGAATATTATCGCACGCCTGTATGGTATTCGTTTAAATTACTGCAAGATAAATTGGGATTGACCGGAAATGCTGTGATTTCTGAGATGGATGTTGAAGGACCGATTGATGACGTTACCGAATATAAGAAACCATGGGTGTTTGTATGCACGGTCAAGAAGGATGGGAAAACAAATCTTCTGATCCTTAACCGTGGTGCTTTTCCGGCAAAAGTTAATCTTTCAGCTCAAAATCTTTCTGCTCAGACTAACTTTACGCGTTATTATTATGGTGAGCAGACTACTGCGGACTATATAGGAAATACTCGTCCGAGCGGCACAGAGTATGACGGGGTATTCGAAGGTGGTGTAAAAGATGGTTGGAGTGAATATGTCCGGAACACTATAGGGGAATCAGATAATATTTGTCTTTTCCCAATGGGGAAGATAACCCCTGACAGTAACGGTAAATTTTCAGTGTCTTTGGATAAATTTTCTTACGTGATTTTGCAAATGAATTGAGAGGTGCATATGGATATTCATTATAAGCCTGAGAGCGGGAGACTGTGGGATCACTGGATATATCAAGATCCGCGATCGAAAATGTATCATCTGTACTATCTTTTCATTCCTTCAGGGGGAAAAGATGGTGCTTGGACCGTAGCGCATGCAACAAGCAAGGATCTCAAGGAGTTCAAAGAAGAAGGGATAGTACTTGAAGCAGGAAAGAAACAAGGACACTGGATCGACAGACACCTTGCAACCGGGAGTGTGATCGAATACAAAGACCGCTATGCGATGGTCTTAACTGGGCATTCCAGCAGATATGGTGAAGCTCCTTGTTTGGCCTGGAGCGATGACCTTTACAACTGGGAATTGGATGATTGCGGACCGCTTGTTTTACCCGAGACGGCAAATGGCGAACTGGAAGGCTCTGATGACTGGGGAAAGCCTGATCCTGACTGTTGTGGATTCTGTGATCCATACCTTTTCAAACTGGATAATGATGAAAATTTCTACTTCATACTTAATGCCAGAATAAAGTCAGGAGAGAAGCAGGGTCGCGGCAGAGCAGCTTTGTTTTCATCTTTGGATATGTATAATTGGAAGTTTGAACGAATACTGGAATCTCCGCACTGCTTTAAACGAATGGAGACACAGCAGTTGATTTGCAGAAATGACCGCTGGTACTTGATTTTTTCTTCCTGGGC
>Ga0172377_10003354_pt1 | contig 16442 bp, 18 predicted proteins | sample Pumphouse3metaG_FD_119749 | JGI IMG/M metagenome (GOLD analysis project Ga0172377, IMG submission 119749) | Leachate microbial communities from a municipal landfill in Southern Ontario, Canada - Pumphouse #3 metaG | ecosystem: Engineered > Solid waste > Landfill > Unclassified | place: Canada...
AATATAAAAGGAAATAAGATATGTTAGTAACAAGAAAAGCTCCAGATTTTACAGCAAAAGCTGTACTTGCAGATGGTCAAATAGTAGAGAATTTTAACTTGTATGAGAATATTGGAGAAAAAGGTGCCGTATTGTTTTTTTACCCATTAGACTTTACTTTTGTTTGTCCATCAGAAATTATTGCATTCTCAAAAAGAATTGAAGATTTTACTTCAAGAGGAGTATCAGTAATAGGATGTTCAGTAGATTCACAATTTTCACACTTTGATGGAGAGAAACAGCAGTTGAAAATGGTGGAATAGGAAGAGTTAAATTTCCATTGGTAGCTAACCTTTCAAAATCAATCTCAAGAGATTATGATGTACTGTTTACAAATGAGCATGGAGAAGTTTGTCCAGCTGGTTGGGTAAAAGGTGATGAAGGTATGAAGGCTAATACTGCTGGTGTTGCTGAGTATTTAGCTAAAAACGAAGGTAAATTGTAGGAAATAGGAATTATTATGGGAAAATATATAGAATTAAATCAAAATAATATGGAAGAAACAATCAAGGAAGGTGTTTCATTAGTTGACTTTTGGGCACCTTGGTGTGGACCTTGTAGAATGATTGCTCCTATTATTGATCAACTTACCGTTGAGTTTGATGGAATTGCAAAAATTTGTAAAATAAATACAGAAGAAGAAACAGTATTAATGGAACAATATCAAATAAGATCAATTCCTACTATTCTTTTTTTCAAAGATGGGAAAATCGTTGATCAATTAATCGGTTCTAGTGTAAAAGCTAAACTTGAAGAGAAAATAAACGCACATTTATAAAAAATATTATCTATGTGCAAAGAAATCCTTTGCATATAGATTTTTTAGTTTTTTATGACTTTACAGTCATTCCTAAGGCTTTTGCCACACCAGCTCCATAAGTAGGATCTGCTTTTGTACAATTATCAATATGTCTTTGCTTAATAAAATCAGGCGCATCACCCATTGCTCTTGCTGTATTTTCAAAAAGAACTTGTTGTTGTTCTTTACTCATAATATCAAATAACATTTTAACTTGTGTGAAGTTATCATCATCTTGTTCCCATCTATTTGCACCACCATCAATATCAAGTGTTGGTTCAGACTGTTCTTTTTGCTCTTGCCACTTTTCAAAAGAGTTTGGCTCATATCCAATTGTTGCACCTGCATTTCCATCAACTCTCATAGCTCCGTCTCTGTGGTAACTATTAACTGGACATTTTGGTGCATTTACTGGGATTAAATTATGATTAACTCCAAGTCTATATCTTTGAGCATCACCGTATGAGAAAAGTCTTCCTTGAAGCATTTTATCAGGTGAAAAACTAATTCCTGGAACTACACTTGCTGGATTAAACGCAGCTTGTTCTACATCTGCAAAGTAGTTTTCTGGATTTCTGTTTAATTCAAACTCTCCAACTTCAATAAGTGGATAATCTTTTTTCAACCAAACTCTTGTTAAGTCAAATGGATTAAATCTATAATGTTTTGCATCTTCTTCACTCATTATTTGTATAAACATTTTCCATTTTGGGAAATCGCCTTTTTCAATACTTTTAAATAAATCTTCTTGATGAGACTCTCTGTTTTTACCAACTAATTCTTGTGCTTCTTGGTCTGTTAGGTTTTTAATACCTTGTTGAGTAACAAAGTGGAATTTAACCCAATTTCTTTTATTTTCTGCATTAATAAAACTAAATGTATGACTTCCAAAACCATGCATATGTCTGTATGAATAAGGAATTCCTCTATCACTCATAGTAATAGTTACTTGGTGTAAAGCTTCTGGTAAATTTGTCCAAAAATCCCAGTTATTTGTGGCACTTCTCATATTTGTTTTTGGATCTCTTTTTACTGCATGATTTAAATCAGGGAATTTTAATGGATCTCTTAAGAAAAATACAGGAGTATTATTTCCAGCTAAATCCCAGTTACCCTCTTCTGTATAAAATTTAAGAGCAAAACCTCTAATATCTCTCTCAGCATCAGCAGCTCCTCTCTCCCCTGCAACAGTAGAAAATCTTGCAAACATTTCTGTTTTTTTACCGATTGTTGAGAATATTTTTGCTTTAGTATATTTTGTTATATCGTGAGTTACTGTAAATGTTCCAAATGCACCCGAACCTTTTGCATGCATTCTTCTTTCAGGAATAACTTCTCTATCAAAATGTGCCATTTTTTCTAGATACCAAACATCTTGAAGTAACATTGGACCTTTTGGACCAGCTGTCATTGAATTATTATTATCAGCAACTGGTGCTCCAAATACGGTTGTAAGTTTCTCTTTCATTTTTTTCTCCTTTATACATTTACATATTCACAGATTAATAAAACTATAGAATATATACCATTATTATAGCAGACTTAATTATTTTGTATCACCTTGTTTTTTCCATTTTCTTTTGCCACATATAAGGCTTCATCTGCTCTTTTTATAGTATCATTAATTTGTTCATTGTTTTTATATAGTGTTCCTCCCAAACTACAAGTAATTGAAGGAAGTGTATCTTTTTTTGATTCTTCAATAGTTTTTCTTATATTTTCAAGTGCAATTGTAAGTCCATTTTCTGAAGAAACTTTTAATATCATAATAAATTCTTCACCACCCCAACGAATTAATATGTCATCATTTCTTGAAGATTTATTTACAATTAATACAAGATTTATCAAAATTTCATCACCAATATTATGACCATACGAATCATTTATATTTTTAAAATTATCTATATCAATCATTGCTAAACCAAAATACATATCTTCACTTTTAAAAGTTTCAATTAGTCTTTGGTAATTGTTTTCAAAGAACTCTCGATTATAAGCATTTGTTAATTTATCTCTTAATGTTTTTTCTTCTAATTTTATATTTTCAAGCATAGTTTCACTAATATCAGTAAAGCTAACTATATAAATGGAATCTTCAAATTTATTAATTGATACTGAAAAGGCATGAGTTGAGCTACTATTTCCCCTAATTGCAACAACTCTTCTTCTATGACTCAGTGTTTGGATTATGTTAACCCAATTTTCATCTTCTTTCACTAGAGATAGATTAAAGAATTTTTCATCTTCAAGGAACAAATCACTGATGCATTTATGATTTATTTTATAATCTTCAATATTTTTGAATCCTAAAAATTGGAAAAATTTTTTATTTGCAAATTCAATATTTTTCCCAGTTGTCAAAATTACCATATTATCCTGAGTATCTATAAATTTATAAAGTTTATCATAAGCAACTTTTTGCGCTGTTATATCACTAATTACACCTTCAAAATAAGAGTGATGTTCATCATTTATTAATTGGATATTATTATTTATCCAAATAATTCTTCCATCTTTTGAAATAATTCTATATTCTAAATCAATATTCAAAGTATTATTTTTAAGCATTAGATTTATATTCTTACGAATCATTGCTAAGTCATTTATATGAATAATACTTGAAAAAGATACAACACGATTAAATCTTATTTCATCAATTTTATATCCTGTAATTGTTTCTATTGCATTATTTACATAAAGCATCGTAAAATTATCATCTATTTTACATCTATAAATCATATCTGGAATATGAGAAACTAAAGATTCAAATTGTTCTTTAGTTTTCTTAATTTTTAATTGGTAAAGTTTAATACTCGTAATATTATGAACAGTTCCCAATGATTGAACAACTTCCCCATATTCATCAAAAGTGTGTCTACACTCTTCTTCTACATATTTTATTTCACCATGTTTAGTAATAATTCTATGTTCCACTTGATAGTTTGTTTTATCTCTTATTGAATCTTCATATGCTTTAGTTACTTTTTCTATATCTTCAGGATGAGTATATTTTATAAAGTTTTCATAACTAGCTTCAAATTCTTTTGGTTCAAATCCAAAGATATGATAAACTTCATCACTCCACCTAAGCTTTTTTTGTATAACATCAAATTCCCAATACCCAAGTTGAGCAATTTTTTGTACTTCTTTTAGTACTTTTTCTTTTTTGAAAAGTTGTGTTTTTGTTCTATCTATTCTATAAAAGAAATAAATTACAAAAAGAGTTAAAAATATTAAAATAGCTAAAAATAAAAGATATTGCACTATAAAATCATGTAAATCATTATGTATATTTAAAATTATAATATATGCAACAGTTTGATTTGAAACAACATTTTTAATTGGTAAATATGTAGTTACGTAATAATTATTCTTATAAAAACTATAAAAATTAAAAATCTCTCCTGACTTGAGATTATTTTTAGCTTGCGTGGGATTTTTTTCAAAATATTCTTTTATAATAGTTCTCATAATTTCATTTTCATCTTTTGAAATACTTTTTTCATGATAAAAATCATCATTAATTGAACATTGGACATAATTATCTTTTTCTTCTTCAAATACTGTATTATCAACAACAGATTTTTTTATGATAAATGATAATTCACTTGAAAGTTCTTTTTTTAAATCATTCATAATTGATTCCATTGAAACAGAAGTTTCAACGCTTCCTAGATATTTATCTTTGTATATTAATGGATAAACAAATCTATAACCATTATAAATTCTACCTTCTTCAAAACCACTAATAGGTTTTTGATATTCATTTACAAAAGCAACTGTATGTCTTACTTCTGTTAAATTATCTCCATATTTTGTTGGTCTATGAAATCTTAAAAAACTATCGTTGTTTTTTAAATGAAAGTGGAGTTGTTTGAGTTTATAATCTTCCATATTGTTATACATATCAATAAGATGTTCATATAGATTTTTTCTTATTGTTTCTTGTTCCTCAATTGATGATATATAAACATTTTCTAAAATACTTTTTGTTTCTTTAGTATTTAACTTATTGAAATAGATGATATTTGAATAAATTTTATATGCTTCAATTATAGTATTGTAAGTAACTTCAATGATTTTTTTTTCTGCATCTAAATGCTCTTTTTTTCTATTTTCAATAAGTGTGAAAATTATATATGTAAAAAATAAACTGATGAAGAAAAAAGAGAGTATAAAAATGAGCTTTTTTTTCAAAATGAAAATCCTATAAAAATAATACATACAGCTATATCTAGATGTACTTGATAAGAACTAATTATATTTATAGATAATTAGTTCTTGATTTTTTGATTAATTATCTTTAAAATTTCCAATAATCTCTTTTGCTTTTTGTAAAGCAACATCACTAGAATTTTTATCAAAAGTTAAAGCAACAGCCATTCTTCTTCCCACATGACTTTGAGGTTTTCCAAATACTCTAATAATTGAATCTTTTGTAAATGAAGAATCATAAATATCAATAGTTGGATTGAAACTATCGCCACTTGCTTTATAAGCAGCACTTGCTCCTGCGCCATAAGTAACATAATCAATAGGAAGACCTAAAACTGCTCTTACATGAAGTGCAAATTCACTAGCACTTTGAGTAATCATAGTAACCATTCCAGTATCGTGTGGTCTTGGGCTTACTTCAGAGAAATAAACATCATCACCTTTTACAAATAGTTCAACTCCAAAAATCCCTCGACCACCTAATCCATCAGTGATTTTTTTAGCAATCTCTTGAGATTTTGCAATTGCAACTTCACTCATGTTCATAGGTTGCCATGAGAAAATATAGTCACCATCTTGTTGTATATGTCCTATTGGTTCACAAAATACTGTATCTTTTCCATTTCTAATAGTAAGCATTGTAATTTCATAGTCAAATCTAATAAACTCTTCAACTATTAATTCACTAGCATCTCCTCTAGCTTCTTTTGCCAATTCCCAAGATTTTTCTAAATCAGCTTCACTTCTTGCAACACTTTGTCCATGACCTGAACTACTCATTACAGGTTTAATAACACAAGGAAAACCGATATTTGAAGCAGCTTTTTGTAAAGCTTCAAATGTTGTAACAAATTCAAATTTACTAGTTGGAAGTTTTAAATCAACTGCTGCAAACTCTCTAATATTTTTTCTATTCATTGTTTTATTAACAGCATCAGCATTTGGAATTACATGAAATCCTTCTTTTTCTGCTTCAAAAAGTGCTTGAATATTAATAGCTTCAACTTCTGGCAAAATATAAGTTGGTTTTTCTCTTCTTATTACATCAAGAATTTCATTTTTGTTTTTCATATTGATTGTATATGATTTATTTGCTACCAGTTGAGCTGGTGCATTGTTATAACTATCAACAGCAATTGTTTCAATTCCTAATCTTTGAGCTTCGATTATAACTTCTTTACCAAGTTCACCGCTTCCAAGAAGCATAATTTTTATTGAGTCAGATTTTAAAGGCGCAGGGAATTTCATATTTATTATCCTTAATTATTGATTTTATTAAATTGTTGTTACAAAAACTTTTTTAACAGCACCTTTGAAATAAATAGTGTCATTTTTTCTTGAAAGTGTTAATTGTTCACCACTTTTTGGGTAAACAAAAGTACAATCTTCAACAAGTTTTAATTGATTTGCTCTTAAAAAACAAGCAGCCATTCCAGTTCCACAAGCAAGGGTTTCACCTTCAACACCTCTTTCGTAGGTTCTTACTTTTATAATATCATTTTCTATTTTTGCAAAATTTACATTTGCATTGTGTTCATATCTCATTTTTGCACATAAATCATGGTTGTAAAGTTCTAAATCATCTACAATGGTTACTAAATGTGGAACTCCAGTATCAACTAAATACCAAGTGAATCCATCTTGAACAAACTCTTCTTTAATTACTTTTGGTTGAGTTAATTGTGTTTCAACTATGTCATTTTCAACAAGTGATTTTATTAAACCAGCACCTGTTAAAAATTGCATTTCATTTGATGCTACTAAATTATTAGTAAAGGCATAATGTGAAACTGCTCTTGTAGCATTTCCGCACATAGCTGCATGGCTTCCATCACTATTGTAAAATTGCCATTTAAAATCAGCTTCATTTGATGGAACAATAACAACTAATCCATCTGCACCAATTCCTTCTGTTCTATTACATAATTTTATAGCATCATTTGCATAATCTTTTTCAATAAAAGTGTGAAAAATTACAAAGTCATTTCCACTTGCACTATATTTTGTATATGTCATATAATCTCTCCGATGATTCGTTCAACTTCATTTTGAAGATGTTTTAAATTTTGTGAATTATCAATTACCATATCAGCTAATTTTCTTTTTTCTTCAATATCCATTTGATTTGATATTTTTAATTTTGCTTCATCTTTATCAATATTATCTCTTTTCATAAGTCTTTGGATTTGAATCTCTTTGGGAGTATAAATTACCAATGATTTTGAGATAGGGTAGTTCATTTTCTCAAAAAATAAAGGAATATCTACAAAATATGGCTTATTTTGGCTTTCAAATATTCTTGATTCTTTAATAATTTCTTCTTTGATTAGTGGGTGAAGTAGGGCTTCAAGTTTTAGTTTATTTTCTTCATTTGAAAATATAATTTTACCTAGCTCTTTTCTTAAAACTTTTCCATTTTCAACATATTGCTCACCAAACATTGTGGCAATTTTATATGAATTTTCATCCAACAATTTATGTGCAATTAAATCAGCATCAATTGTTAAAAAACCGTGAAGTTTGAAGAGGTTACAAACAGTGCTTTTGCCTGTTGAAATTCCGCCAGTTAAGGCGATTGCATTTTTAAATAAATCATTACTCATAAGAAATATTCTACAATAATAATGATTTATTTATATTTAATAGCAGTTTTTTATCTTTTAGCAATTCCAGTTAAAGCTCTAAACTCTGCTGCTGGAAATACAAAAGATGCATTGTGAATTTCAGCTGAATAGTAATCTAATCCATCTAATAAATCAGCTCTTTGAAGATTTATATCAGCTGTCGGATGGTATCTTTTTGAAGCAATAATTGAAGTATTATGACCAAATTTAAATGGCATAGCAATCCAAAATTTTGTTCCAACAAGTTTTAAATCAGCAAATAATTGATCTTCATCTCTTGAAAATGCTTTTGAAGCAAAAGCAATTAAACCATCATTTTTTAGAATTCTTTCAATGTTTGCTAATAACAATTCATCAATTTTTACATCTGTTAGAATTATTACATCAATAATTTTTTCATTTTTAGAAGTAAGTAGTGATAAATCTCCAAATTCAATATTTGAAGTTTTATTATGCTTAGCAGTTTGATTTCTCATATCTTCATTTGTAGTTCCAATAATCAGAACATTAGAAGCTTCTTTGTGTGTACATAATGGTAAATGCACCATCATTTCATTAAACGCGTTATTATCTTTCATTATATATAGTCCTTAATATTTATAAACATTTTGCTATAATACCAAAAAATTTTTAAACTAATAGTAGATTAGAAAATAGAATATGAAAAAGGTGAATAATGGCAACAGTTAGTTACAAAGATGCTGGGGTTGATATTGATGCTGGAAATCAGTTTGTAGAAAATATCAAACCTTATGTAAAATCAACAATGATTCCTGGAGTTCTAGGTGGGATAGGTTCATTTGCTGGTGCATTTGAATTACCAAGTGGTTACAAAAAACCAGTAATTCTATCTGGAACAGATGGAGTTGGTACAAAACTAAAACTTGCAATTGATGCAAAAAAATTTGATACAGTTGGAATTGATTTAGTTGCTATGTGTTCAAATGATTTATTATGTAACTTTGGAGAACCATTATTTTTCCTAGATTATTATGCAACTGCAAAACTTGATGTTGAAGAAGCAACACAAGTGGTAAAAGGTATTGCAGAGGGTTGTATTAGAAGTGAATGTGCACTTGTTGGTGGTGAAACTGCTGAAATGCCAGGAATGTATAAAGAGGGTGATTTTGATTTAGCTGGTTTTTGTGTTGGAATTGCAGAAAAAGATGAATTAAATAGAATTGACAAAATCAAAGCTGGGGATACATTAATTGCATTACCATCTTCTGGTGTTCATTCAAATGGTTTTTCACTTGTTAGAAAATTACTTTTAGAAAAATTAGGAATGTCTTTAGATGACGATTTCCAAGGGAAACCACTTAAAGATGTTTTATTAGAACCAACTAGAATTTATGTAAAAGAGTTCAAAGCTAATAAAAGTAAAATCAATGCTTTAGCACACATTACTGGTGGTGGAATTACTGAAAACTTACCAAGAGTTTTACCTGATAATTTAAAAGCAGTTGTAAAAAGAGCAGATGTTAGAGTTTTACCAATTTTTCAATTCATGGGTGAACATGTAGAACTAGAAGAGATGTACAGAACATTTAATATGGGTGTTGGTATGGTTTTAGTTGTAAGCGCTGAAAACGTAGATGCAGTTTTAGCAAACACAGATGGATATGTAATTGGTCATATCGCTGATGGCGCTAAATGTGTTGAGTTTATCTAGTATTTTTCTTTAGATAAATAAAAAGGGTAAGTTTTATAAGCTTACCCTTTTTTTATGCTCTTATAATAATTTAAAATCTCCAAAACCTTTGAAGCATATCCCCATTCATTATCATACCAAACCAAAAGTTTTATCATGTTGTTTATAACATCAGTGTATCTATGGTCTATGATAGTTGTATATTTCTCTTTTTTAAAATCACTAGAGACTAAAGGTTCAAAATTGTTTAAAACTATTGGAAAGTTTTGATTTCTTTCATACTCTTCAAAAAGCTGAATTATTTCATTTTTTGTTGATTTTTCTTTTGTAAATAAAGTTACATTTATTGCTCCTACTGTATCTGTTGGAACTCTTAGAGAACTTGAACTTATTAGATTTTGATTGATATCTGGAAGTACAAAAGAACAAGCTTTTATTGTTGTTGTTTTATTTGGAATGATATTTTGAGTTGAAGATCTACCAAATTCAAAGTTACAATTTACTTCTCGTGTATCACTTTTTACAAAACTTCCATCAAGAACTCTTTGATGATTTAATAAAGGATGAACGGTAAGAATATCTCCACAAAGAATCTCTTTTTTATCATCTATAAATTTTAAAACTGGAAGCAAAGCTGTTGCATTACATGAACTTGTTGAAATGATTTTGTGAATATTTGGATTTAAATCTTTTTCATTTACTCCCAAAATTACGTTTATATCAGCTTCATTATTTGGATGTGTTAAAAATATTGCTTTTACTGGAAGATTTCTTAAGAGACTAATATCCTCTTTTTTACCACTGGAATCAATAATAATATCAATATTTTTTAAATCTATTTTTTTTAAAGAATCAAAGTTTGTGATTTTTATTTTTGATATTGAGTTTTGAATATAGTTATTTTCAATGATTCGAAATTTATTTTCATATTTCCCATATGTTGAATCATAGTTTATTGAATAAACTATATTTTCAATATAAGGATTTATCTCATTTATCATAACTACTTCAAAATCTTTATTTGTAACTAACTGTTTTAAAACAGCTTTACCAATTCTACCAACACCATTTAAAAGAATTTTCATAATCTAACCTATAGTTTTTTATAGGGAAGTATAGTTAAATTCTAATTATACTTTAGCCATTTCGATAAATAAAAAGTGCGAATTTTCCAAAGCTTTTATTTCTATTTTTTTAATATCAACTATTTCCATTGCATCACCAGCATTTAAAGTAATTTCATTTATATTTGAACTTCCTTCAATTTGTACAAAATAAACTTGTCTATTTTCTTTGATTTCAAATTCTAATGATTTATCAATTTCTAGTTCACTAACATAAATGTTTATATCTTGATAGATTTTTATATCAGCATTTCCATCAGTGCTTGAAACAATATTTAAAAACTTATTGATTCTATCTTTCTCTTCATATCTTTTTGAGCCATAAAGTCTAGGAAGTCCAGATTTCGGAGGGATAATCCAAATTTGTAAAAGTCTTAAATCATCACTTTTATGAACATTATGTTCACTATGATATATTCCATCACCTGCACTTAAATATTGAACTTCACCTCTTTTTAAAGTCTCAGAGTTTCCCATGGAATCTTTGTGGGTAATTTCTCCATTTACTACATAAGAGATTATTTCCATATTTGAATGTGGATGAGTGTCAAATCCTGAATTTGCATGAACAATATCATCATTTAAAACTCTTAAAACTCCAAAATTCATATTATTTGGGTTTCTATAATCTGCAAATGAGAAATGAAAACGGCTTTCTAACCAACCTAAATTTGATGTTCCCATATTTTCTTTTGGTAATTTTTTTAACATTTTAACTCCTTATCAAAAATAAAACTCTCCATCGAGATATTTGAATACAACATCTCACTATTAAACGACTTTCCTTTTTTATTTATGGCATTTCCATAAGCAATGAATAGTGGTAAAAAATGCTCTGTAGATGGATGATTTTTATAAAAGTTTATATTTTTCTGAATGTTTTTTAAATCATCAACTCTGTTGTTTTTTATAATATCAATAATATCACTATTAAATTTTTTTGCATAATCTTTTATATTTAAATTCATACTTGTATCACCTAAGTTATGAGTAATTCCACCACTACAAATAATTAAAGCTTCATCTTTAAATTGTTGAAGATTAACTCCTAAATTAATTAGTTGTTCTATACTATATGAACTTGGAATACTTATCTGTAGTACTGGAATTTGAAGATGTTCATACATCAATGCCAAAACATTCCAAACACCATGGTCATAACTTTTTCTATTTTCATCTATTGAAATATCTATATTACTTTTTTTTAATCTTTCAATTAATTCTAGCGTTAATTTCTCATCACTATTTATCTCATATTTTACTTTATATAATTCTTCTTCAAAGCCGTAAAAATCATACATAATCTCTTTTGTTTTTGGATTAATAATTTTTAAATCTTTTGTTAAATAATGTGCTGAGAATATAATAATATATTTGGGTATTTTTAAGCTATTTGCTAAATCTCTTATTTTTTGTTTAGATTTTATATCGCTTAGAATTATATTTGGCGCGCCATGTGAAATAAATAGTGTTGGATTCATTATTACAAAATTCTAGCTAATTACTTAGCTAAAATTCCCTCCATTGCTATTTGAAGTTTAATCTCTTCTCCAACTGCAACACCACCTGTTTCTAAGACTTTATTCCATGTAATACCAAAATCTTTTCTATTAATTTTTCCCTCAAGTTCAAAACCTGCTCTTTTATTTCCCCAAGGATCAGTAATAACTCCACCATTTTCTAAACTAAGTTTGATGTTTTTTGTTACACCTTTCATTGTTAAATCACCATAAACAACATCTTTTTCAATTTTTGTTGCTTTAAAGTTGATTTTTGGGAATTTTACAGCAGCAAAAATATCTTCAGATTTTAAATGTGTATCTCTTTCTTCATTTGCTGTATTAATTGAAGCTACAACAATTTCACCACTTAATGATTTTAGAGTATTTGTTTTTTCATCATATTCAAAACTTCCAGAAACATCGTTAAATTTCCCACTTACATTTGAAATCATCATATGTTTTACAGAAAAACCTGCATTTGAATGTCCAGCATCGATATTATAATTCCCAGCAAATAGTGCAGTTGAAACCGCAAGTGAAGCTAAACCTAATTTAAAAATTTTCATGTGTATCCTTTTTTATTATCAATTTTATAGTACTAATTAGTACTTTAAAAGCAAAAAAATATTTAATTTGCTTTGTAAACTTTATTTAACAAATCATATAAAGTATCTAACTCAACATCACTTAAAACCTCTAAAGATTTTGTTAAATTATTTGCATGATTTGGAAATACCTCTTCAATAATATCTTTACCTTTTGGAGTAATTGATAAAATTGATGCTCTACTGTCATTTGGATCTTTTATGGAAGTAATCCACTCATCTCTTTTTAAATTTTTTACTACAACTGTTATATTTCCAGGTGTACTCATAGTCAATTTTGTAATTGAACCAATATTTAAATCACCCAAGTGATACAAAACTTCTAATACTTTAAATTGATTAAATGTGAGATTATGTTTTGATAAATAATTAACAGTTAAATTAGTGATTTTTAAAGATGCTTTCTCTAACCTAACAACTATTTTCATAGATTTATCAGTTCTTTCACCATAAGTTTTTAACGATTTTTTATTCATTTACATACTCCTTCAGAAATTATATTACTAATTAGTACTAATGTCAAGAGTATTTTGATTAAATTATAAAAAAAGCTTTTTAAATAAAAAAATATAAAAAATGATTAACCTTTTCATAATGATTTTTTGGATAAAATATTTTGTTTTGCTATAAAGAATGAAAAAATAAGGATACTAAAATGCTATTGACGCCAGGTCCAACTCCAGTACCAGAATTTGTAAGAAAAGCGATGGCTGACATTACTATTCACCATAGAACTGAAGAGTTTGAAGCAATTTTTAAAAATACTAGAGAATTATTAATAGAGTTATACAATATGCCTGAAGTTGTAATGTTGGCTTCAAGTGGTACGGGTGCTATGGAAGCTTGTGTTACTAACTTAACACATAAAAAAGCACTTACAATTAATTCAGGAAAATTTGGTGAAAGATTCGGAAAAATTTGTGCTGCTTTTGGTATAGATTACACTGAAATAAAAAATGAATGGAATACTCCAGTGAGTGTTGAAGCAGTTGTAAATGCAGTAAAAGCTGATTCTTCAATAGATGCAGTATTTATTCAAATTTGTGAAAGTGCTGGTGGATTAAGACATCCAGTTGAGCTTATTGCTGCAGAGGTTAAAAAAATCAATAAAGATATTATGATTATTGCTGATGGAATTACAGCCATTGGTGTTGAAAAAATCGACACTACAAATCTTGATGCTGTAATTACAGGAAGCCAAAAAGCTTTAATGTTACCACCAGGTCTTGCAATAATTGGATTATCAAATGAAGCTGTTGCCAAAATAGAATTAAAACCAAAAGGTTACTATTTTAATTTAGCTACTGAAATTAAAAATCAAAGAAAAAATACAACTGCATGGACGGCTGCCACTACACTTATTATTGGTTTAGGTGCAATTTTAGAAAAACTAAAAACTGATGGATTTGATAACTTATATAAACAAACAGCATTAAGAGCAAATGCCACAAGAGAGGCTTTGAAAGCAATTGGATTTGAGATTTATCCAAAAACTCCTGCAAATGCTATGACAACTGTTTATACTGAGCAATCAAGTGCAATTAGAAAAATATTAGAAAATAAATATAATGTAAACATTGCAGGTGGTCAAGATCATTTAGCGGGTAAAATCTTTAGAATTAATCATATGGGATTAGTTGAAGATTTTGAAGCATCTTGGGCTGTAAATGCTGTTGAGTTAGCATTAGATGATTTAGGTATTAGAACATTTGATGGAACTGCAAATAAAGTTTTTGCATCAAATATGTTTAAAGGAAATTAAGAATAATGATTTTTGAACACGAAATTCCAAAAGGAAGTCGATTATACTTTGGTTCAATGGCAAAAGCTAAAAGAAGATTAGAAAATCAAGTTTGTGATATTTTAGATGATTGTGGATTTGAAGAGATATTAACTCCAAATTTCTCGTATTCACAACATCAAGCAATCGTAAATGAAAAAAAACTAATAAAATTTTCAGATGAGCAAAATGAACAAGTATCTTTAAGAGCCGACTCTACTTTAGATGTGGTAAGAATAATAACAAAAAGATTAGGGAGAACAACAGCTCATAGAAAATGGTTTTATGTTCAGCCTATTTTCACTTATCCATCGAAAGAAGAGTATCAAATTGGATGTGAGTGGATAGATCATCATAATATTTCTGATATTATGAATTTAACAGCAAATATTTTTAAAGCTTTAAAAATAGAGCCAATTTTGCAAATATCAAATATTAATGTTCCAGTTCTTGTTTCAAAAGAATTAAATATTGATATTTCTTTATTTAAAAATGGTGAAATTGCTACACTATTTAAATTAAATTGTGAGTGGTTAAATAAACTTTTAAAAGTAAAAGATATAAAAAGTTTAGAAAATGTAATAAAAATTATTCCTGAATCTATTAAAGCAGAATTAGAAAAACTTCTTTCAAAAGCAAAAGAAGTTGATTATGGAAATATTATTATTGCACCACTTTATTATGGGTCATTAAAATATTACGATGGTATTTACTATAGAGTAATAAATGATAATTTAACTTTATGTAAAGGTGGCATGTACTCAAGTGAAGGTATAAGTTCACTAGGTTTTGCACTGTATACAGATAATTTATTAAAAATTTTAGAGGATTAAGAATGAGCGCAGATATAATAGTTGGTATCCAATGGGGAGACGAGGGAAAAGGTAAGATAGTTGATATGCTTGCTCAAAAATATGACATGGTTTGTAGAAGCCAAGGTGGACATAATGCTGGTCATACTATTTGGGTTGATGGAGTAAAATATGCTTTACACTTAGTTCCCTCAGGAATTTTAAATCCAAAAGCTGTAAATGTAATTGGAAATGGTGTTGTTTTATCACCTGAAAATATCATCAAAGAAATGAGTCAATTTCAAAATTTAGAAGGAAGACTTTTTATTTCTGATAAAGCACATTTGAATTTACCATATCATGCATTAATTGATCAAGCAAAAGAGAAATTAAGAGGTGCAAAAGCTATTGGAACAACTGGAAAAGGAATCGGACCTGCTTATTCTGATAAAATAAATAGAGTTGGACATAGAGTTGGCGAATTACTTGACCCTACAAAATTAACTCAATCTATTTTAGAATATTTCGAACAAAATAGAGCAATTTTTGATGTATTAGAAATAGCAACTCCTAATGAAAAAGAGTTATTAGAAGAGTTAAATTCTTATAAAGAAAAATTAGCACCATTTATTACAAATACAACAAATATGGTTTGGAAAGCACTAGACGAAAATAAAAGAATTTTACTTGAGGGTGCTCAAGGAACGATGCTTGATATTGACCATGGAACATATCCTTATGTAACTTCATCAAATACAGTGAGTGCTGGTTCTTGTACAGGTTTAGGATTGAGTCCTAAAGATGTAGGAATGGTTACTGGTATTACAAAAGCTTATTGTACTAGAGTTGGAAATGGACCTTTCCTATCAGAAGATTTTAGTGATGATGGTGAAACTATGGCTCAAGTTGGTAAAGAATTTGGAACAACAACAGGGAGAAAAAGAAGATGTGGTTGGTTTGATGCTGTTGCTGTTAAACATGCTTCTAGATTAAATGGTTGTGACCAATTAGCTTTAATGAAACTTGATGTTTTAGATGGTTTTGCTAAAATAAAAATCTGCGTAGCTTACGAATTGGATGGACAAAGAATAAATTATGTTCCAACTTGTTTAGAAAATGTTAAAGCTATTTATGAAGAGATTGATGGTTGGCAAAGTGTTGTTGGAATTAGAGATTATGATAAATTACCAGCAAATGCAAAAAAATATATAGAAAAAATAGAAGAAATCACTTCTGTTAAAGTTGGAATCGTTTCAACATCTCCTGAACGAGATGACACAATTATAAGGGGGTAAAAACGCATGAGAATGAA
>Ga0172377_10003357_pt1 | contig 16428 bp, 6 predicted proteins | sample Pumphouse3metaG_FD_119749 | JGI IMG/M metagenome (GOLD analysis project Ga0172377, IMG submission 119749) | Leachate microbial communities from a municipal landfill in Southern Ontario, Canada - Pumphouse #3 metaG | ecosystem: Engineered > Solid waste > Landfill > Unclassified | place: Canada...
AAAAAAAACGCCGAAGAATAAACGAAATTATTCTCCGGCGCCAGATATGAATTACGAGTACTCAAGCACTCCTAAAAATCATAATTACTTATTCAAACGAGCTTTCAAATCTTCAAACTGTTTGACTAATTCTTTCGGCAATTTATCACCGAATTTAGCATAATGAGCTTCAATCTGAGGCATAACAGCCTTCCAGCCTTCTTTATCAACACTGAGAAGCTGTTCAAGATCTTTATCCGAAAGATCAAGACCGGAAAGATCAAGAGCATCCTTCGTAGGAAGATTACCAATGGCAGTCTCCTGAACCTTGGCAGTCCCGTTACAGCACTCAAATACCCACTTCAAAACACGACTGTTATCGCCAAAGCCAGGCCACAAGAACTTGCCCTCAGGACTTCTGCGGAACCAGTTTACATAGAATATCTTCGGAAGTTTTGCGCCTTCCTTTTTACCAATATCTAACCAATGTTGGAAGTAGTCGCCCATGTTATAACCACAGAATGGCAACATCGCAAACGGATCAAAACGCAACTGACCAGCACCACCAAGAGTAGCAGCAGTCATTTCAGATGCCATGGTAGAACCCATGAATACACCTTGTTCCCAGCTTGTGGCTTCATTAACTAAAGGCACAACAGTCTTACGACGTCCACCAAACAAGAACGCGCTAATTGGAACGCCTTCCGGTTTTTCCCATTCAGGAGCGATTACCGGGCACTGACTGGCAGGTACGGTAAAACGGGCATTCGGGTTGGAAGCCTTTTTGCCACAGCCCTTGCGCCACAAACGACGCTGCCAATCTACCATCAAATCATCGGCTGGCTCATCGCCATCTTCCCACCATGCTTTACCATCCAAGGTAAGAGCAGTATTCGTGAAGATTGCATTACCAGCATTAATGGTACGCATCGCATTCGGATTGGACTTCATCGAAGTACCAGGTGCAACACCAAAGAAACCATTTTCTGGGTTAATCGCATACAAACGACCATCTTTGCCAAATTTCATCCAAGCAATATCATCACCAACAGTCTGAACTGTCCAGCCCGGCAGAGTCGGCTCTAACATGGCAAGATTCGTTTTGCCACAAGCACTCGGGAAAGCACCACCAACATACTTCACTTCTCCTTCAGGACTCGTCAACTTCAAGATCAGCATATGTTCTGCCATCCAGCCTTCGTCACGCGCTAATACAGTCGCGATACGAAGTGCGAAGCATTTCTTACCAAGAAGGGCATTTCCGCCATAGCCGGAACCAAAAGAAATGATTTCGCGGGTTTCGGGGAATTGCGTAATATATTTTTGATCCACTGGTGTGCAAGGCCATGGAACATCCGCGTCCCCATCTTCCAGAGGAACGCCAACAGAATGCAGGCACTTCACAAATTCTTGACCGTTGTTGATTCGATCAATTACTTCCGTTGCAACACGAGTAATCAACATCATATTAACAACAACATAAATACTATCGGTAATCTCAATACCATATTTTGCAATAGGAGACCCTAATGGTCCCATGCAGAATGGAATAATATACATAACACGACCGTGCATGCAGCCCTTGCATAATTTTTGGAATTCGGCCTTCATTTCTTTCGGGTCTTTCCAATGATTGGTTGGGCCCGCGTCTTCTTCTTTTTCGGAGCAAATGAAAGTACGCTGTTCCACACGCGCCACATCATTTGGTGCAGAACGCGTCTGATAAGAATTATCAGGAAAAGAAGTCTTAATAAACATGCCCGTTTTTACACCAAGTTCACACAAGCTGTTATATTCTTCTTGAGAACCACAGCAGAGATGAATATCATCAGGCTCCATTAAATCAGCGAGGTTCTGCAGCCAATCTCTCAAAGTCTTATCTTTGATTTTATCACAAATTTGCATTGTTTTTTTCCTTTTTCTTGGTTATTTACTAATCAATTCTTAAACAACGAATTCTCGAAATAGATATTTTTATAATATAAGCCATTTTTTTAAAAAATCACTCAATGTGCGACTTTTTTTATTGTTTTTTATAAAAAGAATCGTAGAAACTATTGCCAATATTTTATCTTTTTCCAATTCTATAGCACGCCACCCTGAAGCACAATGCCCTTCGCTGGAATAAATTGAACAATCCAATGATTTTTCAAAACATCATTTCATAAAAAAACAAAGACACATTGCTACTTATTACATTATATTATATCACAAAAACAAATCTACGCTTTTTCGTTACCAAATCAGTCCTCTTATTCATACTTCAATTTCTCTTTTCGTATACTATGGAAACAAAAGACGGCATTTACCAATTGTTATCTCCCACAGAACTGGCTCAGCTTGACAATCTCGCACTGGGCTCGCGCTTTGCGGCCGAAGGCACCCTCAGCGGAGCACACCGCAGCCCCCAGAAGGGCTTCAGCGTCGAATTCGCTGATCATAAATCCTACACCCGCGGCGATGACTTAAAACACTTGGACTGGAAAGCATTCGGACGCAACGAGCGCCTTTATATCCGCCAATATGAGGAGGAAACAAGTCTGCGACTTTCCCTCTTTATCGATGCTTCCAATTCGATGAATTACGCCGGAGCCGATATCACCAAATATCAATTTGCCTGCAAATGCGCCGCCGCTCTCGCCTATATCATTATAAAAAAACAGGACAATGCCGGACTCGCCCTTTTCTCCGATCACGTATTGTCCTACTTGCCACCGCGCGGCGGCCCCGAGCACCTTCGCGTTCTCTGCAATACCCTCGCCAATACGAAACCACACGGCATCGCCGACTATTCTTCTCTGATTCACCAACTTACCGAAAAATCCCGCAAACGCGGTTTGGTCATTCTTTTTAGCGACTGTTTTACTTCCCCGGATCTCCTCCGTTCAAACCTCGCCCACTTTCGACGCAAACGCCACGATGTAATTCTATATCATGTCATGGATCCGAATGAACTCTATTTTCCATTTCGCGATGTCTGCGCTTTTCAGGATCTTGAATCCAATCAAAAAATATTGACTTCCGCCAAAGAAATCAAAACAGCATACCTGAAGAATATCAATCGTTTCTTAGAACAAATCAAAGCCCTCTGCTCCGAAAATGATGTAGAGTATATTTTAGCCTCTACCGATCAAGAGATCATCCCCCTTATTTTGCGACACCTCCATCAACGCAATCACGCAACAAAATAAAAACCTTTCGACATCACTAAAAACGTTGTTTTTCAATCAAAAATTCTTTTTTCTCAAAATTGAGAAAATTTTCTTGAGAATCGTTTAAAATAGTCCTCTTTTAAAATACATTTCCCCCTTATTTACATATATATTCCTTTGAATTACAAGTATTTACATGACTTTTAAAAAATTCTAAAAAATAATTTTAAAAAGGGCACTGTTTTTGCTATCCTTTACTTGACAATGGTGCGTTTTAAACTTACATTACCTGAAACACTATTTTACGAGAAGAATGGTTTAACTTAAATATTATTTTTTTAAAAAGGAGGAGGGTCAAGCATGCAAAAAGGTTCGTTTGTTCTTTTCATATTTGCATTTTCAATCTTTGCGTCCTATTCGATTAATGTTCGAGCCAATGTTTTTGAATATGATGTATACATCAACAATGCCGACAATCCCAGTTTGACTTTTGGAACTGCCACTGCAATCAACCAGCAACCCGCCCCTCCCTATAGCGGAATGTTCGGTGTTAAAGATATCTACCTTGCGAATGTAACAACAGAAGCTCCAGCCGAATGGTTCGATCGCCTTAGCACTGACATCCAGAAAGAAACAACAAACCCCCTCAATGCTTGGACTATTATATCCAAAGACAACACCACGCTAGAATTTACCCTTACGGATGGCACAAGTCCAACCAATCTAAAAGTCGCTTATTACAATGATCCGACCGATACAACAACAGATTTAACAGTAAAAGATCTTTCTGATGGCACGTCTCTTACCGTTAAAACCGGCGGAATTTATGTTCTTTACCAAAGTACTAGGGATGAGTTAACAGAGGAAGAAACAACAGATATAACCAATAGCATATCCTCGAATAGTTCCGATGATGTTGTGTTTATTGCAAAATCAGATGATAATACATTATCTGGCGAAGCAGAGATTTCTTCAACGATTCTTAACGATGAAATAACCACGATAACCATTGATATCAATGCAGGAAATTCAACGGTCGCTTATTCAAACGATGACAATTCAAATTACTACTATAACGACAGAACGGAAAGTACCGACCCAGCAGAATGGGTCATCCAAGTCACCCGTAATAACTATTCAACTACGGGATATGAATGGATCAATTCCAGCGAATTACAGGTAACGTTTGAAGCAATTAGAGGAGCAGACACCACGGAGGAGGAGGAGGAACTTACGATCAGTATGACGCCGAAAAGCACCTCTGTTTCCCCTATTACCACAGAAGTGATTGCAAATGAGACATCTATATCTTCTATTATTGCATGGGTGATGCAAAAAATTGGCACTCTTGATTTTGACAACAATGGCGAAATTGATAATAACGATGTCTTTTTTCTTTATTCTTGCGTAAATGGGGCGGGTGGATTTACTTCCCCACTATTCACAGGCCGTAATATGCTTACCTATGCTACATTACCAGATGGCAGCGAAGATTACACACAAGAAGAAATTGATGATGCCATAGATGCATTAACAGATGAAGCCAATGTAGCATTAGAGTTTTTTCGAAATAACTTAGATTTTCTTGATTTTGACAACAATGGCGAAATTAATAATAACGATGTCTTTTTTCTTTATTCTTGCGTAAATGGGGCTGGGGGATTTACATCCCCACTGTTTACAGGCCGTAATATGCTTACCTATGCTACATTACCAGATGGTAGCGAAGATTACACACAAGAAGAAATTGATGATGCCATAGAGGCATTAACAGATCAAGCTAATGTAGCATTAGAATTTTTTCGAAATAATTTAGATTAGAAAAATTCAAATTAAAGATACAAATAAAAATATTGTTTATATAGAATACACAACAAAAGGAATAGAAAAGATGAAAAAAAACATACTGCTTGCATCAATAATTTTTGGAGTTTTCTTTGGAATATCATGGGCAAATGCAAAAAACATAGATTTTTCAGCAGATGCACATACATTTTTTTTAGGTGAAAAAGAATATGCAAATGTTAATATTTATGTTGATGAAACAACGTTAGACACGCAAACTTTTAGTTATACATTGTATGTTTTATTAAGTAATAATTGCGTTTATTACGATAAAACAACAAATACTACAAGTGCTACAGCAAATTCTTCCTATATAACTATTAATGATGACTTAATACCAGAAAGCAATGGTGTTACCCCAGAAATAATAGATGTGCCTGGGACTTCGGGAACTGTTTTTAAAGACAAAAGAGGTTTCAGTTTAAGCGCACTGGGATTGCTAAACTCAAAAACATACGCATTTGATGCCATTTCAGAACGGACTAAAATTGCTAGTTTTTGTATGACAGTTACCGATGATGAAGAGCCCGAGATAAAATTTGAATTAGCCGGCTGTCAATATATTACAGTAGATGCACTCGATAAATGGAGTGCTGAGACATACGAAACTAGGAATATTGAAATGGATCCTAACGCCGCCGAGGGGGCTTTTAATGAAATCTTGATTAAGAATTCATTGCAATTTTCATATACGCCAGAAAATTCTATTTCTTTGGATGAAAATTCAAGTATTACTTTTTCAGCAACAGATACGTCAAAATTTACCGCAACAATATGGAATCCAGAGACGTTCGCCTATGAATCAACTCAGGACGTAAAATTCACAAAAGTAAGTCTAGATGATTACGACGATGATTCTTATCTTACGGAAGTTACAAAATATGAAGATAATCACCAAGATGATGAAGATTACGCATACTATACATATAGTATTGAAGATAATTCAGACATCAAGATTGAAGCAAAAAACAATTATAATGGCGATACTGAATATCCTCTATATTATCAAGTAAAATATACTGGCGACGATGATACATCAACGTCTACATTTTTAACAACAGGCCCGATTCCTGTTACCGTAAATTCATTTTATAATTTACCCACTATTTCTATTGAACAGGTTACGGCAACAGAAGGTGAACTTCTTTCTTTTGCCATTGATTTTACTTCCGTAGAAGGAGAAACACTATCGGATTTTGTCCCTGCAGATAATAAAATAACCGTGTCATTTGGTGGAAATGACTATCCTGGAACTGTTTCATTTAACAGAATAGCCTATTCAGATATTTTCACAAGCGATTCATCAATCCCCTACACAACAGTAGAACATATTAGTGATAACTATAATGACGCAACAAAAACGTATTCTAAGAAAATACCCCTGAGCTTTTCTCTTACCAAAACAGAGGATACTACCCAAATAATAAATTTCTCTGAAGAAGTAAAGGCCTTAGATACCGACCAAGGCCTAGATACAGATCCGTTAATTTCAAGTATTACAGCTGACTCAAATCACCCAACAACAGAAAGTACGATCAATTTAAGTTACACACCGGGCACGGATGCTGACAATGATACCTGCACAACAACGATTCAATGGTATGAAAGTGATTCAAATATAGCTGACGGCACAGAAATTACAGGAGAAAATACGACTCAACTTCTACCTGCAAAAACAACAAAAGGAAAATACTACTACGCGCTAGTCACGACAACATCTGATTATGGCCACCAAAGTTCTACAGCAACCTACAGAAAAGTTTATATCAACAATTCTGACCCGACTATTGACACAACAAATATTCCAACAATAGCCACGAATGAAGACACTACTTCAGCTTCTTTTAAACTTCCAGGAGCAGACGCAGATAACGATTCCCTTTCCATTGAATTCACCGTGTTTCCCAATGGAACAACAGAAGGAACTCTAAACACCAGTGATGGTGCTGTTACATTAAACACCCTATATAATATTAATACAGAATTTACTTTTATCCCCGCTGAAAACTTTTTCGGATCATGCACCTTTAAGTACATCGTCAAAGACACGGATATCGGCGTTTCCTCTGTAACTCCTGTAACAATTAGCGTTATTTCCGTAAATGATATTCCCATTGCCGACCCCATAGAAGTTCAAACAACGGATGAAGATACCGCCATTGATATCACATTATCAGGAACCGATGTAGAAGATGGCACAGACTTAACGTATGCAGCAATTTCCCCCTCTGAGCAAGGCGGAACAATAGAAATAAATAATGATATTCTAACATACACTCCGCCTACCGATTTCAACGGTGACGATAGCTTTACGTATGTCGCCAAAGACCAAGATGAAAGCACTTCAGAGCCTGTCACAATTTCTGTTACAGTTACACCAGTCAATGATCCGCCACAATTTTTAGGTTCAACCCAATATACCATCTCAGAAGTTTCCACAGCAACTCAGACGTTTTACCGTGAAATCACCTCCGGTGGTGGTACGGATGAAGTGGATCAGACAATGGAAATTAGTATTCCAACATCGGATAGTATGTTTACTTCTGTTAACGCAAAAATAGGAACCTATGAAAATAATAGCTTTACTGAAACAGAAGATGGTTCTGGTAAATGGCTAGAAATTTCATTCTCATTAAAAGAAAACGCTGTATTGGGAAGTACTTATAACTTTACCGCAACTCTTACTGATATGAACGACTCAACCTCTTCTACGGATCAGGTATATGCTATTCTTTTAGATCCGGCACCAACATTCGCGAATACCAACATTTCAACATCCGTTCTTGACGAAGTCGATAATAACGGTGATGCGAGTTCCCTTAAAATAACAGCAACAATCGGCGATACAAACGATTTGGTAACACCATCAGGTGTCTCTTCTGTTACTGTTAAAATCACAGACTCCGAAGGGAATGAAGTCACCACAGACTGGACAATAGATTCTGATTTTAATGGCACCACAGGGAATTCAACAGCAGTGGCATCTTATACAATTACGACCAATGGTTATAATACCATAACAAATGATATGACATCCAAGATCCGTCCCGATACAAAAATGTTCACAATTACCTTGACAGCAGTAGACGGCAACGGCGCATCCGCTAATCAGGCCTTTACAATCACCATTAATGATGTTGACCAAATACCAACAGGGCCCATTGCTTTATCCTATAACACTTCTGAAATTCGTGTTAATGATACCGTCACAGCCAGTATTGAAGGCGCAGCAACGGATGCGGACGGCGATACCATCAACAGCTACTCTTATGAATGGCGTGAGTCAACTGGGACAGAAAATACAGTCTCAGGCAGCATATTATCCGGACAACTTAAAGGTGAAGAATGGACTGTTTATGTCAAAGCGATTACAGCCCCCTATGGCAGCAACGGCGGTAATGTTGAATCCGAAGAAACAGCAGGGACCGCCTATACTGTCTTGAATACAGCTCCAGTTGCTGGGACTTGTGAAGCCAAAGCCACAAACGAAGACGAAACGCTCACTTTTAGTGTAGCAGACACCATTACGGATGACGATATTGCCGATGAATTAGAATATATAATCAACGAAATAAGTAATATCCATGGAACGATTTCCATCTCTGCAGTAGGTCAAATTTCTTACACACCAGATGAAAATTATAACGGTGATGCTTCCTTTTCCTATTATGCTTCTGACGGCACGGATGAATCAGACTCCATTATCGTAAGTATCACGGTCAATGCCGTCAATGATGCACCAGTGATCTTTGCGAAAGACGTTTATGTTCTCCCGGATGATATTGGGCAAGAGAAAACGGTTGATTTTGAACTCTATCCCGGTGCGGATAACGAAATAAATCAGGTAATGATAACGGCAGGAATTACAGCGCCAATAAATCCAAACCCCGTTATTTTGGAATACATTAATTATGAAATTCTAACAAAAGAAGATACCACTACTTTAGCAGAAACAGAATCTCCATACTACTTACATATCACTTATCAAATCAAAACTGGAACAGAACTCGGCAGCGAAGTCGATCTCAGTGGTTTGACAATTGCCGATGTTCAAGCGGACGAATTTGGTCCAAATTCCGCCACAAGTGCTCCCGTCAGTTTTAAGTTCTATCTTGGGGCAACGCCGTGGTATCCAATCTATACCATCCAAGACACGAACTATTCATCCCATACTGTTCGCATTACTGCAGACGATTATGCCAATTGTGAATTCCGAGTTGACAGTGATTCAACAGGCAGTACAACTATTTTGAAACCAGTCCAGTATTTAAATGCTGGGCATGAAGGCTACAAATCTGGAGTAGAAGTCACATTTAACGAGTATCAATATTCTCCGCGAAATGGTACCGCTTTAGAATACGTCTATCAATCCCCGACTACAATTCCAACATATACCGCTCCAGAATTAAACTCCGACTGCATCACAGAATCTGCAACCGAGAATTCTGCACCGATATACTATATTGATATTGCAACTCCGCTCTGCGCCAGTTTTGTGCTCCAAATCACCCATGATGATGAGACTTATGAAGTGGGTCCCATTGAATATCTTGCTGGATCGGATGGTATGATTATTCCAGAAAAAGAAGCATACCCCATTGAACTTTACGAACCGGGCACCTATTCCTTTAAGATTGCCGGTATTAATCCGATGAATTCAGACAATCAGCAATACACATGGGTTGATCAGGATTATACATTAACCATCGATGCTTCAACTGTTGTAACAGAAATTGAACTTGCTTGGCCAGATGACAGCCAATTTTCACCCGATGAAAATTATGATGACAGTAATACCAGCATTAACTTCCAATGGACCGAAGCTTCCGGTGCGGATGCATATCATTTACAAGTTTATAATAGCAATGGTCGCTTAATAGTCAATAAAGAAAATCTAACCACAAATAGTTGTAATGTCTCGGACTTGGAAAATAATGAATACTACTCATGGGAAGTAACCGCGAGCCGCACCCAAGACGATGGCAAAATTTTACGGAAATCATCCGGACTTCGTACCTTCAAAATTCGTTCAAAAGGACAAATTGGTGATCCTATTATAACGAGTGTTTCCATCAATGCGATAAGCAACAATGTAGATCTTAACTGTACCCCTGGAACAATCGATTCAAGTGATAGTAGCACCAAAAATTACACCATTAACATTCAGCATTTGGATACTTCCACTTTTACTTTCTACGTTTACAATGTTTCTTTGAAGAATACAATCATTGATGACACATTCTCATTAAATCAAATGACATTTAATCCAGACGTAAAAGTCGGCGATTATATCTTGATCAAAATGTTTGAAGACGGCGTTGCAAAAACAGGCTATATCACTTTCAAAGTAAAGTAACTGCAACACACGAATTCATTTTCTTCTAAAACAAACTTATATTATAAATACATCAGCAATAGAGAGAAAAAATAAAATGAAATTTTATAAAACAGCAATTTTTTTATTGAGTAGTTTTTGTTTCAGTACATTTGCATTGGATATGCCCGAAACAGAAAATTCCTGGAAAATATCAATCGGGACTTCTTATCGGTCTTTTGAATCGCCAAAATTCAAAGGAAATGCGATTCCCGATGCATACTATGTCTACGACGCAGATGATTCGGATGAACTGTTGAAAGAAAACACTGCAGAGAACAGAAAAATCGTATGGGATAACCTTGGAAAATCAGGAGTAATTGCCTATCTGCCATTTGTAAAATATTACGGTTCTGGTAGTTCACATGGAGATTACGGTTTTCAGGAATCCATTGCACCCGTATTAAATGCATCCTATGACCTTTTGCAAATTTCAGAAAACACCTCACTGTCTATAACGTCAAGCTTCCAGTACTACCAACTGGACTCAAAAAGTGCATGCGGCTACGGAATGCAAGGAAATATTATATGTTTCGACACATCTGACGGAATCAAAGTGCCACCCGTTACACTGACAGATGATGCTTCCTATCAAGATACGTATACATTATCTAAAAACATTTCTATGGATATGGATTTATATGTTTTTGATTTTGGTGCATCCATTACTCATTCTTTCAATAATGGCTTTGATGTATTTGCATCCGTTGGCCCGAGCTTGACACTTGCGGATATGGAAAGTTCCTCTGATGGCGTTCGTGATAATAGCTCTGAATTTGAATTTGGCTATTATGGCAGTATCGGCGCGTCATACTGGTACAATGATAACTATGGGCTTTCTCTCGAATATCGCTATGATGATAGCTTCGGCAATGTCGGAACCTCCCTTTTTGAACAAGACTTGAGTTCTTCTTCCACGATGCTGAAATTCTTGATCCGCTTCTAAATACATTACTCAAAGTTTATCAAACAAAAAGAATCCTTTTCATAAAATCAACAGATTATGATATAATGTTTGATTTTTCAGAAGCTAGAGTCGCCGAAACACAGACGATTCTAGCTTTGCTATAAGACAAAAAACTCGCCGAAGAACATTCTATAATTGTCTCACAAAAGAGAAGTCTCTTTTGTGGATAAATTTATAATATTATATTTTTATCCGTTAATTTCAATGATCAAAATGTAGAATCACCCTTCCTTTATTTTTTAACAGAAAATCATAGACTTTACAAATTGGAATCGGTCTACACAAATGCATTCAACCTTAAAAAAAATGCATTTTGCGAATATAAATACTTTTATACATGAAATATTTTTTCTCTATCTTCGGAATATTCCTCTGCAGTTTTGCTGCCCTAGCTGCTGATAACGGCACCGTGATTTCACTCCCATCGGGCGAATGCCTATCCGGCGGAAGCGGCTATTTTAACACTTCCGGATTTGATGATACCTATTTTCCTGCTCTCGTTAATAACTCCGGAGATACCGTTTTTTTGGCACCAAAAATTGGGTCAGAGGGTTCAACGACCCTAAATATAGATACTTTCTTGTATAACTATCAATCCACGGATGCCCAATCCACGGATGCCCAATCCACGGATGCCCAATCCACGGATGCCCAATCCACGGATGCCCAATCCACGGATGCCCTTTATCCTTTTAAAACACAAATTAGTCTTCTTCCTGAAACAAATTTTTCTCTTGGTGGCGATGCCGCTCTAGAATATTTATGGTGCCTCAGCAAAGATTATGATTCTGAAAACAGCAGCACATTTACGATTAACCTAAAAACGAATTCATCCCCCTATTCCGAAAATTATTCCACGCTTGATTTTTCCGATAATGATGAAATCACGCTGGATTCCTCGTTCCAATTCAAGCTCACTTCTGATGGCTCTGAAGCTCTAATCAAAAGCGACTCTATTTCGCTATCAATCTGGGAAAAATCAGACAACAGCATTACTGAATTAAATCTGGATCCGGAACCAGATTCAAGTTGCTTCCCAGCTATTTCCGGCGACGGTAATATTCTCTACTATTATACTGTTGAAGATTCCAAAATTCTTATTTATCAATATAACCGTAGCGAAGACAAAATCACTTATGTTGAATCTGCCGGTAGCGATGAATTAGACAACATACAATTATGCACCTCGGATGACGGTCACACTTTTCTTTTTCTCTGCAATCGCGTAGCACTACTAATTCCCGACGAATCGTCCATTAGCGGAACACATATCGTGATCGGAAAATGGGATTCAACCACCAATACCTTTTCTTATGACATTGTCAGCACCTACAGCAATAATGATTTCGACTCTATCGCTCTGAGCAATAATGGTCGGTTTGCTGTTTTTACCGCGAAAATAAATGAAAGTAGCGATTTCTATCAGACCTATCGCTACGATATTAAGGAAGCTTCTTACACCCCTGAATGTATCAGTAAAAACGATTCTTCGGACTATGCTGATGCAGATTGCTATGTACCCGCCATTTCGCCAAATGGCCGGTTCGTTACATTTGTGTCTGCTGCCAAAAATTTCACCACTGAAAACACCACAGATTACAATCAAGTATGGCTCGTTGATAACGGCCCCTACTTTACTATAGAGGATATGCAGGCAGAAATTAATAACACAACAGGAACCATTCTTGAACTTGATACTTGCAGTAGCATTCTCTCGGATACGAATGCCACAATCACCATTTCTCTAACCGCCGATTCTTGCACAAAAGAAAATACCGGATATTTCATCGATAAGGATGGCAATGAAATGGATTATGGCGCAGCCTATTCAACAGAAACTCTGCCATGGAGTTTTATTTCCGGAGAAGAAAGCACTGCCGGCACGTATGACTGTTTCAAGGTTGAAATTGCTGAAAATGGGCTCAGCTATGCCAACGACTTAGCAATAACGATCATTGAAAAGACAAGCTATCTCGGCATTTCACTCGATGATGAAACGGGTCTGTTATCAACAACGGATCACCCATATACCTACTTACATTGCAATAATAACGGCAATAAACTGATTTTTGCCACAGATGCAAAATTGTCTTCTTCCGATGATAATGAATATAGTGATATTTATCTGGCCGAAATTGATTCGTCCAATTCTGTTTCAATATCAAGACTTTCCAAGTATTTAACAGGAGTCACTAATTGTGCCATATCCGGTGATGGTGAAAACTTTGTCTGGGTTTATAATGACACAACTGGCAATCATTTAGAATACCAAAATTCAGATGGAACCATTCAAAAAATAACAGATCCAAACCACGATGTATCGGATCAATTATCCCCAGCTTTTTCCCATGATGGTTCGATTCTGGCAGCTTTCTCGATCGAACTATCAAATGACCAAGACACCATTTCCATTTCCATCTTCAAAAAATCAGACGAAGGACAATACACTTTACCACGCACCCTTGAATTATCTTCCACATCACTAATAGAAACATCCAATTCCCCAAAACTGTTTCTATCCTACACGGGTGATACACTGGTTTATTTTTATAAAAATGAACTATTTCGCTGTTATCCTATTAATACCACAGACGATGAGACAGTAACAGCAACACAAATTGTCTTAAATTCCGAAACGACAATTTCCGATTTAATTTCACTAAATTCCAGTGGCACCCAATGCGTTATCCTTGATTCGGATAATGTATTGCAACAAATCAACACCGCCGACGGATCCTTTAGCACAAATAAAACTTTTCCGCTGCTTAATGATTCTACAATCTTTAATCACACGTGCTCCCAAAACAGCCGAATGCTCTTCTATCTTATCAATGATGATGATGACAACCCACAGCTTTACAATTTTGACTTATCCGAACAAACAGAACAAGCTGTCACAACTCAGACTGGCAGCTATTGCTATGCAAATACAACCGATGGGAAACCCGCGATTTCTGCAAACGGGAAATATGCCTTCTTTGTTTCAACCGACACAACTCTCACCCCCGGTGCAACGTCCGATGTTTATAATATTTACCGCTATGAGATCGAAAATCTCCACAACACAACACCTGAAATCATCCAACCAACTGCGGAAGTCTTGGAAGACTCCATTAGCAATGCTATTCCACTAACTTATCAAGATGCCGAAAAAGACGACGTTTTAATTAAAATTGCCAGCCAACCTCAAAATGGCACAATCTCGTCACTACTACCCTTCTATAATGAAAACACCGGCTATACGATCCTCTATACGCCAAATTCTGATTTCTGCGAAGAGGACTCCTTTACCGTTCAACTCAATGACGGCAATGGCTGGGGCGAAGCACAAACCGTTACGATTTCAGTCACAAATGTGAATGACGCCCCTACCGGCTGGAAAGAAACGACCCAAACAACTCTATCCGTTGATGAAAATGCAAAATCCACGACTTCCTATGCTGGTTTTGTAAATGATATTGATTTAAACAATAATCAGGATACAATCACTTTTAGCCTGGTAGAATCAGAAACAAAACCATCCTGGGCAAGCATTACACCCGATGGAGTTTTAACCCTCCAACCAGATAACAATACTGTTGTACATAATGTTGGTACAACAGTATTTTCTTTCCTAATCAAGGCCACAGACATTGGCGGAGAATCCATTTTTCAAAACATCACCATCACAGTCCATGACGTGGATCAAATGCCAACGATTGAAAAATCAACTCTATGTCCTGAATTTATTACAGAAAACGATACCATTTATAGCAATTGGTTTGTTTGTACAGATGATGATGAAGAAGATAAGAATAAACTTAAATTAACATTTGAATCAGCCAGTAGTAGCTTTAACTCAAAAGAGCTTTCCTACTATGACGGTGAAACGATCAATACCAATGGCATAACTTATACCCCTGCTACTGCTTCTCTAAATCAAGATACAGTTACGGTTTCCTGCTCGGACGGCATAAATACTTCCGAAGAATCCGTTCAATTAACAATTCAACTCAAAAATACAAATATCGAAAGTAGCCTTTTCTGGACTTTAACCAATGATTCAGAATCCACAGAAATATCCAATAAAACAACGCTGAAAGCAAATTCATGGAATCTTCTCTCAGTGCCAATCAATTTCAAGACTTCACAACTCGTTAGCCTGGGACAAAAAATTTATTATTGGGATTCTTGCGGACGTTATTGCCAACGTGAATTAACACCGGAGGATGAGTCAACCCTCAATGCCGGCGATGGATTTTGGCTTTATATCGACGATCTACCCTCTGAATTACCTTCGATAACCGGCACGCAAGAATTTTTCGATTCGCTTTCTTCAACCGATTTATCCAACGGTTGGCATTTGCGCGGCCCCCTTTATTCAAAAAATCTGGACACTTCATTGTGGTATAAAGATCATGATGGAAACAATATTCCCTGTCATTTCTATCAAAACCAAACCTTCTCAAAACAGTCGGCTAATTATTCGCCCGCAATGGGCACCGCCAGCTGGATTTGGATTAATAATAATTAAAATAAAAAAGATGTTCGTTCGGGCATCCTGATTTTCCAAAAATATGATGTTTGAAATATATAGAAAGACACGTTTTTTCTTTCTTTTTTCTGTTTCCAAGCGCGACGATAAATTTGATGATTTCCTCGTAGCGGCGCACGGACGTGCGTCGTTTTTGATTTCAAACATGCCATTGCCTTGGGGACGTCTTTATTCTTAATTCAAACATCACGTTATTTTGATGATTTTCTCGTAGCGGTGCATAGACGTGCGTCTGTTCCCAAATCGGATGTTCGTGGAATATCAACAAACACGCATCCTATCTCAATATATTTTTACACACAAGAAAGGTGTCTTGTAAAATTTGACACCGTTTTTGCCTTGATTGTCTTGTCTTTTTCCGTTCCCTTTTTTAAAAAATATTGCATAACAAAAAAGAAAATCAGCAAATATAATCATGCCCATCAAAAAACAAAAAAAAAGCTTATTTTAGCACTTTCGATTGGGGCATTTGGCCGATACTCGTAAAAAAGTAATAAAAGTGGCATTTTCGAGCTATGTTATAATGGTTTCCAAAACAAAAAACATAGGAGAAAATGCCACATGATTAAATCTAATG
>Ga0172377_10003359_pt1 | contig 16425 bp, 15 predicted proteins | sample Pumphouse3metaG_FD_119749 | JGI IMG/M metagenome (GOLD analysis project Ga0172377, IMG submission 119749) | Leachate microbial communities from a municipal landfill in Southern Ontario, Canada - Pumphouse #3 metaG | ecosystem: Engineered > Solid waste > Landfill > Unclassified | place: Canada...
CTGCCAAATCCCCGTGTCATGGTATCTAGGCGAAACGAGCGACGCAGACTCCGTCCTGTGGTCCCTTGCGCTGAGCTTCTCCATGTAGCGGATCCTTCCTCGGTGCATACTGCCGGCGACTCCTTGACATAGCCGATGTACGCAAGTATAGTCATACGGTAGCGTTTTATACCAAGCAAGGAGTTACACATATGGCCAAGGCACATAGAGGGACCGGAATCCGGAAGGAGAAGAATCATGGGCGCGGCGATTGCCCGGTGTGCAAGCGCACCGGAATCAAGGTGCTCTACGAAGCGGAGTTCGACGGCGAGAAGAAGAAGATCTGTAAGCAGTGCAGTGCGAAGATCAAGAACGCCTGAGGCGATCTGCGTTCCGTTGAAAAGGCTGTCCTTTCGGCAGTCTTTTTTTGTGCCCGGAGAAATGATCGGAGGGTGTTCATGCCATGAGCCCCTTCCTGGACGTCCTGTAGGACGATGGAACATCCCTCCGGAAGCCTTGATGGAAAAAATGTAGGCGCCGTCGCGTTTCCTCCTGGTGGCGCCACGTTCAGCATTTGCATCAGGCTCTGAAAAACTCGTAGCAGATCATGATCCGCGACTTTCTCCTTGCATGCTACATGCTGTATACTGATTCCGTTGCACGTACGGAGGCTCGCGATGGATTTTACTGGAAAGCATGTGTTTCTTGTCGGGATCAAAGGGACGGGCATGGCGTCACTCGCCGTGTTGCTTTCCCATGCCGGAGCCGATGTGACAGGCTGCGATACCGCCGAAGTATTCGCAACCGACGCACTGCTTTCGGATGCCGCGATTCCTGTTTCCATCGGGTTCGATTCAGTCCTCCTGCCAGCCGACGCCGCGCTGGTCGTCCATTCGAGCGCATGGAAGATTGAGAGCTGTCCTGTATTGGCGGAAGCCGTGAGACGTGGAATCGAAGTGCTGACCTATCCCCGGATGCTCGCCGCCATGTCGGAACAATGCGTCTGCTACGCTGTGGCCGGCACCCACGGAAAGACCACCACCACCGGTTGCGCCGCCTGGCTGCTTTCCCGCCCGGTCCGCAAGGAATACCCGTTCTTTGCCCTCTATGGCGCCGCTGTACAGAGCCGTGACGGCCATCCGCAAGTAGCAGGCATCTGGCAAGGTTCCGAAGTCGGATTGTTGGAGGCGTGTGAATATGAAGACCATTTCCTTGCCTACACAGTGCGCGGTGCGCTTGTCACCACCGTAGAGCACGATCATCCAGACTACTTCCCGAATATCGCCGCGGTCAAGGCTTCGTTTCGAACGTTCGTGTCGCATCTGGCGAAAAACGGCTTCCTGATCTGTTGTTCGGACGATGCCGGCGCGAAGGAACTCGCCGCTTGGGCGAAGCGGAACCGTCCCGATCTGATGGTCATTCAATACGGCTTCCGCGAGAACGGACCGTTCGCAATCCGCGAAGCATCGGGCCTGTGGCACCGGGACATCCCCGCCGGCAAGGCCGGCTACGAGGTCGCGCTGCTGCAAGGGCGGTGCTTCTTTGCACAGCTGTTCGGCAGGGAATTGATCGGCGACATCGTCGGAGGCGCACTGCTGGCGACCTGCATGTTGCTCGACCGGCCGAACCCGCGCCTCTATCTGGAACCGGATGCGCTAGTCTGCGACGAAGCGCTCGCCACCGTCCTGGGGGCGATGCTCAACGATGCCTCGGCCTTTCCCGGATGCATCGGCAGAAGCGAAATCGTCCTGGAGCAGGATGGAATAACGTATATCGACGACTATGCGCACCATCCGACGGAAATTCGGGCCACGCTGGCATCGTTGCGGATGCGCTTCCCCTCCAGGACGCTGGTCGTGGCGTTCTCTCCCCACACCGCCAGCAGAAGCAAGGCCTACTTCGACGACTTTGTCGCCGCACTGTCCCAGGCCGACCGAGTCATCGTCCAGGCTACCTACGCATCGGCTCGACACGATGTCTCTCCGAACGACGATATTTCCCGCGCCCTAGCCGACGCGCTTTCAGACAGAATGCTGCGTTCGATGCGTACGCGATTGGCGGCTGTTGTCTATGCCCAGGATGACGCGCAGGCCGCAGCCATCCTTGCCGGCTGGTTGCAACAAGGCGATTTGTGTATTACCATGGGAGCCGGCAACAACCGGGCGTTGTCCCTCGCCGTGGCCCGGATTCGTCAAGAATCGCACAATGGAGTATAGCCGATGAAGAGCATGACCGGGTACGGATACCACGAGATCCAGACCGAACAGTTCCAGATTTCCGTCGAAGTGAAGTCCTACAACAACCGTTTCCTCGACATCGTCCACAATATCCCGTACTATCTTGCTCCGTTTGAGATTGAGATCGACGAACGTGTCAAACAGCATGCGGGGCGCGGACACGTGGAAGTGTCCGTCCGGGTCAAGCAGTTGGCGAGCGACATGCAGGTGGTGGTCGACGACCAGGCTGTGCTCAGGTACAAGGCCGCGTACGACGAGATCGCCCGGGTGATCGGAATGGACGCCCCTGTCTACGACTTGTCCGATTTCGCCCAAGCCGAAGGCGTCATAACCAGCATCCGTCAGAACGACGCCGAGATATACCGCCTGCCGCTGTTCCAGGCGCTGGATGCCGCGTTGCAGCAGTTCGGCGCGAGCAAGGCACGGGAGGGGGAGGCAACCAAGCGGGATCTCTCGCTCCTGTCCGGCAAGCTCTCGGGCGGTCTCGACGTGGTGAGAACCCATGCTCGGGAACTGGAGGATATGGTCAAGACGAACCTTCGTTCCCGGTTCGAGGAGATGCTCGGTTCCCAAGGCTACGACGAAGGCCGGTTCCTGCAGGAAGTGGCCGTCATGCTCGTCAAGTATTCGGTCAACGAGGAGATCGTACGACTTGGCACCCATCTGAAAGAATTCGGCAAGTTGCTGGACAACGCAGAACCGGTTGGCAAGCGGCTCGATTTCCTGTGCCAGGAGATGAATCGCGAAATCAACACCATCGGTAGCAAGAGCCAGATGGTAGAAGTCAATCTGCAGGTCGTGGCAATGAAGGACTCCCTGGAGAATATCAGGGAGCAGATCCGGAATATAGAATAAGTAGAGAGAGTAGGGGGCTCCCATGCGAATCGCCATTTCTGGAAAAAGCGGGTGCGGCAATACCACCGTCACCACCCTTGTCGCCGAGCGGCTCGGCTATCCCATGATCAACTTCACGTTCCGCAACATGGCGCAGGAACGAGGGATCGAATTCTGGGATTTCTGCCATATGGCCGAGAAGGACGACTCCATCGACAAGGAACTGGACGCCCGCCAGGTGGCCATGGCCATGGAGCAGGAGGACTGCGTCCTCGGTTCTCGTCTTGCTATCTGGATGCTCGATCAGGCCGACCTGAAGGTCTATCTGACCGCCACGACCGAAGAACGCGCCCGACGCATCCACCGACGCGAGGGTGGATCCTACGAACAGCGCCTGGAGGAGACGGCGCGTCGGGACCGCCGCGACACCACCCGATACAAGCGCATCTACGGCATCGACAATGAGGATGCGTCCTCCGTAGCCGACATGGTGATCGAGACCGACTCGCTTGCTCCTGAGGATGTGGCGGAACTGATCGTCGAAGAAGCGCTCCGTCGAGGCGCGAAACGACGTACATAGTCCGATGCCTACCTCGCCCTGTGCTTGATCAGGCTTATCATCGAGTTGAATCCCTCCGGCGGTGCGCTTGCCTTCCTGGATTCGAAGTAGTTGACTCCTGCAACTTATGACCTGTTATGAAAAACCTGTTGAATCTCTTCTACCGCATACAGCGGCAGATTTGTAAGCCAGTCTTCCTTTTTATAGTCTGCCATGGATGTGCGGACACAGATTTCCGGTTCGAACTTATCTTTATACACTCGCAGGCTTTTGGCTTTGAGATTGACCTCGGCTTTGACCTCCACCGGGATGACTTTTTCGCCGGTATCGATGACGAAATCCACCTCACAGGAGCCGCGGTCGTTGGTATAATAATAAACGCCCAAATCCTCAATGGCTTTGAACTGCTGGCAGACATACTGCTCAGTCAGCGCGCCCTTGAACTCGGTGAACATGTCGTTGCCGTCAAGCAGCGTGCGTTGCCTCAGGCCGGTCATACAGCCAAGCAGCCCCACATCCACAAGAAACAGCTTGAATGCCCGCAAGTCTTCATAGGCTTTCAGCGGGATTCCTGCGGCGTTTACCCTGCTGACCTTGTGCACCAGCCCGCAATCAGTGAGCCACATGATCGCTGTCTCGTATTCCTTCGCCCTACCGCCCTCGCGGACAAGGCCGTAAATAAACTTTTTATTTTCCTTTGCCAACTGAGACGGAATGCTGTTCCAGATCATGCGGATTTTCGGCACGATCTCATAGGGCGCGTGTTTGGAAAAATCCTGCTCATATGCCGCTAAGATACGCTTTTGGATCTCCCGCACCTCGTTGAAGTCCTTGTTTTCGGAAAAGTTCACGACAGCTTCCGGCATACCGCCCACGAAATAGTAGTGCTTGAGCGCGTCGATGTAGGTCTGCTTAAAAGATGTGATCATCTCATAATCCTGCTTGTCAAGCTGCTCAGCGAACCGCTCATTGCCGGTCGCCATCAGAAATTCTCGGAAAGACAGCGGATAGAGCTTGAGAAAATCCACCTTGCCCACGGGAAACGACGTGCCTCCATGGAGTGCAATGCCCCACAGCGAACCTGCACAGATAATATGATACCGTGGCGCGTTCTCATAAAAATATTTGAGGGAGGAAAGCGCTCTCGGCACCTCCTGCACCTCGTCAAAAATCAGCAGCGTATTCTCAGCGTCAATCTTATGACCGGCATAAAGCTCCAGCCCCATGACAAGGCGGTCGGTGTTCAGGTCGGACGCAAAAAGCTCCGCCATCCTTGAATTGGAGTCGAAGTTAATATATACAGTATTTTCATACGCCTTGGAGCCGAATTCTTTCATCAGCCAGGTCTTGCCGACCTGCCGCGCGCCCTCAATGATCAGCGGCTTGCGGTGCTTGCTTTGTTTCCATTTATATAGTCTTTCAATGGCGAATCGGTACATGGATACACCCCCAGACTATGATACAGGCACAGTAAAGCACACATAATCAGAAATAGCAACGATAATCAGAGATTGTATCACACTTTTTACAGCGAACATCTAATATGCTGAGACTCTTGCAAAAAGAGCGAGCATCGTGAATCTGCCTGCCTGAACTGATGTCATTATCTTCAAACCGAAGTGTCAGACCGGCTGGTTTGCGGCCTTGAACGAAAGATCACTCCGAATCTCCCGTCGGTCGGGCATGGGAAGACGCACCTGTCCCCCGACAGGTGGAATCGCTATCGTTCTTCCTGTCGCTATGCCGTTTCCTGTAGGTCCGGCAGGATGCAATACTGCAATATCTTGATCGCCGCAAGACACTGCACGCCGGTCATCAGGCAATGGGACACCTTCTCCGGCCCCCGTACCATGATCTTCGTGGAGATCAGACAATCCTTCAGATGGGAATTGGAGCGTTCTACGGTGGAACGTATCTTGAACCGTTGCTTCTCGGCTGGCGAGAGCACGCGCTGCTGCTTGCGCCGCTTGTTCGAATCGATGATGGGGACGCGGCCGCTGGATCGACTTGGACGAGTATCGCCAGCCGAGCCGCAGCTCCAGCAGCCGTTGGAGGACCAGGGAGATGAAGCATATTGTTTTTTAAAAGCTACAGGTATGGGCATGAAAAAACCACTCTGGGGTGGCTAGCGTGTGGTTTTGGGGTTGTGGCATAGATTATGTAGCTGTTAAAGCGTGGGGACGAAACGACGCACATAGTCCGATACCTACCTCGCCTCTTTGGCAGGACTGTACAAAGACGGGGAAAAACGGTATAGTAGTATCTTGCGCAATACTCGAACATCAATACCGTTCCGACGGAAGGAGAATATACCTTGAGCATTCCTTTGGACACGCTTATCGACAAGCAGACGAATGTCTATGAAATGACCTGTGTCGCCATCAAGGAGGCTACGATCCTCAGCAGCCCCAACGGCGGCGGTCGGGAAATCGAGGAGAACAACGGCAAGATCGTCTCCACCGTGCTTGAAAGAGTCTTGAATGACGAAATCGAGTACACGTTCGACAACAAGGACTGACGGACCGGCTCGTGCAGCTTCGCAACGGGTCGTGTTCCTGTTCGGTCCTACCGGCGTAGGCAAGACCGAACTGCTTTCCCGCCTTTTCCATTCAGGGTTCTCGATCATCAACGCCGATTCGATGCAGGTATATCGGTATCTTGACATCGGGTCGGCCAAGCCGTCTCTCCAGCTCCGGAATGAAATCCCCCATTTCCTCGTTGATCTGTACGATCCCTGGGAACAGTTCTCGGTGGGAGACTTCATCCGGCTCGCCGACCAGGCATGCTCTGAAATTACGGCGCAGGGGCGGATTCCGATCGTATGCGGGGGCACTGCGTACTATTTCAAGCATTTTCTCTACGGGCTGAGCGAAGCCCCGCCTTCCGATCCCGCGAACAGGCAGATGGTGCAGGCCTTGCTGGAGGATCGTGGTCTTCCCTGGTGCTACGCTCGGCTGCAGGCCGTGGATCCTGTCAGCGCCGCCCGGATCCATCCGGCGGACGCCTATCGCGTCACCCGCGCGCTGGAAGTCTATGAATGTTCGGGCCGCCCCCTCTCCTCGTTCACCGTCCCCGACACACCGCGTAGCGGGATGGAGCCGCTGATCATCGGATTACACCGCGAACGCGATGAGCTGAACCGCAGGATAGAACTGCGCGTCGCCCAGATGTTCGAACAAGGATTGGTCGATGAAATCCGCGAGCTGGTCCGGATGGGGGCGCAGGATTCCTGGCCGGGAATGCAGGGAATCGGCTACCAGGAGTTCTTCCGGGCGATGCGTGGCGGTGAACTGTCCATCGACGGCATCGCCTCCCAGATTATCCGAAACAGTCGTCTCTACGCAAAACGCCAGAACACATTCTTCAAGAGCTTCGCCGAAGTGAACTGGATGTATCCGGAGGACTTCGACGGAATCCGCGCGCTGGTCGGATCCTATCTCGGGACATGAGCCTCATTGCATCGAGCTTGCCGCTGCGCCGCCGAGCGTCGGCCTCGATCCAGCCACGACTCCTACGGTAAGCGTTCCTGCCGGAGTATAGTGGAGATCCCCGATGCGGACAATCTCCCACCAGCCGCGCTTGTTCCACTGCAACGTGAACTCCTGCGTCTGTTCGTACAGATATATCGTCTTGGAAGTCACCGGCTGTTCGGAAGTCTCCGTTCCTGCCGCAGCCTCCGTTTCCGAGGCTTTCGCTTCGTAGTCGTAGGGGGAGTAGAGCGTCGAGACCGCCGTCCATGTGTCGTCGCCGGTCTGGTGCACGCGCACATCGTCCACTCCGTAGATGTACGCATAGTCCGGTATGTCCGGCCGGCCTTCGGCGTTCCACTGCGGAGCCGGTATGACGGTGTTGATCCCTTCGTATGCAAGGCGCATCTGGCGTGTGACGAACAGGTTCGACACTTCCATCGAGACTGGACTCTTCGCCCTGCCTGCCAGACTCGCCTCGAGCTTCTGGATATCGAGCTCGCTCTGTCCGACATAGTATTCCTCGATGACCTGGACGGGATCCATGCCTGCGGTGTACGGTGGTGCGAGCGCCGTCTTGATCTGCGAACCCGCGAACGACGCGACCGCGGCGAACGCGACCACGCTTGCGATGACGATCCAGCCTTTCTTGCGCCAGAAGATGTTCCGCCTGGCTTTCTGATCCTGCTTTTCAAGGAACGCGACGCACTGGGCGTCGCCCGATAACTTCTCCGCGTTCCCTTGCTCGTCGCGCGAGGGCAGATCGGGAAGAGACCACGCAAGCGCATCTGTCTGCGCGAGCCACCAGCCGAGCCCCTGTTCGGGCGGCAGGTTCTCGGTAGCTTTCTTTTGGTCGTAATTGGAGATGCGCATCGCCGCATCGATCCATTGCGCGGTAGTCGGATCCAGTTGCGGTGCAAGGGCTTGTGCGGCCAGTGCGAGCGGAAGCGGACGGAATCGGGTTTCGCGCACCGCCTGGCCTTTGTATGGCGCCATCCCTGTCGCTGCGAAATACAGCAACTGTGTCATCTGGTCGCACAACGTGAACGAGGCTTCCAGACCCGGGCGGATCCAGCCGCCGATGGAGTCGAACCGATCCGAGTCATCGCCCGTCGCAGCGAAAATTTCCGACAGAAATTCCGGAAACACCAGGACGCCGCCTTCCGCAAGGAAATAGACCCTCCACAGCGGCATGATGCCGTTCGTCGGCCGTATAAAATCCTTCGGTAGCGCCATGAGCGCCCGAGCCAGATCCCGTACCAGCGGTAGTGCCCGAGATCTGAGGGTGGTAGCGAGACTGGTGGCGGGAACTATGTCCAGCTTGGAGAAATAGACATACCGGACACCGTCCTGTTCGGAAAAGCCTTCCCAATACCAAGGCTCCGCCTTGCCGTCCCTGACGATGTAGCCAGGCTCCTTTTCTCCTTGCAGCATGTAGCGGGGCAACGACCCCTCGGCGCCTCCGATGGCGATATAGGTCAGATCCCTGCCATCGACGATCCGATGCCGGATATCCCGCTGTTCAATCATCCGATCCGCTCCTTGTCTACCGGTGCAGTGCGGCGCCGTGCCACACTACCGATCGTTTGTCATCGTTTTCCGTATCCTGCTCAGGCACTTCCGTATGAAATGTTTTTCCGTCGTCGGTCGTGGAGAGCATCATCCATCCATTCGATTTCCATGGCAGACGCTCGATAGCATCCAGCCACGGAACGCCGCAACCACCGATCGTGCCCTTGGCCTTTGCATCGAGCAACGGCTTGCCGCGACCGAGCAACGACTCGAGCGAGCGCGCCTGCTCGAGCGCCCGACGCCTGTTCGTCTCTTCGCTCATGTTCGCTGTCACGATGAACAGCGTCTCAGCTTCCCGTTCCAGCAATGAAAGGAGCAATTCGGAAAGCTCCCTCGTCCTTGCCGCGTTGCAGGAGTCGTCGGCCAGGAGCGGAAGCGCCGGCACTCCCGGGAATGCGGAGACGAGTAGCGGGAAAAAAAGCTCCGCCGCCGGTTCCTCGGTAAAATAGCTGTCCTCGACGCTCGCTATCGCCGGAAACCGTCCGACAATCGAGTCTCGTTCGGCGCAGGCGAACGGAAGCATTCCTATCGGTGTCGTCGCTCCGTCCTGCGACGGCATGAAAACCGTCTTCGGCCGGTCGGAGAGCACGACTTGCCCATGCAATGGCGCCAGCAGCACGATCAGTTTCGGCTGGAGCGTCCTTGCCGCCGCCAATACCTGCCGAAGCTGCGGAAGCACCCACTGCCAAGCTGCATGCGGGGCCAGTAGCGCCGCCGGAAGCCTCGCCGCCTGACAATTCATCGGCAGGTCGTCGGCGCGTTCCGAAGCCATATCGCACAGCTGGCGAACCGTCTGACTGTCGGAAGGGTAGAAAATGTCATGATGTTCAGGGTTTCTCAACTGCATCTTCACCTCCAGAAAGTAATCTCGACAACCGCTTCTCGTCCAGCTGAACCGAAAGATTTTTTTCCTGAGTCGGAAGAACGAGTCCGGCCTTGCCATCCTTCGGCTTCCTCAGGTACTTGACCTGCGTATAGTAGAGGTCGGCCCGTCCTTCGTTCTTGGCTTTCGAGAAGACGATCGCGAGGTTCGCCGCATCGAGCAGCACGTCCAGCGGTACGCTCTTGTCCTTGATGTATTTTATGAACACATACCCGCCGGGAAAGTCCCTGGTATGCATCCAGTAGTCGTTGCCGCGGGTATGATGGCGCAGAAGTCCTTCGTTCTCCTTCGCGTTGCGTCCCACAAGGATCGTATATTGTCCGCTGGTGCATATCAGCCCCGGGGCCTTGCGCTTGTCCGTCTCCTTGACCGGCGCATGCCGCTCAAGGAGACGTTGCAGCCGGGCGATGTCCTGCTCCACGTCGTCGGTCTGTCTCAGCGCCTCCTCGAACCGGGCTTTCTCCCGCTCAAGCTCGGCGGCTGCCTGACTGTATTCGGCCAGCGCGTTCTCCCATGTCCCCTTCGCCTTCTGGTAGCGGCTGTAGTATGCCGCCACGTTCTCCGACGGGCTGAGCTTGGGATCGAGGGCGATGGAAGCCGGCGCGCCGCCTTTCTCCCAGTCGGGTACCGATACCCAGCTCTGGTGCGCCTTGATCAGGTGTATCGACGACGAAAGCAGATCCCCAGTTTTCCGGTAGCTGTCGTACGAAGCGTTCTCGTCCCGTTTCCGCTCCAGCGACCGTACCGTCGCCTCCAGACGCCTCAGTTCCCTGTCCCGGAGCTGTTGTGCTCGTGTCCGCAGCTGTTCGATGGTCGTTTCGCTGGACTGCAACCCGTATTCCTGCTCGATCTGCCGGTTGAAGCTCCCTTCCGTCCGATGCCTGACAACGAATCGGTCGGCCTGAAGCTCGGCTTCGCTTCGGGACGACGGCAGGACCAGCGTTCTGCCGCTTGTCTCGTCCCGGTTCGGACGACGCAGCAGCAGGTCGAGGATCCTGTCGTTCCCGTCGGTGACGATGATGTTCGCCTGGGCTCCGCTGTATAGCCTGATGTACAGCCTGAACATAGTTCCATGATTGTCGAGGTCGAGCCGAACCAGTCGTTCCCCCGGAATCTGTTCCGCATGCGTGATCTTCGCACCTTCCAGATTCGCCCGGGCGAACTGGACGAACCGCTGGAGTTTTGCCGTCTTCTGCCGTTGCGGCGGCGCGACCTGTTCCGTCAGCGCATGGATGCGGCTGTACGGCGTGCCGATTTCCGTGTAGAGCCGCCACCGCCCGCAGTCGGACCGATAGAGATCCCATGTCAGCGCATGGAACGTATTCTGAGTCACATGCTGTATCGTGCTTCCTTGCAGCGGAAGCTCAGAAAGTATGAGCGCGATTTCACGCCAGTTCAACGACATCTGTTCTCCTCATGCATCGCAGGATGCATCTCAGGCATCCAGGATATCGTATGCTTTTTTTATCTCTCCCGCAAGATAGAAAGAACCGCAGGCGAGGATCGCCTTGTCCTCCGGCGTCTGCTCCAGCGCCTGGCGCAACGCATCGACGGGCGAGGGGACGAGGTATATTTCCTTGTGCCTGGCATCATCCTTCGCCATCTCCCGGAATAGGTCGTAGAGCCCGCCGATGTCGCTTGCCTTGTATGTTCCCGGGGTCGAAATGATGACTCGGTCGAACTGGTCGAGCACCTCGCGGACCATGTGCGGATGATCCTTGTCCCGCAGCGCCCCGTAGATCACTGTGTTCCCTTCCTTGCCGTGCAGTTGTCCGAAGCTGTGGAACAGGTGCCCCAGACTCTGCACCGTATGCGCCCCGTCAAGATAGATCGGCGTCGATTCCTCGAGCTTCTGCATCCGTCCCGGAAGCCGGTTGCGCTCCATCGCAGCCACAGTGAGGCCCTGACGATGCAATCCCAGTTTCTTGAGCGTCAGCAGCGCGAGGGCGCAGTTGTCCGCCTGCACCTCGCCCCGCATGGCCAGCGTCAGATCGGTCCGCGATCCATCCTTCCAGAGGATCGTGGAAACCTGGCCTTCGGCAGTGGAGCGCGAGGCGATGCCGGTCGTTTCTTCGTCAAGAAAATACGCCGTGCTTCCCTGGGCCTTCGCCTCCGCTTCGAACACTTGCCGCGCCTCGGGCTTCTGCCTGGCAATGAAGCATGGAACCGACGGCTTGATGATCTTCGCCTTTTCTCCTGCGATCTTTGCTATGGTGTCGCCCAGCAGCGCGGTATGCTCCAGCTCGATCGGACAGAGAACCGATGCCTGCGGCGTGATCGTGTTGGTCGCATCGAGCCTTCCTCCCAGCCCGGTCTCGATCACCGCCCACTGGCATGCCGTCCTGGAAAACAGCAGGAACGCATAGCAGGTGTACAGCTCGAACGTCGTAGGGTTCGTCTCCCCCCATTGGTCGGTGAACCGGAAGTCCTTGATCCTGTCCGCCAGCTCCCCACCGACCTCGATAAGCGTCGGATCGTCGAAAAAGACTCCCGCGAGACTGAACCGTTCCCGATAGTCCGTCAGATGCGGGGAAAGATACAGTCCGGTCTTGAATCCGGCCGCGACCAGTCCTGCCGCAAGGAAACTGGCGGTGGAGCCTTTGCCTTTTGACCCCGCGACATGGATCGACAGGAAATCCTGCTCCGGGTGTCCGAGCAGATCGAGCAACTTGAACATCCTGTCGAGCCTGTAGGTCCGTGTCGTATAGTGGTCTGCGCTTTTCTTTTCCAGGTTGTTGAAACTTTCCATGAAAGCCACCACTTCGTCGAATGTCTTGAACTCCATCTCTTCGGATTACCTCGGGCGATACTGTAGTACAGCCGTGGCTTTTGGTCAACGAAACTCGCCCGTGAAATGCCGCGCATTTCCGTTCCTCGGGTGATTGGCTAGGAACATTGCCAATGGACAAATAAACCTGACAAGTTGACGTTTTGTGATTTTTTGTATTTATTGAGCTTGAATTTTTTTCTACACCGAAATATAGTAGACCCAAGACCCGGTAATCCATCGGGATTTTCGTATATCCGGCCGTCTGGCAGTGAGAAGGAGCGGCGTGTAGCCATGGGTAAGCAGAAACGAGATGAAATGCCTTGGAGATTCCTTGCCGAGTACAAGGGAAGATTCTTTGACGGTGAATGGCCTACCGTTCCCGAGATGTTCGAGATCACCTGCGAACGCTATCCGCAGAACATGTGCTTCCGCGCTTTCGTCCCCAAGCCGCTTCAGCTGGACTATACCGAAGCTTTGGCCGTGATCAAGGGCGTGGCGAACTATCTCCTGTCCCAGGGGGTGAAATCGGGCGACAAGATCGGTGTCAGCGGCAAGAACAGCCCCGAATGGGCCATTGCGTATCTCGCCATCCTGTATGCCGGAGCGATCGTCGTTCCGCTGGACAATGCGCTGCATGACGGCGAGATGGAGAAACTGATGGCGTTTGCAGGAGTTACTCGTCTGTTCGCCGACGCGGACCGGCTCGAACGCATCGATGCCGACGGTTCCGTCGGTCTCGTGGAGAAGATCAGCCTTGAGCCTGCCGGTTCGAGCTATGTCCTCGACTGTCAGATCGCCGAGGACCAGCCGCGCGTCAAGTCCAAGGAGGACGATCTGGCGGCGATTCTGTTCACCAGTGGAACTACCGGCACTCCGAAAGGCGTCATGCTCACCCATAGGAATCTCGTCAGCGACTGCTACTATGCGCAGGGCAACATGAATATCTACAATACCGACGTCTTCTATGCCATATTGCCGATCCATCATGCCTATACGATGCTCGCCGTGTTCATCGAAGCTATCAGCGTCGGCGCTGGGATCGTGTTCGGCAAGAAGCTGGTGATCAGCCAGGTCCTGAAAGAACTGAGGGAAGGCGAGGTGACGATGTTCCTCGCCGTGCCGATGCTGTTCAACAAGATGATCGCCGCCCTGATGGAGGGCGTTCGCAAGAAGGGCATCATCGTCTACGGGCTGATCCGTGGCCTCATGGGAATCTCCGGCTTTATCAAGAAAGTGTTCAAGGTGAATCCCGGCAAGAAGATGTTCGGTTTCCTGCTCAAGCAGCTTTCGTTGGAGAGCAACCGTATCTGCATCTGCGGGGGGGGGCCGCTTCCGGCTTCCACGTTCAAGATGTTCAACGAGCTGGGCATCGACTTCGTCCAGGGCTATGGCCTGACCGAGACAAGTCCGATCATCAACTTGAATCCGATCGACGCATACATCGAGACTTCGGTAGGGAAGACGATTCCCGGTGTGGAGATGAAGATCGTCGATCCCGATCCCGATGGCAACGGGCTTGTCTACGCCCGCGGTTCCATGGTCATGCAGGGCTACTACAACAACCCGGAGGCCACGTCCGAAGTTCTCTACCCGGACGGGTGGCTCAATACCGGCGACGTAGGGCATCTTGATTCGAACAACTATCTGTATCTGACCGGTCGCGCCAAGAACGTGATCGTGACCGAGGGCGGCAAGAATGTGTTCCCCGAGGAGATCGAGGATCATTTCCAGCTGTACAACGAGATCGACCAGATCTGCGTGCTGAGCTATATCGCCGATGCAAAGACCCGTAGCGAGGGGATTCGCGCCTTGATCTATCCCGCGGAGAAATATCGTTCAGAAGTCGCCAAGGAGAAGAGCGACGCCGTCGAAGCGGCGAAAGCCATCCAGTCCCGCATGGAGGAGATCGTCGCTGAGGTGAACAAGGATCTGCAGGCGTACAAGAAGATCTCCAAGGTCACGGTCGTCGGCGAGCCGATGGAAATGACCAGCACGAAGAAAATCAAGCGCTTCATAGTTGCACAACAGTACAAGGACAAGTAAGATACTCCGGTATGAACAGTAACGTACGTAGTTATCTCCGGGCGCAGGCGCATGACCTGCGTCCGATCGTGATGGTGGGCAAGGGCGGTGTGAACGACAGCGTCATAGCCGCCTTGGAAGAAGCGCTCGTCCATCACGAGCTGGTGAAGATCAAGTTCCAGGATTTCAAGGGTGAGGTTCGTCCGCTGTCCGACCAGCTGGCGGCCGCCACTTCGGCGGAGGTCGTTTCGATGGTGGGCTTTACAGCGGTTTTGTTCCGTCAGAATCCGAAAGATCCCGACCGCTTGATCAAGATTCCGGCCAACTTGCTCTAGACACCAGGTGTCTGCCGACGTTTCCTGCCCTGCTGTTTTCCAACTGGACTGGGCGGGGGCTGATGCTTGTTCCGAAGCGCGGGTCGTTACGAGAGCGCTCCTTTGTAATAGGAGAATCCCAAGGCGTCCAGGCGGCGGTGTAGGGCGGGGATCCTGCGGCTGAACGATGCAAAGTCCTTATTTTCGCGCGGTGTCCATAGCCCTTCGGCAAGAGCCGCCAGACGCGGGAAGAACATGTATTCGGCATGCTTCGCGAAACATACTTTCTCAGTCCAGAGGTTGCCTTGTCCCCCGATGACCATCCTGGCCTGCGTTTCGTCCATTCCGGGAGCGATCGGATCGGCTTCATAGGAGTCCCTGACCGTAGCTACGCTGATGTTGCCCGGTTCATCGATGTCGTCCAGATGCTTGTGGTCGAGATAGCAGCCTCCCGTGGTCGGGCACATGATGACCTCATGCCCCATCGACGACGCTTTGATTCCTCCTTCCAGACCTCTCCATGACATTACGATCACGTCTTTCGGAAGCCCCAGCGTTTCGGTGCCTTCGAGCACTTCGTCCCAGCCGATGGCCCTTCGTCCGTATTTCTGGATGAGTTTCACGACTTGGACCGTCATCCAGCTTTGCAGCTCGTCGAACGTGGCTAGATGGTTCTCTAGGAGACGTTTGTTGCATTTCGGACATTCCTTCCAGCGTACTTTCGGGCATTCGTCGCCTCCGATGTGGATGTACGGGCCGGGAAACAGTTGTGCGGTGGTGCGAAAGACCGCATCAAGCACGTCCAGGACCTTGTCGTTGCCGACGCACATCACGTCGTCGAAGATTCCCCAGCGGTCTTCGACCTGGTACGGGCCTCCGGTGCATCCGAGTTCCGGATATGCGGCCAGTAGGGCGGAGGCGTGCCCCGGAGTTTCGATTTCGGGCACGACCATCACGTGTCGCTCGTCGGCGTAACGGACGATTTCCTGAATCTGCTCCGCCCTGTAGAAGTCTCCGTACGTATTGTCCCATGATTGTCTGAGGTCTGTCCGGTACGCCCCGATTTCTGTGAGACGTGGATATTCTGGTACCGGCAGTCTCCAGCCTTGGTCGTCGACCAGATGCCAGTGGAATCGGTTGAGGTGGTGCAGGCTGGCCGCATCGATCATCTTCTTGATGAACTCTACGCTGAAGAAATGGCGCGAACAGTCGAGCATGAAGCCTCTCCATGCGAATCGGGGCGAATCGATGCACGAAAAGCAGGGGATGCTCGCCCCCGAGACGAGGATTAGCTGCCTGATGGTCTGCAATCCGTGCCATATTCCGTCCGGCGCCATTGCTTCGATCACGATCGCATCCGTCGTCGTCTCGATCAGATAGGCTTCAGCTCCATGTCCGTCGTCCCACGCCGGTACGAGCCGGATGATGATGCGCGCCGTGTCGCTGCCGCGCAGGTGTGTCCGTTCCACGACCGGCAGCGGCGAGGCATAGCCCAAAGCTGTGGCGAGGTCCGCCGCTGCGATTCTGGCTTCGCTTGCCAGGCCGCTTTGGTAGACGATACCGGTATCGGATCCGAAAGTGAATGCGCCATCGGTATCTACGATGCGCATCGGTGCCGGAATCAGCTGTTCGCTGGCTTTCGTGGCGAAGAAAGCGGATGTGTCCATCATGTCTCCTCTTGTAGTGTCATGATAGGGTGGTTGAAGTAGATACGAAAATCACTCTGCCGGTATTCTGCCATTCCCATTCCATTCCCATGCCACTCCCATGCAATGACTCTGCAATGAC